>Ga0315914_1000348_pt1 | contig 53926 bp, 18 predicted proteins | sample MpolenodulesMG_FD_203920 | JGI IMG/M metagenome (GOLD analysis project Ga0315914, IMG submission 203920) | Medicago polymorpha root nodule microbial communities from Los Angeles, California, United States - elongated nodules | ecosystem: Host-associated > Plants > Roots > Nodule | place: USA...
TTAAAGAAACTTTATACATCCTTCTTAATAACGTAATTGACGTCTTGAGATTAAAACCAGTCCTTGTGGGAACGATATTTTTACTACTTCGATAGTATTTAGTACACTTGCTAAAAGTCTATCACTAGCCTAAAAAAATATAATGTTTTTAAGATGGAGAATGTTTGATATAAAATAAATAACATTGCAATGTACAAAAGGACAAACAGAAACAACTAGCATAATACTGTTTGAAGTTTGAACTATTTCAAATTGTTCATCTTACAACAAATACAAGAGTCTATGAATATATCATATATCTTTTCTAGACATCAATGTTCATAGTAGAACATAGATTTACACGGACCTACCTACAATTCGTTCACTATTCATAAGTACAAAACCCGTATAATAAATTACAACACATTTTAGCTATATCATTCATTGTTCTTTAAATGCACATTTCATTTATTGAATTTGGATCTATAAAAAAATCTAAGCGAGTCTTTGAATGAATTTGGATCTATCAAAAAATCTTAGCAAGTGTTTGGAAAACCACAAAGTCACGTCCATAGTCTACGGTGAATGTGCATAGGGATGGTGATTTGTATATTTTTAATAATTAACGGACATAATATTAAAAAAAGGAAAAGCTAACTTGTGTCTTTAAGGCACAAGTTAATGAATTTATAATAAATAAAATGTACTAAATTTAAAAAAATATTTCTACTTTTAAATTTCTTAACATGTGACATAAAGATACACATTAACATGACCTTAAAAAAAGTAGATTTAATTGTGTTTTTGATCTTCCTATATTTTATAAAGTTCATGAAAATGGTTTCTCTTTTTGAAAATCAAACTTTGTAATCCATAATTTTTTAATGATAAATATTTATATGTTAGTTATTATATCAGTATTTTCTCTTTATCAATACTTGAATTATAAGCTTGAGAAATGTTAAGGTCACACCCTCTAAAACACTCTTATTTTGAGAAATGTTGGTATATTTAGAGAAATTATCTACTTATTTAACCCAAAGAAAAATAGAGAGAGATGGAGAAAGATAAATGCTTACATAACTTCAAAATACAACTCAATCCAAATAAATAAATTTTGAAAAAATGTATGAAAATATCATTTCCTTGTGGGGGGTCGTTGATACTGACCTATCAGTTATCAAATCATATATTGTCATATTTAGAAAAAGGCAAGGTTAAAAGAAGATTGAGACTCCTAAAAAAAATAGGTGAAATATATCTAATGTTTTGGTTTGAGAAAAATACGGGGTTAATACTTTAATTTTTGGGTTAATTAAGTTTTTAGTCCCTATAAATATTCACAGTTTTGTTTTTAGTCCCTACAAAATAAAATCACACTTTTTAGTCTTTGTGATATTATCTTTAAGCATTTTAGGGACTAAAAATGCTGATGGAAAATTTTTATAGGGACTAAAAATGCTTATGGAAAATTTTATATGGACTAAAAATGTTGATGGAAAATTTTATAGGGACCAAAAAGTGTGATTTTATTTTGCAGGGATTAAAAACAAAATTCTAAATATTTATAGGGATTATTTACTTAATTAACCCTTAATTTTTTTAAAATTTTAAATATGACATTTAAGTTGTTAATTTAATACATCATTACTCTTTTAAAGATTTACTTAAAACCTAAAATCTTTAAAAAAAATCAAATAGGTTTATTAAACTAACAACTTAAAATACATATTTGAAACTTAAAAAACTTAAAGACTAACCCGCATTTTTGTCAAATTTAAAGAACTAAAAAATGTATTTAGCCCAGAAAATATAATGTATTTTTAAATTGAAGAATGTTTAATACAAAAATAAATAACATTGCAATGTACAAAAGGACAAACTGTTCATCGTACAACAGATACAAGAGATTATTAACATATGTATCCTTTCTAGACATCGATGTTCATAGTAGAACATAGTACTACACGCCCTCTCTTGTACCGAAAAAAAAAAATATAGTACTACACGGTTCAACCTAGGATTCATTCACCATTCATAAGTACATTTCATTATATCATTCATTTTATTTATTGAAATTTTAGTGAGTGTTTGATTGAAATGAAATTGGATCTATAAAAATAAATCTTAGTGAGTGTGTGGAAAACCACAAAGTCACGTCAATAGTGAATATGCATAGGGATGATGATTTTTTATTTTTGTTACATTAGAGAAGAAAAGAGAAAAAATAAACAAAAGAAAAAAAAAGCAACATCTCGACAAGCAAAATTTAATATTTTAGGCTAATTCAATAAATGATGTATGTGATCTATATTAAAAACAACATATATTATTTATTTAATGAATCTAAAATGTCAATATTTGTTTGTAATAGTAATAAAAAATTATATTTATAATTTTTTAAATGAAAAAATTTCATAATAATTAAAACAAATAATAATAAAATTGCAGTGTAGGTACTTTGTAACACTTCATGGTCTCATGGAGTGGGGAGAGTACACCTACATTGATGTTGTAGCAGATGCTTTTATAAATAAAATTTCTTTTACTTTTTGGGAAAAATAAAAGAGATCAAGATTGTGTGAGTGTGACTATGCATGCGTTTCTATAACTACAGACAGGGAAGGAAATGAATGGACATTGGAATCACAATATATATAGTACAAGGAGACAAGACTAGCCATGACAGAAACAACAGAAACTGATATGCAACAGAAAAAATGCCCTATTAAGATTATCGACCGTTGCAAAATACAAGCAATAATCCAACGGGTATTTGACTGTGGAATGTGTTGTCTTGTTTGCTTTTTGAATAATAGGAAGGAAGGGTTGATGAAAGTGCTGAGCAGCCTGAGCTTTTTTGATACGAAGAAGAATGGGTCCATACAAAAAGCCCTGACATATTGCATTTAGAACATCTTCAACGAGATCCTTACTTAACAAAGATCACTTCCCCGTTAAAAGTCATCTATTAGAGGAAGAAAAAATGAATTTCCGTTAAGGAACGAACAACAATATAAGGACCCTATCTCTCTTGGGTAACTAACGGGTCCCACATTTAAAAAAGTAATAAAATGTATACTACTTGGTCTCATTGCATAAAGGAGTAATAAAATATGTACTACTTGGTCCCACTTGTAGAAGGAGTAATAAGAGCATCTCCAATGGGAGGTCCTTACTTAACAAGGATCACTCTCTGTTAAGGACCTCCCATTGGATGAAGAAAAAATGAGTCTCCATTAAGGAACGAGTAACTATATAAGGACTTTCTCTCTCCTAAACAACTAACAAGTCTTACGTTTAAAAGAAGTAATAAAATATGTACTAAGTGGTCTCGCTTACAAAAGAAGTAATATTTTAATAATTATTTGTTGTTTTGATTTCAAAAAAAATAATTAATAGTTGTTTTAAATATTATTTTATCTTTTTGTCATCATTTTAAATAAAATGTAATTCATGCAAATTATTATTATTATTTTTTAATGAAAGAATGTAAAATTTGTAATGTTAATTTTTCCATTTTCAAATTATTAGCAAATGTGAAATTTAAGTTCATACGAATAAATAAATATTTTATAATTTAATTTTTTTTTAAGGATTATAATTAAATATTATGAGGTAATTTATAATTTAATAAATAAATTATTTTTGTTTGATGATGTAAAGATATTTAGAGATATTTAAGTACTTTCCATTAGAGTCCTTATTAGTTTATTGTTATTGGAGTCATTAAATCCTTGATAGATACTTTTATTAAAAAATTATGAATAAGTGATGTGTCAGGTGGTACTCCGTGTAACAAGTCTTGGTTAGAGATCTATCATTAGAGATGCTCTTAGTATTCAGTTGTTGGCATTGGCAGCTAGTAGTAGGCAGTAGCATTCAATTCATGTAACACAGAATGATATAATTTCAAGAAATGTTGACCAAGTAAATATATAGTAGAACCACGGAATAGTAAAACTTTGCCTCTAAGTTTGAGATAAGAATAGGGAGATTCCTTTATAAAAAAAATTGACATAAGAATAGGAAAATGTTAACCGATGTATTTAGGATATTTTTTAAGATTTTTAAATAGTAATTTTTATTACATTGGAAATCAAAATATTTAATTGAGTGTTATGGAAGCATTCGTTAACAAAATCTGGAAGAATATGCACAACTAATCGGCTACTACTGTTTGGTTGCAAAATCTAACCATACTTCTATAAAATAATTTAACTTAAGTTTGAAACCCGAGACATCTTTAGTTTATTAACTTTGACAAAATTACCGTAATGCACTGTTATTTTTGTAAGGACTTATTTGAAACTTAAAAATTTAAAAAGAGTTGTGTTATTTGAACATCCATATATGTGACAACTTTTGCGACAACCAAAATTTTACAAAGGAAGTGAGGTATTAGCACAAAAACTAAAGCAATAGAGAGAGAGAAATAAAAAGATAATGTAAGTATAAGAGAGAAAGTTGTCACAAAAGTTGTCAAAAATAGTTGTTCAAATATCATTTCTCATTTAAAAAACTTCAAATATGTACATTAAATTAACAACTTAAAGGATCTATTTAAAACCAAAAAAATTCAAAAGACATATTTAAAACTTAAAAACTTAAAAGATTAACCGGTGTTTTTCTTAAACTTAAAAAACTAAGAAAGGTATTTAGAGTATACAATTTATGAGGTAGATAAGCATACTATGTTACATTTTTGTCCTACATACACAACTTTTCCCTCTAGATAACAAATATATATTCTTATGGATAAATGAATTCAATTGTACCTGACCACAAAAAATATATGAATTCAATTGTAACTTTGTTGCGTAGAGTGACTAGGTCAATTGCCATGGACGTAAATGTGGGTGGCATTTAAGCATGGGTGGATGCAATATAAAGTTTGATGTGGTTATAGCCACACCAAATATTTTTTAATAATTGTTTATATATGAAGATTTTTTTTTTGGAGCAAATATATGAAGAATGTTTATAATAATGAAATATTAGAAGAATCTAGGCATGGGTGTGTGGTTATAAACACACCAAATATTTTCCAATAATTGTTTAGGTACGAAGAAGGACGTCTATAAAAATGAAATCTTAGAGAAATTGTTAGAATTACGAATAAACTTTTCTTAATAAAATTAGTTTAAATAAAACGGTGAATTCTAGAATAAGAGTTCAATTAAGTCTTTTATCCGTGGAGCATATACAAAAATACCATTTGATCAAATCAATGGTTAAGGTCAATTGAAAAAATAAGAACATATACATATTTTTTCATACACAATTATGTACATGTCTCTATCTTCTCCAACACTCGACAATATGTAGATAGTTTGTGGTTTTGTTTTCTGGGCTAGACCAATAGCCATTAATTTTCATCAAATCCATAAATTAAAAAGCAATTAACAACCATCAACAAAGAAAAGTAGCCATTGAGGAACAATAGCACGATTATAACTGAATTGAGGGTGGTTGTAACTTGTAACTTGTGATGATCACTTATCATATGGTAACGGAAATGAAAATTTAAACCTCTTTTCGACCTTTGCTACTAAACGAAATAAAAATAAGAGCAACCATTGTACCAAAAAAAAAAAAAAAAGAGCAACCATCATTTCGATTCAATTTCACCACGTTATAGCAAATTTCTTTTTTTATTTTGGTAAGTTAGCTTAGTAATTGGAGTTCAGGGTGTTCAGGATTCGAACCCCGACCCTGCATATCATCACTAGTTCCATTTTATTTTCAACAAACATCTGAATATTTGCTGTGAATTGACAAGGATGCAAACGGAAAAGATAGTGGAGTATGATTGTGTGCCCAAAGGTATATATATTATCATTTTTATTTTCAATGAGTATATTATATAGACCATTCACTAAATTTAATGGTTTGTGTTTTAGTGTTCCACGGTCCAAATAAAACTATTAAAACTAATTTTTCTTTTTACAAAAACAACTATTAAAACTATTTATTTTTAGTGAAATAATACATAATACTAAAAGGTTCCTGATTACTCTAAACAAATGTCCGCAAGGTATTCTTTAAAGATTCTGATTACTCTTCGAAAAATTTGATACATAAATTTTTTAAAATAAAATTACTCGTTTCAAATCCTTAAAAAGTTCATCGAGAGCACTCGTTAAGATTTATTTAAAAAAATAATCTCCAAAAATTAACGTATGAAAAAAGAAAAAATAACTTTTAGACATCCATAACATAATCAAAGTGCATCAAGGAAGCTTGTATACAACAGAAAAAATGTCACATGAAGATTCTATGTCGTTGCAAAATACAATCAACAACCCAACAGGGTAATTTGACTGTGTATAATGTACACACAACACTCCACATGTTATGCCAAACATGTGGACATACATTTTGTATATAGTTCAAAATGTAAAACAAAGGAAGGGTCAAATCCTATTTCTGGACTCCAAAAACCAGTGATCTTATCAACATTATTTACACACGAGAAACCGATCCACGCCAATGAAATCTTAGCAGCAATATCTGGAGCACAGATAATTCAAGCTCACAACAGATCAAATAATTTTCTTATAAGCACAATCAGTCACCGGAAGATGAGAAAACGTTGTACTCGTTTAAACGTTTCTGGAATTGAGCCAACTGTGCCTGTAATTGAAATATCCCTGCAGCCTTTTGCGTTAAAATGGTATTTAATCTTGAAATATAATCATCCAATTGATTTCCTGGTTGGTCAGCTTCAAAGAGTAAATTCATCTCCTGCATAAAAAAATCCAAAATATTAAAGAAAATACCAAAGCTTAGAACAATCAATAAAGAAAAGTGTAAGAAATTTGTACATACCTCCCTAACAAAAAAATCCAAAATATTAAAGAAAATACCAAAGCTTAGAACAATCAATAAAGAAAAGTGTAAGAAATTTGTACATACCTCCCTAACAATATCTACTGTTTCCTCCACTTGTTTACGGTGAGCCGTTATAAGATCTTCCTCATCCTAAATGCCGAGCAAAGCAGGAATCATTCAGTATTTCAGATCATAAATATTTATCAAGGAAAATGATAGTTTTAACGAATGTCAACTAGACGAAACTGACAACCGTGTTTCAATTGCCAATTACACCAACTAACACTCCTTATTTTCTTTCAAATCCCAAATTAAATATTTCTTTTTATATTTTTTATATAAAGATTTCATATGCATTCTTTGAGAAGAACAACCCCAATTCTTCTCTTTCGTATACTAATTGTTCTTAGTTAATAGCAGACATCACTTATCAATATGGCATAAGAACATACCTTCAGAAGAGCATTAAAATCATCATCAGGATCAGAATGTCTATTCTCAACATGTGGTAGATTAACATGTTTAGCACGAGAGCCTATCTTCTTTTTATCTTCCACAGCAGATAACGGGTTGTTATCGACCCTCTTGCTCGCTTTTCTTGTTCTGTCTTGCACATATGTTGGTGCTAGGTAATCATTTTCCTTTTCAGCTCTGTCATTTTGAATACCTCGTTGACTCCTTTGTAGGTCAGAGTACAAAGATGGTGCCAAATTCCCCTCCATCCTACCACTTCCAACACGGTCCACATTACTTGGAAGTGAGGGTTCTCTTTCAGCCTGTTTAGACCATCCAAATTGATTCCTCTCGCTGGAAGCATATGTTATTTCCTCCTCAAAGGTATTATCATTTGGTAAAACCGGCAATACAGTTGACTCTCTAAGGTTTGATGAAGAAAGGGGATCCCTTCTGGAGCTATTACCCTTTGAAAGGCTCTTTACCCTGAAATATCAGTCAATTAGAATACTCCACATTTATACATAAGATCAGTCACTTTCTTACAAGAAAAAAAAAATTCAAACTGTATACCTGTCGGCATATCTCAATGTGTTGAGAGTATGCTCACATGAACCTGAGCTTGGAGAAATGCAAGATATCATTACAGTACGTGAATCACCAACGAAAGAGTCTCGCAGAACTTCTGTCAATTTACTTCCTCTGAAAGGGATATGCCCTTGGTCATTGTCTAGGGCTCTAATGCATTCTTTCAGTGCAAGTAAGCTTTTATTAATTTCAGCACCTTCAATCCTGGAATTTAATTTAAAATAATAATCAAGCTAATTAAACCAGATAGGCATTCTGACTGTTAAAAATCAAGTTAACTAGACCAGATAGTAAGATGGCTACTTCTGAATGAGAAGACGCAAATATATTATGAGGCAGGTCTTCCAGTTACTCAACTAAGAATTTGTAAATTTGATCAACCAATAGTATGTTTTATTTGTTTATTTGAGTTTATCTACTAGCATAAGCACTAGTGAGTCTGCTATAGAGATCTTGTGGAAACAGTTTATGACATGCCTATAACCTGTTTTCAGCTTATTTCCACAAACTCTTTTAGGATAGCTTATGAAAACAATTTGACTTTATTGTAATAGAAATAGTTTATACATAAAATCTTATATGATAAGCACTCATATAAGCTTTTTATCCAAACAGGGCCTAAGTCCCACCTGGTCTGCTTATCATTATCAGTAGTATCTGCACCGCGTTCACTTCCAGCCAAATCTATGAAAGATAGTTTGCCTATAACTCGAGCCGGCTTTGATTCAGACCCATCAGATGATCTCTTGATAACAAGTTGAAGTATAGCATGCGATCGAGACGACTCCTCATTTGCACCGGTTGTACCAGTACTTCTTGTAGCATTTCCTTTCTCAATAAATTGTTTGATCGTTTCAACTTCAAAAACTCTGTATTCTTGCAAGCCAACAATGCAAACCTGCTGTTTACCATCCTCCCTCATGAAAAGTTTTCTGCAAAACCAAAAACCAATCAAATAAATACCCCATACGAAATACGTTTTCTAAGCACACAAATTGATATGATCACTTACTTTCTATCATTGAGGAGATCAAACAGTTTTCCCCCATATATTTCGAAAAAACTAACGTATAATTGGAAACCTTGGCTCTGGTAAGTGCGGTACATTAATCTTAAAATATCTTGGGATGCTTTGAGAGGCAATGGTTGCATAGTATATGTCTTCCCACTCCCTAAAGTACAGTAATTTCATATCAACAAAATTTTCAAAAGGTTGTAAGAATCAAAGTATATAGAGTATGCCTATGTTTACCATATTGTGTTTTGCAGTTCTTGACAAAATAGAAAAAAAAAACTTATTCACAATATTTATCAAAACACTAACACTACTCCAACATAAGTTCAATTATAGACCAAATACCATAAATACCATCAAAAATGAGAGCATCAAAATGGAAATGCTTTCTGGAATTGAATAATCCAAGATTCCAAGTTGGTGCCAAATCTTTTCACAAGAAATTTTATTAAAATAAAAATCCAATAGGACTATATTATATGTGTTGAAATTGTTTTGTGATTCAAGCCTACAAAGTAAGAAACATAAAGGCATGATTTTGAAAACATAAAGCACGGACAAACCCTCTTGGTCAGACAATTGTCCGTACAACAAAATGATGACACATGTCCTTACACTTTGTAACAAAAAAAAATACTTACCAGTTTGGCCATATGCAAAGCAAGTTGCTTTTGTTCTTTGGAATATCAATGGAACTATGGGCTCCACAGTCTCAGCATACACCTGAAAAAAAAAAAAAAAAAGAGTAACCATTATAGCGAAACCATTGAATTGTCAGTCAATGTTGTGACAAAAAATGCCACTAGTTATACTCACTTCATCATTTGAAACATCTTCATCTAGCACGGCATCAAAAAAGAACTCATGTTTTTCAACGTATTCTGTCAAGTCAACCTGCAGACATAGATGATGGGAAAACATAATCAAGAAAAAAGGTACAACATAATCCATCTAAGTACAGTAAGAGTATTTTAATTGTAAACTATATCTATATGTATATGCATTCAACATTAGTTTAAAAAATGTTAGCCTTAGTTTGAAATAGTCTCTCTGGCACTAATTGTAATGTACAGTGCAGTTTAATAATTTTATCAGACATGGATCACTTTGTTTCCTATTTTCAAGGATTTGTGCAGGAAATGGTGAATCGTTATTTTCATTACAAATCCTTCAAAACAGGAAATAAAGTAGAAACAAAAAGATGTTTTAAAGTGATTAATCAAAAACACGAGATGAAAATGAAAAACATTTCACAAATCGAGAAGGTCCTAAACACACGGAGGTCAGAATTTGAAACATGTAAGTGTCAGAATCAAAAGCAAAAAGAGAGTATTATATTGTTATGCTCTGTAGTTTGGTTAACTTCAGAGTCAACTAGTGAAAAGTACTTAGTAATTTGTATGCCAAAGAATTGCTTGCTAACTGTAGGAAAAGCAGATAAACTAATGGTGTGTTAAGAACCGTGGTCAGATAGTAAGCTACTATTTGTAGCGTCACCATTTTCAGGTCCAAAACAGCACTGGGATGCAATAAAGACAATTCAAATGTAAATGCAAACATTGATTAAGTAATCTATATTGGGCTTGATTAGTTATTTAGCATATTTAATCCAGAGTTCAAATCATGACAGCGTAGATTTTATAACAACCTATCACATACTCACCTTGAGTTTTCTTTCATGAACTGTGAGATAATTTGAATCTATGGTAATGATATCTTCCTCTTTCTTTGCTATTTCCTTTTTATTTAGTGGTCTCTTTCTAACCTGCAACATTAAGCAGCGCTCTTTACCAAAACAGAATGCAAATGCCAAAGGAACTCAAGTAAAAACCCTTGTTCATCAATAATAAGAAACAAAGCATGAAAAGGAAACATACGGGAAGAAGCATACCGCAACTTTGATCTTAGCAACATTGTTTGCTCTCTCCTTATCTGCTGAGAAACTTCTAAGAACATTGCTCTCATGCAAGCCCCGAGACCTTGACGCGGGTTTGTTCCCCGGGAAAATCGGCTCAGAGTCATCAAAATACTGTCCCTAAACAGTATGACTCATCAGATAATCATTGTAAACAACATCACACATCTATTGAGAATTTAATTAGAACTCTAGTCACTTGCAATTAGTCATAAAAAAACTCAGCAAACTAGTAATTAGCATTTGCAATTAGTCATAAATTGTTTTTTGTCAATGAACCGTATATCTAGTTCAATAACAGCGTTGTTAATCGCGGATCGCAGGAAATAGAGGTTTGTTCAAATTTCACTACGCTACGCTACAGTGTCAGCTATAGCCACTGTTTGGCAACACTTTATACCAAATAACGTATTGCGGCAATAGAGATTTTTTAAAATTCCACTACGCTATAGCCACTATTTGACAACACTAAAATATTCATTGTGAACATCAAACATCAATCGAAAATCAAATTAAAACTCCCAATCATTTGCATATTTACACAAATCATGTTAAAAACCTAGAATACTAGCAATTATCAATTTATCATAGGTACAATTCCCCCAACTAATTAGTCTACAAATAAACATTATGATTATTCAAACGGCTCAGATTAATGCAACCTGAAAGGAATCATAATCATAATATATTATGGTATTTTGCATAATTTTCACAGCTTTTCAATTAAAAGCTCTCTTTGATTATATGCTAGTTCCCGATACAGATTAAGCTAAGACTCTCTTTGGCAAGACAAAATGAGTTGATAGCTTATTAGCTTATAGCCTATAAACTCACAGGACCAAAATTGACCTGTCTGATAACATTTTTTACTAGCTTATAGAGTTTACGGAGCTGCTTATAGCGGACAGCTCAAAAAATAAGTGGATGGCTGGTAAGCTAGCTTATAGTGGATGAACTAATAGTGAAGAGCTTATAAGCTAGCTTATGGTAGATAAACTAACTGATTGAATTTGTAGTGTTTGGTACAATTAGCGGTTGAACTAACTTATAAATTTGAAATGACATGAAAAAAAATATGTTTAACTAATATTTAACCTTTTTAAGTAAGATGACAGAGGTAAAATTGAGAGAGAGAAAAATGATACGCTATAAGTTATTTGAATTAGTTTATCAAAATAAGCCATAAGCTAGTAAAAATTAGTTATACCCTCACGAGAGAAAAGGTTACCAAACTATTCTTTTTAGACATATAAGCTTAAGGCTCAAAATCTGGCAGTGCTAAAAAGAGCCTATAGCTTATCATTTTTCGCTCAATTTTACCGTTGTTATCTTACAACAACCAAGCCTTATCCCACTAAGTGGGGTCGGCTACATGGATCAAACGACGCCATAGTGTTCTATCATAAACCAAATTTGGATCCGACTCATTGACCTCTAAATCCTTTATAATGGTTTCTCTAATAGTTTTCCTAAGTCTTCCTCTACCTCTTTTAACTTAACTCTCCTCCATTTGATCTACTCTTCTTACCACGGCATCTACGGGTCTTCTCTCTATATGCCCAAATCATCTAAGCCTATTTTCTACCAACTTTTCTACTATAGGTGCTACCCCCACTCTCTCTCTAATGGTGTCATTCCTAATCCTATCATGTCTAGTCTTACCACTCATCCAGCGCAACATCCTCATCTCTGCTACACTTACTTGATTCTCGTGTTGACTCTTAACTGCCCAACACCTCCGTACCATACAACAACGCCGGTCTGACTGCTGTCCGATAGAACTTTCCTTTCAACTTAAGTGGTACTTTCTTATCGCACAAAACACCTGAGGCTCTTCTCCATTTCAACCACCCAGCTTGACTACGATGGCTTACATCTGCTTCTATTTCTCCATCATTTTGTACTAAGGACCCAAGATATTTAAACCGTGTAACTTGGGGTATGATATGATCTCCAACTTTCACCTCCAAGGTAGACCCACTTCTCCTTCCGCTGAAGTTACATTCCATATACTCCATCTTGCTTCTACTCAAGCGGAAACCCTACGCTTCTAAGGCTTGCCTCCAGGTCTCTAGCCTCCCGTTCACTTCCTTCCTCGACTCACCAAGCAAGACTACATCGTCTGCAAAAAGCATATATCTTGGTGCTAACTCTTAATTGAAAAAATTTAAATATTAATTTAAATTTTTTTTACGTCACTTTATATTTATCAGCTATTTCAACATCTAAATTTTACCGAACATTAAAAAAAAAATCTATCAGTTAGCTTATTCGCTACGAGATAGTTTCTCAACTATCCCGACAAGTTTATCCGCTATAAGGTAATTTATCAGCTATGATCAAACCAACCTCCGGTAAAAGCTCAGTATCAAAAGAATGCAAGTCAAGCAATCCACTAGTAAACAAACGATCATCATCATTCTTCCTCAAACTCGAAGATCGAGTACCATATTCCTGCAACAACAAAAAAAACAATTCAATCCATACAATTCAACACACTGAAAATTCAATTCACCTTATAAATTTCCATAGAAAATGAAGAAGGAAACTTTACCTGCGCAAAAGATGAAGGATGAAACCATCTTCCATGATAATTTGCATCGAGGATGAAATTATCAGAGTTTTGACGCTGGTGATGAATTCCTGAACTTGATCGCGGCATGGATAACGAAATTCTGAATGAATTTCTTGTTTCAGCAATGATTCTGATACTTTTTTCTTCTTTTTGTTGAAGAAATTTTCTCGGGAAAAATTCAGTGGAAAATGAGAGAAAGTGAGAGAAAATTTGAGTTTGAAATTTTAAAAGGAAAGTTATAAAGTGTATGTGAAAAGTGAAGAAGAGCTGAAGCTCGTGTTGACATGAAATGATTAAGCAGAGGAGAAGCGCGTGTGGGGATGGTTTAATTTTTGGATTAACTAATGTCAATTGAGTACTCTCATCACTATTAAAAAATACTTTTTAAATTCATTTGATAGTTAATGTTTTTAAATTCATTTGATAGCTAATGTATTTGGTCTATATTATAGACTAAATACATGAATTAATCAATGAATTTAAAAAATAATTTTTTATTTATTTATAATAGGTGATCGGACGAGGTATAGTAATAACAAATCGATTTTTTAAACAGACTTTCTAATATTCATTTTTCTTTTTGAAAAATGTTCATTTATTTATTATATGAAATCATTATAGGTCATAGTATCTTACACTTTACTTTAGAAATTGAACTCACATAAAATGATGAAGTTTAAATACATTTCATTCAATAAATGAATGAGTATTAAAAGATTTTAAAAAAAGTATTTATTTTTTCACGTTAAAAAAGAATACTCATTCATCTAAATTGTAAGTGTCTCACACTTTACAGAATATTTAATTGTTTTTCGATTAAAAAATAAAAATTAATTTTGTTAGCATGTGGTGGAGATCAATTAATTTTCCAATAAACAAATGAGGTTTAGTAGCTCAGCTAATTTAACATAATAGATTAAAATAGTAGACGAGTTAAAGGTTCGGAATTCATCTCCTATAATACTAACATACTGAAAATTAATATCCTACATTTGTGATTAAAAAATTGAATAAGCATATGAAATTGTAAATGTATGACAATTTAACTTTTCAAATTTGAAAAGTATTAGTAGTAAATTGCTCTCCTTTGATTAATCTAAACTTCTAATAAGTGTTAATTGGTTGAGAATCCATGTGGCGTTGTATTAATATGGACACCTCATTTCGTCATTTATTATGATGTATTATCGTCTTTAACAACTACTTAATATAAAATATATTTAGTCTGATGTTACTGAATTTTGAAATGTAATTTGATATTTCATAGATCTGATGTATCAAACTATTAGATATATACTTATAATTTCAACATCAAAATGATGATTTTTTTTATATGTATTTTTGTTGGTGATTTTTTTCATTAATTTTCAAAAAGTGGAAGTAAACCAATATTCTCCGGCTTTGTTACTTTTTGGACGTTAACACAATTTGAGAATTTGAATATTTAGAGTCAATTTGTTTTCAGGCGCGTGAAACCACTCAATGGTCATAGTAGGTGATGACGTTAGGTGTATTGTCCAGATTGAAAAGCCTTTTGGAGAGGTGTTAATTGGATTCACGTCCTCATGATGATTAATGAGAGTGTGGACCCCACTCAAGTTATGCAATTTTTGTTTTAAATAATTTTTTTTATCAATAAAATTGTTAAAAAGATGTTATTTAACCAAATAATTGACCTTCATCAAAACAAATTAATCAAAAGATATTGAATTCGATTTTTAGATGGAACAATTTTTGATCAAATTTTACTTACTTCTTAAATGAATTTTAGACTATCAAAACATTTTTCCCCGATAATCGAAAGATTAACCCAAAACAAAGAATGTTATTTTTAAGGAAATTCAAACAAGTGTTAATTAGGGCATTTTTAAGGATTTTTTTTTAAAAAAAATATCTTTGAAATGTTGTATTGAACATCTTGAAATTTACTAAGAAACCTTAAAATTTTAGAAATTGATTTTTTTTTCCCTAAAACTTATCACTTATTTTACTTGTAAGTATGACCTTTATTTTTATCAATGTAATATAGATTGAACCAGTCATTCTCATTGAGAACAAATTTGTTATTTGGTTCAATATTATCAAATTATCGAAGTTCTACACAACTAACCGTGAATCGGTGAGATTGATCAAAAACCGCAAAAATTGACAAAAAATTTGTGGTTTCTAAATTACAAGCAATTTGCTGCTTAATCTTTCAAAGATGTATAATAGCGACATGTGACTCCGGCTTTTCATGAAGTTGATCTGTCTTTTTACCATTAGATCAAGTTTGCAAAGTTAAAAAACTTTGATTTTTATTTGATATACTTAAAATTAAAATATAACCTAATCTAATCTCCATCTTAATTTATTGAATTATAGTAGTTACACTTTATCTGTTTGGGTCATAAATGCTACTATACTATAGTTAATTAACAATTGAATTAGACTTTGTAAATTTGGTTTTCAATCCATTTTATTATAGCAAACTTTATTAATTTTGAAAAGCGGAAAGTAGTTAGTAGTAGTAGTCGAGGATTTGAACTCAATTTCATATAGTTAGAAGATTAGACTATTGCCACTAAATACTAAAGGCCATACACGACAATGGTAGGAGTACTTGTATAACATGGTTTATTTTGATACTTTTAATTTGAATGTAATTATGGTAAATAAAAATATATTTGAACATATCAATTTCCATTTTCAATGTATAATGTGAAGTCTCAACCAAAATTTATATACTTCATAAATTATTTGATTGAGTCTAATAGAAGAGTTAAACTTTCTTATGTTGTAATATGGTGAATCAAAGTGTAAATTACGATTGAAAGAGATATTCACATTTTATGTTCGACGGTATTTAAAATGAGATTATCTCTGATGAAGAGAATATACGAGGAAAAAAAAATCTATCTATAAAATAGAATTGATGCACTTGAACTTGGAAATTAACCTTTCTAAATCCCAACATTGATTCTCCAGAACATGATTATCAATTTATCATAGCTAACAATCAGTACACATGGTTTTATTAGAAGAAAATCTAAAATAATATTTTTAGTTCAATCATTATAAATGTAACAATATAGTCAAGAAAATCTAAAATAATCTTTAAGGTTGAACTAATCTTTTAAGATCCGTAAATGTTGTTGTGTGCAAGTGTGAGTTATATGTCTCACATCGGATAGAAAAGTAAAGGTTGAACACCTTATAAGTAAGAGCACCCATAAACTAATTTGCCTTAAGGTTTTGCGTAAGAGTGTGGTGTCTCTCTTGCTAATGTGGTTGTTTTAGTCTCGATGTGGACGGTCCCCCGAACTCTCCTCATGATCCAACAATAAATACTTAGAGATTAATTTATATGTTCCTAATTTTTCTTTTATAAGTGCATCAGAATTACCTATCAAAGTGACATTTCTTCAACTAGACAGTAGTACACTTGACCTATATAGTTTGGCATTGATGACTCAATGATTCAAGCTTGAGTTCATCAACTAGATGTTTTATTGTTGGTCCTTAGATGAAGGAATCCATTGGATGAAATGTTGTACACAAGCTTTAATCCAGACGAAATAGTTTAGAGAGTGATCCAGAAGCTTTAGTTCAAGAAAATTGTGTTGAACAATGATCTAGTAGTCCACATCGCAAATTTGTAAAGCAATAGGGATGAGATTTACCTATAATAGTGCAGCGTATGACTTGGTATATGTTGTAGTGGGAACTGGGTTTTCAGCTAATGACAATTGTTGAAATAACTATGACTATGAAGTTCTCCTTAAGCTTTGTTTGCGAGTTGAGTTTTGGAGGGGAAGAAAATACTTAAGTAGAGGTAAACCCTTGTTTGCGAGTTTTAAAAAAACAAGGGAAAAGTTTTGAGGGGTTTTTAAAGGCTTTATTTGTCTAATTTTAAAGTTCCCCCAAATTGGGGGATTTTGGGGGGTTATTATTATAATATTTTTTTTACAAAAACAACTTATTCAAAACAGCTTATTTTTGCAAAACAACTTATTACGATCTCTTTTCAAAAAACAGCTTATTCAAAACAACTTATTTATACAAAAATACTTATTACGATCTCTTTTTCAAAAATAGCTTATTCAAAACAACTTATTTATGCAAAACAGCTTATTACAATCTCTATTTCAAAAACAACTTATTCAAAACAGCTTATTTATCTAAAATAGCTTATTCAGACCTCTTTTCAAAAAACAGCTTATTCAAAACACCTTATTTATACAAAAAACTTATTACGATCTCTTTTTCAAAAATAGCTTCTTCAAAACAGCTTATTTATGCAAAATAGCTTATTTATGCAAAACAACTTGTTACGATCTCTTTTTCAAAAACAACTTATTCAAAACAGCTTTTTTTTATCCAAAACAGCTTATTCAGACCTCTTTTCAAAAAAAAAGCTTATTCAAAACAACTTGTTTATACAAAACAACTTATTATGGTCTCTTTTTCAAAAACAGCTTATTCAAAACAGTTTATTTACGCAAAACATCTTAATATGACCTCTTTTTCAAAAACAACTTATTTATCCAAAACAACTTATTAGGACCTCTTTTCAAAAAACAGCTTATTCAAAACAGCTTATTAATACAAAATAGCTTCTTATGACCTCTTTTCAAAAAAACTGTTTATTCAAAACAACTTATTTACGCAAAAACAACTTGTTACGATCTCTTTTTCAAAAACAACTTATTCAAAACAACTTATTTATCCAAAACAGCTTATTCAGACCTCTTTTCAAAAATCAGCTTATTTATTCAAAGAGATCGTAAATAAGCTGTTTTTTGAAAAGAGGTCGTAATCAACTGTTTTGTATAAATAAGATGTTTTGAATAAGCTGTTTTTTGAAAAGAGATCGTAATAAATTGTTTTTCATATGATAAGCTGTTTTGAATAAACTGTTTTTTTGAAAAGAGGTCGTAATAAGTTGTTTTGCATAAATAAGTTGTTTTGAGTAAGTTGTTTTTTTTAAAAGAGGTCGTAATAAACTATTTTGTATAAATAAGTTGTTTTTTGAAAAGACATCGTAATAAGCTTTTTTATTTATTTATAAATAAGCTGTTTTTTTTTTAAAAATAGATCGTAATAATTTGTTTTTTATGAGATAAGTTGTTTTGAATAAATTTCAAGATAAATTACAATGTATTCATTGTAAGAGAAAAAAGGGTAAAATAGTAAAATTATAACATAAGCCCTCCATCTCCTTTCCTTGTTGGTTTCTTTTACTCCCAAACAAGGGGAAGGTTTTCTCTCATTTCTCCCTTCCCTCCCTTTCCTTCCCTTCCCCTCCTTAGCCTTTCCTTTCCTTCCCCTCAAAACTCGCAAACAAAGCCTAAGGGTAACTTATGTTAAACATTTTTCGTTCCAACAATCTCCCCACTCTAAGGGTAATGTTTGTTAAACGTATTTTGTTCCAACATCTTACATATAAGCAAACACCTAAAAAAGCGAAGAAACATACATTTTCAGCACCGGACGCACTCACAAGCGCCCCCGCACATAGAAGGGGGCGTCAGGCACCCAAGAACTTGCACTAGGGAGGTTCCTAGCGCCTGAAATCACACACACATGCACCTGGCGCATGGCTATAGGTGCATGTGCACCTTGCGGCCCAAGGCAATGTTTTGTGACTTTTTGTGCCCAAAAGCCTGTGTTTTTAGCCAAAAATCAGGTGGAAACTTTCCCTATAAATACCGTATTCCTCATTCACAGTTTCTCATTCAGAACTAAGCGGTCCAAGGGGAAGGCATGCACTAGGAGCTTCCAAGGAGGAGTTTCTCTCTCCTCACTCCAAGTTTTTCTAGGGTATGTTTTATTTCTTTTGTAATTTGTCTTTAGTTACCATGAGTAACTAAATCTTTTTAGGCTAGGGTTCTAAGATGAACCTCTATTTTATTTGTTGGATATTTATTTAATTTAAAGTCTTTATTCATTTATTTTATGTTCGCTATTAAGTTTTATTATCGTGCGTAAGATTTGTCTCATTTGGAGCATAACCTTGATTTATGCACTTAGGTAGTGACAGGGTCTAATATTGATATTTATATCTGTCTAATCAGGAAGTAATTAATTAGTAACTAGTGAAACAAACTGAAAGCGAGCACACCCTGATATTAAATACTTAGGGAGGTGACATGCCTAATATTGATGAATATCTGCTGAAATCAGGTAGTAATTAGTTAGTAATTAAGGAAACCACGACTTAAATCAGCCCATTAACTCCATCCTATTTCCTTGGTAAGGTAGACGCTAATAGGGCTGCCCATTTGTAGAACTACTGAGAGGGAGAATGTGTTATTCTAAGATTCATAAATTAGGGAACCTTTATAGAACCCACACGTAAAGATCGTTGTGTGATCAGCAGGTGCAACTCAACAGGCGGATGGATATATCTAAATCGACCGAGATAGTAAGACCCCGCACGTAAGGATCATTGTGCGACCAACATGTTCAACTTGAAGAACTAATTAAGTTATCACGTCCCAACGAACTCATCACTTAAATAGCCCTTACGTTAATTAACTTGAATACGACTTGACTGTTGCATAAATCCAACAAATGAATAGAGAATCCCAACCACCGTTAACATTCTGCAATCAAGACAAGTAACTTTGCCCTGTTGCAAACAGATTAACTTTGCAAAACTCTAAACCCTTATCTCTTTATTTATATTTTTGTTCTCCAATAAGTAACGTGAATAGTTTTGATGAAACGACAATCCATATGGATACAATACTCTACTTATCACTTTATTACTTGGTAAATGATTTGGTACACTTGCCTAATCCGATCATCAGATTTGCAAACTCAAATTGATATTTTGACTTAGGAAATTCTAGACATAAACTTTCCTTGTAAGAGAAATTGATAAAGGCATTTGTTTATGCTAGTTGTGAGACATCGAGCTAGGTTTATAGTTACATACACTATCGGAATGTAATGTAATTCTATCAGCAAATTGAGTGAGACCTCGACAGTTAGAGTATATAATGGATCTCCTGTTATCTGCGAGACATCAAGATGTACAAAGAGCAACATGTGAAGGTATAATTGAAATAAGAAGAGCATATAATCTATCAAGAAATAGCACTAGATGATTAGCTAAGGAAACTTAATCCAACAATATAATCTCTCTATTCTTGTTTTCAATTTTCAAATAATTGTTGAAAGACTTTATTATCACACCAGTCTATGTGAATATGATAAAATTAAAGTTTGTTGTTCTTAAAAAAAGGAACTGGAGTTTAGTGCAAGTGGTTGGTGGCAAGAATGTGTGAATGTTGTAAATTTTAAGACTATTGAGTTTAAATACTTATAAAAAGAATCAACATATTGACTAATACCATTTTTTTTAAAGAATATTGACTAATATGATTTATTAATCAGTAAAACTTTTTTATTTTGTAACTACTTTTTAGGTTATGCTAATAAGTGTTTTAATGTGCAATTGTTAAAAATGGTCAAAATGTGAAATTCTAGTCACTAGTTTACTTGACAATAAAAAAATGTAATAGTTTTCTCCTCGAAAGAATGAATTTTAAACTTCTAGAAAGGTGAATTCACCATTTTTTTTAAAAGTTAAATTAGTCCACGTAAATTATCACTGACGAAAATCAACATGAGAGCTTGAGGAGATAAATGTATCCTTTTAACTTTAAACAATGAAGAATTTATAGTTACATTCAATTTACTTTCAACTTGAATGAATGAACGAATATAGTTTTTCTTTTAACAAAATTTATAAACCAGTAAACCAATATATTGATCTCAAGTGATTGATGATCTTCCTATGATGAATTGTTTGAAAAAAAACCCGAGTTCGATTCCTGATGCAAATACTTTTTGATCAAAATTTACGTAGTACCTACAAGTTCTTAAAGAAAAATTTTAGTCCCTCCATTTCAAAATGAACATCATTTTAACTAAAAAAATTTGTTTCAAAATGAATGTCAGTTACATTTTTCAATGTAATAGTAAACAATGTTAGTTTAGTACATTTTCCATGTTTTTTGACATTAACATTTTTTTTTTTGGTCAAGTTTTAGTAAATTTTTCATGTTTTTTACATTAATATTATATATTTTTTGTCAAATAGTCTAATGGCTAAAGCTCACACATTTTAAATGTGGAGAAGTGTGGTGTCTGAGGTTCGAACTCCAACTCCTACATATAATATACAATATCCATACTAACTGAAGTAAACATAAAAGAATGTCATTATATTTCTTAATTTGAGTATAAAATCTTTAAACTAACACCCATTTTAAAATGGCTGAAGTATTTAAAAACAAACAATTGTTTCAAAGAGATATTTGTAGATTAAGATTTTTCCACTACAAATTGGATCCAATTCTATCCATAATAAAAAACAGAAAGAAAAAAAAAAGAAGAAAAAAAACAGCCACGTGTAAGGGAGGATCACGATCTGCGATGCTTCTGCAATTATATCTTTTGTTGTGTAACGAGGTAAAGTAAGCAAGTACTCATCGAATTACACTGAGGCAAAGAAAGAGGATCCTTTCTCCACCAATCAAAAGGTTTGGACCGTAAAATGTACCCCAAAAGTACCCCACACAAATCAAAATTCCCATTTTTGTAAATCTTTGCTACCCTTAAGGGCAATCTTATTGACCAACCTCATCTTTGAAGGGACCCACTTATTGTAATGATGTTAGCCAATTAAAAAACCTTCTTAAAAAATGACATTTTTTTCACATCCTTTACCTCAAATGCCTCGAAGTCAGATAGAAAAACTGACATTATTAAATTAGTCTTAATCGAACCTTAACAACTAGGTTAGAGAAAGATATGATTTGTCAAGTTTGTTGTGCCTATTATTGTTGGAGTCACATACACACATTCACTAAACAAATCTTATACTCACACCATTTGGCCCCATACATTTATTCCACTTTTGCATAACCGTCCACGTTGATGCAATAGAAAACAATCAAGCCTTCCAAAAAAATATTAAAAAATAAAAAATACTTTTAAATTTTAACTGTATAATAAATTCAATTACAATATTTTTCATAAAAATACAAGTACAGTATAAAAAAACATCATATACAAATCAATCATATCATATACTCACCATTCAAAAAATCATATTAGTTACTCTCTCCGTTTTTGCATATAACCATTCATTTGATTAAAAATTCATCTTTAAATATAAACATCTTTTTAAATTACTAAATATATTTATTATTATTTTTTCTCTAAACATATCTTTAGTTAATACTATTAACTTGTTTTAAAATATAGAAAATCAAATTTAATACACATATAAACAAAATAATATTATTACATATAATAGACAAAATAATTACATCCACAACTTTTTTTTTTAAAAATGTCGAAAAGACAGATGGAGTTATATATACAGGGACATAAAGGAGTAATATGTTACTTTTATGACCCTCACGCACTCTTATCAATCACCACCACTAAATTTTGATAATTAATATATATATATAAATGTTAATTTGTGTCATTAAGAGCATACGTTAAAAAACTCATAATAAAAATATACATATTAAATGTTGTGCATTCAACTTATTAAAAATTAAAATGTTATGTTTTTCAATGCAAAATTATTTTTTTTAAATTCCTTAACATGTGCGTGCCTTAAGAGTAACCACTACCCCGATGACACCGGTTAAGAAAGTAAATATAATAACTTTTGTATTGGAAATTGTGTAATCAATTTTTCAAAAGTCAAAAAAGTATTATTTTTAATTTAAATTGTTTTTTTTTGGATTCCTTAATCAGTGCTCCGGAGACACTGAACTCATTTTTTTTATAAGGAAATCTGATTGAGAATGAAGGATTTTTATCCTGTGCGTGAAAATTTTTTATCCTGTGCGTGAAAAATATCTGCATAGTTACAAACCTAAATTAAAGTTATTTAAGTACACACTCATAAAATACATATCATTTAACTATTTTAAAAATTCATATTATTTAATTATTTTCTCTTTCATACTTTTTACATTTATATGTTTAAATGAATTTTATTTATACTTGTCTAAACATGTCTACCAGCTACCTCCTTATGTGTTCAAATGGATTCTTTAATTGAGATTAATCACAACGAATTATGGTATATACTCCTTCTGTCTCTGTATGTAAGCCTCTTTTGTCTTTTTCACATTTCTTAAAAATGTTGTTAGTGTAATTAATGTGTTTATTTTGTGTGTTAATATTACCAAATTATCCTTTATTTGTATGTGTATTAAATTTGATTTTTTATATTTCAAAACAAGTTAGTAGTATTAATTATGGGTATGTTTAGGAAAAAAAATAATAAATGCATCTGATAATTTGAAAAGAAATTTACATTTAAAGACAAACTAAAGTCAAATGAATACTTACATATAGGAACAGAGGAAGTACATCATACATATAACATGATTAATCAAAAATATAAAACACACACGTGTATATATATATACACGTGTGTGTTTTTAAATATAATTCTATCATCAGATTAAAAGTATACAGTATAGATTTTGACCAAAAAGAAAGTATATAGTATAGATTGATAGTTGAGGTAAAAATTTATACAAAATAATTAATGTCTGCTCTGTATACACGTTTTGAGATCTGATAAAATTAATTATAAGAATATAACTTATTACTCCTTCGGATTTTTATCATAAAAAGAAAAAAACTAAAAACCATCAAAATTAAGGCAATCATTAATTGTTTCAATTTTTTTAAGGTTTTTACAAATATATCCTCGTAGAAATTTGTGAAATATTTAATACATTCATTAATAGTAAAAAGACAAATATTCCCTAAAAAAAGATAAAAATTAATTGAGAGATAAAAAAGTCATTTAAATAATAAATATGAGAAATGTTAACTTGTGCCCTTAGGGCACATGTTAAGGATTCCACTGATAGAAATTTTATATCGGAAATTGTGTTAATTTATTACTTAAAAAATTTATTATTAATTTTTTGCAATTAATACTTACCATTAGTGGCAAGAATTTAATGTTTAACATGTGCCTAAGGGCACAAGTTAACATGACCCAATAAATATACCTTAAAACTGTGACTTTTTTATATATATAGAACCATATTTTTTTTTAAAATTCTTATAATAAGAATCAGAGGGTGCATTAAATATTCTTTGACCAATATTTAATATTGTCGAAATAATAAAATTATATATAACAATATAATAATATTTAACTTAAAAATTTGACACAACTTTATATAGTCAAACTAATGATAATGGTATATATAACATTATAATTCCATCAAAATAATATTCTTTGACTAAATTCTACTATATATATACAAATGTAAATATCTAAAATATTAATGATAATTATTAAAGTTTAATTTCTATGCATCGTATGTGTGAAAAGTTTTATATTGTCAATAGAGTAAAAGTTAAATTTTTTTTTTTATAATTAAACGATTATGATTGATTAATATTATTCTAGTTTAGACTTTTGGGTGAGCACGAGCAAAATATATTAGATACCTCTCGGCTATATAAGCTTCATATCACAACCCATCTTTATTCTTAACTTCTCAATCTCACACACCTCAAATATTATATGTATTGACTTGAGCGTACACCTTCAGTCCCCCGCCATCGGGCATCATCTCTGACGACGATTCCAAATAAAGATTTCCATCAACAAAACGTTTTCTTCCGTCGATCTCAAATCATTGTAAGATACTCTATCTTTTTCTGATAAATTTGATTTATGACAATAACAAATATGTGGTTTAAATTTTATTTTTTTTACATTGAGAGCGCGTATGAATTAGAGTTGAGTTCTTTTGCGGTCCATCTTCATGAGTGGTCCACCGTGGACCAATACTTAAAATTATAAGAAATTCCAACAAAAGTCGACGATACTTTTGAAAAAAATATCATTTCCCTTCTCCTATTTACTGCTAAGATGGTAACTTGATTGAGATCGGTTCAATATGAACTACATAGTTATTTTTCCTTGTTTTTGTCAAACTGTTTTTAATCTTAAAAAATGTGAAGAACCATTAACATCTATCATAAGAGACGACATATGTCGTCGTTAGAGTTTTATAAATAATTTTTAAGTATTGGTACATGATGGACCACTAATGAAGGCAGGGATGCCCTTGAGCATGGGTAGGAGGGCGCGACCATCCAAGACACTATGTTTTCAAGAGCACCAATTTTTTTTACCATGTAGTTAATATTATATACATATATTTCTTTTTAACTCATTTGATTAAATCCATTAAAAATATATTTTCAGATCATTTTGATTATGATGAATCCTTTTGCAACAAAAAATATTAAAAAAAAAGATATTAAAATAATTAAAATAGACAATTTTATTGATTCATCCATAATACGAAAATCTTAAGACTGACCTGATATAAAAGTGACACACATTAGAATTCTTCCTCAAATTAGATCATAATAATTATTGTTTGATACAATTACGTTACCTTAAATTAATATAATTAATAATAATTGTCATCTTATCTTAAAAAAATATATATAATAATTGAAATGAAGAACTAAAAAGCAATGAAAGTGGAGAGAATCTATGGTCATTTGTCTTTATTTAATAATAAAAAAAACACAAGGAAAAAGATGAAAATATTTATTGATATAAATGGTAAAGAAAGGAAGAGAGAGGAGTGATAGAAAAGCAGAGAATAAAAAGAGACCGGATGTTGACAAATTTCATGTCACTGTTCTTAGAAGGTCGTTTGTTAATGTTTGTGTGAAGATTTCTTATCTATCTTGGATCTCTCTCTCTAAATATTTTTTCTCTCTCTTTCTGTGTGTTTTTTGTTATTATAGAGAGAGAGAGAGAAATATATCTCATATATACATATACATATAGATATAGAGAGAGAAAGAGAAGAGTGGCTGGCCCAGTAGATCGAAAATCTTCTTCTATATTTCTTGAACCTGATGACGATCTAAGCTTCTTCAATGGTCTTTCAACAACACCCACTTTGTTATTTTTTTTCTTTCTTATAATTATAAATATTAATTATTATTACTATTTTGTTTTTTAGTGTTAGTTACCTTTTTTATCTTTAAATAGTTGGAATCTAAAAGACCCTGAATTCCTTTTTGCTTCTCTCATGGTGTTGTTGTTTGTACTATCTATCTTCAATTCAATGGCAGAATCCATGTGAGAGATTCTTAAGGTGGAACTGTTAAAGAGGATGTAGCTTTCAGGTAAATTTACTTATTAACTCTATAATCTTTAATTTTTATTTTGAATTATATTGTATGATTAATAATTAATCACATGTATTTTTTTTTTAATCTTGTTGAAATTTTTTTATTTTTTTTTGTATTTTATATCTGGTTTTGTTTTGAGTACGAGGTTAATTCCTTGGTTCATATTGTTTTGAGGAGATTATTCCAAATGAAATCATTGACTTAACTGTTTTTATTTTTTTATTTATTATTAATTATTTTACTTCAAAAAAAATTTGACTTTGAATTTTATTGGAGTGTTCTGGTGTTGAATTTTAGTATTTGAAATGATTATTCTGGTTGAAAAACATTTGTTTTTGTTTTGGTTTAGATAATTGTTGTTTAGATCTGTTTTTTGATTAAATTTTGTCTTATCATTGGTTCTTTTCAATATTTGTTTCATTCAGAATTCAGTGCTCTTAGATTGTTGTTGATTTTATGGTGTGTGTTTGGTTTGTAACTGTTCCACTATTCAGAAGATATTTTTCATTTCATTGATATATGTGTACCTTTGAAAAGATTTTTTAAAATTGCAAAGTTTGTCGCCTTCGGATGTGATTTAACAGATGTGCTTCTAAGTTCTAACTGCCATCGATTGATAAGTTACTTCCATATAAATGTGCGTCACAACTGTACCCGTTGACGACAAAATATTCAAATATCTTAGTAGCATTTATCCGGTGTTATCAAATAACGGCTATATTGGTGTTATAGCCTAGCGCGATTTTAGCAAACATGCGATTCAGCACTATATCATTGTGGATTAGCACAATTTGAACAAACTGTTATTTTCTGCGATCTGCAATGAACACTAAAGTGCTGAAAAGCTAATGAATCTGAACTCGTTTGTTGAAGTCTATACAGTTTTTAAACGTTGGCTGCTTATTGTAATTTGTGTTTGTGGAATTCAATGCAGATCAACATTAGTAGATGTTAATTTGTGCCACGGTACCTAATTCCTTGTGACTCTGATCAATTATCAGGAATGGGAACCAAGATTCAGAGTCTCCCAGGATATTACTCGATGATGAGAGATCTTAATGAGGAATCCAGCAGTTGTGGCTGGCCGCTATTTTATGGCGATAAAACACCGACAAATGTGAAGTATTATGATAGTTATCTTCCAAGTGCCTCCACAGATGCATGTTCTGTGCATGATAAGGATGTTGTGAAGCGGATGATGCTTGAACATGAGGCTATATTTAAGAATCAGGTATGTCACTTCTAATTTCTAACTTTCATTTAAAATGGTAGGACCCCTTCCCGGACCCTGCATATGCGAGAGCTTTAGTGCACCGGGCTGCCCTTTATATATTTATTATAGAAATAGCTTACACATAAACGCTTATATGATAAGCGCTTATGCTATAAGCACCTATGAAGCTGTTTATTCAAACCGGGCAAAGTTTACTTGGTTTTTAATACAATCATAATTGGTGAGCTTATTGGTATATTTTTATTGTCAAACAGGTTTATGAACTCCACCGTTTATACAGAATACAAAGGGATTTGATGAATGATTTCAAAAGGAAAGAGTTACTCAGAAACCAGATGCCTGTTGAGGCATCATTTTGTTCAGGGCCCTTGACATCTCAAGTAACAACTGAAGATGGAAGAAGATGGCATGTTTCTGGCTTTCCTGCGGGAAATTCGGCTTATGCTAAGACAACTGTTTCAGGTGCTGTGGGTGTTCATTCTCCTTTAGGTTCTGTTCAAGGAATAAGCAACCAAGCCGGTGCCTTTCCATCGCCAGATGGAGGATGTAGTTTAAAAGATGTTGGCATGCTCGAGCCCACCAGACCATCAAAAGTGAGAAGAAAAATGTTTGACCTTTCGCTCCCTGCTGATGAAAATGTTGATTCTGACGAAAGTGATGAAAAGCTCAGCGATGAGAAGACAAGTGGTTCGACATTATTTCTTCCTGATAGAAGTTGTAAAAATGGAAAGGAGGATGATAGAGGGAAGACTTGTTGCCAGGACACTTCAAGATCTGAGCAGTCTTTAAGAAGAAACGGTTTCGCTGACTTAAATGAACCTGTTCAAGTGGATGAAACATATGATTCTCCTTTTGTTCATGTTCCGAGTAATTCAGTTGCCGCAACTGAATGCTCCGATCTCACTGCCAGTGCCAGACAAAAGTTACAGTTTTTTGGTTCGTCCAGAGAACATTTACTAAACTCGCGTCAGGGAACTGACAGTTGGGCTAGAAACAATGGATATTTGGAGAATAATGGGAATGGAAAGGGAGGAATTCCCTCGGTGGCTGAGGCAGGTTAGGCTTCTTATTGAGTTGCTTCAATTTTTTTTTTCCATGAGCTGTTTTAGATTTAGACATATTCAATTTCACCACTCATTGCTGAATATGTTTCGAAAAGAAATTATAGCAAAATTGATATTGACATCTGATTGCATTTTATGCCACGAAACTAACGTTCCATTTGTTGACAGGGCATGCTAAAAGCAACCTACAGCCTGTGCCGCAAGTCTTCAAACAGGAGAAATTGCTTTTACCTTCGCAAACAATGCAGCACTCGTACAACAAAGCTCAAGAACCTGCATCTGATTATGTAGATGGTCGAAACAAGGCTGATGCGTTGACGGAAAAGACAGCTAGTGAAAGAAACCATGAATACTTCGTTAATAAACATCCTGAGTCCGTGTTGCCTTTACATAGACCTGGTCTTTTTCCAGCTGCTCCTTCCTATGATTTATCGAGGTCTTGGTCCCACTCTGCTGCTTCTTGGGGAATGGCGAGTTGCAGCCTAAGCCAGAAGTTGATGTCAGTTCAGACACCTTCATGTCTAAATTTGTCCGGTTCAATCAATAGGAATTTCCAGTCACAACAGAGTAATGGGAAATTGGAGCAGTGTTGGCCTCTAAATATCAATTCCAAGCCTAATCCAGGTATTCAGTGTGATCTACCGTTACGGAATGGATTTTATCCAGGGTCTTCATCTGGCTCCAAGGAACCATCGATGAATATTTCTTCCATTAGCTATGACTATCTAAATCATAATAATGAAAAGAAATCTGGAAAAGACATTGACTTGAATGTGATTCTTTCGAATGGTTCATACAATAACAACCTAGTTCCTCAGTCAAGTGTTGGGATAATGGATGGAGACGCGTTGTCATGGCTTCGAGCAAAAACCACTCGTACGAATGAACCACAAAATACCGATAGAAGCTCCATTACTGCAGAAGAGACAAGTTTTCTTCACACTGCTTCCTTGTCCATGAAAGGTGAAACTGGAAAAGGGCCTAGTGGGAATTTTATGCATGGTGTAACTTCAGTTTCGTGCTCTAATAATATTGACCAAAGGAGGATTGAGGTATCTAAAAGCTCTAGTACTAAGAAAATTCTTGGTGTTCCGATATTTGATATGCCTCATATCTCTCCTAAGAAGGAGTTGTCTTCGATCACTTCTCCCTCTGTGTCAATTCGTGCTCCATCTGAAGCAGAAGTGGTGGAAAATAATCACAAAAACCGGATGCTTGATATCAACTTGCCTTGTGATGCTAATGATCTCGAGTTTGACAAGGAAGGTTTCATCGAAACCGTTGTTAGTAAGACAAGATCTCCTACAGCAGAAACAGATTCTAGAAATCAAATTGATCTGAACTTAAGCATGAGCGAGGATGAAGGATCATTCACAACTATTCCAAGTGCCGATACAAAAATGAAGGACGAGATAGACCTGGAAGCCCCTGCAGTTCCCGAGTCAGAGGAGGATCTCGTTCCAGAAGAAAACAAGCTTGAAACTTCTCTAGTGGCACACCAAATTCCACTAGATGCTGTTGAACAGCCACAGGATGAACTTATGAGAAATGCAGCTGAAGCAATTGTTGTCCTTTCATCTATTTCCCGTGATCAAGTGCACACTGTGATCGATAGTCCATCTGAAAGTTCAATGGAGGATCCACTAGGTTGGTTTGTGGATGTAGTTTCCTCGTGTAAAGATAATCTTGAAAGCAAGTGCGATAATTCGAAGGGAAAAGACGGCGAGGATGATGAAGGATTGGATTATTTTGAGTCCATGACATTGAAACTCGAGGAGATGAAAGAAGAAGACTACACGCCGAAGCCTCTTGTTCCGGAAAACTTCAAAGTGGAAGAAACAGCAAGTACTTTACCTACTCGGACACGAAAGGGGCCTGCAAGGAGAGGGAGGCAGAAGAGAGACTTCCAGAGGGACATCCTTCCGGGTCTTGTACCTTTATCAAGGAATGAAGTAACAGAAGATATTCAGACATTTGGAGGGATTATGAAAGCAACAGGTCATTCATGGCAATCAGGATTAACTAGAAGAAGCTCGACTAGGAACGGTAGTGGCAGGGGAAGGGGGAGGCCGAGGCGGCAAACGCAAGTTAGCCCTTCTTTCTCGCCACCTGTTGTGACCAATGAAAGCAGCACTCCGTTGACGCAGCAACTCAATAACATTGAAGTGGCGTTGGAGGACAGGAGCCTAACAGGTTGGGGTAAAACAACTCGAAGGCCTCGAAGACAAAGGGGTCCACCGGCTGGTAATCCTCCATTGATCCCAATAACATAATCATCATAAGAGGCTTAAAATTTTTAGACGAGAATTTATAGAGGTAAGCATTGGCAGTTTCCATATTTGATGGAGCACATGATGTTCTCAAGCATTGGCGATTTATCTTGTAAATTTCTTCAACCATTATTCCAGTATAAGCTTGATTGTTGTCAGTATTTGGATGATACCAACTTGTATTATTCTTAAATAATGTTGAATAATTTCTTCTGATTATATCTTTATTTATGGAACCTTTGATATATTATATAGCAGTGCTCTCTTCAATTTGGTTGTTTCTCAGTTGGTTGGATTTTTACTGATGATTTACTGGTTACAGTTGGTAGTACTGGTGATACTGTGCTGCATAGTATTAGATTTGATCCTTTTGTTATGGATTTATGTATGTTAATATTGTTATCAATTTAAGCTCATTCTATAGTGTAAATAATTATCTAGATTATATTTGGTAACTATCAAGGAACAATAAGTGCATATAACTTTTTTCCCATTATATTGCATTCCCTAAACTATTCAAATGTGGAGAAATATGCTCTCTGCAGCGTGACACATGAACCATTTGTTCCCTATGTACATCGGTTGTTGGAAAAACTCAAGGTACTATACTAAAAAAATAGGGAAAATTTTCTATATCTTCAAGGAAAAGAGAATATGTTTTTACTTAAATATTTGCTTCTTTTTTTTGTTAAAATACAACTCAGTCGATTAATCTCTTGAGTCAGATAAGAATAGAATCATGTAAATGGTAAAGTTTTTTTAACAAATGTGTTAACGGTGTTGTATATTTTTAGAATTGAATTTGAATTCAACAAAGTTTGAACAATTAGTCTTTGCAGTTGCAGACGTAGGATATTCTATTTAAAAAAAAATAGTTGAATTTGAATTTGAGATTATTGATTAAATTAAAATATCATGTAAGGGTTGTTAGGTTCAAAATCCTTGTTTTAAGATGACCATAATGATTGTGTTTGGTTCCTTGACATCTTCGTTGAATTTGTATATTTAATTATGGACTAATGATCATTTGAGTCTGATCAATCCATACTAAAAAGTAGGTCCAATTATAAAGAACATAAGAGCAACATCATAGAATTAAAAATTATAAGTGTAAAACTTGTGCAAGTAATGTTATTCGTACAATAATATGAAGAATCAACAAACCAAAATAATTGAAGACAAGCATGTTTGTCTACATATACAACTGTCCATATTAAGAAGACTAAAGATGTTCCTCCTTTGTTCTTTTACTTTTCTTCTTTCTCTTTAACTCACTATAATGAAAGGGAAGTGTTGTGGTCTTGATACATTCATTTTCTGACTGCATACCAGATTGATTCACATGGTCAATGCAAGGAAGGAAAAGTAAAAAAGACAAGATTCCAAAAAAAAAATTATTTGCAGAATGTGCACGTTACTCCAATGTGCTTATTTTTATTTGATTGATTATATTTAATTTTTCTTAATTTTATTTAATTTGATTAAACAAAGAGAAATTTCAAATAAAAAATAGTTATTAGATAAGAGTGATAATAGTTATATGAGGGTGACTATAGCAGCTTTTCTTATCCTTCAAGAAAAAAAAACTTTTCTTATATACAATGATTATGACTATTTAAGTATATAATATGACTAAGACTATGACTATTATATACAATTAATCATTTATTTATTTTAATATAGTGACTGATTAAGTGGTGTCATTTTATAGGAGATTTATTGATGTCACAAATGCCTTTGAAGGTAGATAATGACATTTTTTTGTAGTCTTAGGCTGGTGTTAAGATTTACTAATATATAAAGAAACGGCCTAATTATTTTAAAGAACATTATTATTATTATTATATGAAAAGTGGCTTATAGTTTTGGTAAAAAGGTAATATTATTATTTTATTTATTTATAAAGGACGTGAAAGGGATTTTGTTGATATAAAAATGGCAGTTCTGGAGAAAAGATGCTCCAAGGAGAAAAGTGACACTGACTTGTTACTTTTTTTTCCCTCTAACCATGTATATATTATGCATTGTTTTTATCAATTGAGTCAAGCTTACAAGGACACTAACTTGTCACTTTATTACTATTAGAAGAGAAATGAGTTTTCGGCATTAGCAATTGAGAGGTTGAGATTAATAATTTATTTAGAGTAGATTACACTCTCCACTCATAAAAAGAAATTTGAATTGTATTATTTTATTTTAAAATTTGCACTCTTTTCATTGAGAAGTTTGTTTTTTATAAAAATAAAATGATATTCATTGAGAAGTTTGAATTGCATAAATCTTTAATTCAATTGAGAGGTTGAGATTAATAATTTATTTAGAGTAGATTACACTCTCCACTCATAAAAAGAAATTTGAATTGTATTATTTTATTTTAAAATTTGCACTCTTTTCATTGAGAAGTTTGTTTTTTTATAAAAATAAAATGATATTCATTGAGAAGTTTGAATTGCATAAATCTTTAATTCAATGGTTAATTTTAATAAAAAGGTATTTATCGACATGTGTTATAGCGGTGTAGTTTGACCTCTCATATATACGTTTGATTATGAAGTAAAAACATTAATGACTTGATATGAAGTTGAGATGGGAGACAAAAATTCATATAAGTTTCGTTCTGTTTTTCACCGATTGTTCTCCGACTCTTGGTGATTCGTAACGTTTCGTTTCTTCTGAGCTAGATTTCTCTTGGTTTTCTCCTTTTGTGGTATTTTTCTGGTGGTGATTTCTCATCGCGTTTTCCTCTCAGGGTAGTTCTTGTTCTCTTAGATTCGTTCAGTTTTTCATTGATTGTTCTCCGATTCTTGAAGATTCCCAGCTCATTTACTCTGGTTTTACTTTGTTTGTAGTAATTTTCTAGTGGTGGTTTCTCATCGTAGTTTCTTCTCATGGGTGATTCTTGTTCCTGGTGCCACTTCGTGATTCCGGTAGAAAGAGTGGCACCGAAAAACGCAGGAAGAACTTTCGCACAAACTATCTTTGCAACTTGTGATATTCAGTTGAGCCAACTTCCTCCGAAAGTGTTCAACGGTGACACAGTTGGCATTAAGATTACAGAAGAAGAGTATGAATCCCACTCAAAGAATGCAAGAGGAAGGAGGAAGGTTGCTTGATGTAACACCCTTAAATCCCAATACAATATATAAATAATAATTCAAACAGATAATCACAAAGGTTCAAGATGCTACGTCATCATTAATTCAAGATAGTCATAAATCCTCTTAATCATAAAACAATCATAGCGGAATCACAATATAAAACAACATAAAGTTATCATCTCATGATCTCAATACATCATCATGAGAACTCTATGGTTCCTCAAAACACCAATCTAACAAATAAAAATAGAAAAAAAAATCCTCGACACCTAATTAAAGCACTGCCACTAAGACTCCAAAAGCATGAAAGGAGGATATGCATCAAGCCGTCCTCGGGTACTCACGCCGATCAAGCGTCCTCAACCTGCATGTCTACACCACGAGGATGTAGGCGACCAAACAGTCACCGGAGGGTAAGATATACGTTCAACATAAACAAGATACGAACTCAAGCATAGTATTTAGGAATTAAAACATCACATATGGATATACATATTCATTCTCTAATTTCTATCATTACATGCGGTCTTATCCAATCAACAAACATATTAATTCTGAAATCATCAACACAAAATATAACAAGTATTCACATCATCATTTTATCGCCAAATCAAATATATATAACATTCACACCTCTTCACCATCACCAAATATCACATGAACACACATAGTCATTTACACATCTTCACATATATTCAAATACACGACTCTCACATAGACTCTTATGCATGCTATGTTTCAGACACGACTCTATATGCCTGTGGTACCGTTTTGGATATCGGAGTTATGTTACTGAATGATCCCATCGCCACTTATCATCGTCACTTAACATCTTCACTTGGACAAACATGAATGCATAAACATATGACTCAACAATGCATATATTCATATGATGCAACACACTTCATCAACATCGTCACTATTGAACATCATCATTTTCAACGTCATTATATATATATATATATATATATATATATATATATTCATCATTGCTATTCTACATCATAGTCATTTCATCATCAATATCACGTCATCATTCACATCTTCAAACATTTATCACATTAATGAAAACAACATCCCTTCATTTAGCTAAATTGCATATTAAACGATTCACCAATTGTGCCTTGTTAATCAATATCACATTCGCATATCATTAACATATTCAACCATATATCATCACTTTATCACTATCATACAACCAATTACAAGTCAACATGGCATAATTCATCATTTTCTAAAGTTCGTCTATTTTCACATATTTCACATAAACCATTATGCATTCACCAAGCTAGGTCTAAATACTCCTACGCGTTCATTTTATACTCCTAATAATTAAGTTTAGGCATTTGGGGACCTAATTACACGCATTGGATACCATTAAAGATAAAAAAAAGGAGTTTCTGTGCACAGTGCAGGCCGCACGGTCGTGCTTCCTGGGTGCATGGTCGTGCCACTCAATGTCGAGTGATGCACAGGTATGTGCTCCCCAGGCGCACCGTCGTGCTGCCCTAACAGCAAGGGGATTCTGCAATTTTTCCCGTTTTCGATCCAACTCTCATCAAATTCGTCCCAAATCTTTAAACCACTAATACCCAATCTCTTACACCTTATTTTTTTTACTTAATCCAACTTAATTCCATTTTCTTTCAAACACCAATTAATCAATTATCACTTAAAATCATTTAACACTTTCAAAAACTCATTTTTCACATAATCACTCACACACAAACATAAGATCAGCAACAACATCATAATTCCACCACATAAACATACCCAATGACATAATTAAAAGATAAAACATAGATTGAACAACATTCATTAACAACTTCATGATTTTCACTCAATTAAGCTATAAACACTTAATCATCAACTTATCACAACCAAAGATAGTTTTTCATGCAACAACAACATGATTATATCACTTCTAACATATTCAAACTAGCCACAATTAATGGAGCACGAAATTCAACTTAAATCAACAACAACTTCATAAAAATGCAAGAACAAACATGATCCAAAATCACACAAGTGCTCATAGGTTCCAAATGTGAACATAACATTTTCCCCTTACTTTAGAATCCAAGAGCTAAGCCTCCTAAGCTCCAATCTTTCCCTCCAGTTTAGTCCCCCAAGCTTTCTCTTCTTTTCTCCCTTTAGACCTGCTCTCTCTCTCTCTCTCTCTAGCCTCTGTTTGTGTAAACTTACCAAATGATTTTACAACCCTAATTTATGACTACTAACATTCTTATATACTATCACCAATTGGCCTTAGTTCACTTACTCCTATTGGACTTAGTCATTATTCTTACTCATAAAAATAACACTACTCATTTCACTTCACTTAAATCTTATTTTTATTATTACCTCTATTCTATTAATTCCCAAAAGTTCCTACTAACCTCATTGAATATTCCTACATGTATAAATTACGAAACTGCCATTCACTCTTAAATTATCAAAATACCCTTAATTCCTCTATTTTAATAAAACCCAACTAATCTAATAATTCAAACACATAAAGAAAACAAATAATTAATTAAACAATTAATAATATCCTAAAAATTGAGTCGTTACACTTAACTCTTCATAAAGGGGATCCTTCATTGACAACTAAAACTGTGAAGCTCAAATTGAATGGGCTATGGCCTAATCTCATAAATTGGTTAATTATTCCTTTGTGAAAGGGTTACTACGAGTTCAAATTCCATTAAATTGAGGGTATGAGGAAGATCTGGGCCTTGAGGGAGTCTAATGCAGCGGATATAAAATATAAAAGAGAAAGAAGATAAAGACACAAAGCAATTATCCTGGTTCCTTCCACAATCCAGAAGTAGTCCAGTCCCCCTTGCACTTCCAAGGAGATTTTCACTATAATTCAATCTGATTACAAATGCTCAAGCACACAAGCAAAAGACTTCAAATATTCAAGCACACAAGCAAGAGATTTTCTATGCTCAAGCACAAAAGTAAGAGACTTTTAAACAAACAAATTACAAAGAAATAAGTTTGAGTTTGAACACTTGATATACAATCAGTGGTGTTCACAATACAAAACAGTTCAGACTCTAAGACTCTAGAATTTATAAGATATGGAAGTTGCTAAAAATTTTAAGTGTTTGATGCACAATAATTTCAGCAGAGTTTTGGCACAATTTAATTTTTGTAGAGTCTCTACTAATCTTTAAGTCTTCATTCCTTCATATAGAGGTATGAAAGAGATGTTGTAGAGGTGTCAGCGCATCAAAGAGTCGTTGTAGAAGCTTGTTCATTCATCATTGATTTGTTGTTTGATATGGTTAATGTCCTAGGAGGGAATAATTTGAAAACCATTTCTTGTATGGAGAATTAACCAGCAGAGACACAACTGTAGCTTGTACCATGCACATGAAATGTTGGAGTAGTGGTTGTACAATTGTACTATTGTCTTTCACTGCCTTTTATCTGTGGATAAGCATCCAATGCCTTCTAATTCTTCAGAAATATTCGTTGCTCCTATCTTTTATTCCTTCTGCATATTGGTGTCTTCAAATATGCATTTCACTAATTTATGTTCTTCACTTCAAACTCGGATGAACTTCAGACTCTGGGTGATCTTCAGACTCTGACAGTAAGCTTCTGGATGGTTTTCAGATTCAGATGTCTTCAAACTTTGTCTTGCAACTAAGCTTCTCTTGAAAATTCTTATGCTCTCATTTGTTCTTTCAGAACCAATACTATTTTTTAAGACTTATAAATTTTAGTCTATGGTTCTGCACACTTAAACAAATATTAGCATATCCATTTGAACTTTTAATACCTTGTTATCATCAAAACTTAAAGAGGCATTGTTACACTCATTTTATTCTCTCATTTAGTGGAGGACCAGGACAATCATGTTTTTCCTGAGGATTCAGTTCTATCTGGCATGCTTGAAAGTTATATTGCCATGGAGTCTCGATACAAGACATTGGAGGCAACCTTGTTTGGCGATGGTGATAATAATGGTCTGTTCACTGTAGAAGCTAGTTGGTTAGATCATAGTGGACCCCACTCCACTATAATCCTCGAGTCTGCTAGTTCTACTGTAGATTTTATCCAGAAGGTTCCTGCTTCGTAGGGCGCACGACCCTTTCTGGAGCAATCGTCCAATATCAACTTGCAGCTGAAGGTACCTACATATGTTTTTTGTTTGCAAAATGTGCTTCAGCCCGTGCTTTCTTATATGCCAGCTACAATTACTTGTTCACTTGTTTATTTGGGCTTGGTTCCCCATCTGTTCCTTCAGAGAAATTTTTTTTATGTCAATGTTGTCGTGTTAAAAAGTGAAACTATTCTAAAAAATCTTTGCGGGGATTTGGTGGAATATGTTGCAGGGAATGCCCATGAAGCTTGAAAGGTAGGAATGTTGGTTCAAACTTTTCTCAAGTATCTCCCAACACTTCTTTAACCAATAAGAAACAAAAGAAGTCTGCTAGTTTCAACTTAGTAGGAATTAGAACCCGTGCTCAGAAGGATATCTCTAAAGTGGTTCATCCATTATAAGATCCTTTTTTTGCAGGATGGTTTATTCCCCCTGTTTTCTGCTGCGTAGGGCTTATTATGTTACACTTCACTTTCTTGGCTCTACTGGACTGTTAGAAACCCAGATGCGCATTCAACCTTGGGGCTTTAGCTTTAGGTGTATCAATTGTTTTCTATATCGAGTACAACTTTGAATTTCGCTCATATTCATAGCATAATTTTGATTTAGTTGACATTGGTTTTAGTTGGCACTTATTGTTTGTTTCTTGTTTGCTTGGCTAGGGACTTTAGGGTCTCTATGATGTATTAAGCTTCAGACCTCCTTCTATTTGCCATTTAATTTTTCTCGCTTTAATCAAATAAAAAAAGGGTTAAGAGTGTTTTACCCCTTGTAATATATGTCATTTCTGGTTTTCCACCCTGTAATAATTTTTTTTTAGTTTTTGTCCTTGTAATTAAAGATTTTTGGTTTTGGACCTTCATGAATTTTGAGTGTACAAAATCGATGATATGAAAGAGGTAAACCGAAATTTGCTCAAATTACAGGGGCAAAATTCGCCATGAAGGTCCAAAACCAAAAAATCTTCAAATTACAAGGACGGAAATTTAAAAAAAAGTACGGGATGGAAAACAAAAAATGACCTATATTACAGAGGGTAAAACACTGTTTACCCTAAAAAAAAAAAAAAAAAGGCCTCTCACATATATAAAATGTGGAGGGGATATAACATTGATTCGAGTTAATTCGTTTAATAAAACTCATTACAAACATTGAATATCACTAATCTAGCCCTGAAAGTATAAGCTATATTAACTGCACAATTTTGTTATAAAATTTTAAAAGGAAAAATTACTTGCTTAATTTTATGTAACAATTTGGTCCTTTATCTTTTTTTATTTTTATTTTGTCCTTTTGGTCAATTTTTATATGGATTTTGAAGTTTCAAATCTAACATTCTTGTGCAAACATATATGACTATATATTTGAAGATTGAAAGGTCATACAAAAATAAAACTATAAAATTTGAAAATTCATATGCAAATTGATCGAAATTACAAAATTAAAAATGTAATTTTGTCATTTTAAAACTATTTGATACTTCATAGCTTAAGTGTGTTCATAAACATTTCAAGATTATGATCGAATGTTGACTACAAAATCTCATAGCTATATAAATGTCCATGTTGTTTTATATTTCGTATGTTTAATTAGTTAATAGAATATGAGAAAACGGTTGGATTGACAAAATTCAAGTAAAACTCAAAGAGAAACTTAATCCCTCCTAGCTTCATCGTCTATAATAAATAATATGAAATAATCCCTATCCTATTTATAAGTAGAAAAAACACAAATTACTTCATCGGTTCCAATCCTTGATACATGTCACTTCTGGACTTTTTCCTGTTGCAAATGATAACCTAATTCGACAACATTATTCCTATTATATAATTTTAAGAAGATACTCATTTTATCATATTATTTTTAACATTTGCTCTTTTATTGGATGAATAATGTCATTTTGTAAATAAGTTCTACATAAAGTGACGGAATCCACGTACATGTATTTTATCAAATAAAAAAATAAATGTCAAAAAATGTGTTAAAATGAACGTCGCTAGCAATTTTGTTAATTACATTTGAGAAAAATTGATTTTCAAAGATGTAAAAATCATTTTAACATAATTGATAAAAAATAATTTTACTTATGGAATTGATTCTAATTTAATAGCTTTGATTTGTACCTTTTGAATTTCAATGTGATTTTATACCAAAATTTATATAAATCATTTTAACTCAACTCATTTAACTCATTTTAAGTAAAATCAATTTATCAAAATTAATTTGTGTTGATCTAGACATACAGTGTTTTTCATTCTAATTGTAGGTACTTGGTGGTAGTTGTAAGTAACCAAAATAAACCATGTCTCTACCTAAAAAGTGTATAATCTAATAAAGGAGACACGTATGTACTTTCCTCAAAGCACACACCTAACATAAGATAACTTGATTTGATACCCCATTTCTGTCCTCTCTGTCTCTGCTATGCTGCTGCTTTGTCCTTTTCCATCAGCTATCTTTCCTTTCCTCTGTCATGTCAAATCTAGCTTCCTCTTTGACCAATTCCTTTATTTCATTTTAATAAATCAATTAATTCATTTTTCTTATTTATCACTGCTTACTTAACTTTTTACTTTAATTAAAAGAAATATATTTTTCCTGACCAAAAAAAAAAAGAAATATATTTTTAAATAAAAACCCAAAATTCTAATAATGTGCACCGAAAAAAATAAAGATCTAATAATAATTACACTACTAAGAAAAATCTAATAATAATTAAAAAAATTGATATAGATATGTTTAGTGGAATAGACACAATTTTTTTTACAAATAGTAAATAGACAAATTAATCATTCAATTATGCGCTTCGATCAAAATAAATACTTGAATTTAACAAATATAAATACCTTCCTCTTTTCCCTTTTAATTGTTACATTTGTAGAAAAAATTTATTCCGATTCAATTGTCGTTTGTCATTTTTAAATTTAATGCAACATTGATTATTGAGAGCATTATCCTTATTGTTTACACATAAGTAGGTGATCAACTCGAGTAAGTTGATTCTTTCTCGAGACCATTAATTCGGAATGTGAATCTTCAAAGTCGTAGAAATTGAGTCAAAATATGTTGAGATTGGACAATGATGTAATAAAATTAAGTTTCATGTTCGTAGCACGACAAACTGCTTTAAAGACATGATCACTAGTGGAGTTGCGCACTAAAGACTCTATGAATGGATCATGTCGAGAAGAGGAGACTAAAGCCGAATGTGGGGCGCCAAGATCGCACTAGCAAGGGAGTTAACACACAACCTGTGAAATTAGCCGAGCAAAGGCTTAATGCTATAGGCCACGTCGTTTAGCTAATAGACTTAGTGTGTGTACACATACACACATTATAGTTGACACATCCAATCAATCGATCAAACAATTTTATTTTTTTGCATTTTATCCATTTACATTTGTCTTTATCTTTACTTAATGCATTTTTTAGTGTAGCTTAAAAACCTCGAAAATAACCGTACCTAGAGCTCTATTGAAGAAGTTAGGGAACCCACATATGAGGGACATAGTTTCTTCCTCAGCGTCAATCGCTTGAAGCAAAATAAATCATAGTTGAGGAAACTCAACTTCCATCAGCAGTAGAGTCTAGTGGGACGATACGACCTTTACCACCGAAAATTTCAATTCCTAAGGTCAGGATTGGTGATGATGTTACATTGTCTGATTTGAAAGGACCAACTGAACCAAATGAATGGTCTTCTCAACTATTTTAGTACAAGAAGAGTGACTAGTGTTGAGTATCGTCTTTTGTTAATTGGTTCAGATGGACATGTTAAGTTCACGAAGATGAAACTTCAAAACAACAACGATGTGAGAACAATGTTCTCTATATTTGGTCGGTATACTTTCAATGGATTGATGAAAAAAAAAATATAGATTTTAAGTCATGAAATAACATCACTTTAGCAATAGAATTGGAAATTTACATTAGTTTTAGACTTTTAGTCTATAATGCATTCAAAAAGTCATGAAATATTCCAAGACAGGAAGAAGCCTTGAAGCCATAGAAATTTACCCGAACCGAAAAACTCATGCTATACTTTTTACAAGTTTATCATTGATACAGATTGGGGCATAGTCATTACAAATGTTTTAGTGAGATGAAATGGAGCACAAAAATCAAGGTGTGAGCTACTGAATTCAGTGAATTTCTTTAAATTGATTTTTCAGAGAATAGATCAATAATGTGTGTTAAAATGTTTCTAAAAGAGTGCATTACTAATATTCATCATCTATGATTGATAAATCATTTCTCCACAGAACATGAACTACCATAAGGATAAAATCTCAAAGAATCCTAAGAAATTGGTATAGTTCTAAAGTAGGACTGATTTATTCCCAATGTGATTGCTTGCTTCTCTCTGCAAGTTATATACACTAAAATCATCAAAAAACACACCACCTCTAGTAGTAGTATTGTTATACATAAAGCATTCTACATCAGATCCTTGTTCCTGTGCCAAGCTTTGAAAATTTTCTAAAAACATGCAAATTTCTTTCACTTGCCATTCAGAAGTATCTCCAGATCCAAATCTATAGATTTTCCTATCTATCTCAACTGTACTGTAGCCAGGTACCTTTTTCAGGCCCATTCCTTCCATCTTTGATCTCACCTTTCTTGATTCATACCAGTTCCCTCCTTCAGCATATATGTTAGATAACAAAGTATAGTACCCTGTATCATCTGTACTTATTCCTCTGAGTTCTTCAGCGATGTACTCAATCATGTCCATCCTCCCGTGTATTCGACAACCGTTAAGTAAAGCTCCCCATATGCTAGCAGCCACTGGCGTGCGTATCGATTTAATTATTTCATAGGCTCCGTTGATATCACCAGCACGACTTAGAAGGTCAACTATGGAGGCAAAATGTTCTACATTAGGCACTATGCCATAATAATCCCTCATAGTGTTAAAATAAAACTTCCCTTCTTTCACTGATCCAGCATGCCTGCAGGCAGATAAGATATTCATGAAGGTTACTTCATTCGGTTTGATATTTGAGAGAACCATCTTATGGAAGAGTGAGGTGGCAGCATTTATTTGACCATGTATGCCATGAGCAGCAATCATGGTACTCCATGACACCACACTTTTCTCGACTATGCTATCGAAAACTTTTCGGGCTGTTTGAAGGTCTCCACACTTTGCATACATGTCTACCAAAGCTGTATCGATATATAGATCGTTCTGATTACCAGTTACGATGATTTTATGGTGAATCCATTTTCCCTTGTCAAGATAACCCAAATTGGAGCAAGCTTGAATTGCACTTAAAAAGGTTACTTCGTTAATCGTGAGGCAATTTTTGAACATCTCATCAAATAGGCTGAGTGCTTCTACTGAAATTCCATTCTGAGAAAACCCACAAATCATACAGTTCCATGCCACAATGCTTTTCTGCTTGATCTTGTTAAAAATTGTGTATGCCGAATCCAGAAAGCCACATTTTGAATACATATCCATCAAAGAATTCTGAACGAATTCATCAAAGAAACCTCTTTTCATGACATGGCCATGTATCTGCTGTCCAAATTGTATTGAACCAGAACTTGCACTTGCTGAAATTGAACTTGCTAAGCTAAATGAGTCTGGCATTAGCCCCTTTGCTACCATACACGCAAAGAACGCCATGGCTTCATCATTTAAACCCTCTCGAGCATAAAATGATATTAGTGTATTCCACGATACAATGTTTTCGTTTCCTATTAAATGAAGAAGCTTTTCACAACTACTCATTTTCCAGCACGCTGCATAGAAATCTATTAGTGCAGGCCCAAGATCAAGACCAGTAACACCCATTGCATTCCTTAAAACAAAGCAATGAACCGATTTCCCCTCTTTTAACCAACCTAATCTAGCACATGAATTCAGAACACTAATCATCGTCACGTCATTCGGTTCCACCTCCGAACCTTGCATCTTAATAAAAACATCCAACGCCTCTTCAAAACACTCATTTTGATTATACGCCGAAATCATAGAAGTCCAACAAGAAGTACTCCGATCATCAATACATTCAAACAACCTTTTCGCTCTACACAAGTAACCACACTGACTATACATAACAATAAGCGAATTACTCAAACTCCCATCACCAACCATCCCTTCTCTCATCACATACCCATGAACCGATTTCGCCAACCTCAAACAACCAATTTTCCCACAAGCCTCCGCTACACTAAGCAACATAACCGAATCCGGTCTAATCCCTTCACAAATCATCGAACGAAACATCTCTAACCCTTCTCTATAAACCCCATTATCAACATAACACGATATAATCGAACTCCATAAAACCAAATCTCTCACACACATTTCATCAAACACTTTCTTCGCATCCCTTAAAAAACATAACTCCCCATACATTCCAACCAACGAAGTCCCAATAACGCGATCCTCGCAAAACCCAGATTTTAAAATCCTTCCATGTAACTTTCTTCCAACAACCAACTCACCAACACCAGTAACAGCTCTAATAACAGAAGGATACAAAAAAGCACAATCTTTCATCAATTTTGAACCCATTTGTATGTGATGATTGTAAAGTGAAAGAACTTCGCGAAAAAGATGATTCCAGAGATGGCATTTGATGAGGACGCTAAACATGAAGGAATCAGGGGAAGGGTGTGTGTAAAAAACGAGTCTTGATGATTGAAGAGAACCCATTTGGGAATATGATTCAAGAAGCTTTGTGGAAGCAAGTGGGTTGTTGTGGAATGAAGTTACGACGAGGTGTGCGTGGAGTTGTGTGAGATGGCGCAGGGTTGAACATGTTCTGAACAATGGCATGTAAAGTGTCATTGTTGTGTTTGTTCTTTGTGTTGTGTTTGTGTTGTTAATATAGCTTAGCGGGAATTGGAAAAAACGAAATGAATTTGTTTTTCTTTTTTAAGCAAAAATATGAATTTGAAAAGGTATGAATATAGCTTATCCATGAGTAAATCAACAAAAATTTATCAGTCAAATGAATGTGACTCTCTTCTGATTAAGCTAAAGTTGTAGGGAGAACCAAGATTATATCCTCAATAACATGTTTTTGAAAGGGGCAAAGAGTTTTAAGTTGCGACCTAAACACTCATGTAGAGATTAGTCTCATAGTCGATTCAAATGATTAAAGCTAATGGAGATATTGTGTGGAGTCAAGCGAATGTCAAATACCCTAATTACGGTGGTTTCTTACAAAAAACAATCAACAAACCAATCCGTCATTTTTCTAAGGATTACAATATATTTAGAAAGTGAATGATAATTATCAAGGGCTTAGATAAAATTATGTAAATCCTTTCAATTTTATTATAATACCTTTACAATTATAAATATATTAATCATAAATATCACTTTATCATTCTCTACAAAAATACTATCTCAAATAAGGTGAATGATCGCATCCAAAAAGAAAGTGAATGATTTCTCTATTCTCCTCTCCTTCCTAAGTTCTCTCCCCTGTGCATCAAACACGCTTCAACAAAGAACTTTGAAGCTCAATCATGTTTGGTAGATAGATGTCAAGCCACTCTGATTGGAGATCATTCATCAGTGCAGACAAACATGCAGCAGGTTCAAATTTGGTCCTCCTTTGAGGGGCATCCTCAAGTGCAATATGGAAACAAGTTTCTCTGGAGATCACAATTGTACTAAACTGCCATGTGCATTAGAGATTTTGTTGGCACTTTCTATTTTGCGTGTTAAAAAGGAATCCATTTTCATCTTCCAACTTTTGAAGAAGAATCAGCCTCTTGAAAGTGTTGCACTACATCATCTTTGAGCATGGCTGTCAAGTGGTAGTTGATTGCATTTACAGCCCAAAGGAATATAACTATGACCTAGGTGCTACTATTACTAAGGTCTGCATCAATCTTCTACCTCAATCACCAAACTTTGGTATCACTTTTGTTAGAAGATCAACAAACAATGTTGGTCATAATTTGGCTAAGGCAACAATGCTCACAGCTTCCCACCACCACCACCCACTATTTTTACCATTTTGTTACCGTTGTTTGTCCCCTGAATGTTTTGTAATAGAGGATGACGTAAGAGATCAATACTCGTGATTTTTTACTTCGCAGGAACGAAATCAAAAAATTAAATTAAAGAGAAAAAAAAATGCATATACTAACTTGCAGTAACTAAACAATATTTATTTGCATAGACTATTATTATATGCTCAATTATAACCACAACCTCTCCCATTTTAGGATGGAAATATGAGGCAACCTTTTCTCATCAACTTTATGTACAGACATATGATGAAGGGTTGAGTAAGTACCTTCAGTACAGATTAAATCATACAAAATGAAAACTTATACAACAGAATGCAATGTGAGTAACCTTATAGAGAGGCGAGGTAGCTATCATTGCACAAGCAACAAAAGGAATGCTTTTTGGTCCTTAAGTTTTCTACTCTTCTCCATGGCAATTCAACCGATTCTTTCAATATATCATATCAAGATTTTCAATCCCAATCACCAGAAGCTGGTATGAACATTGCACATAGTCTCACATAAGTAATTTAAGATTTTCCACCATCTTCATCGGTTGGTGGGTCAAAGGGTATTTCATGGCGTGGTTTATTGTACTTCTCCCGAAGTTGCTTAATAGGGATGAAATCTCCAGCTGAATCCATTCCATAGAACAGAAAAGACATGTAGGGGTGATCGAATCTTCCCTGAAAACAGTTATAAAGCACCAATTAAATAGGAGAAATAACAGCATAGTGCATTTCTTTTCAAGTATAGATACACTTACTTTGTCTGGTTTGTCAGGTACTAAAAGATTCTCCTCTGCAACTGCAAAAGAGAAGGAGAAAATCAAATCTGCATGTATTTGTTTTTAGAAAGAAACCAAGAACAACACGGAAACTCATACCACAGAAACCAACGCCAATGAAGTAATAATATTAATTGTAAATGTAACTGGTGTAAGTGAAATGTCGAAATGTACAGAAAAGCAGTTGTAGGTAAGTAACAAATTGTCTGTGTGCACGAAAGATTAATGAGTGGCACCATCAAATATAATGTGAGACTGTTTGGGAGAGCTGACGAAAATAACTTACGACACTTCATAATCCGTTTTCAGCTTTTTCCATAACCTCTCTAGAATAACTCATGAAAACAACTTATAGTTTATAAGAAAACAGTTCGACTTTATTTTTTGTTATAAAAATAGTTTATACATAAGCACTTTTATGATAAACACTTAATGAAATTGTTCATCCAAACAGGGCCTAGTAGTCCAGCTTTACCATATGCCACCAGTAGATCTGGTTCAGCACGCACATCAACAAGAACCTAGACATTTGAAAAAGGGAAACCAATCAAAGGTCTGAACAATTCTTAATCAAAGTCATTCCAGCTATTAATACAATAAGAAAAACAGATACGGCAATATATCAAAAACAATAAATACATTTACGATCCATATTCTTTTTGCATACTAGATTGAAAATAATGTTTCATCCAAATGAAGCTTTGTATTGTTTGATGATCTATTCTGTAGGTTGAAGTACTACCAATAATATTAAGAATTGAAGAGTACAAGAAGAATCAACTGCTTATAAAGAAATTAGGGAAATGCTAATGAGTGCCCTAAGGGTATTTTCTTAAGCACCTTATATAGTATTCGACTTTTTAAATGGATATTTTCTTAATATGGAATCCTTAAAGAATGGCCTTAGCGCACTCGTTAGCAAAACCCTTAAAATTATGGTAATAAAATATGACCATGTAGAAACAGAATAATTCACAGAAAAGAAATTTATATTCCGAAGCTAATCAAACCTGATAAAACGGTTGAGCGGTACCACGAGACAACTTCTTAACTTGTGCATTTTCCATCCATGAACTTGATTCACTGCATACTGGATCCATTCCTACGATTATAGCTCGATAGCCTGCATGGTACATCGAGGAATCAAAAATAAGGAGGAAAGGAAAACATATTTTCCACATTTATGAGATATCCAGCTTTATCAATGTTGCCAATTAAATCTAATAATAATTTGTTGTATTGATAGGAGATATTTAAATTACTTACCAAACATTTTATGCTTTACTTTCTGCCCCAAGCGGAAGACATATTGTGCATTTTCATGTGCCAAAGCTTTGGCTGATGCAGCAAGAGACTCTGCTTCAACTTTGGAAATTTCATCACGTAATTTAGCAGCCAAGGCATAATCTTCATTCTCGATAGCACTCTGAAGATCTGAACTGCAAGCGAAATTGGATTACTTGCTATCAGTGCTCAAGCTGACCAACAGATTATACGGAGGAAAGACAAAAAAATGGCCAGCTACAGTGAGCTTGTTTTCACATTGTCGTTATTGTTACCAACCCCTCAAACATCAGTTCAACTCACCGAAGACGTATAACACTTAGAGCTTTATCTTGAGCTTCACTTTTTGACGACATTCCCCTTTTTGATTGTTTTTGCTTAATTACCTCTTCTTCAACCTTTCATAAAAAATATTTATCAAGTAAGTTTCTTGCCATTCAATGCTCCAATACCAGAAAAGTTAGATGATCTGAAAACATATACACGAAGGGACATACACCGACCAATACACTTGCCATCGATTCAAGTAATCAAGAGGCTATGGTAATACAATGGTAAAAAAACAGATGTAAGAAGAAAAACAATAAACCATTGATAAAACTTGAAAACTCTATGTGCATGTTTGGGTAAAGGGTGGGGATATGAAAAGTAATTTTCCTCCGAGAAAACATGATTTTCATTTAGTTTATTATTTTATATAAAAATTGATCTTGCTTCCAAACTTCGATTTGACTAGAATGATTTTATATTAGGTCAAAAGTTTTACACCGAATTCTACATCATACTTGAATTTCAGGTAAAAACCAACGTTGTCAATCGTAAATTGCGGAAAATAGAAGTTTATTCAAATCTATAGCAGCACTATTTGACAACATTTTGTACTAAATAGCATATTGCAAACAACAGCAATCTGTTCAAATTTCGCTATATGCGTATAGACACCATGTAACAATATTGGTAAAAACGTTTGAGTAAAAATCACTCCACTTCCAATCTAATTCAATTTTAATCAAATAAATTTTACAAAATCAAGTTCATTCAAAACACCCTTTGCTAACACACACACACACACACACTTTTAGTTCAAGTAGGCCTGGTAAACACAATCCACATGGCTTGGTATAGGATACAAATAACAGTATTAGTGGCTAACCAATCTAACCTCAGTAAGTTTGTTTCGCAGCTGCTTTGCAATGTCGTACTCTTCCATGTTTAAAGCACACTGACATTCAGAAATTCCAAACAAATGAAGCATTAAGAAATCTTCCATAGATATGACAGATGCACTACACCACTTAACTATTTATCATGGTTTTAAATTGCGGTCTGCAACCGCAATTGCGGCCGTAATATAAAAGATTTTGAGTTCTCCACATCAGCATCGCAACCACAATTTCAACCGCACAGCCGTATTTTCTTGCAATATAAAGGTTTGTAGTGTAACCACAATTTAAAGCCATGTTATGTATAAAAGACTAAAAGAGTAAAAGCAGCTACACCTGCACTCTTGTGGCTAAATCCAGTTGAAAAAAGAACATCAAGATATCTTCATTAGCACTTTCACTCTGCTCTACACTTGCATCCAACTCTTGTTCTCCACCTCTAAACATCCATCCCGCTTCAACCTTAAAACCACTTCTTTGCCTCGACACAAAAGGGTACCCAATAAACACTAAACTCTTTCCACACTTGTTCCAAACCAAGTGTTTTCCGGTGGCAGATGTAATATGTGTTCGTTTAAATGGCTCAAAGGGTGAACCATAGATTCCGCTCTTTCCACATGTTGCTAGTGTGCTCAATGACACACCTTGCACCATTTTTTGTGAATCCAAAAAATGATGTTGTTTCAGTTTCTCAACCTAAAATGGGTTAAGGAGAAACACAAATTTACCCTTTTCTGAAGAGAATGTTCCTGCATTATTGGCAACACATGAATTGAAATTATGAAGCTTCAACAGTACTATCCGCAAATCTCCCCACATAAAATCAAAGATTTAACCGGTATGTAACGCCTGCATACCGGTGTAAATAATTTTTACACTGTCAATCAATTATAATCGTCAAATTATTAAAAAAACAAATGAACTTTAATCATATCAATCTTAGAAATCACATATATTAAATGCACCCATGTTGTATCAAATTTAAACTCAAAATTCAATTTGAACCTAAAAATTCAATTTTTATTGACAAATTAGACTCTAACTGAACTAATTTTATCTGGGTATAAGATGAAATTAAAGAAATACAAATGAAAGCAGAAAATAGCATGTGGGTATTGAGTGGACATGCAATTTTGATATTGAGAAAATAAAAAATAGGCTTCAAATGCAAGAAGAAGGAAAAAAATTACCGCGAAAAGGTTGGTAACAGAAAAAGAAGAAGCAGGAGCAGAAGATTTCCAAAAGCGTCGATGGCTTCCCAGTCACAGAACAGTAGCAAGGAAATCAGGTGATAAAGTATATTTGTATTTTTGATACTTCTAAAATTTTCTTATAATATCATAAAAATACGATTGGTTAAGGTTTAGTGAGAATAAAATTGAAGGAACATTCTTTAAAACAAAATTTTTGAAGGAACGTGTCCTTAAAAAAATGAAGGAATATGCTTTGTTATATGGAGAGGTCGGGGCTCGGACACCCCACTTATTCAGCATGAAAAAGATGAATTCTAACAATTAGGCTACTTGACAACAAAAAAAATGAAGGAAACCTCATAACGAAGATAATTTCATTAAAAAAAAAGACAAGAGTTTGATATAGTGGTATAAAAATAGATTAGACTATTAAGTGAGTGAGCTTAACTCAGTTGACGTGTAGTTGTACTACGTTCATTTGTTAAATTGTTGACATGAAGTTGTACTACGTTTGATTTGTTAAACCGTAAGTATAGTGAGAAATAAAAATGTTAGTTTATGTATAACGCCATGCCCTTCGTTATTTTTATTTTGAACAATCATATCCTACATTTTATAAGCTGATCAAATGCACCCTGTAAACATGGTTGGGTTTGAATCCTAACAATAAGATGGAAAAGTTTCGGATTTAAGTCACTCTAGTATTTTTGAAAGGAGGTAAATGTAAAATACTATTTTAAGTTCTAAGATCTTCCTTATCTTAGATTGTAGCATAATTTTTTTTGGGATAAACACCAAAGAAAATCGATATCCAATGAGTATACTATGTCAAATCACATAAATATTCTAAAATGATTTAATTAGTATATTATGTCAATGTACAATTATTTTACACATGTATCAAAAATGATGTAATGTCACGTCAATTATTGAATATGAAGACATATGAATTTTTATATTTATTAATTGATGTGACAACACATCGTTGGATACATGTGTAAAATAATTGTACATCGACATAATATATTAATTAAACTCATTTTGAAATTAGTTTTATGATACATGTATAAAATAATTGTATACAGACATAGTATACTAATTAAACTCATTTTAAAATTAGTTTTATGATATGAGAGATTGATAGATTTGCATTGGATCTTTCAAAAAAAAAGATTTTCATTGGATGACATTGTAAAATTGTAGTACATTGTCGGTGCATGTTCATTAAAAATGGAAGAATAATGCTTTTATTCTCTATAATCTTAATCCCTTATTCTTAAAAGTTATTAGGTTTGCAACCACTAAACCCTAAAATTTTGGCTCTAATTTCGCAGCATTAAATGCTAATCAGGTTAACCTTAAAAATATTTCCCTCCCAAATCCATGCCAGTTTGAATTTCAAATTTTTCCTTTAAAAAATAAGTGAAAATTCAGTTGGGTATATGTTGTTTACGGTGATAGAATTAGTTGGAATGTGAAGCTTTGGAAATCTACCCTACTTACTAGCCTAAGTCAAATTCAGTTGCAATCTGCCCTATTTTCTAGCCTAATTAGTTGCATAGTAAATGAAAAACAATTAATTCCATCTATTTCCAAAGAATTGCTTAACCGTGCAAACTGAAATCGCTGCATATCATATCTCAGCAACTTACTCCATTCCACACAGGTAAACTAAGCATTGCATATACTCTTCACCCAACCTAAACATTGCATCCTTATTTTGTATAATAGCAACTTATTCGTTTTTGTTGTTGTTGTTGTATTCCAACAATTGTCTGCCATATTCTTTATAAATACACATTTCATATTTGTTTGGTGTTTGTTTAATGCCAGACACAGAAATTAGATTCATAGTTTAGTTATGAGTCTCTCCTCTCCTACGAAGTTGTCAAATAATGGTTATTTTAGATTAAGAATATCATTCTGTAATGTATTGTTATAAATGTTTACTTTTTTATTCTTTGTTAAAATTTTGTTTTTGTTGAATAACTTCCATTTGTAGGTAAAGCTTTAAAAATAACTAAAGTTTCATAAATTGTTGATGGAAAATTGATTTTCATGTCAAGGGGAGATTGATTAATCTATGGATTGCACATCCACATGATATGGCAAAAATGGTGAAGCAATTGAGGTGGACGAAAGCGATTTATGGCTGAGATCAGAGCAATGGAAGATATATGATGTGTTAGTGTGTTGGTCAACACAACATCTTTTTGATGGTAGACATCCATCTTTTTTTATTTTCTAAAACTGAAATTAAGATTTGATTTTTTGATTGAAGTTAAGATACATCTGATGCTAACTGGTGCAAATGCAATTTTATTAAAATAAAATTCAAATCAATTTCTAATGAACAAGATACTAATAAGATTGATTATTCAATAACTCAGTGAAGCACGAATCCTCTTGAGGTAGATAGGTAGTGATTACTGTAACGCCCTATTTCTATTAAAGCGATAATACACGCGAATAATATAAATATTCAAGAAATAGACGCTACGTCTTCAATCAAAATTCAAACAACATGCATATATAAGATTCATCAACAGTCGTAGCGGATATAAGTCATACATCTCCAAAACATACATGTCATAAAATCAATATACATCATCATAAAAATCTCCAAGTCCCGACATCTGGGCAAAATCTCAACAACATAAATCCAGCATAAACAATCTAGAATAATCATAAAGACAGACATCCTAGATCAGAGCCTACTATAAGACTCCAAAGGAAATGATAACTGAGATAGCTCCCACTATCCAAGCACTCACCAAGCAACCAACAACTACTCCTGCATGCCGTCTACCCATTCATACAAATAGGTAGGCGGTCCACCACAGACCACTGGGGGTAAGCTTCACATCAATCATAATCAACATATGAAAACATAAGCATTCAAGGATTCATACATAACACATATAAATACTCATCCTTCCTAGAATACTAACATCACATGATTATTATCCCCCATTCTTTACCCCTCAAGCTATCACATTACTAACATAGCATAACAAACATATTTAATCTCTAATCAAGTCATCGACATAAGCTCGTCATTTATCAACATCAATCAAGGAAAGAATTACTCACCTTATTCCTCATTTAGCATACTTAACTCAACAAGTACAATTCATCATTTCAAGGTTATAAACAAGC
>Ga0315914_1000351_pt1 | contig 53859 bp, 23 predicted proteins | sample MpolenodulesMG_FD_203920 | JGI IMG/M metagenome (GOLD analysis project Ga0315914, IMG submission 203920) | Medicago polymorpha root nodule microbial communities from Los Angeles, California, United States - elongated nodules | ecosystem: Host-associated > Plants > Roots > Nodule | place: USA...
TCCTCAACTAATTTTTTAAGATAAGAATTGGACCCTCCTACAATAATAGGTAGGTGCCCATTGCCAATTATCAGATCAAGGGAATCAAGCACATGCTTGCAGAAATCATTCATAGTAAAATCATATTCAGGATCATCGATGATGCCTAATAAGTGATGCGGAATCGAACAACGTTCAGATTCCGGTACCTTATTCGTGACAATATCAAGACCCTTGTAGACTTGAATTTTGTCTGAGTTTATGATTTCAGCGGGGTAATGAGTGCCCAAGTTGATGGAAAGTTTAGTTTTCCCAGTTCCAGTTGCACCCAATATGAACAAAACCTTGTTCTTCTTTTCAGCTAGGGTTGAGGTAGTGAAAGCCATAAGATTTTTGGGATGAAAAATCTGGAAAAAAAAGAGCAACACAAAAAAATAATTAGTAATAAGTGAACTTGAACAAATTAAAATCGAAATACATTATTCCTATCTATCTTCTTAGTAAGGGAGTATGTTATACCAAGAAGAGGATTGATTGAAACTCTATTATTAGTGTTAGAACTTGTTTGTGAATACTGCGTGAGTAAACTTACAGTTTTTTTTTGTGATGAGAAATGTGAACTCAATTATGCGCTATATATTGCTCTCAAGGAAACCATGCAATATCTTATAATATAATGTTGGTAGTAACTATTATTAATTAAAATAATATTTAGTCTTTCTCAAGAAATAAGATAGGAAAAAAATAAACAAATATTCTTTCTATTTTTGGTCAAATTGAAAAAATTATTGTTATGTGTGTAACTATTAAATATTAATTAATATTGCAGTCAAAAGTATTTAAAATAATAATATAGTTACCTAATATAAATGTGAATATAACCTTATAACATATTATTTAATAAAATTAGTAAGAAATTTAAGAGTAAGAATTATATATTTGTCTTTAATTCGGTCAATGGTTATACAAACTTTTTTTAATTTATTATTTTCTACCTATCTTTTTCTTTTTGAACAAATTTTTTTTAGCTATCTTGTTAGCAAGGGAGTGAATTATTTCAAGAAGAGGGGTTATTGAAACTCTGTTGTCACATTAATAATTTTGTTCGTAAATAAATAATATGTTAATTTATTTATTATTTTGCTTGAGATGAGTGAACTCAATTGTTGTATATCTTTTATGTTTTACACTAGAATTTATTTTTGAGTAAAAAGCTTAAAAATGTTTGGTCATATTGTCTTTTAGGGTTGTACAATATACGACTATGTCTTACAACTCATCCTATCAATAATACATTAGGCCGGGTATGACCAGATCAAAAGAAAAAGAAAAAAAAAATAGGAATGACAAGGAAATAACTGAAACATGGACCGAGTTCTGGTTACCCCTCGAGTTACTTGTCCCGTCCACATATAATTTGAGGACGATCCTCCTGGACCTAGGAAAATTTGTTGGGTAGAGATATGTTGTGTAGAGGGATCGACCTTGTCGTTTTTCACAGTGGTCCTTCACGAGTCCTTCTCTACTGAAGGTGGGTAGTGTACATGCACGTGCTCGGATGCTTAAGTCAGTGAGGGTTTAAGAGAGTGTTGCTAATATATGATAAATGTAATCTTGAGCGAAGCCTTCTATTTTAAGAGACCATTGATGGTTTTATCTGATACTTGCTAAATGTAATCTCAGAGTCTCTTGAGGCATGGGACATCGATAATCCTCTGTGTGGGGACCGAGTTAAGGTTACCCCTCGATTACTCGTCCCATACAAATTTAATTTGAGGACTGATCCTCCTTGACCTAGGAAAACAATTGTTGGGTTGAGATCCTTTGTGTTTAGGGATTGAGCTCGTCGTCGTCCACTGTGGTCCTTCATGACTCCTTCTCCAGTGATCTATATATATATATATATATATATATATATATATATATATATATATATATATATATATGTATGTATGTATGTATGTATAAAATTAAGTTGGCTCATGAACCAACCGAATCGAACTATATACAACTCAAGTTCAACTCATTTATTTAATTAACTTAATTTTCAGCTCATTTGGTTTATGAACCAAATTCAACGAGATAATTGTCGAATCAAGTTGGTTTGCTTCATTGCCATCCCTACTTTGGATCTTGTTGATTCGGGAGGGTTTTGACCCATGCCTTTGTCTTTTCGTGAGAAGTTTGGGTTTTCTAACCCTCTCATTATTGTTGTTGTCTTTAGTCTATTTCTAGGTAAGTTCATACATTCTATTTTCTTTTTGGGATGGCGTTCATCCCTATATTTCCATATTTGCGCTGCGGAGGCCGCCCTTCCTTTGCCAAATTTTGATGATTGTAACCGTAAGATCTTGAGTGTCTGGACATAATCATGGACTCATATCGGGTGTCTTTCCTTTTGAGAGTATACACTTTGTATTTAATTGTCTAATCTTGGTCTCCTTCTTTGTGGACAATTCTGTGGATATGAATAAGAAAAGTAGTTACACTCGAGGTGGACCCGTCATCCGCACTGGACTCCAAATCTAATTTTCTTTTGTGAGATAGATTATCCTGCTTCAGATGAGGGATGAGCGTTTTGGGGATACGTGACTCGAAAAGAGGGGTAGAGATCTAAGGGATTTGTTGTTGCGTCATTCTTGGGATGAGGCCACATCTCTACTTGGTTTGTGATGGTCAGATTAGGCAAGTGTACCAAATCGTTTACCAAGTAATAAAGTGATAAGTAGAGTATCAGATCCATAGGAATTGTCGTTTCGTCCAAATAATTTGTGTTATTTATTTTAGTTTGACGATATAAAATAAAAGAGTTAATTGTTAGAGATTGCAATTTTTATTTGTTTGCAACAGAGCAAGTTACCTCTTTTGGTTGCAGAAAAGTAAGCAACGGTTTGGATTCTTCGAATCCCCCTATCTATTTTGTTAGAATTAAATAACATTCATGTCGCGTTTAGTTATCATAAGTAGACTATACAAGTGATGAGGTTGTTGGGACGTTTTAATCTAGTTAGTTGTCAAGCTGCACCTGTTGATCGCACGGTGATCCTTACGTGCAAAATCTATACTATCTCGGTTGATCAAGTTATATCCCTCTGATGGCTAACTGCACCTGCTGATAGCATGGTGATCCTTATTTGCGGGTTGTTTCTATTTAAAGGTAATTGAAACATAGGCTTAAATTGGAGTTCCTAGATTTCCAAAGGCAACGAAGGCCAATGTTTTTGAAGGTCTTCCCATCTATGAATCTTAGGACACTCATAGCTCACTCTCCTTCTCCTCTTGGTAGTTCTACAAATTGGCAGCCTGATCTACATATTAGGCAAGTGTACCAAATGGTTTACCAAGTAATAAAGTGATAAGTAGAGTATCATATCCACATGGATTGTCGTTTCATCCAAACAATTCACGTTACTTATTTTTTAAGTTGACGATATAATAAAAAAGAGTAAGGGTTAGAGAGTTGCAATTATTATCTATTTGCCACAGAGCAAGTTTACTTGTTTTTGGTTGCAAAAAAGTAAGCAGCGGTTAGGATTCTTTCAAACCCCCCTATTTATATTGTTGGATATTAAATAACAGTCATGCCGCGTTTATTTATCTTAGGTAGATTATACAAGTGATGAAGCCGTTGGGACGTGACTAACCTAGTAGGTTGGAAACTACGCCTGCTGATCACACGGTGATCCTTACGTGTGGGGTCTATAAATCTCGGTTAACTAGGTCTACCCCTCCAATGTTTGGTTGCACCTATTGGTCACACGATGATCCTTGCGTGTGGGGTCTTACCACATCAAAGGTAATTGAAAACATAGACTTTATGTTGGCTTTCCACCATTTCCCTATGCAATGAAGGCCAATGTTCCTGTAGGTCCGCCCATCTATGAATCTTTGGACACTCATAGCACTCTCTCTCTCTCTCTCTCACACACACACACACACACACACACTCACTTACTTAATAGTTTTACAAACGGGCAGCCCTATCATCGTCTACCTTACCAAGGGTTTAAGAAAATGGTTCTATTAGGTTTATTTCCCATAGTCTCTTGTTTCCTTAATCACTAACTAGTTTACCTCCTTGGTTCAGTAGATTTTACTCAGTATTAGTAATTACACCTCCTAAGTACTTACTACTAGGATCAACTCGCTTTCGGTATCTTTCGCTAGCTACTAACTAATTACTTCCTAGACAGATAGATATTAGTATGCGAGCTATAAATATCAAGATATAAGCGGCAAGATAGTAATATCAATATTTGGCCATGTCACAACCTAAGTACCTAATCTAGGGTTACAATTCTTAGAAATAAATAATTCCTAATAAAACATAATAGCGAACAAAAGATAAATAAAATAAAAACGACATTAAATTAAATAAATACCCAACAAAAATAAATAGAGGTTCATCTTAGAACTCTAACCTAAAAAGATTTAGTTATACATGGTAAATAAAATGAATTACTAAAGATAAAAACATGCCCTAAAAAATCAAGGAGAACATAGAAAACTCTCATGAAGCTCCAAAGTTGCTTTCCTGCTGAACTTCCACACTTCTGAACGAGAATTTCTAAATGAGGAAGGGTAGTATTTATAGTGAGAGTTTCTACCTGGGTTTGGGCTAAAAGTGCGGGCTTTACCCACAAAAAAGCAAGAAAAGACGATTTAGCCCCACACTTTTCAAATGCACGGGGCACATGGCTAGCATGCCTAGCCCACGTGAGTGTGCCTCAAACCATACTCTAGGCGCATGGAAAATTCCCTAGGCGTATGGTTTGCAAAATCCATGCCCGAGAAAAAATTTTCATGTCGTAGGCGAATGGTATATATTCCTGGGCCCAAATTCTCTAATTTTCCGTCGTTTTAGGTCTTCGTCTTCAAATAACTTTCCTCAGAACTTGGGAAGATAATTCCTCCCTCTTGTAAGTCTCTTAAGGCCTCTTGAATCTTCATTCTTGGTCTTCCTAAGTCTTCACGATTCCTTAGATGTTCTTGATTTGCCAATTTGCATGATTTCTTCGTGAATTAGTTCAAAAAACCCCTAAAATTGCTATGTTTCGGGAAAACTAGAATTAAAGACTCAAATATAGAAAACATTACAAAAGTCCCGAAATCATAGGCAATCGTTCTAATAATCCTCCCTTTTTCTGCTAAAACCTACTGAAAATAACTGAAAAACATGCTAAGAATAACGTAAGATGACCTGTCATCACAACCCTATCATCGTCTACCTTACCAAGAGGTTTAAGAGAATGGTCTTACAAGGATTGGTTCACTACCCAGAGATACTTGTTTTACTAATTAATAACTAGTTACATCCTAGGTTCACTAGATTTTACTCAATATTAGTAATTTCACCTCCTAAGTACTTACTACTAGCTAGGCTCAACTCGCTTTCGGTATCTTTCGTCTAGTTATTAACTACTTACTTCCTAGATAGGTAGATATAAATATCAAGATATAAACATCAATATTAGGCCCTGTCACAACCTAAGTACCTAATTTAGGGTTGCACTCCACCGAAAAAACTAAAATAGACGACATTAAATAAAATAATTATAGAACAAAATTAATATCTAGTTACAAACGATAACTAAGACAAAATACAAAAAGATAAAAACATACCCTAGAAAAGATAAGAAGAAGATATAACTCCTCCTGAAGCTCCTAGAATCACCTTCCTCTTGAACTGCCACAGTTCTGAACGAGAAATTATGAATGACGAAGGAGGTATTTATAAGGAAAATTTCCACCTTACTTCGGCTAAAAACATGGGCTTCTAGGGGCGAAAAAGTCATAAAAGTGACTTTTTTTGCAAGTCATTGGGCGCCTATCGCCCTAGACCATGTGCCAGGTGCATGTGCCTGCCAGGTCTAGGTGTCTGGTGCTACCAAGCATGCTCCTGGGCGCTTTTGTGCAGCTTCTTCGCGACTAGAGCCCCTTCTGGTGAGACTGGGCGCTTCAGATCAACTTCTGGTGCTGAAATGCCTGTTTTATTCACCTTTTGAGGTGTTTTCTTCAATGTAAGATGTCTTGGAACTTGGGAACAAAATTCCTCCCTCCGTAAAGTCTTTTGAGGCTTCTTGAATCTTCATTCTTCATCTTCCCAAGGTCCACATAAATCTTGGGATGTCTTTCTTTGCTTAATTTGCTTGATTTCTTCATGAATTACATCAAGAACACCCTAAAATTGATATGTTTCGGGAAGAATAGAATTACAGACTGAAATATAGAAAATAATACAAATGTCCCAAAATCATAGGCAATTTATCTAATACTCCTTTGTTTTGTTGGTGAAATCTACTAAAAATGACTGAAAAACATGCTAAGAATAATGTAAGATGACCTGTCATCACAACCCCAAACTTAAACAGTTGCTTGTCCTCAAGTAATGAAAGAAAAACATAAATTAATCTTTGCATTTTTTTCAGGAAAACATTACCTTTCTGGAGCTGTGCTTAGAAAATCATTCATCACATCTACAACTTAGACTAAACTTACCTCGTTACGCTCAAGGGGAACCATCTTGGAGAAAGTAGCTCATATTCTCAGCCATACTCTTTTCCATGATACACGTATGTATCACCTAAAGTCAGTAGGGTTGGTCACGACATTTGCCTACTTCAGACGTCACATGAGTGTACCTTGCTGTAAGTTTGAGACAAATCTAAACAGACAGTCAAAATTAAATTATATACGCACTTTGAGGACTTTAAGGGTTATAACGTGGCTTAGGTTAATGGAGGATATATTTGGGAAAGTAGGCTAACAAAATAACTTGGAGATAGTTTACTAACCCTAAGGATTTCTACTGAACATTGATGAACTGCCAACCTTCCTTCCTTGAATCAAACACTCTGGGAATTACAGTAAAACTATTTATCTTTTTCTTTTCGACAGAAATAAACATTTTTTTAAGGGACCAATTTTTTTTTATTTTTTTGGCTCTTATTTTTTTCTTTTCTCTATTTTTTTTTATATATACCCATGGCAATCTACCTTGTTTTCATTTTTTTTCTTTTCTGATAAATAAGTTCTACTGTTACCCCACCCCAAACCTAAAATGTTTCTAATTCCAAAGAGCAGCCCCAAACTTTGCTTTAAACCATACTCAGTCAAAACAATTTCCTATCTAATTCCAAAAGAAATCAAACAGGGTGCATTTAAGGCTCAGGACTGTGACATGATTCGTCACTTAGTAACTAGAAAGAAATTTCATCTAGAGGCTCAAAGTGGTTTCACAAAGGATAATAAGAATATAATATGCTGGCTTGAAAGGCTCAAGGTACCAAAGATAAAATGCATCGTGTGTAATATAACCTAACCGATCGTCCGTAAAGAACGACCGCAAATTCGAGCAAAAACACCATTCATATGGAACACTCATAATAGAAAGAATTTAAGTATCTAACAACCTAGAATGCATTGGAAATATTTGACTCTAAATCTCACCGGTTATACTATTCAAAAAAGAGATGGTGATTCTAGAAGTACCTTGATGACAAGTCATCATACATTATTCTTAGCATGTTTTTCAGTCTATATTAGTAGGTTTTACAGAAGGAACTTATAGCGTCACCATCTCTTTTCTGAATAGCATAACTGGTGAGATTTAGCGCCAAATATTTCCATATCTGTTCTAGGTTGTTAGAAACTTAAAATATTTACAATTATGAGTGTTCCATATGAATGCTATTTTTGCTCGAATTTGCGGTCGTTCTCTACGGTTGATCGATTAGATTATTATACACGTGAGACAATTTTTCTTTGGTACCTTGAGCCTTTCAAGAAACCCTTTTATATTCTTATTATCCTTTGTGAAACCACGTTGAGCATTATCTAATTTTTTTTTATTTTTTTTGCATTATATTGCAACCTTTCCATTTATGCTTATCTTATTTTAGTCTTAGAGAATTATTTCAGAACGTTTACAGAGGAGGCTAGGTTACCCTTACATTCAAGAGCACGATAATTATTGGGGCTTACTACTGAAGGTACTCATATAGGTCACCATCTCTTTTCTGAATAGCATAACCGGTGAGGTTTAGAGCCAAATATTTCCATATCTATTTTATGTTGTTAGTTACTTAAATTCTTTCTATCATGAGTGTTCCATATGAATGTTATTTTTGCTTGAATTTGCAACCGTTCTTTACGGATGATCGGTCATTTTATCTTACACACGAGACAATTTTTCTTTGAAACCTTGAGCCTTTCAAGCCACCATTTTTTATATTCTTATTATCCTTTGTGAAACCATTTGAGCCTCCAGATGCAAAATTATTTTGTTGTTACTAAGTGACGAATCATGTTACAGTCCTGCACCTTATTTGCTACCCATTTTGATTTCTGTTGCAGTTAGAATAGGTAATTATTTTTGACTGAGTATGATTTGAAGCTAAGTTTGAGGTTGCTATTTGGAATTAGCAACATTTTTAAGTTTGGGGTGGGGTACCTGTAGAACATATTTATCAAAAATGAAAAAAATGTAGATTGTCATGGGTATACACAAAAAAAAAAAATAGAAAAAAAAAATCAAGAGCCAAAAACATCAAAGATTTTGGTCAAAAAAATAAGTTTATGTTTATGAATAAAGATAAACAGTTCTATTTTGTACCCATCTTGACTTAATTAAGGAAGGAAGGTTGGCAGCACAATAAGTTTATGTTTAGAATTGTCCCAAATTTATAGCAAGGTACATTCATGTGATGACTGGAGGGCGCAAATGTCGTGACCAGACCTACTGGCTTAGGAGATACAAACATGTATCATGGGAAAGAGTATGGCTGACTATGTGAACTTTCTTCTCCAAGTCCGTCCCGCTTGAAGGTAACGAGGTAAGTAAGCCAATGTTGTAGATGGGATGAGTAATGATCTGAGCACAACTCGGGAAAAATATGTTTTTCTTGAAAAAATGCAAAGAATAAAATGTTTTTCTTTCGTTACTTGAGGACAAGCAACAGTTTAAGTTTGGGGTTGTGATGACAGGTCATCTTATGTTATTCTTAACATGTTTTTTTTAGTTATTTCCAGTAGTTTTTGCAGCAAAAAGGAGGAGTATTAGAGCAATTTCCTATGAGTTCGGGACTTTGAGTGTACAATTCTAGTTTTCCCGAAACATAGCAATTTTATGGGTTTTTTTTTGAAGTAATTCAAAAAGAAATCATGCAAATCGGCAAATCGAGAATATCCAAAGATTTGTGAAGACTTTGGGAAGATAAAGAATGAAGATTCAAGAGGCCTCACGAGACTTTGCAAAGGGAGGAATTTTGTTCCCGAGTCCCGAGGCAAGTTATTTGGAAGAAAACACCTAAAACAACGGAAGAACGGAGAATTTGGGCTTGGAATGCACACACATGCGCCTAGGGCATGTGATGTGCGCCTCGTGAATCCAAAACATGTTGGGAGAAAGTGTCTTTTCCTGCTTTTTTTATGGGTATAAAGCCCGCGTTTATAGCCCAAACCCAGTTAGAAACTCTCACTATAAATACCAGCATACCTCATTCAGAATTTATTGTTCAGAACTGGAGCAGTTCAAGAGGAAGGCAATTCTAGGAGCTTACGGAGGAGTTTCTATCTTCTCCTTGTTTTTTCTAGGGTATGTTTTTATCTTTAGTAATTTGTTTTTAGTTACCGTGTGTAACTAAATCTTTTTAGGTTAGAGTTCTAAGATAAACCTCTGTTTATTTTGTTGGATATTTATTTAATTTAATGTCGTTTATATTTTATTTATTTTCTGTTCGCTATTAAGTTTTATGACGGTTTAAGTTTATTTATGTAGTAGCACAACCCTAGAAAAGGTACTTAGGTTGTGACGGAGTCTAATATTGATATTACTATCCTAATGCTCATATCTTGTATATTAGTATCTATCTGTCTAGGAAGTAATTAGTTATAATTAGGGAAAGATACCGAAAGCGAGTTGACCCTAGTAATACGTACTTATGAGATGATATTACTAATATTGAGTAAAATCTACAGAACCTTGAAGATAATCTCGACGGGTCTTACCCTGTGTCTGGATTTCGACAGTTATATTCATAGTTCGCTAGAACAATCACAATTTTCTGGAAAAACAATCAAGCACAAAAGCTCTTGAGATTTGCTGGTTGATCTCGCTCGCCCTTGTTTTAAATCATTTCAGTAGTTTACCAAAATCCAGGGTAAACACTCTCTAAGTAACCTGAGTGCATCTTGTGGTCCTTTTCAAAACCCTTTTTTCGATCAAAACCTTTGCACAACATGCTCCTGAGATCTCTAGTTCGGTCTCGCTTGTGATAATCAGAACTAGCCTGTAGTTTACCGAAAAGACAGGCAAACACAGACTAAAATCTTCTTCTTCAATAACTTCTTCCTCAGCATATTTAGACATCACCAACTTCCTAAATGGTCTTCTTGGTTGCTTCTCTGGTTTCTTCACAGGCTGCGCAAGTGAGGCTCTTGTAGTAGTAACACCTTTGGTTATTTTGGGTAGAATCTCTGAAGTGTCCAGTTCTGCTACTTCTTTTTGTACACCAGAAGTAGCAGCTTCGATAGTCTTGGCCTTCTTTGATGGCTTCTGAGGTACATCTTTTACCTCCTCAGAAGTTGCTTTCCTTTTCCTGATAGGCTTCAGAGGCTCACCTATCTTGTCTGGAATCTGACCCCACTTGATAAGAACTGCAATCTCCTTGTAGTATGCAGCAATGTACTTTGCAATCACTATAGGATGATCCTATAATGAAATTGGTGGGAAATCATCTAAGAACTCAGTAGTTTTGACTGATAGCTTCAAATCATCTTTAGAGATTATCACATTCTTCTTCCGAATGATTTTCATGAACCCCAACATTGTTCCATTGACCACCTTACCAGTCCATGTTCCCAGCTCCTCATGAGAAGTAACTCCTAAGTCTTGTAGCTTCTGAAATAATCTCCCATGATACAGAATCTTAGAAATTAGTCTTGTATAAGGTACAATCTTATTCCCTATGATTCCTTCTCTGATAGAAGTACACATATGGTTGAAGATGTATGCTGGAAGATTGATTGGACATTTCTTAACAAGGAATAGTAAGAAATGTTTTTGATCCCAGGACATGTAATATGTTCCTCCTTCCCTAGGCATAAAGCACATGATCATCAGCTTCTGAAGCACCCTATGTTCTTTTCTCAAATGATTACACTTCTTAAAATCTTTTCCTTCAAACAAAATCTTGTGAATCCTTGAAACCCATTCACTAGTCTTGATAAGTTTCTCAGTCCCAATGAAGCATAATCCATTATCACGGCAACATGTTATCCGTGAAATCATAACCTCAGTGAAAGTCACTTTGATCCCCATCACTGCATACCTAATTTCCACACCAGTAAGTTCTTTCAAACCCATTTCTTCTCTTATCTTCCCTTCTAAGGACATGTCTTCAAGAATCTTCTCATACTCTTCCCTGTGAGCAACTTCTTCATCGTATGCTTCAGCTCTAACCCATAAGTCTTTGACCAACTCTGTATAAGACGGACCATTCAACATGTTGAAGTAGTTACTCCAATTTTGACGATCTGTATATGGTTGAATGTCGCATGCATTCCTCGTCAGAGAACCAAAATCCACTGCAGGTTCTATCAGCAAGTTCAATGAATCTTTATCCATTGGCATGGTCGTAGGTTTGATGTACGTTGAAGCTTCGGAATCAATTATCAAAGCTACTTCTTGAGATGAAGATGTCATAACTCCGCACAGTTTTAAGGTTCTAAGGTTTTTTTCGAATAAGAGAGAGTTTTGAGAGAGAGAGAGAGAGAGAGAGAGAGCTTGGAAATAGAAAGTGTAAGAAGTGAAGTGAGAGGTGTGTGTTTTTGTGTAAGTGTTTTTCGCAAAACGGTTAGAATTCAGACAAAAAGACAAAAAATAAAACACATTAATGAAAAAGGAGGTGCGAGACACTACATTTAAAGCATTTTCATCATTGCCTAGCAGTTAATACCCAACAGTTATAAACCACGTCAGATAAACTATCAGAATAAATGTTTTATTAGTGGGTTAGGTGCACAAAAAGTAACTTTCACCTTTTCCACTAATAAAGGTATCAGAGGCAAAGAGTTTAGAGTCTGAAGTTCAGAGTCTGGTGACTTCAGAAACCGAAGTTCTTCAGAGTCTCAGTAAAGAGAGTCTAATGGACATTTGCTTCTGAACTTCTTCAGAGTCTGAATTCTCATTCAGAGGCAAGCATTAATCAGAGACATGATGCATGTTCAAATTTTTCTTTATAACATCAAATCTTTCCATAGTTAAAGGTTTTGTGAATATATCAGCCCATTGATGTTTAGTATCAATGAATTGTATATCCAAAGTACCTTTTTTAACATAATCTCTTATAAAATTGTGTTTAATTTCAATATGCTTGGCTCTAGAATGTAGAATTGGATTCTTTGACAAATAAATAACAGTAGCATTATCGCAATAAATGGGAATACTATTTTCATTAATCTAATAGTCCTCTAGCTGATGTTTCATCCATAGTAGTTGTGTGCAACAACTTGCAGCTGAGATGTATTCTGCTTCTGTTGTTGACAATGCAATAGTTGATTATCTTTTGCTAGCCCATGATATCCGATTCTCACCAAGAAACTGACAGTTTCCATTGTTGATTTTCTTTCAATCCTATCACGAGCATAGTCAGCATCGCAGAATCCAACCAACTTATAATCTAAGGCTTTCTTATAAAGAAGTCCAAGATTAGTTGTTCCTTTCAAATATCTAAAGATTTTCTTAACAGATGTTAAACGAGATTCTCTAAGATCTGATTGAAACCTACACGAGCATAAACTAAATAAAATATCAGGTCTAGATGCAGTTAGGTATAACAGTGAACCTATCATACCTCTGAACAGCTTCTGAACAACAATATGTAGTGATCTGTGAATAATGTGATAAGAAAAAGTAACAACTTTTGAGGTACATTTATTGTTTAAAAGACTTTTCTAACCCTCATTTAATGGTTGTCTTTTTAATAATAGTGGGTATATTACTTCACAAAGTTTTATGAGGGTATATTTGTAAAAACATTCAAAAAAATTGCAACAGCTAATGTTTATCTTGGTTTTGATGATTTTTGGTTTCTCTTCTAATAAAAAAGACCGGAGGGAGCAACATATTTCACTTATCCCATTGATGCAATTGTTCAAAGTAACTACCCAAGTTTACTGAACCACTTTCAAGACAGAGATTTCTTGAGAAACAAAGCTATATTAGCTTCAACAATTCAAGTTGTGGATAAAATTAACAACTACATTCTTAATCTTATTCTAGGTGATCTAATTGATATGTTATTATTAGTACTGGAGAAGAAAAAGAGTATTTCAGTTTCGATTCCATATATCGCAATGAAGCAAATGATAACGATGTTTTGGAACAACTGACAACAGAATTTCTTAATTTCTCCAAACATCTGGTCTACCTAACCATTCTATCAAGCTTAAATTGGAACACCGATAATGTTGATGAGAAATTTAGATTAGGGTGAAGGTTTGTGCAATGCAACTAGGTTGACTATTACAAGACTTGCAAATTATGTCATTGAGGCAAAAATTATAACTCGATAAAATATTGGAAACAAGGTCTACATTCCTAGAATGTCATTGTCACCTTCACAGCCGCCGTGGCCGTTCAAACTTGTGCGAAGATAGTTTTCGATCATTGTATCATTTGCAATGACGATTAACAAATCACAAGGTCAATCTTTAGATCTGTTGGTTTGTACTTGCCAAAAGACGTATTTAGCCATGGACAAACTTTGTTGTTTTATCTAGAGTCAAAAGTAAGGAAGGTCTTAAAATATTGATACATGATAAATAAATAAAAAAACTTATCTAATACAACAAATGTTGTATTCAAGGAAGTCTTCCAAAATGTCAAATGAACTTTGTACCCACTCAATAAGTATTTAATTTTTAGTATTGTATTTTTAATGTTAATTACCTTATACGTGTCAATTTTTATTACAATTAACGACCTTCAATTTAATTTTGCAGGACACACTCAGTGGCTGCAATTTTATTTTTCTTTGCACTATCAAATATTGTTAATCAAAATTAAATTGAATAAGAAGCACATTTACCCGACATGTCATAGATTATAGCCCTGGATCTGTCTTTCAAAGTGTAAGTTTCTAAACATGTTTACTGTTATACATTTTTGCTTAGTGCTAATTTAACATAACCGTTATTTGCACACATACCTATAAGCACACATGTCATATCAGAATAGCTATAACCACACACATAAGACTAGGGTAGAGTATGCTTTCTTTGCTTTTAATCTAAGAGAAACTCACATTTTACAATATTAGTTGAAAGGATTACCGTAGAGATTACAAGCTATTGTCATAGACACATAACTAAGAGAATAATATTATAGGTATGATTGGACCAATGCAAGTAATTTAACTATGGTAACATGTCAGATTATACTCCATCACATCCAAACTAAACCAAGCCAATATCTACTAAAGCAAATCGAAACATCAGTTACAAAAAAGCTCACAACTCTACAACTTCTCATATGTCCTTAACAATATAAGTTAACTTTAGTTGTTTATTTAGATTCTATATCATATCTTTTATTTCTTCCATAAAAGTTGTTTCAAAGATTATATTCTGTGGAAAGTAATCATCATAGCCTATACAGATTCTTCTTAAAATTGGATTGATACTGTATTTTTGTTCCTAATGAACAATCAATGAAACTGTCTTTGTTCATGTTTTATTTCTGTAAAATAGTTTTTATTCTTTTGGGATTTATGCATTTTAAGGTAAGTTGGTGACTATTAAAAACCACAATCAATGCTACACGAAAATGAAAAAAACAAGTATACTATTGTTATATATCCTGAAGTAATAACTATCAAATGCAATTTGATGAAAGCATGAACAATTCAGAAATCAGTTATTCCAAGACACATGAATATACATGTTAATTGAAACAATATTTTTCCAAATAACCATATGTTATTTACCGTTCTGAAAAGTTATTTGATCCATATCTTATGTAAACTTTTGAAAAGTGCAATTTTGGTTGAGAACAAAAGACCTGCTGCATAACATATAGACCAATAGAAAATATTAGAAACTGAAGTTTCAGTTGCCAAAGCCGCATGCTCACTTTTGTCAGTTATACAACCATCATTTCCCATTATTACAACTATCCAAAATAATTGCTTAGTTTACTTTCAAACACAGTTTTAAAACATCACTGCAACTAATCAATTAAGTTTTCTCACGGACTTAAATTACACAAGTTCAATTATTAAACCAAATAAACTATAACTGATATCTCATACAATTTATAAAGCAAAAACAATTGGATCAAGATTGTATTGTCATGGAAGTTTTGTTATTGCCTATATTCTATCATTGAAATTTTATGGAAATTAAAAACATAGGTCCTCAACAAAACATGTATAACTAATAATTTTCAATGAATCTATACTCATGAATCTATAATTTTCGATTTAAGTACCTATGCCTACCAATATGACTAATATGACTATATTCATGTCTCTGAAATACTCATGTCTTCACATCTGCAACGTTGGCGACGCCAAAGTCATTGTCATTGATCGGATCTGCACTTGCTCAAAACTAATCTTTCAACCTGAATCAAATAAACACCGCACTAAAACGGAAAATCAAAAACACACCGCACAAAGACGGAAAATCAAAACAAACAAAGTCGTTCAGAGACGACGAAATCACAAAAACAAATTAAAGAAAACAGAAAATATATGTGAAATCACTTATTCAATTAGGATAGAAGGAAAAACAATTCGGAGTGGTGATTTTTGGGTCAAAATTGACCCTAAATCATCCCTCTAAAAAGAAGAAGAAGAAATGGGTGACGGCTAGGGTTTGAGAATGAGAGAAGAGAGGGTCAATTTTTGACTGGTTCGGTTGATTTGTTATAATTTAAAAGCAAAAAACATTTACATTTATACTTTTAATCAAAATTAAAATTTCATAAAAAAAACTACCATTCATAATTTTCTCAAAGTTAGCCAGTAAAATGAGCGGAAAGACGAGTGCTCATCTTTGGCTGGTTATTATAGGTTACATAACTATTTGTTCAATACAAATTTTACTATCAATTATCGAAATATAACCCGTGCTTTGTTTTTAACAAGGAGAAAAACAAGAAACTACTATTTGTGCTAATTGTAGCATGAGTAAAACCAACAAACCACCATTTGTGCTAATTGACGTTGGTTTTCCAAGCAGGTTATCTTCAAAGGTCCCAATCACATGACCCAAAAGCTTCTTCCTATTTTCAGCATACACTTCTCCATTCAATCCACGCTTCACCAAGTCACCAGCCAACTCAACCGCAGCCTTAACCGTCTCCTCAACGCTATCATGCGCCGAGTCAACAATCCCCAATCTCACCGCCTCCTCCGCCGTCACCTTCTCCGCCTCCTTCACAATCCTCTTCATCGCCGCCGCATCTCCAACCTTTGCATCAATAACAGCAACAAACCACGCCGGAATAACATGATCAATATCAATATCAAGCTCGTTCTTGTAGAGAAATTCATGATCGGAGCTCATTAAAACGTAGTCGTGAGATAGTGCGAAGATATAACCAGCGGTGGAGGCGTGACCGGTGACAACGGCGATGGTAGGCATAGGGAGAGAAATGAGTTCAGAGACGACAGAACGGAGTGAATCATCGATGAGGATGAAGCGAGATTTGTTAGACTGTGCCCAGTCGATGTCGTAGCCGTTGGAGAAGAATTTACCGTGTGCGGTGGTGATGAGGACGGAGGAAGTGGTGGCTTGTTGACGGACACGGTGGAGAGTGGATTTGATGGAATTGAGAAGTGTGGGGTTGAGACAGTGTTCGTCGTTGTTTAGTGTCAAGAAGAAGATATTGCCTTTCTTACGTATAGTGCACATTTTTTAGTCAAATAATCCGATTTTGAGTTTAAGTGATTTATTGGAGTATATACCATATGAAATGAAATGATACAAAATCTTGGTATGAACATCGGATGAGAAGATGTTATAAGTTTGAATATCAATAATTTCATAGTTGACTAGTCCAACTTTATCATTTTTGGACAAAGACTTCTTCATGATTTTTTTTGGTGAGTAGACTTTTCCATCTAGTTTGGTTGTTGATGGTTGTTGTTTCTTAAAAAAGAATTTGGAGTTTTCATGAATATTGATGAAGGTGAAGTTAAAGATGATGAAGAAGTGGAAGGAAGAATATGAAGAAAGAAAGAAAAAAAATCAAAACAAAAAAAATCAATTACCATATGACGTGGCAGAACGTACGGTTCATGTGGAGATGACATGTGTACAGTCAACTACCACGTCATAGGGTTTAACAGCCAAAACAAGAATAGGTAATTGACTAACGTTTGACAATTTCATAAGGGTTTTCGACAAAGTTACAATTTCAGGAGGTTTTGTTTGTTCACTCGTTTAAACTTTAAAGTGTTGTATGAATGACTCATTTCCCACTCATCGCGATAGGGTCGGAATTGACTTTCTTTCTAAGAGATTAATTTGGCCTGCTAAAGAAGCTAGAGGCTTACCACTTGGATTGGATTAGAGGGTTGAGCTTTAATCTTGTAATTTTTTTTCTACATATTTAAAGAGTTTAGCTGATACTAGCAATTTTACAAAACAATATTACACATTTTTGTGCTATTAATAGACGAAATCTTAGTTAAGTCTAGTTTTCTAAAGTAATACGGTTATTAATAATATTATTAAGGTCGTCATGTATAGCTTTTGAAAAGGAAAAAAAACAGTATAGAATTGTGATAACTTGTTTTTTTTTTACGTTGAATTGTGATAACTTATGCCCTAAAAACATATGCGCTGCAAAATTCAAAAGTCAAAATTTTATATACAAAACAAATTTCAGGAGTGAGGACTTTTCAAAAAAAAAATACATGAGATGGAGAAGTCTTTGTATAATTTTGGACCTATTTCCCCTAAAAAAAATAATTCTTTGTGTGTGTATATAGGGAGCTTCCTAGGAAGAAGCTATATTATCCTTGTTTGTGTCTCTTTTGCTTTGTGATTTCTCGTATAATTTCTTCTCTGATTCAGCTAAACATTATTGTAGGTTGAGTTGGATAGCTTTTGTGATGCTCTTGTTCCCATTATAGAAATTAGAAAAGAAATTGTTGTGACTGAGAAAGGAAATATTGACGTTTACAACAATGCTCTCAAGGTAAAAGATACTTTTTTTAGTTTATGAAAGCAATGACTTTATTTTATTTTTTGTTATAGAAACTGTTTATACTTAAAACATTTACATGATAAGCGCTTATGTTATAAACATTTAATTAAGCTATTCATACAAACATGACCTTAATAGTGTACAATATAGACTATTTCATGCTACTATGAGGTTTTAGTGATTATCTAAAATGTTGTGCAGGGAGTCCCTCATCCACCATCACTGATCATGGCTGATGCATGTGCAAAGCCATATTCATGGGAATATCAAACATTCCCTGCTATGTGGCTCTGTTGCAAAGTTTTGGCCTACCAATGGCGTCTTTTTGTGATTTATAGGTTGTTACATAAATTTTTGTGTTGATGTGTTGTATAATTGGTTATGTACTATGACCAGAGACAATATTCTTAGTAGTAGTCTCAGTTTTGAACAACGAGCACACAAATTATTCAGTTGAGTATAATTGATTGAAAGAAAGTTATCATCTTCAAAAACAAAAAAAAAGAATTTTAAAGCATTATATTTTTGTTTTGTTTGAGAACACAAATTAAAGACCGAATCAGTGACTGGTTTTGTCAAAACCAGTCGATAGCTCAGTCGCTAGAGTTGGTCACTAATGCAGTTGCTACCATAGTCTCTATAATCACTCACTAAAGCGGTCTTTAAGAGTGGTCACAAAATCGATTGCTCTGAAGCAGTTTACCAACCGTTTAACATTGGTAGGGAATCCGGCCTCTAAAGTGTCTAGCAACTGATTTCTTGTGTTTAGTAATCAAAATATTGGCCACAAAAAGATATTTATATACATCCGATAATATTCAATTTTTTATTTTTAGATTGATTTACAATTTTAATTTGAATCAATAAATATTATCACAAAGATCCATCTTTGTAAAATGAATTAGGTCAAATACCACATACCCTCGTCAAATGAATTAGGTCAAATATACATCAATGTAAACCATTTTGCGTCAATGGTCAAATGCTTGATTACTACTCTTTTGTAATTTGTATTGAGAATTACACCATTACTTGAACTTAGCTTCACAGGCACCCTGAAAGAACTAGTAGTGTTTATATTTCAGTTTCCATTAAGGTAACAAGTAACTCGTATAATTTCTTCTATGTTGCACAAATGAATGAAGAATTTTAACATCTTTGCAATAAACTATGTTTAGATGACTCAGACTACCAAGACATAGTGGCCAACCAAACTCTAGATCAATTTTTAGCATACTGCAGAGGCTCCAAATCCAACTGTGTTGCCATATACTATTGCATGAATCAACAACTAAGATTTTAGCATAGTCACACTTTTAACTGCAGAGGCTTATCTGGCATGCTGCGATTTGGAGTATTTGGAGGGTAAGAAATGACCGCATTTTTAATAACTTAATTTGTGGGGTAGCAGAGTTAGTGGAGTCGATTAAGGTTTTGTCGTGGAGATGGATGCTGAGTCGTCTAAAGGGGCCGGCATGTTTGTTTTATGAATGGTGTTGGTGTCTAAGGGAGTGCCTTATTCGGTAACTGCAGAGCTTGAGGCTGGGGTATGCGATGTCTGTTTTTGTATACAATTCTGGTGTGCAGTGGTGATGTATATGCTAGCCTCAGGTTTTTGTGTTTTTCGGGTTGCTGTTTGGTTTAGGTGTTTTGCAGCCTGTTAGCATTTTCTGCTTGGTTTAGGCTTCTGTTTGTTTTTGCTGTCATGACAGTTGGGGTTCTACTATATCAGTCCCTGTTGTATTTGTTTTCTGCTGTCCGCGAGTTTTAGTAGTGCTCCTTGCACGCGCTCGCTATTAATAAATTTGCTGATTCTAAAAAAAAAACAAACTATAATATGTCATCATCACTATCCTTTTTCAGCATAGATACTATCATCACAACAGTTCCTTCTTGTTCAATTCACATAGTCCACCTTCACCTGGCTACTTCAACAAATCCAAAATTAGCTTTAGTCAAGGCTTTAGAAACCTTGCTATTCACTAACAATTTGACTTGGACTCTATAAATCTTAACTTTTTCCCAAACATATGAATCTTAACTTCTTTTCAATTCACCACCTTTATACAGCTCAAGAAAAAAACAAAAAGAACATAAGTCATGTTGGAACATAACAGTTTGGGAATCCAAAAACAACAATTCAAATCCTTAATAAGAAATGGAAAAGTCAAATCCTTAATAAGAATACAAATTACTAAACAGCTCAACAATAATGTATTATTTCTTCACTTATAGGGCGATTGTCTTCATGATAAAGGTTGCCAACGGCAGCAGATGATGAGGTGGATGATTGCCTGCTCTTGGATTTAGTAATCGGTGATGGTGCGGTGATCATCTAGTCCCCAATGAGGCGGAAGAAGAGGTGGAGGGTTGACTTCTCTTGGATTTTGTAATTAGCAAGGGTCAGGCTGTCATCTAATTGCTTACCAGCAAAGATTAGACTTTGCACGTGCACCTGGTACTCTTCTGCCTTGTCAAAAATCTTCTCCTTCACATTGGCTATTGTGTCTGAACTCTTAACCCTCAGGGGGATCATCTTCCTAGTCTGGGTCATTACGTAGATTTGCATCTGCAGCACCATTGCCATTAAATCAATAAAAGAATATTCGCATATGCACCACACTTGACAACACATTAATCAATGATAAAAGCATCATAAAGAAAGCAAAACCCTTTGCAAAATTTATTACAGTACAACAGGGAAAAAGGAATTCATGATCAAAATCAATTTAAGAAATTTTGAGACTGATATTTTAAGAACAGATACAAAAATAGAAAACATTAACAACCTTATTTTGGGATTTGCAAAACCGATGAATTTGAGTATAAATTCAAAACACAAGAAGATAATAAGACTTTAATTGGAAGAAGAAAAAACAAAGAAAAGAAGATAGGAGGTACCATGGGGGTTATGCAAATTTCTAGCTTGAGAGGTTCAGAAGAACGGAATGGAATCACAAGGAACTCTGATGAAAGAGTCGCTAAAGTAAACCGTTGGACGTTCTTCGCAAAAGACTGTAATTTCAGTTTGCATATCTCAGACCTAGCCAATATATCATAACTATACTCAGACCCAGAAGAGTTAGGACCAATACAACAAATATTGACAGCATTTCCCAAAATCATAGTATTATTATTGAGAATAAATAGTTTGCCGTCATTTTCCTCTTGAAGAACAAAGGTTTCACCATTAGACTTCAAGGAGACAATGAAGGAGTGACCATAAGAAAATTTGATTTGAGAATCCCCATGTTTATTGCTGAAATGGTTGGACAACACTTCTGATGATGCAACAAAGTCACAACCTGAAAGGGGACAGTAACATGGTACATAGATGCATTCTTCTTCATGCATCCTATTTCCAGTGTAACTTATTTTCTCCCTGCAACCATGTTTTGCATTTGGACATGGCATTTCGATAGATTGCAACAGATTATCGATGGCTTTACAACGTTTTGAGCTAATGTGTAATGAGCACTTGTGACACTTGTTCCTTAGTTTAGGACAGCAGGTAGAGCAAACAATATGACCATTATCACACTGAATTGCAACAAAAAAGGAAATCATCAAATTAAACTTTCAACCATTTGCTAGAATAAAATAAAGAGGTTTTTTGCAAGGCTTGTTAGCAAGTTATGCAATCAAAATTATAACCAACATAAAGCTAATCATTCTTAATTTATCCTTCTCAAAATCAATGTACTCAATGACGGATTGCAGATTGCACCCAAAATGCTATAGCGCTATAGCTGGTAGCAGAATGGCTGCAATATTAAAGTTTAAGGAAACAATACAAGAAGTTCATACCAAACACATATAAAAGCTCAAAAATAGAAGGATATACAAAATTAAAGACATTCGTAACTATTTATTGAAGATCATTGTCACTAATACTCAAACCCAATGTAAAGCAAACATGTCTTAGCCTCCAAGGTTTCGAATAACTCATCTAAGCATTTAAAATAAATAAAAGTGATTCCTAAAATAGAATCACTATCTCTAACCACTCATTCATCATCATCATCATCATCATGCTCGCTCTCTTGACAACTAGACCTCATTTGTTATGCATCCATCTTTGTTTCTCCCCAAGTGTTGTGTCTCTATAGGGACAACTTGGTTCTCCATTTTTTCTGTTGCCTACAAAGCCACATAAGATGAGGAGGGCAAGTAATATCGTTTTTAGAGGAATTTGCCTTCTCTAAGGTGAGAAAATCAAGTGTCACTAATTAAAAAACTCTTGATTGTAATGGTGTACCTCTGATATCCATCCTTAATTATCTAGTTTATGGTTGATAATACTTACCTTACCATCTAAAGTGAATTACATGTTCAGAATCTTGCTTTGAATGAGATAAAACTTAAATATGAGTATATAATTGGGGGAACTCCTCACCTTACAAGTCAGCTTTGTAAGGTTGAGTTAGGTTCAACCCAAATTCTAAGATCGTATCAGAGTCTATCCAAAATCTGTTGGACCACCTGCAGATCACCACCTTTGGCCACTCGAATTAATGTCTAGTTCTCAACGTGGGGGTATGGTAAAAGTCCTACACTTGTGTTTGACGTCGTACGAAGTGTATAGCGGACACTATGGAATACAAAGCTTGAAACATAGAAGAGTATCAAATTTAATGACCAGAAACATACTTTTCATATATGACAACAAATTAAATCTTCTCATATGTAGAAAACAATTGATATAATCAAATGCATACCTGAAAGATGGGAATACTTAAAGGTTGAAAACAATTGCAGCAATCAAGCAATTTAGGATTGGAAATCGTCAGAGGCTCCATTACACCTTTTGAATAATAGTGATTAAAAAACCGTTACAACTTTATATAATCAGATATATGTTTTTGGCTAAAAAAATAACAACTTGGTCTAGTCAAATTAAGTTGCTATAGATAAACATTTAAAAAAAATATTCACTGAGAAATTGTAGACTCCTTGCTGGCTTGATGTAGTGATTTTTGGTCTTCCGTATTTGGTGGACATTTGGTACTTTTTTTATCCCTTCCTTTTTTTAAAGGTAATGACATGTAAAAAGAAAATGTGTGCACCTTTTTTTCTCTCATGGTTGTAATCTTAGTTATGAAGGAATCTATGGGCACACTTGGACTTAGCTCCTCTTGCTTTACTCTTAGTTTTTTTTTTTTTTTGTTTTTTTTTATTTTGCTTTTAGAAAAGCCAAGAAAACTTTCATTAAGAAATAAGAGGCACAAGGTATGACACGTATGTAAACACAAGTTAATTACAACAGGTGAGCTGCTCAATGAAACGTCCTGAGTGGAGTTACAAGAGCACTCTTAAGAAGTACATGAATAATACCATGTTCTTTCTGCCTGGAAAATCTGTCCCATCACATCTAAATGTCCCCCTTTTATAGCCCTCAGAGTGTTGGCTTAATGGGCCTTTCTCTGGTCATTCTAGGCCTATTAAGTTGTGATCCAGACCCTCCTATTGGTTGTCTGCTTTGAGTACGGCCGAGCGTGGAGTTGAGACGCGATGATCGTCCGTACAGGACACGTGGTATCAAGTTAAGATGAGATGAGCTGGCCGGCTTGACTTGAACAATCAATCCAGCGTCGACTGAAGACTTGCTGAGCTGGCTGGCTTGACTTGAACAATCAATCCAGTGTCGACTGAAGACTTGCTGAATTGGCCGGCTTGACTTAAACAATCTTTGGAAATGGTCTACCCATGTCGGTCCACAAACCAAAACCAACACAAAAACAATAGAAAACTTGACCAAGGCCAATAAACAAACTTTGAACCTGATACAAAAACCAAAAACTCCTGAAACTTACAAACTTTAGAGCCCTGAACCTGATACCAATAAGCCATCCCTTACTAAACCAAAACAAAGTTCAATACTAGGATAAAACTATCACTAGAGTTTTAAAACACAGCTGCAGCCACCAAAATCTTGGCCAGATACGAATACTAGATTTCGATTATCACAGATACTAGTCGAGATACCCGTGCTACAGCACGGGTAGCGCGGCTTCGCCGCGCTGTATGGCCGCGGCTCCGCCGCGTGTCGCGTCTCGGCTGCGCTTGGCATAATGATTTTTTTTTTGTCCATAGTGAAAATATGTAAAGTATTTAAAGCATAATAATGTATATATTGATCGATAGTAATGAAAAATTATAAAATAATTAAATTTTAATATTGACAAATACATATATTAATTTTTAGTATTGGCGATATTAAAATAGCTAATAAATAAAATAATCATAGTTTTTATTTACTAATATGTTTTAGTATGAAAAATACTAATAAACATCCCGTGAAAAATTATAATTAATGTATTATATAATATTGTTATCGTAAAATATTTTTCATAAATAAACATATGCTAACATATTCCCGTAAAAAAAAATACAGTGAGATATATTTTTGTTAATATATAGTCCATACACTCATATATATTTTATCAATATATATAGTTCTCATTAGATTTCATAAATAAGAATATACTAATATATTCCCGTAAAACAAACATATACTCATATATATTTTTATTAATATATAGTCCATACACCCGCATATACTTTATTAATATATTAATAAAACTTAGGCAGTCGCGGTGTTTAAATAGAAATATTAAAAAATACTGATTTTTTTTGAAAGATTAAAAAATACTAATTAAAACTGATCACTCGTATAGTTACTAAAATGGGTCCTGTGTTACAATTGTACACTCCAACGGGTTTTTCATTGATACATTTAATAAAAAAAACAACGGAAAAAATTGAAGTATGATTAATCATAATATATTATAATTTTTTTTGTTTGTTTTAGTATTGACGATATTAAAAAATAAAATAAATGAAAATACATTTTACAAATAAACATATACTAACATATTCCCGTATAAAAACATATAGTGAGATATATTTTTATTAATATATAGTCCATACACTCATATATATTTATCAATATATAGTTCCCATTAGATTTCAGAAATAAGAATATACTAATATATTCCCGTAAAACAAAAATATACTCACATATATATTTTTATTAATATATACTTCATACACCCACATATATTTTTTGAATATATTAATAAAACTTTGGCAGTCGCGGTAGTTAAATAGAGATATTATAAAAATACTAATTAAAACTGATCACTCGTTGTAGTTACTAAAATGGGTCCCATGTTACAATTGTACACTCCAATGATTTTTTTAGTGATACATTTTTAAAATAAAAACAACGGAAAAAATTGAAGTATGATTAATCATAGTATATTATAATATTGTTCTTGTTTTAGTATTGACGATATTAGAAAAGTTAATAAATGAAAATACATTTCATAAATAAATATATACTAACATATTCCCGTAAAAAAACATACAGTGAGATATATTTTTGTTAATATATAGTTCATATACTCATTTGTATTTTATCAATATATAGTTCCCATTAAATCTCAGAAATAAGAATTAAATTAATATATTCCCATAAAACAAACATATACTCATATATATTTTTATTAATATATTGTCCATACATCCACATATATTTTATTAATATATTGATAAAACTTAGGCAATCGCGGTGTTTAATTAGAGATATTAAAAAAATACTAATTGAAATTGATCATTCGTTATAGTTACTAAAATGGGTCTCGTGTTACAATTATACACTCCAATGGGTTTTTTAGTGATACATTTATAAAAAAAACAACAGAAAAATATTGTTTTTGTTTTAGTATTGACGATATGAAAAAAGCTAATAAATAAAAATAATCATAGATTTTATTTACTAATATGTTTGAGTGTGAAAAATATTAATATGCGTCCCGTGAAAAAACATAATTAACGTATTATATAATAGTGTTATCGTAAAATACAAAATCATATTATGCCATAACAACAACACCTGTTAGTTTCCTCTATAAAAAAAACTTGTTAGTAAAACCGAATTGAAAATTAGTAAATGGAGTTGAAAATGAAGAGAGAAAATGAAAAATGAAGAAAGTTGGTAAGAAAAAGATAAGAGAGGAGAGTGAGATGTGAGATTGAGAGAGAAAAGTTTATTATTAAAAAATAAAGGTGAGAGAAAAGTTTATTATTAAATAAATAAAGATGAGAGAGAAAAGTTTATTATTAAATAAAGAAAGGTGAGAAAGTGAGTTTTAGTAAAGTGGGTTTTGATAGTGAATTTGACAAAAATAACCCTAAAGTTGTAATGACAACAAACCACTGCACTGAAAACCAGTCCTATGAGGTAAAAGAATAAAATCAGACATCTTAGATCTAGCTCCTTGCCACAAACAATTAATGGACTGACTAAGAAAATGCGGGAAAACAAATTCTTCTTCCGCCAACCTCGTTTATAAGGAATTATGAGATACAACCAAGACACCACACAAAATGAATAAACTTACCTCAAGGAACTAATTCACAAATCTAACAAATATCCAAGCACAAATCCTTGATATTTGCTTTTCTGTAAATATAAAGGATTAATTTATAATTTTGATAATTGGATTAGTTTACAAGTGTTTCAGATAAAATTCTATGCCTTTGGTAACAAAGTTTTTCTATTTTACAAACACTCAAAGCTTCCACCACAGCACCAATGATTCTTCATTTCAATTTGCATCTTCTCTGCATCATCATCACCATTCTCCAATTTAAACCTTCAATTTCACACTCTCATTCTCCATCTCCATTTCCACCTCAACCTAACTCAACCACTCTTCTTCCCAATAAACTGGCCTTTCACCTCCCGCCGCCGCACTACATGATATATGCGAAAAAGTGAACTTCGTTACTTACACAATTACATATATCCCAAAAATAATAGAAAATCATGTATCTCACGCGTGTCGGTCTTCCACCGTCGTATCCTCGATGTATCTTAAAAATATCGAACAATTATTGTTTTTTTTAAAATAAAATTTAACCACCGCATACTCTCTCAATATATATCGGAGTGTATCGAGAAAGTATTAGATACCGGTATGTCATCCATTTCAAAGTATCTCGGCAACATTCAACACTATAAGCTAATTTAACTAAACACAGTTTTTTTCTCCACCAAACAAAGCCTTGTTTTCTTCTCCTAGTAGAATAAAATAGTTGGATGAGTACTTTTCAACGAAAAAAATGAGATGGAAAAGTCTTTGTCCAAAACACATGAGTTTGACTAGTCAACTATGAAATTATTGGTTGTCACGCTTATTAATCTATCTTCTCATCCTAAAATTTTGTATCATTTCATTTCATAGAGTTTACACTCTAATAATCACTTAAACCCAAAATCCAATTAATTTAATTCAAAAAATGTGCAGTTTAGAGAAGAAAGGAAACATCTTCATCCTAACACTAACCGGCAACGACGAACACCGTTTCAACCCCACACTTCTCAATTCAATCAAATCCGCCCTCCACCGTGTCCGTCAACAAGCCACCACTTCCTCCGCCCTCATCACCACCGCACATGGCAAATTCTTCTCCAACGGCTACGACATCGACTGGGCACAAGACAACAAATCACGCATCATCCTCATCGACGATCTCCTCCGTTCCGTCGTCTCCGAACTTCTCTCTCTTCCCATGCCAACCATCGCTGCTGTCACCGGTCACGCCTCCGCCGCAGGTTACATCCTCGCATTATCTCACGACTATGTTTTAATGAGATCGGATCGTGGATTTCTCTACATGAGTGAGCTTGATATTGATCATGTGATTCCGGCGTGGTTTATTGCGATTGTTGATGCGAAGGTTGGTGATGCGGCAGCGAGGAGGAAGATTGTGATGCAGGCGGCGAAGGTGACGGCGAAGGAGGCGGTGAGATTGGGGATTGTTGACTCGGCGCATGATAGCGTGGAGGAGACGGTTAAGGCTGCGGTTGAGTTGGCTGGTGATTTGGTGAAACGTGGATGGGATGGACACGTGTATGCTGAGAATAGGAAGAAGTTTTTGGGTCATGTGGTTAAGGCTGTTGAAGATGTTAGTGAGAGGAATATTGAATCCAAACTTTAGGAATTTTAATTTGGGTTTGTGATGTTGGGTTCAGTTTAGTTCAGTAGAAATTGATTAAGAATAATTATGTGTACTATGATCATCATTATGCAGTGATAATAAAGGAAAAACTTTTCCCACATGCTAAATCATTTTGGATGTACACATAAGAAAAATAATTAACATTTATTGTGATGCGGTAAGCATAGGTAACACTTGACTGACATAGTATTTGGTGACATTGTCCAATCACAATGTCACAATTTTTGTAAAAGAGAGAATGAAAAAAAAAAGTCACTTGTGACATTGTCGTTGATCAATGTCACTAATTCTATGTCACACAAATGTTACCTATAAACATAATAGTAGCAACCCTCCAAGCGATATGCTGAGAAGGGGTCAGTGTATCTCTTGTCTATAAAAGTAATTAGTCCTTTAAGTAGAATGACTCATGTATTTATAGTAACCAAGACCTAGAGGAAAACATTTTTTTTTTTGAACTGTTTCTCGTCCTCGTCCCACGTCAACTCATCCCCTTCTTCACTCTCAATCCCTTATCAATCACGTGACAAAGGAGAGGGGAGACTTGTCGAAGTGTGACGTGGGAGCCAAGTACTGCATGTATATGCTTCAAGGATCCGCTAGGTATTTCCACGTGCGTGACACAACTTTTCCGGGATAAAAGTAAGCAAAGTCGTCTCCGACAGTTCAGAGGTCCTGTTATAATCTTGACAAATTTCATTGAAAAAAATTGACAAAAATATATCTAGTACCACTTCTAGTGACAAACAATTAAGTTGTAGTTAAATGTATGAGTAATGGTTCAAACTTGACTTTTACCTACAGACAAATATGCATTTATCTATTGACAATGTATAATTGACATCAAAATTGTTGTATTTCAGACTTTTACCTACAAAAAAAAGGCATTTAGTGACAGATTATGGTCGTAGGTACAACTGTTTTTTTCCTCTTTTTTAAATTTTTTTTGAGCTTATGTGTCAAGGACCTTGTTGCACTTGCACCTGCAGAAAAAAGGCATTTAGTGATAAATTATGGCCCTAGTACATCTGTTTTTTTTTCTTCCTTATTTTTTAAATAAAATTGCGGGTCCTCCAAGTTTGAGTCCCTCTGTCAAGGGCCTTGTTGCACTTGCAAAGACCCGACCCTACTAGTATGCTATGGTGATCCTGCCCACATGGTCCGTCCGTCTCATCCAACAGAGTGGCCATGTGGTTCTTAATTCTCATTGTCGTACAAAACAAAATTTGGTTGTTCGTATACTTTTAAAATGATAGTTCTTTTAAGTACATTTCATATGGTAAAAGACTTTTAAGAATATTTGATATGTTAGTGCATGGATTTTTAGTATGTGCGAGTTTTGTAGTTAGACTTTCGAGATCAATAAAAATAAGAAAATGGTAACAAGAAGTCTCACTTGTATTTATTCTTATTTTCGATTATATTCGACGAGGAATGGTAAGTTTGCTATATTTGAAACTCTCTTTTTTCTTAGTGACTTCATAACTCTTTAATTTCTTTGGGTAAGAAAACAACCAATGTGCAGATGAAATTGATTCTTTTGACCTTGAGAAATTATTACAAGCACTCAGCCAAAGAACTATAATACATCACATGCATTCACTAATTATTATGCAATAATCTCCCAAATACCATAGAATTATCATTGGTATTTATTCGTATCTGAATCAGTATCTAACACAATTTAGAACAGAGATATGAGGAAGCAATTATGCAGTATAATTCAAATAAAAATGGAAAAAGTTGTCAAGGGCAATACACAGAGGAAGTTGCCAATGTTTTCCCCATCAGCCCGACGGTAATTGTTCTTGAGACACCCAGGAATTCCAGCTGGAGTTTCCTTATCAATAGGTGGTGAAGCAACAGCAGCTAGTGTATCAACAGTAGCTGGTGAAGCAACACTGTCATTTTGTGTACGCCCGCCATTTAAAGGTTCACCTTGAGTATTTGCGTGTTGAAAATTGTTGGTAGTCTCTCCGTTGCCGAAGAGATATCCCAAGGAACTCTGACCACCACCGCAACCGATATCAGAAGTAACTCCTAATGAGTCGGTTAAAAGAAGTAAATATATTCAAACATAGACAAAATTGTTTCATGCCAGACAAGTAGTACTCTCCTTTTTTGCAGCAGAAAATTATTACTAGCAGAAAACACTTACATGGACCTTGACGTCAAAAGAAAACACTTACATGGAGCTTGACATGGAGGATACGACAGAAAACATCGTTGAACCAGAGAGAATGAGAAACCAGTAATTTTTCTAGTGCATTTATCTTAAATTTTTCCTGAAACTAACTATTTGTTCTAATATATATTTCCTGCAATATTTGAACTATCATAAAATTGAGAACTATGGTAAACAAAAAACATGTGGAACCACTTTGTCTGTATTAGGCTTGAATTATTCCAACCAAATATAAAAATCCATGTGTAACAAATAATATCATCATCAGAGAATGCCTCAAACAAATATTCTAAAATAAAACAAAAGAGGAAACATCTGTGAATCTGGAAATATGAAGATCATAGATGTACTAATCTGGAAGAAAACCATGTCAGTTCTAAACTAAACCGTATCGCTTCTTGCAATGTAATAATAAATTTAAAACTTAACATGAAACATATCTACAAATCAACAAGGGAAACCGTCATGCCTGGATTAGTACAGTAAATCGAGTCGTACATCGTGACAAAATCCCTAAATCATTTAACCTAACTTTGTATTTACAAAATGTATTTATTTGCATTTGCATAAGATACATAATCGAGTTGAAACTATTAGGTGTAAATGCAAATAGAAAATAAAGACATGGAGTTTTTGAAACATGATACCCTTTATTTGATTCATTATGTCAATATTGTTTCATAAAAAGTATATTTGTGAAGTATGACACAAGAATCTTATCCAAGTAATATAACTCAAAGCAAAACAATGATGAACAATTCAATTTAAAACTGCATATAACACCCGATTGCTTGCATTACATAATAACTCCAACAATTTTCCTGAACAGACTGACGAGCTTATAAACGAATTTACTTGACAAATTTCTTAAGGAAATAAATCGGAAAACAAAACATTTTACTAGTAAAGAAGGCATACATGACTCAAAGAGTTATCTTTCTTAACGACGGCCTTGAAAATCCCATCAAGGCAACAACATAATTATCCACCCTATAGCAGCCCCTCAAATCGATCTCTCTAAGCAATGTGCAGTTTTCTACCACGTGTCCCACTCCGTTACTTGTGACATAATAACAGTTTTCCAGTAATAGTTGCAAAAGTCCACAACAACTCTTTGAGATCACATAGAGTGTTTTATCATCAACTGTTGTATGTGACAAGTTCAACGCCTCGAGTTTGGAAACGTCGAATTTCATTCCACGTAGATTCACCCTTGAACAACAGGCTAGGTTTAAATGTCTAATGTTACAACATCTCCTTAAAACTTTACCAATACCTTCTTTAGAAATGCCATAGCCATCTATCAATTTAGGGTTACTTAGGTCGAGATCTTCAAGCAAAGGGAAACAATCGGCTATGAGAAACACGTGGTTGATACTAATAGATTCAATGTCAGAACATTTGAGTGAGGTCAAAGTTGTAATATTTTGGGAGAAAACTCGCAACCCATGAGCCGGAATGGTAGGGTGGTTGGAGAGATTGAGTGATGTGATTTTCAATGGGAAACAAGAAATTTGGCGGAGAAGCTTGTTGAGGCTACCGAAGTAGCATCTGAGGTTGAGGGAGGTGAGGTTGATGAACCTTCGGAAGAGGCTAGGGAGGAAAGGGCGTGTTGAACTCCATATATTGAGTGAAAATCGAAGATAGTTGGTGATGGAGAGAAACTGCTTCGAGACGACGGAGAGAGACTTGAAGTAGCTACCACTGTTGTTGTTTTCGTCACTGTTGATAAGGAATTTGAAGACAAATTCCCAACACTCATCAGGTAAATAAAAATATGTTGCAGAGATTGATTTGCTTCTTGTTGTTGATTTAGAAAGCTAATGTTGATGTGAAGAACTGAGAGTTTCTTGTTCTCTGCCTTTTCATGTTTAGGAGGTTGGTAGGTGTTTGATTTGAGGGTTTAGGTTTTTTTTTTTTTTTAGGGTTTAGGTTAATTTTTATCAAAACTATAACCATGTAGTATTTATCCTTTTTTGGACTAGTCCATCTTTCTTTTAGACAGACTTTTCCATCACTTTCCTTTTTTAATAGACAAAATAACAATAATTATTGAAAACTCTATATACATAAGTGAAATAGTTGGACTTCACACTCTAATTACGACAATTGATCTAATTATTTCGGCATTTTTGTTAATTAAATTTCTAGGTGAATATTCATCCGTATTTTTTGGGATACAATCATCCTCTTATTCTGGTAGAATAAAATAAGTGGTTTGGCTATTAAAGAGGTTGAATTTCTTTTAATAAGATTACGAGGTAGCAGCAGTTCTTGAATAAGATTATGAGTTTGAATCTGTCGTGTCATTTTTTGGAAATCAGGGCTATTTGATTAGCTTTTGACTCACTATTTTATTTCACGACTGAACATATAATTTTTTAAGAAAAGGGGAAAAAAGTTCGAACTACCCCTTTGAAGAGATTTAGGGTTCGGGGGTCAGTTACATAAAGGGAAGGTGTTAGCACCTTTTATGTCCGTAGTACTCTATGGGAACCTCTTGATTTTATTTAATGTTTTGTGCTATAAACTTGCTTGTGAAAAAAAGAGTTTAAAGTGATAAAGAAAAAAAGAGACCTATTTATCTACATTTTTTATTGATTTGGAAGGACGAGTGTCATTTGCCTACGTACCCGTGAGGGATCAAAACCTCGTAGTTCGGGGTAAAAATTGACGTTTGATTTGTTTTGTGTTTTTTATTAGTTTTGAAAAAAAGTTTTAAAACGAAAAGCCAAGTGGCAAATGAGAATTGGTTTGTATTTTTTGTATTAAAGAAAATAACTTAAGGTATGATTAATGTGGATTGCAATTTTGATTTATGAAAGAAATAAAAATAAAAGGGTCACTTGATTTTGGGAATCAAGGTTTGTTTATGAAAATATTTTTGTGTTTTTGTTATTTGCATGTTTTTTTTGTTGTTTTTAAATGATTAATGATTAAACTAAAATTAAACTATTGGAGCAAGAAAATAAAAAGGTAGGTAATTTGTGTCTTATTACAATATGCATATAAAAATTATTTCAACAATATAAACCAGTTTCATAAGTATTTTCCACGTGCAATTGTAAAGAAAGTTTAACTAAGTAATTAATTTTTTTCCTTAAAAAAAAGCTAAGTAATTAATTTTTATTTAAATTGCATGGAGGAACCAATGTGAAGTTTGTTTGGATGATTTATGATTTTATTTGTGTTTAATTATGATGTTGTAATTATTATTGTTGTGGTTTTAGATTGTTGTATTATGTAGTTGAAATTATGTTGAATTATGTTCTTGGAACTGTTGTGGTTAAATTATATTGTTGTTGTGGAATATAATGTGATTTAATGATAAGTTTTTCTCTTATATGTGTTCTAAACACTTTGAGATTATAAAATTTGAAATAGTCGAAAACATTTTAAGATTATATAATACAAACATAGACTAAATAAGAGTTATGGAAGGCGCGCGAGAAATGTGTATGGTGGAAAAAGAATTTCTCTTTGCAAAATCACAATTAGTGGACTTCGCTTGTGGATTCTCACGTCGTGGTCATACTCTCTAAAAAGAAAAACCGATTAAAATATGTGAGTACCTTGAAGATAGAACTCGCTTTGATGTGTTTAGTTCGTAGTAGGAAGAGGAAAAATTTATGAGACATGTAAAATTGATTGACATATATTTAAATGATATCAACTGATATTGGTTTTAACTTGAAATTAGAATTTGTTTGTACAAAAAAAAAACAGAGAATTTGTAGCTTTTGACTTCAAACATTATTTTTACACTAAAATTGATTGTTTAAGTCACTGTTACATGAATGTATCCAAACATATATCATTTCATATTCAATATATTTTTAACTAAAATCAATTTTTGTCGCAACATAACCAAATACATACTAAAAGGTAGGTAGTTGCTTAACCTTTAAACAACTGAGCAAGCACTGTGTATAGAATTTTAATTAAAGTCTTAGATTTTACTTTTGTGATGTTCAACCCAGATTTTCCATTATGCAAAGAGTCAAATTTAATGTATGACAATTGTTTCTTCTAAGCAAGAATTAAACCCATACACAACATACATATCGTGAATGATGAGAGATGACACTTTACTATCTCATGTGTAAATTTACAAACAAGAATATCTATTCTCATACTATAAAAATGGCAATGCATGACATGGATTGTAAATGTCTAGAGTGACTACAAAGGACTCTCTAAATGCAACCATTTTACAGACCACGATTTGATGCAGTCAACAAAGTCACGCAATCACAAAATCGGTGATCGTTTGATCAAAATTGGACTGTTAAGATTTAAATTCGGTATTTTAGGAACTACATAACAAAAATTAATCTGTTTTTTTGAACTATCCCATCAAGATTGGACAGCCATTAAAGTCGTGTCTGTGTGAATGCATGATAAAGTTGGCCGCATGGAATCCAATTTCCCATTTTACATTGTGAGTGTATCTAATTAATCCAATTAATCTGTTAAAAATTTTCCATTTAAAAAAAATCTAATTAGTAATTTAATCAAGAAGATCGTATCAACTTTTGCAAAATAGAAAACAAGAGTGTATCTATCGCAATCCCCAGGGTGGCAACAACCCCTAAACTGGAACACCTAGACGAATCGTGAACTAGCCCTATCTACGATTTAATTATTTGAGAAGTTTATTCGCAGTTTCGTTCTAGTTCGAATGGTTTAAATCAATTGAAATTTGAGACACAGAAGTTTCGCCGGTTCGACGTTTGGTTTCAAAAACGTTGGCCTACGCACTTGCATAGAAAACCTATATAGAGAAAACTTTTCACTGAAGTCAAAGAAAAGAGACATAAAATAATCTACCAGAAAGCCAAATTTACATGATTAGTTAGATAACTAATACCTAAACCAAGTTGAAACAGTAAACCAAGTTGGTATAAAAAGGGAAAGTAACTTAAAAGGGACACCAGCACAAATACTGAAACAGTGTTTCTTATCTGATATGAACTGAACCAGATTACCAACCCATCAATGTTCTTCTAACTTTGTCCACAATCTGACTTCTAGCTTTGCTGCTGTTCAATGGAAAATCCCGGCTTTCGTCCAATAAAAACCGGTAGACTTCCCACTGGCGTTCTTGTGTCGAATGCCTAACAACTTCAGCCTACAGTAAAATCCAAAAAAAAAAAGTGAGACTCGGAAATAGATTTTATTTAGAAACTGTGACATGATTTCTTCAAAGAACATCTAAATGTTCACTAGGATCAGACTAGTGATGAGGGATATGGGTAGCTTGTATAAGAACGTGTGCTCAAACATCATTGCCATCATTATACACGTGTTATAAATAGCAGATTGCACGAAACGGCAAAAAATATCCTATCTGAAATAGCAGATAGCGTGCGGCCAAATAGAGGAAGGCACGTAGCAGTTGAAATAAGTCAATTATATATAAAACACAAAGCATGCCGCATGCAACAAAAAAAAGGAATAGAGGCAAAGCATAGCTTACAGATTGGAAGATTTATGTATTTGGTGAATATAAGACTAATACTCACCGACTCTTCAGTTTTTCTATTTAAAAAATAGGTCATGTTTAATACATATACTTTTCAGTGTTATTAATTTCAAAAACCATAAAGTTATCGTTTTCCCACTATTGCTAATATATTTTCTAGAAGAATAATGGTTGCCATTGCCCTAACAGTGAAACTAGGAGAGCATTGTGGTTTTTATATCAGAATTATCAAAATCCGCTATGCTATAGCACTACCGCCGCTATTTGACAACACTGCATATGTTTGATCATATTTCTATATCTTTGTCACAAATAATATTAGTAAATGTTTGTGCAAAACCTGTTTACCCTATTAATGTATAGTTATTAAACTGTAACTCAAATAAATGCTTACCGAGAAAATGAATACTCCCAGTGCTTTTAAGGCCAACGTAACATCATAGAAAACACGAGGCCTTCCCTTTCCAGACAGTTCAACGGGATTGGCAACCAGCAGTTCTATATCTGGACCCCGATTCACGATAATTACCCGCAAAGGATGAAGCATCTCTTCTTTTAAGCAGGTACACAGAGTTTTGAGACGTTCGGGATCTATGATCTTTTGCCCATCTTCTTTTTGCTGAACAAATAAGTCAATATTTTGAAAGCCTTTCGCACTTGAATTGAATCTACCATAAGCAACCTGATTGAGAAGGGAACAAAAACAGTAAATAAACCGATTGCAACAAAAAAATTATGTAACTAAAAGTATAGTAAGATATTGTATATTGAAAAGCAAGTAGAATGATTGATCAGAATAAATGAAGAGACAATGCCACAGAAAATGTTGAACAAATTGGATCACCGATCACGTAAAATAGTGGTTTGTTCAAACTCCGCTACTATAGCTTCTATTGACAACAATTTGCAGTAAATAGTGTATAACAAAACAATAGCAATTTGTTCAAATTCCACTACGCTATAGACTATAGTGCTGCTGTAGCTGCTATTTGACAACACTTATATTTATAAAACAGTTGTCAAGAGTGTGGAGACAAATCAAAGACCGAAATCTAGCAATGAGAGTGAGAAGCATTTGATTCAATTGAAGTAGAAAAGATGGAAGATGGCAATAATGAAGTCTACATTATGACACCAAGTTCCGAATTGTATACTTTCTGCTCAGGCTGCAGCCTTTGGATTTTGGTTCCTTTAAAGTGAGCAGTTAGCAAAATGAGAAAAGCAATGGTTGATGCTTTAACCATCCATGATTGGTTATGCTTATGTATATAGTATCAACCATTGATTTGTTTATCAACGGATGATATTACTCACTTCACTATCTAATGTGAGTTGCTCACTTTAGATGATTTTGATCCATTTCCTTTGATGTAAACATGATTCACTAGAGAAGCACAAAGTGATACGCATCATACATGTATAAATGACAGCTTAGGACAAAATACCTTAATATCAGAATCCTTAGAAATCCTCATAAGGTCATAACACAAGCTCTTCTGATCAACACACTGTATCTGAAGCAAGGTATGAACTGAACTCAACGAATTATCCACCGTAACAGTTGGTGTTTTCAGTGTCGTCATGTCTTGACTGAGAGGATGCAAAGAGACCTTATCTACCAACTCAGGACCAAATAATTCTTCAGAATAAGCTGGTGGAAGAGAAGAAAACCCCTGCAAGTGTCCATATTCGGGCCCAGCCAACTGAAGTTCACTGGAGATACACCTCTCTCCTAAAGCTTCTGTAAGATATTGACATACATTGTCTCGCCTCTCTTTTGTGTGAAACAGTTCCCTGTTTTTTGATATTAAAAGGAATAAACATATTATAATATGTCACATAAAGTTACTATAACCACAAAATAGCATATAGATTTTTAACTATTTACGCCATTTATGATTTATCGCTACTCAGAAGCTTCCAAATAATGTTTATTATCATTTAAGGTGATCTTTGCAAGAATTGAGGTGATATATACACATATGTATATGTGTATGCATGAAGTAATAAAAGAAATTTGGTTTAAAAAAATTGTGATAGTCTACATTGCAAGGATATGAGTGCGGTATCGAATACGGGTACAAGTACAATAATTTTAGAAAAGCGAAAGAACGAGTATATAAAGATGAAAAAATTATATAAAAGATAGAAAATACTTGGGAAGGAAAAGTCCAAAGATGCAGCAAATTTAGGAGGAAGAGGACATGAATCACTTAATAAGGGACTAGAATTGGCAGATAATTGCTTGAGAGTCTCGATCACTAGAAATTGTAATAGCATCTTCACAGAATAAATTCATTGATTATAATAATTGATTATCTATTTACTGCAAGAATCTTTATTAATTTCTTACATTATAAATCAAAATTGAATCAACAATGATATACAAGAGACAAGGAAACTCTTAGTAAATGAGATATTTACACAGCACAAAATAGGGGGAAATGTTTACATGGCGAGAAACAAGGAAAAAAATCCATTAGACAAGGTATCAAAGTTATCAATGAAAGGAATCCAATAAAACCTAATTTTTAATACTTACATTAAACAAAAGTGTTTTCTTATTTATTTATCAGACCTTGCAGGCATATACTAGATATACTGACTTTTCACTACCAAAAAACAAGATATACCAACTTTAATTTTGGATCATACATTTGCTTTATAGATGTGATGATAAAGTGAATCCAGCAGAATCAGGATATATACTAAATGTTACAAACAAGAATCCAATAAAGCTACACTTACATTTCATCAGTGATAAAGAACAAATCTAGGGCCCTTCCATCTGGTGTTGGCATCACTTTAACTCGCTGAATAGTAAGTTGAAGGTTACACAAGATTTCATTAATATCTACAAAATTAACCGAAAAAATAGTGTTAAAAAATATTATATTCCATTCCATTTGTGACAGCAAAAGAGAGAATAAAAGTGATAATATAACTAGTTACCATGTAGTAATCCTTTCTGATCAATAATCCAAACTTTCAACAAGTAAATTGGAGGTGGTGAAGGATTTCGTTGATTGAAATTATAAGAAAACAAACATGAAGGACAAGGTGAAAGAAGCCTTGTTTTCAAGTTTTCCCAATCAATTTTGAGTGATGCCGGATGTGGAATAACCCAAAAAACAATGAAGCACCATCTTCCGTCCGTTGAAATGTCTACATCACCATAAAAAATCATCATGAAAACAGACCAAAACAACAACAAAATGTAATTCCATAGTTCAAAAAATGAATAAACTGAAAATTTAAATTATGCAATGTTCTTCATCTGAGATTTTTTCTTTTTGAAAAATCAAAAAGGGGCCTTTTTTAATCATGGTTGCTAATCTATATGCAAAAAGGGTCATCAGAAAATAAAAAATAGATAAAAGTTAAAATCCAAGTAAAACAAGCAAAAAAACTATGTAGCACACCATCTTCCATCGGTTGAAATGTCTACATCAACATCAACAATTCATCATGAAAACAAACCAAAAACAACAACAAAACATAATTCCAAAGTTCAATTAATGAATAAACTGAAGAATTTAACTATGCATTGTTCTTCTTCCACTAATATATTTTTCCAAAAAATTCCAAAGGAACTTTTAAAAAAAAATAATCCAATAAAAACAATGAGTAGAGTTGGTAAGAAGGCAAGTTCTACGGTGAACCACCTAGTCCCTCATGGACTAATAACTGAAAATTGCCCGAAACACCAACTACCGTTATCGTCATACAAAAGCATATTCCTCTTTTTCCTCACCAGAGACACTAAAATGATGATGGATCTCAATTTGACAAAAAAATAATGGAAACAAACAAATATTAGTACATGTTTTTAAAACATATCTTTTTCAAAAACTACAATAGCACGCGTCACCGTGATTCTGCCAAACTCATCGTCAATCCAAACATACATTGAGTTGAATTTTGAGATATCATATCTATATCTTCTCTTTATTTCGCAAAAACAATACATTAGATCATTGTCTCACACGTTACAACAAAATTTCGACAATTTTCAAATACTATATAATCCATTGAACAAAATTTACCATTAAACAAATCCAAAATGAAGAAAAGATAAGAAATTTCACAAAAACTAAAGAAACCCAGATGAGAAAAGCGATATACCAGCTCTAGTAATACGAAGACCGAATTCAAGAATGATTCTGCAAAGATCACAGCCAAGACCAGCTTTATCAGGACAATTGACAGTGACAATGGTTGGTTCGTTTGCATTCTTGGCATGCTGAATCACAACGAGGTCGTCTGATGGTATCCCCATCACTGAGAAACGGTGAATTCAGTGGTTGGAGAATAGCATTGCCGGAGCTCCGGCGAAGGTTGCTCCGGCGAATGGTTATGAAAGGTTTGAAAAGAAGAAGAAGAGGAGAAAGAACAGAGTGTGAAATAATGTTTGATATTTTATATAGATGAGAAGAGAAAGATGTTTTTTTTTTGGTCAAAATATGATTTATTGATAAATTAATAAATCTTTGTAGTTGAGATTTTCTTAACCACAAAGTTTTGTGATGAACTTTTCTGACCCACAGAAAATAATAGACTTAAATGTTATATTTTAATAACTATTTAGTGATTAATGACTACAAATTCAAAATGATTTGTGCGTCAAAGTTTTATCCAAAAGCATGAGTATTTCGGTGACTATTTAGATTTTATCGTATTATTTATATGTATTTTGTCATTGTATGTTATTAATTTGGGTGTTGTGAGTTTTTTAAAAGATTCACCTTATACGTTTTTAACGATGTTGAACATGTTAATGTTAATGTACCTGATGTATTATGTCAATTTGAATGAAACAAATATCGTATTGTTTTTGGCAAAAACAATTGAATAAAAAGACTATTTAGTGATAGAGACATAGTAAATAGTATGTTTTTAGTTTGGTTCGTAACGTCTAACTCAACTGATAAATGTCAATATTGTTATGTTGAACACTTTTATCTAGGTTCGATGCAAAAATCTAATTGTTGTGAGCTTGAAATCCAATGGTGATTGTCATGTCGTCAAGAGACCAAAAAATGTTTTAGTATGTGTTTGGAAGCTCCCATTTGTCGGTCCATGTCGATGAAGCTACCAGTCCACTCTTGCATGTTTATATCATGTGTCTTTGTTGAAATCATGATGAATCATCTGCATTTTGTAAAAGTTGCACTGATTGTTCATCATTTTTACGTATCGATGTAATTTTATCGTGATTTTTCAAAGCTACAATATGTGACTTCGATGTTACTATGCGTCATTTTTAAGAGTAACTCTTCTAAGGACATCATTTTTAAGAGGAAAAGAAATAAATAGTTAAAGAGTCAAATACTTATCATTTGCATCGCACCAAATTGGTAACTTATGTATTTCTCTATTTATAAAAAAAAATATTCAAGTAAATATTTAATTTTGGTAAAAAAATATAAGTATTTAATTATAGGCTTAATTGATTATCTGGTCCTTTAAATTAATTCTTTTTTCAAATTAGTTCCTTAACTATAAAATGTTTCAATTTGGTCCCTTATATCTTATGTAGTTAGCTTTTTTGGTTCTCTCTATTAGCTTTTAACATCAAATGTCTAAGATGAACCATATTTAAAGGTGGTCTATCATAGACCTTGTTAAACTTTTTAATTTTAATTATTTGATTATTTTTTTAAAAGAGGATAGTTGAATCATGTAGGGGTTTATTGTACTTTACTATGAACCCCTAACACCTAATATTCTTTTCACTTTTTTTCATCTTCTTCCCTCGTCTCTTCATGATCTTCAGCAACAACTTCATCAACCTTCCACATACACTTGATGAAGGTTAATTTAAAGAGTATGTGGAAGACATGAATTCATGATGTTGAATCTGAATTTTATTTGTTGGTTAAATGTTGTCTTTTTTCCCTGGTATATTGTATGAATGTGTTGAATTTAGTATCAATATGAAAGAGTGGTGGAAGGAAGAAGATGAAAACAGAGAAAAAAAATTAGGTGTTGGTGGTTCATTGTTGTATACAATGGACATGCAATTGTTGAAATTATATAAAAAATATTAAACATTAAAAAATTAACGGATAGAATCAAAAGAGGTAACGACAGAAGACATAAGGGACCAAATTGAAATATTTTATAGTTAAGGGACTACTTTAAAAAAAAGAATTAAATTAAGGATTGGATCATCAATTAAGCCTTAATTATATTTTACTTTATAAATGACACACTGATTACACTTATATTTTTGTCATTAATTACCTTAATATTTAATTGTATTTGACTATATAAATATAATAATTTGATTATACATAAGTTTTTTGTCATTAATTATCATTCTAGATTTTAGTAAATATTAAATATAATAAAAATAATATCTTCTTTTCGGTCAAGATAATAATATCTTTGGTAAAGAATAATTATTTGAAAAAATAATTTAATAATAATATATTAATAAATTAACCCAAATGGATTGGTGGTGGTGGTATTGACATGAGACCTTGGAGTCGGCTCCTCTCAAAGTATTAACTTTGTATCCTCTTTGTGACAATTTCTATGAGCTAATTCATAGAGGCATTACATGGAACCCCACAAGTGAACAGTGTGATTGATCTCTCAAATTAATTGATTATTTGAGTTAAGATTTTAATTGATGTACATTTAATTTTATCGTTCTATCTACGATTAACTCCATTTAGGATACCTTAAAAAAAATCACATTCAAGATACTTATATGAAAATCTAAAAAACAAATAAATGGAGCTTCGAGGAGAGAAGAAGTTCTCTATTGTCAATATAGAAATAGAGGATTTTTTTAGGGAAGAAATGGAGAAGTTCTATCGTATATAATAAAAAGTTAAAGGTGGCTTTTAGTGTAGACGTGTCTTCTAAGATATGTTGGATTAGTGTTTGAAAATCATTCAAACTTTTGCAATGAGGGACACGACTCTAGTTTTTTTTAGGAGTGATATTTGTACAACTAATACTTAGATAATTTGGGTGACAACCATTTTTCTTCTCTTGTGATTGAAAAAAAACAATGGAGAGAGAAAGAATAAGAGAGAGAATAAAAACACATATGAGTATGAGAGAAGGTTGTTTCAAAAGTTGTCAAAAAATGGTTGTACGAATATCAATTTTTTTATGAAGTTAAATTAATCTATTTAAATTGACATCGAAGAGAAACGAATTTGAGACCTTTAAAAAAAAGGTTGCAGGTCAACCCAAGTGAAAACTCATTATATTAGTTGTTCTCTCGACAAAGACAATAATTGGTTCAATGTTGGTTTAGTAGAAAAAAATAGAAAAAAGTATAAGTGCTTAAAACCTTTATAATCGCTTGTGTTTGTTTTTTACGAATCAACATCAATGTCTCACCCGTAACCATTTCATCAAATGAGATTTTTTTTTTTTTTTACTATTTCATCATGCACAACTAATCCAAACATTCACATAAACCATTTTAAAACAACAACATACCATTTCATCAAATGCATTTTTTTTTACTAAATCGAATGAGATATTTTGTAGCCTTTAATATTGCAACATCAATTTTTTACTAAATCAAATGAGATATTCCTAGCCTTTAATATTGCAACATCAAGAAAAAGATGTCAAATCCTATCAAAGACAATGGTACAATATTTAGGTGACAACAAATGTGTGTAGTTACCAATGTTGAATTATCATCGATCATAATTATTTATTTATCTTTCCACCCACTCTGTCATATAATAACTGAATCTCTTGTTCATTTTACACATATTAAAAAAAGTGTAACTTGTACCCAAAAAAAGTGTAAGAGAGACGTAGCCTTTAATATTGCAACATCAAGAGAAAGATGTCAAATTCTCTCAAAGACAATGGTACGATATTTAGGTGACAACAAATGTGTGTGGTTACCATTGTTGAATTGTCATCAATCATAATTATTTATTTATCTTTATAGTCACTCTGTCATGTAATAACCAAGTATCTTGATCATTTTACACATGTTAAAAAAAGTGTGTGAGAGATGTTTTGAATATCTTGTCAAGTATTGATGCATTATTCATTATCATGAATGTAAAATATAATATATTGAATTGAGAATGATGAAGGTATTATTAATTAAATTTATAGAAGTTCTCGTGAGCTTAGTTCAATTGGTATGGACAATGCATAATATATGCAAAGTCTGAGTTCGAACCCTGACCACCACAAAAATAAAAAAAATTAAAGTTATAGAATGTGATGAAAATATTATTAATTAGAGTTATAATTAGAAGAAAAAAAGTAATTAATATTGATTGAAAAGTTATGAGTTAATTATTATTTTAGGACTTTTTTTATTTTTATTTTACAAATGACTCACTTATTTGGGTGACTAATTTAGCTTCTTTAGAAAAAAATTGTGAAAGACAAATTAAATAATTTTAATTGATATCAGCTCACCATGAGTAACCCTACCTATTTTTGGTTTATTGGTAAATAAGAATTTGTCAAATATATATTAGTGTTATTTTAATTAATACAATTTAGTTTTGTTTTAAAAGAAATAGTTTTTTTTTTTTTTGAAAGGGAAAAGAAATAGTTCATCACCAAAGGCCAAAGCAAATGAAAAGCCAAGTGGGAAGCACTGACGTCGTGTTCAGCTGTCCTGTGCAGGTTGCTCATGTCGGATCCACATCGTTATACCTTTTTTTATTTATGTCACTTTGCATTATTAAACCTTGTCAATAAATACATAAATAAATTTGATTTACATAGAGACGATGTTGATGTGGTAACAAAAACAAAAGGAGCAAGTGTAGCCAAAAACAATTAGATGTTGATGTAATTGTAAACCTTTGATGGAACCGTTTGTGGGATGTGGTGCTACTCTTTCTGCGCACTCAATCCACATGTCCATTACTTTATAAGCTTTGTTTAATGCGAATAAGTAAATTAGTTATGCTTTGGAAACTCACCTTCATAAATGAAGGAGTTAGAATTCAAACTTCTCTCACACGAGCTAATAATTTTGACATTTATATAAATTGAGTTAGGATTTGTGAACAAACTTTAACATATTTAATTTAATTTAATAGTAAGACTTACTATTTAGTGATGGAAACAACTTTTATCCATGGTTAAGTTTTATTTTAATCGTGCATTATAGACATGTTTTTTATTTTATTTATAAATACGAATCTACCTTGGTATCTTATAATATCATGCGCATATTCCATGCACCAATCAAATGCGCTTAATTAAGTAGTTCACATGTCTCTTTTTGTTTTACTTTCCATGTAGGCATAATTCAAAAGAAGAATTCAAAGAAAAAAAAGGGTTAAATTATGTTTTTATCATTTAAGTTATTTATAAATTTTGCTTTAGACCCTTAATATTTTTTTTTACTTTGGTTTTATTAAATTATAAATATTAGACACTTTGATTCTTTATTGTTTTCGACCGGTCAAAAATTCAGTTCGCCATCAATTAGAGTTTATTTCTGCATAGGCTCAAGTGAGAAGAATCTTCTCCTCGTCTGATATACTCTTTGTTTCAATAAATTCACATAATAGCTCAACTACTTGTAACGACCATGTATTACAACCTTCATGCAAGTCGTTTGTAACGGCTCTACCATCACTAGACAAAGGCCTCATCGACGCCTATATAAGTAGCCGTTCACAAGTTCATCATCAAAACAAGGGAGGTGGTACTTAAAAGCACATATATAAGATCTCTTCCAACTTAAAGAAAGATCATAAGTTTCAACCTTAAAACATCTTAAAGAGAGTTTTATCATCTATTGTGGTATTATTTGACTCGAGCGATTAATATCTACATCTACACCATATGGTATTTAAGTTACACATAAGAGTTAAGTGATGTGGTAGTCTGACCTGCCATAAGTTTGCAAATTTTAAAAGGTCATACTAACAAGTGTCTTAAGAACATTTGTTAAGGAAATCAAAATTAAACATTTTGAATTGGAAACCACACTATTTGAGAACACAAATTTATATTTTTATCCGTAAACGGTCCTCTAAGGACACTCTTTTAACATTTTCCATTTCACAAAAGTAATATGACGTGTAATAAGTTATACATAATTGACCATGTTATCATGTTTTTAATAACAAAGCATTACTTTTTTTAAAAAAAATATTCATAATTGTCTTATTATTTTATGGAAAACATCTCAAATCGAAAGAGTCAAACCGAGAAACAAAACGTTGCAATATGTAATCTATATTTTTGTCATGAACGATCTAAAGATGCAAATAATTGAGAATAGAAAATTGTAAATATATAAAATTAATTTATAGTGGAGGGTGCACGTTGATGTCATCTGGGTCAGCTATTGCTTGGCACAACCAAGTGATGCAATCATAATATTACAAATAAATTACAATATATTCATTTACAACCAAGTTGTTAAGTTGAAAAATCTCAATTGGTTGGAAAATGACAAATCATTGAAAATGATAACTTTGTCTGATGGAAAATGGAAAGATCATCGAAAATTCATTTGAGCCACCCATCTAGAGGAGCCAGAAGAGAATGATGGCTAATTAAGTTAGATTAGCAATAAACAAATTATCTAATAGAGCTTAACTTGATCACAAGTTCAGTGTATCAATGATTAAATAGATTGCACGAGGACAATATCGGCTAGAAAATCTTATCAACAAAAATAAATAATAGAAATTAAGTGTCATAAATCGTACCACCAACCATTCAATTTGATCAACTACATATTGTTTTGTTTCACGTGTATGAACTCTTAAATTGCAAGTAAGTGGCGACTAATTGGCAATGTTTGTTGTTCAAGTACATAATATTGTGTTTTACGAATTACAGGAAATCAATGTTTTCAAATTCTAATAGAAATTGAGGAGGAGGTACATGGAGAAAGAAAGAAAAAAACAACAAAGCATAAAACCTTGAAACATAAGGTGTGAATGAACCAAGAGACATAAAAGGAAAGTGAACATGTTAATGTTAAATAATAAGCACATGGTGGCCATACTATAACGTGGTGAGTCAATATTGAGAGTGAAATAAATCATTTCTAAACTATTATTCTCTCTTCAAATTAGTCTTCAAACTATATAAATATAATAAGTAATTTCTAAAGTATATAAAATCCTTCAATTTAGTCCCTAAAATATATGAAAATCCGTTAATTTAATCATTAACAACTTGATTAATAGTAAGAAAAATTGGTGTATCTTGACGCATAAATATAACTTAGATGATAAAAGACAGTAGAGACATTTGATATAACGAGGTACGAGTTCGAATCCGCAATTTCTCACTTCTCTACAATTAGTTGTGAGTTTTGTGTCTGATGCTTTGAAATAAAAATAAAATAAAAAATAAAAACATGATGAGTTTATACTTTAAGGCCTAACTAAACGATCCAAGACCACCAAGAGGCCGAGGTACCACTCACACTTGAATCCGACAATAAGACTTTCCATACAAGGATCCCAATACACCATGATCCACTCTCACTCCCCCATGAAATTGAATCAAGACTCTTATATCATATTTTGGGGGAGTTTAGATAAACATCGGGAGCAACATCGTAATAAAAGATTCAAGACTCTCAAGAGACCGAGACACCAAATCAACTCTCAAAATCTTACAACATTAGATATATGAATTATCTTTATTCTATAACCAACAATTAGCCTATATATAAGACTAACCACTTACACTTAAACCCAACAAAAATGATAGATAAACATCATTGTAAACTTTACAACTTTTATTCTTAGAAAGAGGGAGTTGAGGTCTAAGTTGGTGGATACACCCGAAAAAATCCCCAAGAGAACATAGATAGAACCAGGGGTGTTCGCGGTGCGGTTTGGTTCGGTTTTGAGATTAAAAGCCATCCAAACCGCAAGATAAAAAAGCATGCGGTTTGGGTTGGTTCGGTTGACTTTTAAAACACAATCTAAACCAAACCAAACCAAACAAATGCGGTTTGGGTTGGATCGGTTGGTGCGGTTTTTTTAGGCAATAATTTTTTTTGTTTCCAACATTAAAATCGAGTCAAAAAGGTAAAACACAACTTATTTTCAGCAAGGCTCCGACAATGTTTTTAATTTCATTCCACATTACATTTTCATTTTCATCAAACAACATAAACCAAATTTAAAACGTGGACAAAAATTAATTCTATTGTGTAAGAAATGTAAAATACTTAGATTTTATCATTCTCTAAAAGTTCAAGTAGAACATAGATACATTTTTGAAATAAAAAGCAAAGAAGAAGCCTAACAAGAGAAAAAACATGTCATTTTATAAAAGTTTTCATTGAGTTTCTATGAGTATTGGTCTAGGTGACATAGATTTTAGTTAGTATTTTTATTATGTTGCGGTTTGGTTTGGTTTGGTTTGGTTCGGTTGGTAAAATGAAAACCGCAAACCAAACAAAACCATGTGGTTGAGTAAAAAAGTGAACCGAATACATCCAAACCAAATACGGTTTTTTGCGGTTTCGATTTGGGTTGGTTTGGTTTGCAGTTTTTCTATTAGATTGGTTCGGTTTTGAACACTCCTAAATAGAACTATGCAGGAGAAGCACTCCATGTCGTGAGCATATCATCAAAAGAAGCACAACACTTGCCTAGCCAATCAATACCTTCATTCCTTCTTTTAAGGTTTGTTGAAACCATATACCAAGGTTGTTGAACTATACTTTTTAATAAACATGTTAAATTTTTTAACATACTTATTAATTTGTCAAACTAGTCGATGATAAAATAACATTCAGTTCTTTCAAAATAAATGAATAAATAAATAACATTCAGTTGTCTTTTAACTTAGTTAGATAACAATTTTGTCTTTTATTTTATTTTTTTAGGTAATTTTTGTCCTTATAGATTACTTGCATATTGATTTATAAGCATCAAGTCTAAAATTCATATAGAAACATGAGTGAGAGACCATATGTTTGAACACTCCGGCTTTGTTTGCAAGTTTGAAGGGGTAGAAAAGGGAAGACTTTGGAGGGTTGAAAATATAAGAGAAAATGATAAAATCTTTCATATTTTTTTTAAAGTGTAATTTTGAAGAATTCATGAATACACTCGAAACTTCTCAAAACTTTCTCCCAATATAACTTTTAAGTTTCTCCAAATAAGTAGGATTTTGTATTATGAACAAAAGTGAACCCTCAAAACATTTTCCTCTCAATATCATCTATTTCTTCCATTTGCTCTTTCATTTTTTTCCAAACCCCGCCCCTCCATTCCCCTTCAAACTTGAAAACAAAGCCTAAGAGCTCATATCTAAACATTAACATATATTTGAATTTTGAAAATTTATATGCAAATTGATCGAAAAGATGAAAAATAACACGAAAAAAGATAAACGGCGAAAACGTTACGTGAAATTAAGTTAAATGATTGCGTGAGTAATTTTTCAAATTTTTGTCAAATATCAATGTAAACTAAAAAAAAAAATACATGTATCCTTTAAATTCAAATTTATTCTTTGAAGCATGATGAAATAAGATTTGGATGAATCATGGTAAGTTACAATTGTTTTTTTTGACTTTTAGGGGATTCAAATTATTATAATCCAAAATACAGTAAAAATTATTCAAATTATATTATCTGCATCTGAATGGGTTAAACTTGGAAATTCGGAGGCTGGTAAGGTGAGAATTTTTTGAAAATTGCTGTTTACATTTTAAACAAGGCTGAAAGACACCAAAAAAAGACGTAAATGATCATCGACAGTTAACTGCTGATAGATTTTAACTGATGGCAATTAATTGTCGATGATGTTATATTGGTAAATTGCTGGTGTTTAAAAAATTTCTTCTTTTAAACTTGAAATGGGCTCAACCCACATTTCTAATAAGCCCACCAAACAAACCATAGTCACTGCATCTCTAACCAGAGGTCAACAACAAATAATAAAGAACAAATCATGTTCTAATCAAACAATTTTGTTTTTGTTGTCTTAATCCTTTTCACTTCACGGGGAAATAGTGAAAAACAGAAACATAGTTTTCACAAATTTGTCTGTATTTGCATCTCACAGTAAGTAAGAACCGATCATTCAACATTTTTTGGATCTTTCAACTCTCATGCGATCGCACCAGGTACGCACGCGATCAAATTAATTTTTCTTTCCATGTCACGCATTATATTCATTTTGCTTCTATCAATTATTTTGATCTCAATCAAGTTTGTAGATTTTCTTTTAATTTGAAAATAATCAAACAAGATCTGATCGAAGGCTTGATTGTATTGTATAAGTTTTGAGTAATGCTTGTTTGTTACAAAATGGTCGCATAGCGGAGTGGATATCGCGTTAGACTCCGAATCTAAAGGTCGTGGGTTCGATTCCCACTGCGATCAATTTCTCTTCTTTTTTATTTCTTTTATGTTATTTGCTTTGTTTTTATCATGTTTCAAATTTCATAATGCAAAATGGCTTTTGTGAATGTGAAACAGAAGTGTATAAGTATGTATGAAATCAAGTCATTTATGTTTGGATGTGCAAAAACAATAGTTTTAAACCCAAACCAAACAATGATTGGAGGGAAATTCAGTATTGATTGGAGGGAAATTCAATATTGATTCAGAGTAACTAAACATGTAGATTTTTTGCTAAAATCACTTTTGACAAAAGACAGACCTAATTTTGACACTTCTGTCAATGCATCCAAACATTCACTTATATTAAGACAAACAAGTCACTTTTTAACCTCATTCTCCAGTTATCCATAAATAGGTCTTGAGGTTGGACAAAATGTCTTAGCTTTAAATGTCTATATTCATCATGTATCTGAATCTGGAATGAATACATTCCCGAGCTTAGGGATTTGGCTGTACTCGATTGAGACTTGAGTTAAGTGACGCAGGTTATTATTTAACATAACTAGTGTAGTAATGTATTTGGTTTATGTCAAATTTATGGGTCGGTTGATCCATAATTTGAATGGAACCAGCCAGTAAATAAATGTTGAAACTAGGCAATGTTTGTTTGTGTCGGCTCCCTTATTAGATGTGATATTTTCTTAGCTGGTGTAGTAATCTTCAATGCATGCTTTTATGCACACTTTACAAGAATTCAACCAGTTAGCAGAAACAATTACGAGCATCAAAGGTGCATAATTTTTGGAATTTATGTTGGGTGTTAGCAAAACTATGACCGACAAAAAGCAGTTTATTATCTCTAAAATTTTCATGGATTGTGTATAAGATCGCTAATGATAATTCAATTAAGACTTCTTTCTGAATTGGTATTAACTTAGCTGGTTTAACCTTTTAATTATGTTCATTACTCTTTGATTTTGTAATTGGTATATAATTTATTTTGCCTAACCTGCAGCTCACTTAAATGTGCAGTGTAGACTATACTTTACAGCTTATGCCTAACGAATGGAATAACATTTTAAGTTATTCCTTGTTAAGTATTTGTATTTTAATAGTGATTCATATACTCCGGGTCTGTTGCCTAAGGAAATCTGCCACAGATGGTTATTGGTGTGTCTAAAATATAGTTTTTATTATCGAACATGACATGTCTTTAGGTCGGGCAAACATTTTATCTTATCTTTAAATGTCTAGATCGATCATGCATCTGAATCTGAAAAGAATACATTCAAGAGCTTAGGATTTGGCTGTACTCGATTAAAGCGTAAGAGTTAAGATGTGATGCAAATTCTTTTTTAACGTAACTAGTGTATTTGGTTTATGTCAAATCAACGAGTCGATTGATCCATAATTTTAGTGAAGCAGCCAATAAAAAATTGTTGAAACTGAGCAATGATTTGTTTGTGTTGGCCCTCTTATTTGATGTTATATTTTCTTGGCTGGTGTTGTAATCTTAAATATATGCTTATACGCCCACGTACAAGAATTCAACCAGATAGTAGAAACACTTAACAGTATCAAATGTGCTTAGTTTGGAGTTCAAGTTGGTGTTTGGAAAACAATGTCCGACAAAAGTAGTTTATTAGCTCTGAACTTGTCCTGGATTCTGTATATGATTGCTATTGAGAATTCAAATCAGGCTGCTTCTCTGAATTGCAACTCACCTAGTTGGTCTAACTCATTAACTTTGTTCACTACTCTTTTGATTTTGTAATTCGTAAATAAAAATATTTTCGTAAGCTTCAGCTCACAGAAACGTGTAGTATAAGACCATACTTTACAGCTTATGCCTAACTAATGGCAAAAAAACATTTTAAGTTATTATTCATTCCTCAGTAGGTATTTGTATTTTAATAGCGACTCATATACTCCGAGACTGTTGCCTGAGCAAGTTTGCCACAGATGGTGATTTATATGTCTACTCTAGATTATATTTTTTATTTTTGAACATGTCTTTAATTTTGAGTAGTCTATAATTTTAGGATTTATACATGTGATATAAATATTTTTTGTATCCATCAGTAATGCATGGCTTGAGGGAATACACAAATATTGATTTGCTCGCTAAATATGTATGATAGATAATATTAATAAGAAATGCATATGAATTATACAAATAGTTAATGCTTGCGTTCCTGTATATACAAACTGAGAATGCATTTTGACCTTTATATTAAGATTATGACCCCAAATTTTTTTTTTTTTGCAGTTTTGGAAGTCATGAATTGGGTTCAGCAAAAGCCTTTACAATGTTACTTTTGGGCTTTATATGTTGGATTGGTGGGAGCGTTGCTCATTCAGTATCCTTTATTTCACTTTCTTCTACATAGATTTTGATTACTTTAGATGTCTTTTCCTTCGTAGTTATCTTAAAACGTTTTCTGTAACCATGTTAGTTATTTATATAGGGATTTTGTTGAAACTGAGATTCATAAATTGTTGTAAAATTATGTACTTTTAAGTTTGTTAGAACAATAGTTGTTTTGCTGTCTTTTTTGTTTGAAAGACAACTCAAATCACGTAAATATATTTTTTACAAAAGAGTTACATTATGTCTTTAATTTCAGTTCCTTAACTATTACAGATATTTTGGTGATTGTACTGATGTGTTTTGTAGTGCGGTACATTACCCAGTTCTTTAAGAGGTAGTTCATTTTCATTTTTCACCCTTCTCATTCATCTCTTTGATTAGTGACATAAATGGCATTCGTTCATCCATTACTTAACACACATGCAAGTTTTCTGGATTCTGATTGCACTTACTTTTGTTGATTATAAAGATAAAGATGAATTTTGTAATACTGCAAAAAATACTTAGCATGCATGTTGCAAACAGCACACATTTAAGTTTTTAATTCTGAATATGAAAGTAAATGTAGAATAGTAGTTTCTTTACAGACTATCTTCATCAGCCTGTATGTAAATGTAAATGAAGTTACGTTCAGAATGCAAATTCTCAAGTTCTTCGAATAATCTATTTGCTGAAACTACATAGATTGCAATCTCAGTATTATTTAAGTAACAGCCTTCACTTCGACATTGTTTTTCAAAACCATACCAGACCAACATGACATTGGGATCTTATATCCTTAATAATTTATTATCCTATGCCTATTTAGCACAAGCACTTCAATTAAAGGCGTCTCTGGTGTCTAACACGTGTCACCATCCGACACTGACATGACACATAACACTTGTAGTTACATTCAACCACTTTTATTTTCTTAAATTATTACCGGTGTCTACGTGTTAGTGTTGTGTTCGGTGTCAGACTGTCGGTTCTTTGTTGATTACAATGTGTATTTGCTATAGAAATTACTATCAGTTTGACCTTTTTTCCCCATCTAAAGTGTGTATTATTTAAATGCCAGGTATATATTATGTATTATATAAATGTCACATATCTCCGGTAGAAGCAAAATCATTCTCATGTGAAGATGCCAATGTAGATCTTCACTTGAGGATTTAAATTAGTTGCAGCAGTGGTGTGTTTGGTATAGCTGAAACTGACTAGAAAACATCATGTAGCAGTTTGATAAGGACCAACTTGAGAGTTTCTTAGGGTCCGTTTGGTTCGAGAATTAGGAGGGGAGGGGAGGGGAGG
>Ga0315914_1000352_pt1 | contig 53823 bp, 32 predicted proteins | sample MpolenodulesMG_FD_203920 | JGI IMG/M metagenome (GOLD analysis project Ga0315914, IMG submission 203920) | Medicago polymorpha root nodule microbial communities from Los Angeles, California, United States - elongated nodules | ecosystem: Host-associated > Plants > Roots > Nodule | place: USA...
CTTTATTTTACAGGGGGAATCTCAAAGTTTTTTTTCTTCTATAGGGGGGTAAACCAAAATACCCTCAAATGGCAGGGGGTAAAAACCTATTAACCCTTAATACAAATTTAGGGTCAAAAATTGTAATCCAATAAGAGAATATATTGAGCCTTAGATACATGTAATCCAAACATGACATTGACATAAATTTGAGAAAATTGAATCATTGAATGTAAGCACATTTCGCTGTCGTATCATTGTTGGACACCTGCATAAGTCGTATACTGATGCATATTGAAAACCAAGCACATCTTTAACCGGAAGTGTTGGTGCCAACTTGATTATGCATCAACTCAGTTCTCAAATAGTTTGTTATATGAAGCCTCTCTAATGCTTTTGAAGTTTTTATGCTATACGTATGTTGTTAGGAAAATTCGAAGAAAAATCATAATGAGATGTTAATTAAACTTCAACACACTTCATTGGACCATAAACAAGTCTTGATTTCTTCATATCATACAAAATCTGAAAGATTCTTTTGTGATAGTTTCCACTTATTGAAAGCGCAGAGTCCTATGAAGCACATATTCGAACACGAACATCCGACACGACACGGACATTGATATGCCGACACCGCTAATAATTTGAGAAAACCAGTGTAATTAAATGTGTCGGTATCGAACATGACACGTGTCTAACACCGGGACACGCTTAATCCAAAGAGTGTCTGTGCTTCATAGGTGCAGACCAAAGCTAGGAGTCACGAAAATAGACAAACAAAGAACATCACCGTATTCAATCTGAATAAAGTAATTCCTTACGAGAAAATCTCAAAAAGTACCATCTGAAAACAAAATTCCAAATTCAGGCAATTCCATTTCTAAAATTCCACTCACATTATAACATGGCTTTGGAGCTGCAAAACTTTCAAAAATTTCTTAAATTCCCTTTAATTTTCTTCATGAATGCTTCCTTAATGATCTCATAACTAGGTTCAGCAAAATAAGTTAATGTCAATGTACCAAAATCAATCATTGTACCACCAAGACCATTTCACAAATTCAAAGTTTTCAACCTAATGTAAATGTACCAAAATTTCGGTTTTATTAAACACTTTTGGGTGGAAATGACGGAAGATTTTATGAGATTTATAACCGACTTTCATCGTAATGGGAAGCTGACAAAGGGGATTAATTCTATTTTTATTGCACTGATTCCAAAGGTTGTTAGTCCATAACGATTGAATGATTTTCGACCTATCTCTCTAGTCAGTTGTATGTATAAGGTGTTGGCGAAGGTCTTACCTAATAGACTTCGAACAGTTATAACCAGTGTTGTCTTCGATTTTCAGTCAGCCTTTGTCAAAGGGAAGCAGATTTTGGATGGTATCCTAGTTGCTAACGAGGCAGTTGACGAAGCGCGCCGGTTAAAAAAGGAACTTCTTTTGTTTAAGGTAGACTTTGAAAAGGCATATGATTCGGTGGATTTGCGTTATCTGGACGATGTTATGTTAAAAATGAATTTTCCTACAGAGGAATTTCCTATGGAGAGGGGGCTCCGGCAAGGGGACCCACTTTCCCCATTTCTATTTTTGTTAGCGGCTAAAGGTTTTAATGTGTTGATGACATCGTTAATAGAGGCATGAATGTATTGTGGTTACCGCATCGGGGGTAATGATGGTGTTTCTATTTCACATCTTCAATTTGCCGATGACACATTGTTACTCGGTGAAAAAAGTTGGGCTGATGTGTGTTGCATGGGGGCGGTGTTCAAGATTTTCAAACAGGTGTCCAAGTTAAGGGTAAATTTTCATAAAAGTATGCTGACAGGAGTTAATGTCTCAGACTCGTGGTTGAATGAGGCAACTACGGTTATGCATTGTTGAGTGGGATTATTACCATTTGTGTATTTGGGGCTGCCAATTGGCGGTGATGCAAGGAGATTAGAGTTTTGGAAACCTGTGGTTGATCGGATTGTTAACAGATGTCTTTAACCTGTGGAAACATGTATATGACACACACACTCATTAACCCAATGAGACGTCTTTTATAAAGGACAAAACTGTGAAAGGCTTACACCTAAAGCAAACAATACATCATAACGCGGTGTGGCGTACTCGAGAGTGGAAAGGAAGAGAATTCAACATGAGAGAGTTATATGGGTGATCTCATAGTTAAAATTCACTAGATAAAATATAAGCAAAAGTAGTAGTTGAAAGATCAAATGTATGTGATTAAAATTTTAGTCCTTATACATCAACTATTCAACTACTTATATTTTATTTCGGAAGGAGAGTAGAGTATTGAAAGATCAATGTATGTGATTAAAATTTTAGTCCAGATACATCAACTACTTCTACTACTTATATTTTATTTTGTAAGGGGAGTAGAGTATAACTAAAAAATATACAAGTAAAATCTGATTAATTTTAATAGTGAGGATCCAAATACATTTCTATATTTTGGTACTCATTTTACTGTTTGAAAAGAGATCTCTATACAACTTTTGTTCTCCAGAAAAGACTAGTTTGTTAAAGAAAAGAGGTTCTAATAGTTAAGGCCACAATATAATGTTAGAATTAAGTTTTTTTTTTTAGATTTTCACATAAGAAGCTTTATGACGTAGATTTCTTATGAAATCATCATTTTAATAATGTATAGACATCCCTCGAAAAAAAATGTATAGACATTTTAATAAAAAATTTGAAAAGCATTAAACAATTTATATTTTGTTCAAAAAACTCATAAAAATGTTATATACATTTTTAATTTAAATATATATATCGTTAAAGAAATAGGATCATGGCGATGCCGAAATTGTTAGGCCGGATGTCATGACCGGGGTTCGAACCCTGGTACCTCCACTTGTGTGTGTGAGTTTATAATGACTTTGTCATTTCGTCTATCTAAAAAAAAAAAAAAAACTTAGTGGCAAAAACTTAACATTTTAATCTTGGTAAAATGGTCAAACCACCTTCCCCAATTTTTTTTAAAGGATTGGAATAAAGCATTTCTCCCATGGCTGGCAAGGCCTGTTCCCTTCTAATTATAGTGAGCTCATTTTGTGGCTATCCGGAAATTAATCCATATTTTATATGAAATGAACAAAAGAAAGTTTAACCATTAAAAAGGTAGTTGTACATATTCAATTAGATGCCAATTTTTTCATCCACTAACTAATTAATTGTTCTTTTTTCTTTTCCAATCCGTTTTTAAATTTTGTACAAAGGGATGGTAGAAAAATAATAGATAATAACTACTACTATAGTTAGAAATATGCATAATTTTCTGTCATTTATGGTTATCAATTTCATGTATTAACTTCTCATCGACTCATTCATAAAACAAACTCAACAAATTTCTTTAATTTCTATCATGAAACCAAACCTAACCATTTTACATGCAAACAAAAGTTCATTAATCTAACATATCATTTTAGAATTTTTTTTTGTAACATTCTTTAACATCTCATTAGATTGAAGAAGGGTTATCCCTTTTCATTACCTTTCTTTTGTCTTCTTTCTCTAATTGATCAAATACTAATTTCAACAAGAAGAAAGAACTCCTCTAAAAAAACAAGAAGAAAGAACACAACAAAAGTTGCAAAGGTCAACAAGTTCTACATCAAGAGATTCAATAGCCAAATTGTTTTTAACCCTTTGTTTTTTTAATATTAAAAAAACAAAGGTGGAACATTAAATAAGGTCTATAACTAACAATGGCTAGGGCTTTTAGTCACCAAATCAGCATGCAGAAATCAAGATCTTTTCATTTTAGAAAAATGTTTGAGATCCCTGGGAAACATATTCAAGGTTTATTTGATAAGGATCATGATGAAGGGAGTGATCATAGTGATCATAAAGTTTACTCAAAAAGCTTTGAATCATCAAGATATACAGGTGATAATCAATTGGAAACTCAGCCAATAGGATTTGCTCTCAATATTAATAATGATCGTATTCAAGAAGCAGCAGCTAGAATGCCTCCTAAGCCACCAACTGGTATAATTCTTCTCTCTACATTTTAAGTCATGATTATGCATAGATATTTTATTATAAGTAAATCCATTTAAAAGCCATGAACTTAGATCATGAGATTCTAATTACAAGTTAGTATAAGATTTGTTATTGATTATAAAAAAATAGTTTTGATATTCTTTAATTTAGAGATTAATTTTTAGAAAAATCGAGAGTTATTTTATGTTGTTAGCCAGAATTAAAATCATTTTTTAAGAAACTCAAAATAATTTCTCATTTCAAGCCATTTTTGTTTTCATCATTTAAAAAAATGTAACAAAAAGATGAAAACTTTTAAAAGTAATAATTTATTTTTTAATAATGATTTTTTCAAAGATAATAACTATAACAAAGGATTTATATTTTTTTCTTTTCATGAAGGAAAAAACATAATTTAGTTGCTGAATATTCTTTTTTTTTTAATGGTTTTCATTCAGAAACTGACTTGATGAAGGAAAGATTTGCTAAGCTTCTTCTAGGAGAAGACATGTCAGGTGCAGGAAATGGTGTTTCTTCAGCATTGGCTTTGTCAAATGCCATAACAAACCTTGCAGGTATATACTTCTTTACCCTCAAATCTTTTCTAAATTATGAAATGGTTTTGTATGTATTTTCCAAAAGTGGAAACATATTCTAAATTATGTGTCACATGACATGACATGTGGTTTATTATAGGATTTAATTCGGAAATATTTTACACTGTCAATAAATCATAATTGTCATATCTTTCAAAATGTTGAACTTTAATCGTTACTACATAGATTAAACATGTGACAAACTTTTTTACATTAACAATGTATTAAAAATTAAACTCTATGAAAATCAAACAATAGCTTTTTAATGAAAAGGAAAAACATTGGTGATTTATAAAATTCATGATTTCATGTAGCATCTGTTTTTGGAGAACAATCAAAGTTGGAGCCAATGTCTCAAGAAAGGAAGACTAGGTGGAGAAAAGAAATTGAATGGCTTCTTTCTGTGACTGATCATATTGTTGAATTTGCTCCATCACAACAGTTAGCTAAGGATGGATCAACCATGGAGGTAAACACTCAGCTTGAAAATTATTTAATTGATGTACATCGTGGATCCGGCTCCCCTATGATTAGGGATTCTTCACATTCACACAATTGGGACAATGTGGGCGTTCAATCATGATCGGACGGTTTAGATTTAACCTCGCTATTTTGAATTATAAAAAAAAAAATCAAATATGCATTTTTTTACCCTCTGATCTTGATGAACAACTAGTGATGTCCCAACTGCATGAATGCGGAGAATCCCTAACTGCATCCGAATATCATCAAGAGACTCGTAGAGAACAATTAACATGTATCTTAAATGCTTAAAAAAATAATGCTATATTTTTAGCATTACAAATTTATATGCACAAGTATCTCCCACGACTTCAAAATTCTGGATCCGTCACCGGAGGTATTTCTGTGACCCAAAATAACATATTATGAGTTATGACATTATGTAGATCATGACGACTCGGCAAAGAATCGATCTGCTCATGAACATTCCAGCCTTGTGCAAGCTTGATGCAATGCTCCTTGTAAGTAACTACATTTTTTCCCTATAAGGATATGCGACTTAATTTAACGCTTATGCCATTAGATAACTTCAAATAAGTCAATCCAAACATACTTTTTTGTTAATTACTGTTAGAATTTGGACTAACTTTATGGCAATGTAAATATAGGACATTTTGGACAACTTTAGAGATCAAAATGAATTCTGGTATGTCTCAAAAAGTGATGAGGAAGCTGAAGGTAACACTGTCACTCAAAGAAAGAGTGACAAATGGTGGCTACCAATTGTTAAAGTTCCTCCAACAGGGTTATCAGATGTAGCTGTGAAATGGATACAGTTCCAGAAAGACAATGTTAACCAAGTACTTAAAGCAGCCATGGCAATAAATGCTCAAGTACTATCCGAGATGGAGATACCTGACAACTACATTGAATCTCTCCCTAAGGTAATATAATTAAGGGTCGGTTTAGATTGATTTATTTGCGCTTATCTACTGATATAAACACTTTTGAGACCGTTTCAGAGAGCTTATAGAAACACTTTATGACATGTATTATGAGATCACCATATTATGAGACCAAGAATCATAGAACAAACTAGTAACTGAATTGTATTGAATGAATTGATCTAAGATCAAGTTAGTTACATGAAGATTATATCTAGGAGAAGTGATATAACTAGGTGACTTGCATAACAAGTTACCGGTTGTAACTAACTAATTCAGTGTATTTAGTATCATGTGATGATGCTGATGTGTCCTTGTGACATGCTCTGTCCAGTTGTTGTATGATGCTTTCACTTGTATCATGTATTAACATGCAAGTACATAAGTTTTTTCGACTTATTTCTATAAGCTCTCCAAAATAGCTTATAATTTTTTCTGTAAGATCCCACGGTACGGTATTGAGATGATGTTGTAATCTGTATGTAGTTAAGTTTTTATTTTCTTTCGTGTCTTTGTCAGAATGGTAGGGAAAGCCTTGGTGAGTCAATCTATAAGAGCATAACTGTGGAATACTTTGATCCGGGACAATTCCTCTCAACAATGGACATGACCACAGAACATAAAGTTCTTGACCTCAAGAATAGGATTGAAGCTTCCATTGTGATATGGAAAAGGAAGATGAACAAAGATGGAAAATCTTCATGGAGTTCAGCAATAAGCATGGAGAAGAGGGAACTCTTTGAAGAAAGAGCAGAAACAATATTGTTGATGATCAAACAAGAGTTTCCAGGACTCCCACAGTCTTCACTTGATATCAGCAAAATCCAATACAACAAGGTGATAACAAAATTACACTCTAATCTGAATTATTGTTTGACTCACTTTTATCTGAATTTATCCTAACACCGATAACTTTACATTAAACTCACTTCTTACGGAAATTAACTTTACAAAATCAAATTTCGCCACCACAAAATCAAACACGGACTAATAGATTGTTTATCGTTGAGTATGGCTCATAGTACATTGATAAGTGGGCCGTTCGCTCTCGACTGCCCTTTGGACCATATTCTTTAAACACAAGTTATATTATAATATGTAACTCTAAGTTTGAACAAGATAAAATCACTGCTATTACTCTATATTCGGAGACAGGCACAACTAACCGAACATCGTGATCCAATCTTGTTTGTTCTTTTTTTGTATCTATTTTCTTTTGAACCAAGGTTGCTATTCTAACATGTACTGATGAAATTTGACTGTTTCCAAAATGATCACAGGATGTGGGACAAGCCATTCTAGAGAGCTATTCAAGAGTTATAGAAAGCTTGGCTTATACAGTTTTATCAAGGATTGATGATGTTTTATATGTGGATTCAATGACAAAGAATCCATCGTTGGCGGCATCCAGCCGGAGATTCTCATTGGATTCTTTGCCAATGTCTGAGCAAACATCTCCAAACTCTGAGGATGGGATAGGAAGGATGAGTTCTTCTGACACACCACCATCAATGACTCTCTCAGATTTCATGGGATGGACAAAAGGAGATTTGAAAAGGACTAATTCTACAGGTGACTTAGAAGACTTGAAAGAGAAAGATGAAAAAGTTTTGAATAAGCTTGGAACACCAAAGAAAAATTATTACTTGGACAAGCTTGAGTATTTGAATGCTATAAGAAGTCCTATCGCGCGACATTGATATCGGTAACGAAAAAAGGGAAGATTATAAAAGTTCAATGCAGATGTAAACAAACACAGATTAAGGCCTTGGCTATGCAGTAGTAGAATCTCTTGTGTGCTTTTCTTCTCAGCATAACCAGCTTGTACATTATGTAAAGCCTCTTAGGTTATTGTGTAAATTCTTTTATTTCTTCAAAATAGTGGAAGGTTCATAGTACTTCTGCTAATGTTACTGTTGAAATGGTCAAAAGACTTTTGAATAGGAGTTTGATTGAGACTACAATTCTTTACTTTGGTAAAATATCTTTGAAAAGTACTTCTGCAAGCTTGTTTTTGTTTAGTTCGAAAGTTGTAAGTTCAATGGTTATGTTTTTATCTTAAGCCTACGGTTTTTAAGACGAAAAGGGTCTTGGTAATCCGAAGTTCGCTCAAGAGGTAAAGTGATGATCGTCTAAACAGGATTAGTACTTTAATTTCAATGAGTATGAACAATTCATATGTGCTAATTTGTACATCGTTATAATCATAATCATAATCATAATCATAATCATATTTCCTACTAAAATTACAAAAACAACTACTTTCAAAGTGCTTCACAATACAAATATTTTATTAATCACATTTGATTCTTGAATCATGGAATTAACACTAGACTTCCACATGAAAATGAAAAGCAATTATGTTTTCCATTTATTCAATGTTTTCTTTTCGAGCGCTTAATAAGCAATAAGATGTCGCTTCCATGCAAGGATCTTCTATGACGCGGCACAACCTTTGGAGTACCCTACAAAATATAATTAACCCATTACAAATCCATGACTAGGAGAGAAATCAAATTCTTTATGCAGCATGAATCAAGAGAGTGAAACGTTTCAGAAGAAAACTCACATGGAAATCAAATGCAGGATTCGAAACTTTTGCTAACACTGATAGACCGTCGCGAACAGGCATCACTAACATAGTTTTAATTAGGATGGAAAGAAAAATATGTTAGAGATGCAACTAAAAAATGGTTATGTAGAAGAAGAAAAGATAACATTATATTTTGATAACAACATGATATGTTACCAAAGGCTAAATTGTTATGCTTGTTAACTGTAGCAGTGGCTGGCTTCAAACTCTTAGCTGTACATGGTTTCTGTGTGTACATATAAAGTGGCAAATCCTCTTGTGTATGTTTATCTTCTTTTTTTGAAGGAACTTCACTTTTAGAATCACTGCATTAGATAAAATATATATACATTTAGCAATAGCATGTCATATCTAGCATGGTCTTTCTTGGTTCTGAAAATTAAAAAAACTTAATTACTTTGTTGGTCCCTTAATTTAATTTTGAGGTTCAGTTTGATCTCTTAACTCTAAAAAGTATCAATTTGATCCTTTAAGTTAAACTTATTTCTGCAAATTAGCCATTTTCGTCCAATTCGCTAGTCAAAGTCCAATGTGTAATTACACATAATATATGTCACATCAATATAAGTTGTGCCGTTTATCGGAATTTGGATGAAAATGCCTAAATTTTACTAACATGGTTAACTTAAGGGATTAAATTGTCACTTTTTAAAGTTAAAGGACCAAATTGAACCTAAAAATTAAGCTAAATGATCAAAAAAGTAATTAAGCCATTAAAAAATATATATGGTGAAACATTGCTCTTAATCAGATTCATGAGAGTATTGAGGAACCAAGAGGTACCTTAATTTGTCACTCCTTGATCTCTCAAGGATAGGAGCTGATCATGAAAAACAATTAAGAAAAATTAGATAAATGGAAAAACAGCATTGAATTAGTAACATTACATTAGTAACCAAAAAAAGAATTGGTAACATTACATTGCAATTGATTTGCAAAAAATAAAAATAAATGTTGTATTTATCAAAATAATCAAAGGTGGCATGGAATATTACGTGATGATAAATATCTGGTATGGAATCTTGGCAATTTCTCACTCCATTGCATATTTGATAGGGCAACCTTATCAGCATATTGCTCACATAAGAAAAGTCTCTGTCAAATACCATCATCTTTAGTAACAGTTGTTAATTTGCTATAACTATGTTAATTTTTTTTTCCCATTTGAAGCATTTATTTTATGAAAATGACATTGATATTCTTAAAGGGGAAATACTCAAGTTTGTGCTTGAAATTGTAGTGTTGTATCAACATAGTCCCCTACATTATCAAAATTCTAAAATAATCACAGAAATTGTAAAATTTTGCAATTTCCAAGATCGTTTTGGAATATCGATAATGTAAGAGATTACATTAATACATTTTTTTTAGGGAAGATTACATTAATATATACATTTCTACAACTTTAAAGATCAATTTGAATATTTACTCAATTTTTAAATTAGTTTTGATTTTTATGGTAATTTACATAATTTGTTGTGGTCCTAATTTTTTCTTCACTTTTTTTTTTTTTCTGATATCAGTGATCGTTTGATCAAGATTGGACAATCTATATTCAAACTCGATAAAATAAAAATAAAATCTTATTTTTTTAGACTGTTTGATCTCGATCGAACGATCACCGATGTCACGACTATCTAAATGTGGACTCACATGACTAAAATCAAAATTCAATGATTTGAAAAATTAAAATATTTGAAAGTAACCATATGCATTGGTCTCACTCTCACCTAGTGTCAGACAGACACTGACTGACACATATTGGAGTTGGACTGCATGTGGATTATAATGAGATAACATATAGTTATGCATATAAGTGGATTTGTGCAAGTAATAGCACTAACTTGTGTGAGGCATTGGATTCGTATCTCAGCATCAGAAAATGAATTTTTGTGAGAAATAAGGCCTTCAAGATTAGAGGAAACATTCCCAAGATGATCAACTACAGTGACCATAGCTCTGCATATGTATTCTTTTGTGTCATCCATCACACTGAAAAATGTACAAATTTCAATATGTCACGGGTCAATATGTCCAACTAACAAACAAACTTACTTTTACACTAAAGTTAGAAAGTGTACTAGAAAAGAAGTACACAAAGACTAGACTTTATAGTAGCATGATGATTTGGATTCCAAGAAAATTATATGGCATTGTAAAATCACAACTATGATCATCAAGTTTGAAAAGTATTTTTTAGAAATGGTGACTTCGCCTAACACAACTTGGCAGGTGGTCCAATGGTTTTTAACTTGTTCAATAGATCTTAACGATGTTCTGATATCATCTTAAAAATTGTAAATAAAAAAAAAATGGTTGTACCTAACACAACCCTACAAAATCGATTTGTAAAGTGAGGATTGTCCCCAGTTATAAACACATGTTCAGAGTATCTTTTGTTCAATGTGGATATTCTTCTCTTCCTTAAAAATTAAACACCTAAATTATTTGTCCATAGATATGCATCTTTATTAATGCCTCTTCAGTCAAATGTTAATTGTTGAATTAATGTAATAATCAAGAGAAATTTTTTATTAACCAATTAATTAATCCAATGACTAAGATTTGATTGAGTCTAAAAAAATGGAAGAGTAGGAGAAAATCCAACTCAAGTTGATTTAGATTAATTGGTTTTATATTCCAATGCCCCCAATAGTGATCTGGCTTCATTGATGAGTGGTCCCCACTACTCAAATGTACAATTTTAGACCAAAAACAAAAATTGAGAATTGAGCTTTCAAGTCCAAATCTGTCCTGCTATAGGTCATGGAGCTTTCAAGGTGTCCAAGTAAAACAATGTTTTAAAACTAGAATTGATTCGATTAGATTTTTGAGTCATGGTTCAGTTGGTTCAATGGTTTTAACTAAGTTTGAATTAGATAACAAATATTTTCTTTGTCTTATAAGGTTTATTCATTTTTATTTCATATTATTTGTCTCTTAATATTATCGATAAAATATTAATTAATTTTTTCACTAATATACTATTTTCCTTGTCTTATACTATTATTTCTTGTACCTCAATTTATCTAACTCATTCATCCCATAATAATAGATATATTTGAGATACTTATAATGAGACGGAGAAAATAATAGATAAAAAGATAACGGTTGAATCAACCGTGGATCAACCGGTTCAAACCAATTCAATCTAACTCAACCATATTGAAGAATCAAACCAACTAGTGAACCGGCTGGTTCTCGGCTGAACCGCTTTAATTGACAGGTTTGTTTCAGTTTTTTTAAACATTGAAGAAAATCCCCTCACAAGTCACAAATGTAAGCAAATCATCATAACAAATAGAAGAGAGAAAAAAAATCACCAAGAAATATAAAAAAGAAATGAAAATCAAAGATAAGAACATGTTAGCTAAATTCATCTAATTAACAAAGAAATTCTTGCCATAAAGATATAAGATATGGACCACCACAAGATGATTAAATCCTTAACCTATAACAAACTAGCAAAGATGATAGCTAAATGCAGAAAATAATATTTACATAATTTGGTATTAAATAACTATAAGAATATATGATAAATATAAAAGACTCACTCTCTCTTCTTTTCACTTTCCATGAATGTTGTTTCACAATAATCTGCAGCATAGTGAAGCTGAGACCTCAATTCTCTTAACTCCTACAAAAACCATAGCCAAAATATTAAACTTCACTAAAACAACTATATAATATTAATACCATAATAACACAACAGAACAGTCCCCGTGAGTTTAACTCGCTTGGTAAAGGATAATGCAGAGGCCGAGGTTTGAATCTCAGATACCTTACTTATTCACCTTTAACGTGAATTTCTTTGGCCGCTAGATTACTTAAAAAAAAAAAAAAAGACACAACAAAACAGAAGACAGTAGATATAAACCTGAAGAGACTTAAGAAAGTGCATGTTTTCTTCCACTTCAGGTTCAGCTTCTGATTTTCCAAAGGAAAGTGACTTAAAATTCACATCCATGTTACTGATTTAGAGAAAGAAATCAACAAAGGTTGAAGTTACGAAAACAAAACACAACAATGCTTTTAAAAGCAACAAAGATAAGGGATTATGTCATTTGTGGCATGTGTTTGTGTTTGTGACATGATAAAACAAACAAAACTCAATTAAGAGACAATTCAAAACATGGGTTGGAACATGACAAATAATACAGTTTTTCAGTCCCGTGACATGTTGTTCTTCTTTTTGTGAATTTTTATATATAAAAAGAGCATGGTAATGACTGACTCATATAACAGGTCAGAAACTAGTACTAGCATTGTGGTTTAGAACTGTTGATTGAGATTAACATATGAAATTCTATTGATAAAGACAAGATTGTGTTACTTTTACTCTAACTACTTATTCTTTTTATTTCAATGTATGTGGTAAAAAAAAAATCATAAATTAATACTTTTTTTTCAAGAATAATTTTTTTTTATTAAAAAATAAAAAAAATTATTCTTGAAAAGAAAAGGTAATTAATTTATGATTTTCTTTTAGCAAGGGAATACAAACTCTTTAACACCATTCTTTGATTGGTTCAAATTTGCATGAGTTTCATCAAATTTTTATTATGCTGCTCATAGAATTTGATGAGACTCATGTAAAAGTTAACCGATCCAAGATAATGTGTTAGAAAATTTATATTAAAAAAAAGTGTGTTGTTAGTATTTCTTTTTATTAATGACCGGTAGAGTCGGTGCTTGTTAGTTAGGAATGAATTTGAATTTGGAAGATTTTATCTATAATTTACTGAAGCTTATTTTATAAGACTTACATTTGAGTTTTTTTTTTTTTAACTCTTTAGTTATCGGGGAAATGAGACCTTGATAATTTAGAGGTTGGTTGGAAAATAAAGTCAGACTAATAATTTTTTCGGTGAGGATTCAAACTCGTGTTTTTTTAAGGGATTTAAACTTGGGTTTTTTTTTCCGAACAATCGTCTTTAACCTTAACTAAAGTTTATTATCCATTTGATTCTAACTACTTTGTTGTATTTGTATATTTGTAAACATCGTTATAAAAATTTATAAATAAATGTTGAATTAAACTTGTTGAAATACTATATTAAATAAAAGTTTAATTAACTTCTTTCAAAAAAAAAGGTTTAATTAAGTTACTTAACCAAACATGTAGGTGCACATGCAAAGGTTTCATTTCATGTGATTCACAATCACACTTGTAAAGGATGCCTCGCATTGAAGAAATGAAAATGTGACTCAAGTGTCTCACCTAAGCGAGTGATTATTTTTAATAGGGTAGTATAATAATGCATATTCAAAAAAGAAGGTATGATAATGACTAAAAAATATACCAATATGACAAAAAGATTGGGTGGTGAGGGAAAGGAAAAAAAAAGAAAAGGGAAAATTAGAATCATACTTGTTTCTCACTAAATTGACCGGTACTCGCAAAATTAGCAAAGCATGCATGTGCAATGCTTGAAATTGCTATTCTTAAAATCAACTCAAAGGCTATAAAATGACTTTTCTTTTACTTGGATAGAGAATGACTTGTATTAGCTTGATTTATAGGTTTAGTAACGTGTGATACAAGCATAGGGAAGGAAGAGTAGGATTAGACTGTAGTGTTAATTAGCAACACTCTTTTTTCAGTACTCTCTTCAATATTCACTATTTTGTTGGTTTAAATCATGTTGGATCTTACATTTTAGAATAGGTTCCACTTAAAGTGATGAATAGCATAATAGTTTCATCCAATAAGAAAATAAGTGTTGAAGAAAGTGTTGAAAAAAGAGTATCACTAACATTCTCCAGAGAATGAATCAGGCAAACCGGCCTAGAAGGATTTTAAGGTTCAAACTATGTTAAACTCATGTTAGATTAGGTTTTTCTTTTTAATAGATAAGATGAATACTTTTTAAAAAAGTCCATTTAATTATATATGTCAGGCTATAAGCCGTTTAAAAACCTTTTAGTCTTTTAAACCTTTTAAATATAAATATTGATAATAAAAGATTCTACAATTGTTGTTATATTAGATTTTATAATTGGTGTTAATTCATAAATTTGCTAATCTTTTTTTGCAATTTAAGCATATTGATCTATATAATTTGCCTAATGCTTGATATAGCGAGAGAACCGTCCCAAACGTATAATGAATGACGTGTGATGCTTAACTGGCCATTATGTTTACTTCCACCTCACCCATGTTTTTCCATTGACCCATGAGATACAATGGTAGCAAATGTTTTGATATGCTTTTGTGATAATATCATTCGTTGGAAATAGCAATGCTCATATAATTTTTAAAAAAATGCTAGTTACATCGAATTATATTTTCGCGAGACACATCAAACCTTATAAATAATTCAAACTTTACCTCTACATTCTTCCATGATTTTCGGAAATAGGAGTTGAATATTAAACCAAAGTTTTACAATTCCAAGACAGTAACATTTCACGAATTCGGGACAAAATTCTTTCGCGAGATATAACATCTCTCTAACTTTTAACATATTTAAATGTATTATCAATAAATAATTCCGGAAGAACATGTTTTATTGAAGCTCTTGAATACTTTGGCACAAAAACTAATTCAGACTAGCTTAAAGTTTCTTACTGGACAAACTCAAATTTAATCCTCCAATTTTTGACATATTTAAATGTATTATCAATAAATAATTTAAATAGGAGGTCACGAAAAGACAAGATTCTCTAAAAGATTAGTTACACCTAAAAATAATTTAACATTGATTTAGCCCATAAAAATGGATAATGGCTACATGATTAGAGAGAAGGTGTGTGGCCGAATAATGATAATCAGAGCAAGATTTGTGTAGGTCATCACATTCATAAATAGCAAATAGAATTTTAGGCTCTTAACACTTATCTAATAAACCATTTATAAATTTCATTTTAGACACACTTTTTTGTGGTGGTCGGGGTTTGAACCCCAAACCTTGCATTTTTAGACACATTTAGTCATTCAAGCAAATTATTTCACTCACATTTTACCTGTTTTTTATTCTTCTAGTTTTTACTTATGTTTTCATAGCGTTTTAATTCTAAAAATTTCTTTGTCATACTTAACACTTTTTGGAGGAGTTGAGAAACTCACAACATAGGGACAATTCCTTCCTTAATTCTATCGTTTTGAAGAAAAATGGAATGATTTTTGAGAGTTACTAGTCAAATCATCGGCTAACTTTTAATTTTGACAACAAAAGGTCATATTTAAGTCTCAAAATATAACTTATTTTCATTGACTTATTAGCTAACTGGTTTATTTGAGTTAGGTTAAATAACTTATTTAAACAGACAACGTGGAATAGGTGTTTAAGTAGGCTTACAAGCCATATCAAGTTTTCAAAACGGTCAAGTCCAGACCTAAAAGCAAGTTTATATCAAGTGACAGATCAGACTTAAACTTTTAATTTCTTTGACCAGGACACATATACGCTTTGAAAATCGTGGTTAAACCTAACCTATTTCCACACATATTACGCATAAGTTTTTGTTTTTGCTCTAGAGTACATAAGTGTTTTGTTGATGTATATTTTATTTATATTAATACAACGTAGTCTAGTATCAATCAACATTTTATACATAGGTCCTCTAAATAAAAATCATTTTATACATAGGTATGTGTTATCATACTTTTTTGATATATCTCTTTTGAACCTTCGCAATTCTTTCTTACTCTATCTACTCTACACTCACACCATGAAAAGGTTCCCCCTAGTGCAAGATGTGCAAGAGGAACTCAAAAGTTTTACAACAAAACACGAACAAATGAAAATGAAAGAAACAACGCAATTAAGTCGCTACCATTAAAGGGTACAGTAATCTAACTCTATCTAAAAAGACAAATAATCTAACTCTATCAACAATTGAACAATTGACTTCTCCTTACTTCTAAAGCAGTGGTTGTTCCTTTCTTTTCAAATTATCCACACACAAGCGAGTTACACAACATGCATCATATATATGCCGAGATAAAACCACTATGAACAATAAAATGAGGGATGCGGTCAAACGTGCTATAAGGATGTGGTAAGAATAAACTTATGAGACAAATCCAACATAGTTAACAAATTCAACAGCATAATCAATAGAAAGAATGTCGTCATTATAAATCCAAGAACATTAAACATCTCTCTTCCCAAAAAAATCCATTAAACAACTCTCAAAAACAAAGTTTTTATTTTTAAATCATCAATTCAAAGGTTTTTCATATTTTAATCTTAAACAAAATCATCTTTTTAAAATCATGATTAAAGAATGAGTCATAAGATCAATATGAACTGTTCGGTTTCATAAATGATTCATGAGACATATATATTCTATTTTATCTATGATGAAAACACATGCTTTTAACATTTTTGTAGATTATATATATGTTAAAAGTGCAAAAATGCTTTGTATTCTTCCTAAGTTCTTTATTCTTTTATCATTTGTATAAAGTCCATTCTATTTCTTTCTTTCTTTTTTTGGGTCAAAAGTCCATTCTATTTCTTTAAAATATATGATAATTTCTCATCTTAAGTTCTATATCTCTTTTGTTGATGGAAATTATAATTATTTCAATGTATGTTGTGAAAACCTAATCATTAATTATCTACCTATTTTTTGAATGACAGTTAAATAAGGTAGAGTTGATTTTGATTAGATATGTATGGATTGGAAGTTTTGAAGATCTTATTTATAAATTATTAAAGTTTATTTTAGAATACTTATATTAGTATTTAGATATGGTTATAAAATTAATTTATAAATAAATGCTTGATTAAACTTCTCACAATATCTTTTTGAGATAATGTTTTAATTAAATATTTAATTGTGTAATTTAACCAATCATGTAGGTGCATATGCAAAGATTTCATTTCATGTGATATACAAGCACACTTGTAGAATATGTCTCGTTATTTTTACCAATTTTAAATTATTCAATAGAACATTTAAAAATATCTACTCAGTCTTTCAAAATGATTATTTGTGTATTCATATGCATCATTTATATTTATTTAAATGTGTTTGTTAAGATGATTACATGAGGTTTTTTAAAATGGAATTCAAAGAGACGGAACATATGCATGTAATGTTTATTTACAATATTATAAACCACCATAAATAGTGTAAATATCACAGGAGACTTATATGAAGTGAATCAATCAATCATCATGTCTAAAATGGTCACTCAATTCAATATCCTTTTGGAGGATTACTCATGACTACGTTATATGAGAAAATCTTGCTCTAAACAACTCATATTCTTTAAAGGGCGTCCAAATATGATAGTGATTTTCACTAATAGCTTAATCTTCAGCATCAACTATAGAGTCTTTTTCTTATGGGTCTTCCATTTGATTGACCTTTCAACTTGTGGAACTCTTTTCATGATCAACCTCCTATATTTAAACTAAAAAGAAAGATAATTAAATAAGAGGAAAAAAACCACCATTAGAGTATTAAAAGTAAAATGTAAATATGAAAATTAAGTAAGATGCTTATACGAGAGTTCCTTTAATTAAATTCAAAGAGACAGATTATCTAGATTGAGAGTGTTTATTTACAAATTCTAAAACCAACAAGGAGAGAGACTTACCCTTAAGGAATCAACAGTCATATTTTAGCAAGATTGATAAATTTATGATCCTTTGGATTTTGTAATTGCTAAAATTCTTAAAACATAATGACATATATGTCAAGGTTTATTGTTAAAATTGTTATTATTTAAATATATATATACAAATATGCCATGAATTGCTGTTACAGTGGTCGTTATTGTTATGACTTGTGGTGGTTGGTTTGTGTGAATATTATACATGAACAAATACGACAAGTGTATACTTTGTGAAACTATGTTGTGAATTGATGTGATTATGAATTAGTGTAATTGTAAGTTTCTGTCATTGTAAACTTTATGTGATTGTGTGCATATGTGAAAATGTGAACTTATGTGTTTGTTGATTAGTGAGCGTGTGAACTTGTGATAATGTGATTTGTGAAATACCCAACATCTTTCCATGATAGTACTTATTAAGGAAATCCCTGGGATGATGAGGGGGAGGATATTTGAGGTTTAATAACTCAGTGTTTATGTACGGGTCTAATGACCTAGTATCTTATACGCATAACATTAGGATTTGTGAGGTTTTAATACTAACCGGTGTTTGAAGAAGTACAAATGTTAAAAGCTTGATAGTGAAGGTCAATATGGTTGAGCCTTGGAGCAAGATGTCATATTTTGGGCGTCCTCAAGGGGAAATTCCTACATGGCTTTGGGATAATTACCTATGTCAAGAATTATTGTACAAACCTCGTTTAGAATTGATTATTCTTTGTTAATTATGTTTGGTGCTTGTGATGACACAAGATCGCCACAGACTCCAAGTTATATTTAGTAAATTTGTAGCCAGGAGAAGCTTCTCTAGAAGGCTTTATTTACATTTGTGTCGACGTCTCGATTTTTTAATGTCTTTGGTATGTGAATCTCCACTCAATAAGGTGACATTGGGTTGGGTAATTTAGGTCATAATTTTATTAAAATGGTTGTAATTCGAATTGCAAAGCTTTTGTAAATAATGATTATTAAACGGCAAGACAAGTAATCTATTTTAGAAATTTTCAACTTTTAACATTGGTGATTTCATGTATGTTACATGTGATATCCTCAACTCTCATAAAAAGATTTTTGAGAACTACTATTTTATGCACTTTCATTTTAACTAATCAAGAGTGTTCACCAAAAAATATATTATGGTCTTTAGAATGTCACAGAAAATGGGCGCTTTATTACTGCTTTGTCCCTAATTATATAACTGTTTTGAGATTTTTTTTGTCCCTTTTTATAAGACCTCTTTGTTATTTTCAACTATATTAATTATTTCTTTACCTACATACCCTTATTTATTATACATGTTTTTCTTCAATATGAAATAAATAGCATGTTGAAAACATAAACTAAATCTCTCTCTTAAAAGATAAAATTGTAAAAGGATATCATCTTACACCAAAATTGTAAGATGATATTTCTTCTTTTGAGTTTCTTAAGCACAAAAACTCATTAGTTTATGGATATTCTTAGAGAATATTTCTTCATTAGTTTATCGAGGAAGATTTCAACACTCGTTAAATGACAAACTCCTTTTAATATTATCCTCAACTTCGACGCTATATGATTTAAGAAAAATTTATGTGTGTAATGAAATGATTAACACCATAAGAGAGTTATACTCCCACCCCACACATCATTTATGATCAACGTCAAAACAAAAATCAAAACTCAAATTATGAAGGAGGTGTGTTCTTAAATCAATACCACATTATTTTGGGTTTCAATTTGCATCTTAGCCCACTTATTGTTTAATTGAAATATGTCATTACTTTTTTTATCCTATGAATTTCTTGCGCACTTTATTCAGATTTTAAAATACGAAATGTTTCAACTTGTTTTGAAGATTCTTATAGGGTATTTATGCCGTTCGGATTCTATAATCCAAACTGAATAAGGCACGCGACAAACTTATAAGGTGGAAAAAGAAGTTGTCATTAAAATAGGAGTTAGATTGTTTTCTATATTTGGGTCTTTAAGTAAGCCCAGGCCGATTCCCTCACTAGTCTACCCTCTCACCATATGTGTGCTTCCATAAATCAACACCCTCACTAACAATACGCTGATCCTCTTCTATTCAACATCTTTTGTAATATATTATTTACTCAACACATAATATATAACAAAAGATGTTGAGTAAGAATGGACTAACGTGTTGTTAAACAACACACAATTACACGTTTTAAATACACCTCGATCGATCGTTAATTGGAAATCGAACAATGCAAATTATACACTAACAAAATTAACCATATCTCATCCATCGATTTCATATCTAACAGTTAAGACAAGTTGTTGCGTGACGAAGTTACTCTAATCCAAATCCAATCCAATCCAATCCAATCCAAATCCTATACGGTACAATCTCACGATCTTACCGTGGGTGTTTGCTGCATCTAACTCTGCCCCCCTCCACGTGTATCACACATACCTCGTAAATCGTATCCCGGTCGGTGAGTCAACATTTCATTTTCACATCTTTCATTTTCACACCCCCAAAGTCACTCAGGAAACCCCCCACGACTTTCTTCTTTTCCATTCAATCATTCCCTATGCCACTTTAAACCCACCTCAGTTTCTTCTCCTTTGATCCAAAAAACCATTTCTTGATTCAAAAAGCACCCAACTTTGGATCTTTGCAACAATTTCTCTCAAAAATGGCATCCGTTAAGGTTGATTTTGAAGTTGGTAATGATGGGGTTGCTGTTATCACTATGTGCAATCCACCTGTTAATGCTTTGGCTATTCCAAGTAAGATCAGTGTTTCATGAATTCTCCACTTTTTTTTTGTTTGTGAATTATAGCTGTTAATTAATTTTTTGGTATAGTTATGTGAAATTTTCATGTTTTTGTTTGGTTTGATTAGTTATTAGAGGGTTGAAATACAAATTTGAAGAAGCAGCAAGGAGGAATGATGTGAAAGCTATAGTTTTGACAGGTAATTTTGATTTGGATTGCATGTTTGTCATGATCTCTATAGCATCGACACGTCTGATCAAAGGTGTGTCGGTATCGGTGCCTGACAACACCGACACATGTGATTATATTGAATTATGTCATTTTCATGTGAACAATTGACGTATCATGTCTGGTGTATGTATCTGTGCTTGTGCTCCAAAGGTCAATGATTTTTTGTTTTTATGAAAATTGGTTTGTTAAGTTTATAGTGTGGAATGGGTCATGCATACAATTTGATTTGATTATTGAAGTAAGAAAATTTGTAATTGTTTTATCCCTTTCTCCTTTGAATGAATTCAGGTAAAGGTGGGAGATTTTCTGGAGGGTTTGATATCAGTGTTATGCAGAAAGTTCACCAAACTGGTAAGTTGGGTTGACTTGTTTGATTTTATATGCTGGCATAAAGCACTTGTAAGTCTATTTGAGAGCTTATGGAAACAAATTACAACATGTTCATAAGTTGTTTTGAGCTTATTTTAACATACTCTCAGTGATAGCTTGTGAAAGTAGATTATAGCTTTTATGAAAGTGGTTTGGCTTTATTTTATTTATATTTTGTTATAGACATAGCTGATCAGCGCTTATACTATAAGCACTTAATTGAGTTGTTCACCCAAACATTGTGCTTGATAGATACAAAATTTAGTTGAATTATGATTATGAGTCTTATATATTTATTGTTTTGTTTTATCTTGATAGGGGATATCACACTTGTTCCTGATGTATCCGTGGAGCTAGTTGTCAACTCAATTGAAGGTTATAACTTATAACTTTTCTTTTTAAGTTTAAGCCTGCTTGAAAGGAGAACTTTCCTTAATGTTTATTTTAGTATGGCTGGCAATTTGCAACATTTTTGATTAATAATATTGAATCTTCATAATTATATAGATTCGAAGAAGCCTGTTGTTGCAGCAGTCGAGGGGCTTGCACTTGGAGGTGGATTAGAGTTGGCCATGGTTAGTTTTTTGTCATTGAGAATGCATGATTTCCCTCTAAATAAGAATTGTTCTGCAAGTGTCTTCATTATTGCATTGAGGGAATGTTTAGGACAGTACTATCAATCACAAATCATCGGAAATAACGGTCTGTTCTATTTCCGCTATGCTACAGTACTATAGCACCAATATAATTGCTTTTTGACAACACTTTGTACTAAATAGCATACGGCGGAACAATAGCTATTCATTCAAATTCTGCTGCACTATAATGCTATAGTGCTATAGTGCGGCTATAGTCGCGTCGCTATTTGACAACACTGAATAGGGTGCACCTTACACCCATTTTTAAGTGCTGCACTTGTGCATCATATGTTAAAAAAACCGTTAGATTGATATAAATCTTTCATCCTTGTAATATACCACTTTGTCATTGTATAGGGATGCCATGCACGTGTTGCTGCTCCAAAAGCTCAATTGGGCTTGCCAGAGCTGACACTTGGTATTATTCCGGGATTCGGAGGTAATCAACATTTGCATGTTCATGTGTTTGATAATCTAGTTAGGAGTAAGAAACTTTTTATGTTTCAGTATCATTCACTGAGATGTTGACAAAAGTTGTTGTTTAATAAGGTACACAGCGTCTTCCAAGGCTTGTTGGGACGTCTAAAGCGGTTGAAATGATGCTGGTAAGATGTTGATCATTCATTTGCAATCGTTTGAGCATCTATCATCATACATGGATTTTTATGTTTTTTTCTTCTCACCTTTGTGATGCAATAAACGTATGTTCATTTTGCATTTCTTACAGACATCTAAACCAATCACATCGGAAGAAGGGCAAAAACTAGGACTTATTGATGCTATTGTATCTCCTGTGGAATTACTGAAGGTATCTAGGCAATGGGCTCTTGAAATTGCCGAAAAGCGCAAACCTTGGATTCGTTCACTTCATATCACAGACAAACTTGGTTCCGACGCACGTGAGGTATTGAGAACTGCCAGAGAACATGTCAAGAAGACTGCTTCACATTTGCCTCAGCAACAGGCTTGCATAGATGTGATTGAGCATGGGATACTTCACGGTGGTTACAGTGGAGTTTTAAGGGTATTGCTTGTTCTTTATCTTTGTTCTTTAATTCACTTTTTTCGTGCCGTATTGCTTGGCGCTTTTTTCTTCTTTTTCTTGTATGATTAGCATTAGAAATCTCCTGTTACATGTTTTGTGTAACTTAGGATCAAATTAATTGCAGGAAGCAGAAGTGTTCAAGAAATTAGTCTTGTCTGAAACCGCGAAAGGTTTAATTCATGTTTTCTTTGCTCAGCGCACAATATCAAAGGTACAACGCTAGATATGACCGAAGGTTCATATGGTTTAGTACTTTGGTTTTTAATATGTATTCACCGAGCCTCTCTTTTGGCAGATTCCTGGTGTAACTGATATTGGACTTAAGCCAAGAAATGTGAGAAAAGCAGCTGTTATTGGAGGAGGTCTAATGGGTTCTGGCATTGCTACCGCACTTATTCTAGGCAACATTCGTGTTATACTCAAGGAAGTCAATTCTGAATATCTTCAGAAAGGAATAAAAACAATAGAAGGTGATAGTTTTAGTCATGTGATGTGAGTAAAGTAGGAATAATTGGACTCATAAAACTAATTGATAAATGGTCAATGTTAGCGATATGTTATTGTCAAGTTGGTATGAATGCCTTTTTTTTTTTTTTTAATTTGAAAACTCAATATCCGATCCAAGGATCGACTAATCCGAGGGGACCAATCCCACCGCCCACTTGCGGGGGGCCCGTTTAAAGCCAGAGCAAGCTCTGTATGGACTTAGCCCACCGAAATTGGCACTAGAGGGAATCGAACCCGAGACCTTTGGAGGAGCAAACTCCAAGATCCCAAGCCAACCACTAGGCCAACCCCAAATGGGTTGGTATGAATGACTTGTTATTACGATAAATTGTTTTTTTGTTTTGGTTCTTTCTATCAATTTTTCATTTCTTTTCTGAGTTCCTGACACTTGCTAATAGAGTTTCTAAGAAATTAAAGAGAACCAGCCTTTAAATGCAAACCAGTCTCAACCTTAACATGTACATGTATGACTTTATGCTTACGACTTGTTAAATATTTTTTGTTTCCTTGTATGATAGGAAATGTCCGTGGCTTGGTAACAAGAAAAAAGTTGACTCAACAGAAGGCAGAAGGAGCTCTCTCACTGCTTAAAGGTGTTCTGGATTACGCAGAATTTAAAGATGTGGACTTGGTCATTGAGGTTGGTTTCCTGGATTCTTTTTTGTTTAACTTGGTATATTAATTCATGTGGTACCGAACATTGGAATTTGGATCGTTTGAAGAAATTGTCAAAGTGTTTTTGTCATACACTTTTTTCTCTTAAGTCCATTTTTGCTGTCTCATGATTAGCACCGACAATTTAGATTGAAGGTGCGTCTGGTGTCCGACGCGTGTCAATGTCCAACACCGACACATCTGATTACATGTTAGTGTCATGTCTGGTTTCCGTGTCTGTTTATGAATGGAGGACATATGTAACATTTCTTTTTTGATACTATTAGAAGCTAACTAGTATTAATGTAATAATGTCCTCTCTTTGCAGGCTGTAATTGAAAAAGTCAGTCTTAAACAAGATATATTTAGTGATCTTGAGAAGATATGTCCCTCGCACTGCATTTTGGCATCAAACACATCGACTATTGACCTTAACATTATCAGTGAAAAGATCAGCTCTCAAGATCGTGTTATCGGTGCTCATTTTTTCAGGTTAGTTAACTCGTTTCTCTTGATTCCTTTCTTTTTAAAGGGAAAAAAAGAAAATTATACACATCCACACACACACACGCACACAATCCTGTTGTACATAACTTTTTGAAGATGTCCTATGTGTGCTTTCTGATTTCTCTTCTTGATGTACAGTCCTGCTCATATTATGCCTCTTTTGGAGATTGTACGAACGAATAAAACTTCGGCACAAGTTATTCTTGATCTGGTGACAGTTGGTAAAATCATCAAAAAATCTCCTGTTGTGGTCGGTAACTGCACTGGCTTTGCGGTGAACAGAACCTTCTTCCCATATGCACAAGGTGCCCATTTTTTGGCCAACTTGGGCGTGGATGTTTTCAGAATTGACAGATTGATAAGCAATTTTGGTCTTCCTATGGGTCCTTTCCAGTAATCCTCTTGTCTCTTAGTATTTCTGAATTTTCATTACTTATCTCGATTACAATATTAACCCTCTTCCCCACAAGTTCAACATAAACACTCAATTTAATTTTGGGCTTGTTTGTTTCAGCGTTTTTTAAAAGATAATCATTTTTAGGAGTTTTCATCTGTTTGCTAGCTTTTAAAAAAAATTGAATCTAAAAAAATCTAAAAACTGCTCAAAATAGGAAAAGCTGTTGAGTAGCTTCTCTGAAGAAAAGAAAAACATTTGTGATAAATGATTTAACAAAAAAGTGATTTTCATTATGGTAAACAAACACAAATAGCATTTGTTTTTCTTAAAAATCCCTAAATTATTGGATTCCAAAATCATTTGTTTTTATTTTTTTTATTTTTATAATATGCAACAAAATGCATATGGCACTAATCTGATGCCATTGTTCGAAGTTTCTAAATTCTAATGCAATTCATTGCTATAGAAATTCTCTTGTAAACAGATGTTTAAGTCTCACTATGGTTCTATATCATGAAACAATCATTCTATGACTTGCAGGCTTCAGGACTTGTCTGGCTATGGAGTTGCCGTAGCAGTCGGAAAAGAATTTGCCGGTTCATTTGCTGGCCGCACATTCCCAACTCCACTACTTGATCTTTTGATAAAAAGCGGGCGGAATGGTAACACTTAATCATTACCCTTCAAAAAAAAACATTATGCTTTCTTTGTGCTAGAGGCATTACTTGTGCTGCAAGTAACTAATGCTTTCTGTCATTGGCTACCTATATCATTCTATCAGGAAAAAATAATGGGAAAGGGTACTACATTTACGAAAAGGGTAGCAAACCAAAACCCGACCTTTCAGTTCTACCAATCGTTGAGGAGTCTAGAAGACTTAGCAATATCATGCCGAATGGAAAGGTGGTTCTCTTTTGTAGTGTCACGTATAGTTCCTGTTTAGATTGTATTATTTAATTTGGAGCTTATTTACTGGCATAAGTACTTGCTAGACTGTTTTGAAGAGCTTATAGAAACAACTTATGACATGCCCATAAGCTGTTTTCAGCGTACTTCTATAACCTCTTCAAGATAGCTTACAAAAACAACTTTTAGCTTATATTGAAACAATTTGACTTTATTTTATATTTTGTTACAGAAATAACTTATACATAAACACTTATATGATAAGCGTTTATGCTATAAACACCTAATTAAGTTGTTTATGTAAACAGGGTCATGGATTCATATTGATATTAACATTACATTGAAACCAACATTGTTGCCTTTTGGTGTGAAAGGCAAGTAAAACTCATACTTTGCTGCTTTTGTAGCCTATTTCTATCACCGACCAAGAGATCGTGGAGATGATACTCTTTCCAGTAGTGAACGAGGCTTGTCGTGTTTTAGAAGAAGGAATTGTTATTCGTGCATCAGACCTTGACATTGCATCTGTCCTTGGAATGAGCTTCCCAAGTTATCGGTAGGCATCGCTTCCCTTCTTTTAATGATTGAGGATGATCTTTAAAATTATTAAGAGAGTTCAATGAGGGAATAATGGCCGAAAAGGCTTTTCTGGTGACCTGTAGTCTGAACTTTTAAGCTAAATAAACTAAAAAAGTCTTGGCCGGACGTAGGATAGGCCACAGGCTTCTGTCGGCCAGTCTGACCCATTCTCACCCATAATTGTTAATGTATTTTTATTCTGTAATTTGTGTCTCATTGCAATCAATTTTGGTGGCAGGGGTGGCATTGTTTTCTGGGCTGATCTGGTTGGAGCTAAGCATATATATAGCAGCCTAAAAAAATGGTCACAATTATATGGTAACTTTTATAAACCATCAAGGTATTTAGAAGAAAGAGCAACAAAAGGCATTCCCTTGGTAAGACAACAATGTTCTTTATTATCTATGCAAATTCCATGAAAAACAAGAGCACGCTTGACATTGTTTTTTTGTATTGCCTGCAGAGTGCACCGGCTTCATCTAATCCAACATCAAAGGCACGTCTATGAGAAGGAAATGATGATCTTACACAAAGTGTTCCCCATGTTGGATGTTCTAGGATAGGAAATTTAGCTCATAATATTTGTTTCCTACCAAGTTTAAATAATATTCTCACCCCTACAAGCAAAATGGAAAGTTCATAGGAAAATAAATGTTCTTTTGGGGTTCATGAGGTTTATGCTTCTCTTGTCACATTTTAAAAATGCATGGTTACCTCAAAGAAGTTATTGAGATTGCTAATAGTCCCCTTGTTGAACTCGTGTAAGTACAAACCGTTTTGCTTTCAACTTTGGTTTGTGTTTTGATTTACCCCTATTGCTCCTCATTGCTCAACATTAGTTCAAATGTATACATCTATAAAAATTAAGCTAAACACCTTTTTGGTCCCTTATCTTTATTTCGGGATTCATATTGGTCCCTTGTTTAAAAGAAGGTGCAGGTAGGTCCTTTATTTGTTTAATTGGTAGCACGTTGGTCCTTTCCATGTGAATTCACGGTTCTGAAGTTGAGATCCGTGCGAATTCATGTTGGATCCACCCTTTGCACCATTGCTTAACGATTTCAGAAACCTTGCAAATTTATCTGTCTTTTTGCCTGTCTTTTATTTTTTATTCTTCTTTTATTTCTTATCCGTCTTTTATTTTTGTTTGGTTTGACTCGTCTAATGTAAGGGGTCAGACTTCTACATTGTGGCGAACCAATATTTAAATCCGAGATGAAGAGGTACCCACATTTATTATGCCGACATGCCTCAGATAAACTTACCTACCGTAGAGGGAATCTACAAGAAACTAAAAAAAATAAAAAATGAAAACTTCTGATAAATGGCTTTTACTTAATGACACAAAATGAATTAGTAACTTTAAATTGAACTGTTATCTTTCCAGGTATTTGGTCTTTTACAAATGAAAGATTCGACTGAGAAATATGGCTAGTGTAGCTTCAAAATAGTCCTCTCCTCTTTATGAAGTGTGCATATACTTTATCCTTTCTGATAATTTTCTTGCTATTAATCTGATAGTTGTGCTTTATGTGTTTCTGGTTAATCCTAACTCATTATAATTGGACATCAATTTGAAGCCAATTCATATTTGGAAAAAAAAGTAATGATATTTGTACAATTATTTGATGATAATTTTTGTAACAATTTTATTTTTCTCTCTTCTAATTGATCAAAAACAATAAAGAGAAAAAAAAGGAAGAGACAAAGTAAATACATAATATGAGTATAAGAAATAGTTGTACAAATATCATTTTTTTTTGGAAAAACATGAATCACATACTTGTGATATTTTGCACCATTCAGTTGTTTTTATGAGGGTACCATATATAGTTTTATATTAGTTGAGTTCGGTCTTTGTAGTGAAAAACAATTATAAAGACAATGTTATGACTCTTTCTATTGTTGCTGAGTATTGATCTTATGCTGAATTTGGTTGTGTACTGATGGATAGCAATTCAACTCCACTAGACCATCATACAAATCTTAATTAGCATTGGATAATAAAGTAAGATAGAATAAGTGTAATCTATAATGGACCTTCATAATTGTTAAATAATCCACAAAATATCGTCTAGTTGAACGTAACACTATTTTCTTTCAACATTTGTTATCCCTATTTTAAAGTCAATTATACGTGCTTTTCAGATTTTTGAATGAGTTTTTTGCAATCAGGTTTCGAAAATTATAAGAAACTCTCGTAGAAAAAATTAGAATTTTTTAACATAAGATGAATTAAATATAAATTGTTATGTTCCAAAAAAATTAAAAATTCATCACTTGTTAACAAATTCTAACTTTTTCAAATGAAATTTCTATGTAATGTACTAAACATCATTGCAAAAATTTGTTCAAATTTTAGGAGATTACTTAAAAGTAGCGACCAAAAATATTTGACGGAAAACCTTTGAAGGACCATTGTTTGGACAAATTTTATATAAGGACTAAAAATAAAATTTGATCAAAAAACATTTTTATGCCTAAATTTAAAGAGAAATTTTGTCATTCAGCAATTTAAATATTCATTTGTTAGATATTTTTTATAATAAAAATCACATATTTTTTCTAAAAATATCTCTCGCAAAAATAAATTTTATGAGAAGTTATTCAAAATAATATTCTAGTCTGAGTCTCCGATTATTGTTTCATTGCTCTATCATTTCAAAACCCTAACACTCCAAAATCAAATCCTTTATTCTTCCGCATGCCGGTTAAGGATTACAATCGCAATTTGCACCCGAAATTCGTTCCTCTTGTCTCGTCTCAATGGACAAGAAATCAGCTACTGCGATAAATGAAAAGGTGAGCACCACATATATTCCTGATGATATTTCATTCTCCCTTCGATCAAAATTGCCTCTTAAATCTTTCAAGCGTTTTGAATGTGTTTGTAAATCGTGGTCTCTCTTATCTGAAAACCAACACTTCACGAAAGTGTTCTGCAACAATTTATTATCTAATTCTCTTCGTGGTTCTTATTACGATGGAGCATCTCTCATCCTAAAGGTTCCGACATGGCTTGATTTGAAGGAGACACAACTTATGTATATTCTTTCAGGTGACAAATTTGAGAATAAGCTCCAATTAAATTTCTCAAATCTATTTGAAGTTGACGAAAATTTTCAAATTTTTGGTTTTGGTAGTATTAATGGCACTCTCTTGCTCCATCAATGTTGTGAAAATGGACATATCTTGTGGGATCCAGCTACCGAGAAATTCAACCTCTTCCCTCCAAGTCAAGTTGATTCATATGTCTCGGATGTTGCTAAGGTTTCTTTTAAACTTGTGTCTTATCTTCATGGATTTGGTTATGATTGTACAACAAATGACTATAAGGTCATTCATTATATATTCTCTCCATATTAAAACAATAGGCACTACAAATATTTGGGAAACGAATATTTTGATCCTTTATGGGAGATATATAGCGTAAAAAGTAAATCATGGAGAAAACTTGATGTTGACATGCCACCTTCTTTAAAATGGACGGAGGACATCCATCTCTACATGGATGGTGTGTGTCATTGATTGTGTAACAAAAGTTATGGATTTTCACATAAACATAATAGCCCATTTCAACCATGTTTGGTATCATTTTACTTGAGCCCTCATAACACTCATACACTCAGATGAAGATGATTATTTTAACTTTAAAGCATCGTGAATAAACTTGGCGGTGTTAACCGGGTCTATTGCATTGTTCTCATATATTGAAGAGACGGCTACTTTTCATGTATCAATTTTGGGTGAAATCGGTATGAAGGAATCATGGAGCAAACTCTTTATTGTTGGACCATTGTCTTGTGTTGAGTGTCCTATGGGAGGGGGGAAGAAGAGGGAAATATTCTTCTTAAGAAAAGATGAAGAACTAGTTTGGTTTGATTTGAGTACCCAAATGATTGAGAAGCTTGGTTTTAAACTGGATATTTATCCTGAATGTCAGATCATAATTTACAAGTAAAGCATTCTTCATATTAGAGGAGTAAGTTGGTAATTTTTTTTTCTTGTTTTCACAAAGAACTATATGATTGTTGTTATTGGGGGTATCTTGTAAACAAATTGACTAAGAAACAACACTATCTTGCTTTTCTCATTTTTCTCTTGGTAATTGATATGTACGCTCTTGTGTGATGTGTTTTGTTACTACTAATGGAAATGTGTAGTAAGCACGCACATTTTATATGTTTTTGTTTCCTGATTTATTGTATTTTGTAGTTTTAGCTTTCAACGGATTTTCATCTTCCAAGGTAGTATTTTGGTCTGAAGTTGGTTTCTATGTTCAATCTAAATGTTACAACAATGCTCATTTGTCCTATAATATTTGTGTAGGATTGTCACAATGCTTAAAATTGTCTAGGATTATAGCATACCATGCTCATTTATAGCATAGTATTTGCATATTTACATGTTTAAAGATGCATTGATATCCTCTCTTTCATGAGTTTAATACTAAAAAAAGAGAATATATTTGTATGTTGTTTTGGTTCAAGGATTGGAATGCATCACAACCCTTGTATGCACTTTTTAGTGCCTTATTAAACTCTAAAAAAAACTAGTATAAACAAACATTTAATATCAATACAAATTGATGCTACAATTATATGCCTGTAGATTCATGTTCCTTTGCCAAATCGGACAAAAAAACATCTCAAAATTCATCTGAGTGCTTCGAATGTTCTTGAAGGTTGTTTTGGCTCTAAGTGTGTAGAATTACCCTAGTGAGCCTTAAAATTAGTGAGCAGTGAATCAGTGTATAGATCAACATCAACTTCCGCGACTGGAAACAACCCCAAAACACACAACAGGACGCCAGAAACCGCCACTGCCGACTGGAAGCACAACCACAACGCTGAACCAACACATAGTCCCAACCGGACACCAAAAAAGAGAAAATCATGCACATAAACTCTCATACACCAGAAACTGAAGTGAGAAAAAATGCAGGTCACTTCAATATAAACCAATCCAACCGAGCTGCCAGAGCAACGTCCTACCCACCACCGAAACACAGGATCAAACCACACTAGGATTGTGCAGGAAAGTACATAAAAACTGTCATGACCAAATTCCAACACCAACAGAAAATAAATCTCTAAACCTATGCACACACTAGCTCGCAGAAACCAGAAGCCAAACTAGGTTCTAAGAAGAACATAGAACCTGAATTTGTAAAAGAAGAAAGAGAGAATAAAATATAGTAGCAAGAGTGATTAACAAATGGACCTTAAATGAGAGGGAGGGAGAGAAGGAGAGTCCCTACAACCATAGCCGGCCATAGAAGCGCCATCATCCTCTCCTGTCGTGCACGAGATCCACCATCTCTCCACAATAAGTATGGATCAAACGAGAAAGAAATTCATAACAGAATTAATATGACATGAAGGTTTCTAATCAAAATCACTAAAAAAACAGAACACACACTGTCAAAATTGAAGCCAAACTATTCATTACCATAACAATGATATGCAGAATTGACAAACCACTTTGTATACAAGATAATATCCAAATAAGCACAATCATATAACTCTTGTTGGAAACAAGAATAACCATTAATTACTTATTCCTCCAATTGAAAGAACTTTTCCTTGTATATTATTACCCGATAAATAAAATTATCTCCTTTGTGACCAAGCTCGACAATCGTCTGAGTACTTAAATCAAGATAAACTAGCTCTTTATCATTTCTGAGGAAGAATATTTCTCCTTTCGCCCCCACTCTGATAGGATGATCGACACAAGACAACGGTCCAACAATGAAGAGTTTGATCCATGATTCCTCCACACCAAACTCACCCAAAATAGATATGTAAAAAGTAGCCGTCTCCTAATTAAATGAGAACAATGCAATGGACCCATTTAACACAACCAAGTTTCTCCATGCTCGAAATCCAAAACAAACATCTCCGTATGAGGGTATGGGTGTTACAAAGAAAATCTCATTACTCAAGTAAAATGATACCACACATTCTCCAGCAGGGCTATCTTTATCACACAACCAATGACACACTTCACCCATGTAGACTTGGGATCCCTCTTCACAATCCGAACAAGACGGCATGTCAACATCAAGTTTCCTCCACGAGTTACTTCTTAAGCTATGTATCTCCCAGAAGGGGGCTAAAGATATATCAAAACGGTCAAGTTTGCCAATGAAAACTACATAACGAATGACCTTATAGTCATTTATAAGGTCATCATAACCAAATCCATGAAGATAATAAAAAATGGGATAGACCACTCAACAACGTATCGATCCGGACTGCGAGGAAGGGGCTTGATTGTTTGGCTAGTTGGGTTCCACAATACAATTTTGCCATAATCATTAGCATTTTCATAGAGACAAAGTGTGCCATTAATACTACCAAACCCAAAAATACTAAACCGACGAAAACGTTTTTCAAATGAATCAGGGAAATCTAATTTGACTTTATTCTCAAACCTCTCATCAGAAAGAGAATAAAAAACATATTCGTAAACATTAAAGAAAATAGGTGCTCCATCCTAATAAGAATTAGACAATAAATTGTTGCGGAACATGTTCATGAAATGATGGTTTTCGAATAAGAGAGACCATGATTTACGAACGCATTTGAAGTGTTTAAAAGATTTAAGAGGCAGCTTGGATAGAATAGAAAAGGCAATATCATCAGATATATAGGTGTTGCTCACCTTTTCATTTCTCATTAATTTGAGATGAGACACCAACGTTGTTTTTGATTTCTGCATTTTTTTGATTTGGGTGTTGTTTGGGTTGGAGATTGGGGAGCTTCTGAGTTAGCGTAACCCTAACTTGGGTTTCAGTTGCAAGAGCAATGACACAATAAGAGAGTAAAGCATCACAATAACACTCAATTATACGTAACCCTAGCAGTCACTATGTTATATATAACCCTAAATTATCTAAAGCCTGGTGTCAGTTTACACCTTGAAAACGGAACATACGCAAAATAGTAGGACGTACATTAGTTTTTTTGTTTTGAAAATCATTGCTTCTCATTATCAAATCAAAGAAGAAATACACAATGGTACATTAGGAGCTAGCATGGAATGGGGCTACTCTAGCTAATTCATGAGCGACCCCATTGGCTTGCCTCCTATTAAACTTGACTTGAGAGTTCTGAAAACTGTTCTCAAGCAATTATTTACAAGCATGCATAATACATCCAAATTCACTATCATCATCTAAAGAAGACCGAAAATGATCAACCACTATCTTAGAATCTAAAGCAAAGTCGACATTATCATAGTGAAGATCCGCCATCCACTTCAACGCCGTGTGAAAACCTAAATTATCAAAAAGAATGTTCAATAAAATAGTGAGGGTTAGAGAGAATGTTCAAAAGAGTTAATAATATTTTTTTATAATTTAATAAAAATCTTCTATTTTTTAGGAGATTGATTTTGTAGAGAATATATATGATTAATATATTCTTAATTTTTAAAGTATTATAATAACATGTATTGAATTTGAACGTCTTAAAAAAAAGTATGTAATTTAAAAAATCATCAAGACAAAAAATCATTTTCTCGTTCGTAGAAAATGATGAAAATGATTTCAGTCAATTTATAGAATCATTTCAGTCAGTTTGTTTACTCTTCTAGAGGTACACGACGACACCGTAATTTTATGCAGCTTGTTTGGCTTTGCCGTGTGTTCGTTCTATGACATGAAAGAAATAATAGAGTCATCAAGAATAAGGAAAGTGACATTCACCGTTTGTTAGAAAAAATAAAGATCCATTTTGTTAGGTGGATGAAGGCAGATATTGTTAATGTTAGCTTAAATCTTCATTCGTGGTGGTCAAACCCGTTTGTTTGTTTGAGTATCAGTTAACCACTTTGTGTTTCGACTCCCTTGTGACTAGTTATCTTGTATACTTTTGACGTTCTTATTGACACACCTTATGCTGACAATGAGTCTTTTTGATAGTAATATATTTCATTTTGACTTGTTAAAAAAAATGGAGTTGTAATATTGCTAAAGACAAAAAATCGTTTTCTCATTCAAAAAATACACAAGTTCACATGTACATCATTACACTCTAAAATCAGTAAGTGACCTAAGAAACAGTAGTTGTCCAACTAGTGTTTAAAATTAAATTGATCAATTCATTTTATTTTATTTTTGACAAAATGATCAATTCATATTGAAATATGTAATATTCAAACATGTAAAATGATGTATATAAGTCATTATTTTGACCAAAACCTTTATCGTGCCTCTGTGTTACAATATTTGTACTTGCTCAAAGCTATAGCCGGAAGAGGATGACTATATTGTTTATATGCAATGCATGCACATTAGACTAAATTGAAATTTAGTAACTGCCAGCCAACATGAAATCAGATTTGCGTAGGAATACAATTTTATCAATTCTAATCGATTACAAACAACACTGCAAAGGCATACAAAATGTACACAATTTGCGGTAATTCATCAGCAAGACATGTGCTATTAGAATAATTTTCATTAAGAAACTTGCATCTCACGGAACATGGAACTCACGGATCTTGCACCTCACAAAACAATTGAGGAATTGTGCATCCACAAACACCCTAATGACCTTATCTTTGAAATAAAATCTATCAAATTTAAACTTTTCAATCATATCAGTCATAAATCAAAATATCACACATCTTAATCTTGTCCATAATTAACATCCAATTTTAGACAATCTATACACACATCTCCCAATGAGTATTAAAAATGTTAAACCTTCCCCAGAGACCTTGTAAATTAGTAGAAAAATCAGTTTTTCAAATAGAAACCCTTGAAAATGAATAACGGTTTGTGCTGGAAATATTTATATTCTTGTTTCATTAGATGAAATAATAATAATTTAACTCATTTTGATTATGAAATATTCATTTTGATTATGTGTTGGACCAATTGTGTCTACGTCTTTGATCGTAAATGAGCACAGGGACGAACCTGGACTTACAATGTTGGTGAGGCACAATATTTTTTTTAAATAATTAAATAAAACTAAATTTAATAAGAAATTGTATTAAAAATGGTTGTAGCAACCAAAATTACAAAAAAAAAAATAATACTCTATTTTCCATTTGTTGAAATTGAGATAAAATGACATTGTTACTAAATGTTCTATATCTCTTTTTATATACGATACAAGACAATCATTTAACCATTGACCACTCATCTTGTTAATTAGTTGACTCTGTACATATTCTGCATGTGCTATGTAAAACATAGATAGATACTAAGTCCCACATCGGCTACATTGCAAGCTTACAAAGCCAAACTATAATATAAATAAGTGAACAACACGAGGCAAAGGTATAGCAATTCTCTTTGTGCTTCATCAAATGCATATGGGCCATTCATGTTGTGCATCAAATGTACTGCACTAGTTTAAAGTTTTTGGCTATGCTTGTGTTTTGGACCAAAAAAAGAAATTGGATACGTTTGGTGTGGCACTTGCCACACTAGGACCTTAACAGGTCCGTCCCTGGATGAGCATCTGCATTTCCTTTCTATTGTGAGTTAAAAGATTACTATTGAAAGTATACAACTTATATATTTAAATATTACGGTCCATATTACAACATTACCACGATCTACTTACTAATAACTATGAGTCATACTCAACAATAGTCATATACGAAATATTTATGAAACAAACTCTTAGACTAGTTTAAACCATCTGGAAAGCTATTGAACAAGGTGATATTAATTGGAGATTTTATCCAAAATAAAAGGAAGAAAAATGAACAAAATATCTATTCCTTTTGCTAAATAAAATCAAAAATATGTTTGAAAGAAAGATCACATTTTAACATATCAATGATCTTTAGACCATATTTATAAGAGAAATTAAAAACAAAAAGTAGAAAAATACAAAAGCTGGTGAGTGGAATCCTAAAAAATGGAGATATATTTGAAATGATTCAAGATTTCTTCTGTTGTAAATTTGTCATTATACCATTGTTTGTCAAAAAAATTTCTAGTATATATCTCTTTTGAAGTTTCTTCACAGCTGTATCAAATGTATGAGTATGTGGATTTGGGTTTGTAATGTAATAGATGCGATTAAAGTTCTCAACAAAAGAAAAAGAAAGACCCCTAAAAAAAAAAGACGAAGGCAAGAATAAGAAAAATCCTAATTTAGAAAAGTCAAAGTTCCAAGTTATGAAAAAGAACTGCTAGTCAAGCAATCATTTTTTTTATGCTGCAATAGATCAATTCATTTCATTATAAATTAAAGGATCAATAAAATTTTGAAATGTGATTATTATAAGTTTGAGAATTGGCATTGTATATGGCCATGAGTCACTCCTAAAAAGCTCGACATAAGAGTTATTACACACAAAGGAAAGCAGCATTTTCCAACTAGACAAAACTGATTCCAACGCCTCTTCGATATTAACATTGACAATTGGCTGCGGCCACATCGTTCTAGCACCCATGAACTTACCACTAAGTAGTCATTGAACACAATATCTAAACAATATAATTTAATTTATAAAACAATGTCGAAGCTAAAAATTTAATTTAGATATGTATGAATGGCCAATGTAGAATAAGAAAAATAATGAAAGGAAAAAAAAAAAGATGAAAAAAAATAAAATTGATCCTCCATGGACTAATGGTGGGGCCTGCATGCTTACCAGACCTTCACAAAGGAGGAATGCATAAATAAAATGACTAATGGCAATGGTTTTCTTAATTACATTACAGAGAAGTTCTATCAGGGGTATCTCTGCAAATTCTTCTAAGTTAGATTCCTTTCATGTCTCTTTTTCCATCTTCGGCTTGGATTCTCCATTTTCAGCTACAGTATCACTAGGGACCACAGGTGTTGAAGTTGTGGCCATAGGTGGAACTGCAGGTGTTGAAGTTGCGGCCATAGGTGGAATTGCAGCTTTGGCATCACCATTGCTAGTGGCTTCCTGCTGATGTACTGTCTCAGTACTGGCATTTCCAGTTTCATTGTTGATTGGATCCTTTTTATTCTCTAATTCACTTCTAGCCAATGAAGAACACTTTGTCTCTGAAATTGGGAATTAAAATCAGCAATTTTTAACAATACAGTGGCTAATGAGAAAATATGAAGGGATCCGGCTCCCTTGTAGTCATGGTCATGGATTCCCCATATTCACTCAGTCTGGACATCGGTAGTAATTCGATCAAGATCAAACAATCTAGATTCAAGTTTGGTATTTTGAATTATAAAAATTAAAAGATCCATTTTTTTTAATTGTCTGATTTTGATCGAATGACCACCAATGTCCCTGGCTGCGTGAATGCAGGATACCTTTACTGAAGGGAATCCGAATTCTTTCCAATGACATTGCCATGAAAAGCTGACTATCTATACTAAGACTTTTATTTTTGACATAATTTCAAAAAATTAACTTCTGACTAATATAAAGTATAAACATCCAAACCATTGCCTGCTTTGGCCCTTCAACTTTTAGCTTATTGAATGTGGCAATTAACCCCCTTAATAAATAAAAAGACTCGGTAGCTAGTTCATGTGAAATGTAAAGTTTAGTGTTGACTGTTAAGCACAAACACTTGTAGAGGAATCATTGGAACATAATAAATTGACAATTGAAAATTTTCATGTTTTGGGAAGGTAGTAAAAGATAAATAAACTAATTGAAGCAGTTATTTGTTTTTCAAAGCTAAAGGGGTTAATTGCCAAAATGGAAATTTGACTGTCTTTTTACCAAAATTACAATGATGATATGAATAAATTTTATGAATGTTTCCAAATGTAAAATTAAATTAAAAATAAGAAAAAGAAAATATTACCATTTATCTCTCCCATAGTAATAACTCTATTGAGAAAATCTCTAAATTGTGTTAATACTATTCTTTCTTGTTCAGCATAAACCTCTGTCACTCCTTGTCCGCCGGGAAATTGCAAAGATGTATTGCCGGTATTGGTCGTTTGCCCGATGGGAGAGGCAGCTGTCATGAACATTGAATCTTGCTCGTCACACATTAAGGCTAAAGTCCCAGGAGACATTGGTCTTTTCGGAACATCAGCGCCATCTGAACAGGAATTACCGGGGCTGATTTTATCTGTTTGATTTGCACTCGAACAATCATCATCCATAGCCTTCTCAACATCAACCTCTTTTTGACTCGGTAATTGCTCTTGAGTTGAAGAAGCAAGGGAAGTTTCTGTCTGATCTTCTGTACGCTTTTCCACTGTTTTTTTCTGGTCTGATCAAATTAAAACAAAAATTGATGACAAAAGAAGAAAAAAAATCAATGGTTGTGAAAAAGGTATCTGATCCTTAGTGTGATTCTCAGCTCTATGGTTTTCATTTTTCTTATGCACTAGAGTCTAGAGCTGTGTAATTATGATAAAGTTTCATACGGAATGCACACACATTCAAAAATAAATAGTGAGCCTGATTACGAAAACAGGAAATGCATGGAAAAGTGACATGTATGGAGGAAAGCCTCTCTAGGTTAATACCAGTCATTCATACAACAAAAGAATATAAGAAAACACAGCGGGGCTTTAAAGACATAAAATAATTGATGATTGGCGATGATAGAAGTCAGTGTACCTGCAAGCGTCTTTGCAGCTTGGCCAGATACAAGTACCAGAACTGAACAAAGCTCTTTGAGGTGATGTGGTTGTACAACGTCTGATAAAAGAGACCTACAAAAATAATCAAGTAAGCAACTAACTTTAAAAAATTTACCTTCATTTCATATATATAACCAATATTACCTGTACTTTAATTTTGATGGACTCTGACCTAATGTTGGATTTGTACCACGAGCACTTGAGACAGGTGAAGCTGATGAGGAGGGTGCTGGACCTTTGACAAGGTTTACCTGACACATTAAAAAATATTTCATTACGATAGTGTACATAAATCGAGCAACAAAAGATGTACATGAATCCTGATACCATTCACCATAGTCTGCAGATAGCAAATATGAATGACTTAACTCATCATGACATTGAAACTAAAGTTTTGGCTTCAGAGTCTCAAACTTAATTTGTCTCTATACCTTATGATTTAAAACTATAAAGTGTAATTTAGTAAAGATGTAATTCAAGTTTAAATGCGTATTTTAAACTCAATGATAATCATGTCAACTCATAACAAAAACATAGTTGTCTAATGTGACAAAAATTACTATGTCGACTGGAGACTGGACAAACCGTTGTTTAATATTTCTCCGATTTAACCAATACCTAAGTTTAAATAAACCCCTGTACCAGTACGACTAGTGCAATGAGCAAGTTTTACCTGTTGTCCCGGCTTGCTAATTGATGGATCCTTGGCTGTAGGCCATAAGAAGAGTTCCTGACCTTTTCTTTTCTTTGATGCTGGAGGTGATGAAAAGCCGTAGGAACCAATAGCTCCAGTTATGGCAGCATTTGCCGCTTGCTGAAGATAGACATTGTTATTTTGATCTCCACGAAACAAAGCCTGTCTCTCTTCACTTCCCTCAAAGTTCTTGCAGTCCATGCATCTACAATTCTCAGAACAAAGAACATTGGCTTGGAAGCATTCACAGTACTTCTTAAGGCAGCCAGATTTTTTACAATGGCACCCCTTGTGATGTTTAATTAATATTAAACCTTCTCCAGCCTCCTCCTACATTTATTATCAAAATACCAGTCAGCAAAAAAATTGAAAAATAGCATCTGATAGACTGATACACAATATATTCAATAAGTTTCTAATACATGGAATATTACCAAGTCCAGAAACCTTTTTTCTATAACTTTTTAGACCATATAAGAGGTATTTTTGAAGTAGTTTAATTAATAATAAGATCCAAACAATTCAGAAAATTAAACCAGAAACCGTCCAACTTCTTGCGAAGATATGCATTGTTAGATACGATGTGAATGGAAATATTTTATAGTTAGTTTACTTCTAATTAAATTTAGCATTATTGGCTTTCTACCCTTAAGTTTCTAAACAACAACCACCAAGCCTTATTCAAGTGATGTCGGCTACATGGATCAAGCGACGCCATAATGTTCTATCATACAAAATATTTCCATCTAACTCATTAATGTAACTTACCCTAAACGCTCCAATAAAAACACATTCAATACTTTTTGGAATCAATATAACTTACAGGCAATATATCCTAAACCAATATAATCATACACAATTGTGCAATACAATACTTCCTGCCACAAAATGCTAGACCTACTTACCCTGTTATCACGTGCTCCCTGAGGGCTGCTCGCAATTTTGGGCCTAAATGCATTTGGATTACGCTCTAAAGTAGCTTCAACAGCCTCTCGTCTAGCAGCTTCATTGTCAACATTGTTGAAACAATTTACACAGTTGCAACCATCACAATATATTCCCGACGCAAAACATTCACAATATCTGCACAAAACATTCTGAAAGTCAGCTTCATGAAGTATAACAGCCAATAAGGTGCTATGACAAAGGACCTCTGCCAAAGGAGAGATAAAACAAACATAGTAAGTTTTGACAAAAGAAAATATTTCCTTTTTTGTGATAATTCAGCTAAACTTGAGCCTAACTTTGGCCATGGGAAACCGATGACTATACAGTAGAAGTTAAAACTACCTATGCATACTATATAAACAAATTCTATGCAAACTATCAGTCAGTTGATAGGTAAGAAAATTTATTTGTTTTTAATAGGGAAATTTGATGCTACAACAAAATTCCTGCCATGGCAAGGTCGGTGGACGGCGGAAAATTCATACCCACTGTGGGTCCAGTTAGATGCTTTACTATATATACAAATTTCAAATAATAGACACGTGTTGATTTGTACTTCAAAGGATAACAGGAGTATATACTCGTACAGAATTGTGGATAACTACATACAAACAATTCTGCATTTCATAGTTGCAAATGTGAGAACATGCGCTAGTACATGCTATGCACACACTATACACATATATACTGATATGTGTTTTTATATTTCAACTGACACCATTGAAAGAAACACACACACACACGGAGAGAGAGAAAAAGAGATTTTTTCTTACAGTTTTAAGCACTTAGAATGTTTACAATTGCACTGCCTTTGCTTCTTTGGAGTACCTTCTTTCACTTCAAAGTTAGGTCTTGATCTTGGTTTGGGAGATTCTTGTTTCCTGAAAAATTAAAGGGTAGTTAATTAAAGACCAAAAGACAGTTGCTTGTCAAAACATAAAGACAGGTACAGAGATACTAATATCACGTTTGTAGTTATTATGTATAGTTGAATCAAAACATCAAAATTATGTTAGTGTTATGAAATAGCAGCTATAGCATAGCAGAATTTCAACAAATTGTTATTGCTTTGTGATACACTATTTAGTACAGAGAGTGTCAAACAGCGGCTGTAGTGGCAATATAGCACTGTAGAGTATCATAATCAGAACAAACAGCTATTTTCCACAATCCACGATTGCGAACAGTGAATTATACCATGACTAGGAAGTGCCTACTTCACTTAAAGCCGTAACTTCTAATATATTCGAGTGTTAAGATTTTGAAAAGAATAAAAAATAAAAAAATGAATGCTACGATGACTCAAATAACAACTTGTACTATGAAAATCCGTTACCTAAATTCACTAAGTGCGGTTACTAACCGCTGAAAATCCGTTACCTAAAATGTGTATACAATTAAATCATACATTCTCAAATACTAAAACAAATTCAAACTCCCGCCAACATATAATCCTCGTGAAGAACACGGTACATTACAACATACAATCAAAACTCTGGTTTCAATTTTGGATGGGGTAAAATTGATTTTGACATGTTTGAATGTCCCAAGTAGAATTGCTTTTGCCTCTAGAATTGATTCTAACTTGAAGTTAGAATCCATAGCTTTTGACTCCAAACATGATTTTTACACGAATGTATTTCAAACATAAACCACTTTAGTTCAACTCACTTTTAACTAAAATCAATTATCGTCAGCACGAAACCAAACACACACTAAACACAACAAACAATGATAACACTACACATCAACTTAATCAAAATTTAAATCAACTAAACACACACTTAATAGAATCAAACACACACTAAGTAGAATCCATAATGATAAACTACACATTACACATCAGCTTAATCAAAATTTAAAATTTAAATGAACCAAACAATAAACTTTCCAAACAAAAACCCTTCAAAAATTCAAATATTCAAAAACACAAACTTTCTTCAAATTCAATATATCAAAAACAGATTCAGCATTACTCACCCAACCCTCACAGAAGACTGTTGAAGTGTCTGCACCGGCGCCGGCACCGGCATCGGCAAACCACCCACTCCAACTGGTTTCTGCACCATCACACTCCCCTGTGTCACCACCTGCTGCTGCGGTTTCGACTGTTCCATCAACATCGCATTAAAATCAAGCTGCCTCGCTAGCTTCTTCGACGGTACATCCAACCACGCCGTCGCAGTCGCATTGGCAGCCGCAGCCGCCGTTGCAGCCGCAGCCGTAACCGTAACAAATTCCGGATGAACAACATTCTTTGGAGGACAATCTCCTCCTTCACCTTCCGCCATTAAAACAACACAACACAATTCTCAATCCAAAACGCACAATTTCAAATTTCTTCAAATTCTTCGAATTCCACCACCGATTACGATTATTCCCTCAAATTTCTCAAAAAATTCAAAAAAAAATTCAAAAAATCAAAAATCGTTAACAAATACGAATTTCGAAGCTGTGGATTGAAATTGCGAAGAATAAGATTTTACGAAAATTTGAAATTTAAAAAGTTTTTGAAAATTGTTGGATCCAAAATTGGTGATGTAAGAGAATGAGAGAGAGAGGTTTTTAGAGAGAGAAAGTGTGTGAAGGTTTTTAGAGAGAGAAAGGGTTTGAAGAAGAAGAAGAAGAAAGAAGGTAACGCAGACGCGAAGAAGCTACTACTCCCTCTTTCTCAGCAGGTTTTGAAAATTCAATTTTTTCAATTTTTTGTTTTGTCAGAATTTGACGGTGAGATTTTGTTTTAAGATGGATTGGACGGTGGATTTAGAGAGAGTTAGTTGGAGGGTTGATATTTATAGAAGTGTTTCTCATCTACGGTGAGGATGAATTGATGATAGTTAAACTGAAAAATATCGAGTAAATCATCAAATTGGTTTCTATCTTTGTAAGTCGTTTTTAAATTAGTTTTAACTCTGTTAATATTTTAATATAGTCTCTGCCTTTGTTGGTAATCACTTTGAATTATTTTGTAGGGTTAGAGTCAGTTTGTTATAGCTATTTTAAGAAGAAAAAATATATTTTTTTAAAAATAATAATAATTACTTTTAAGAATATTTCATTCGTTTGATACAACTTAAAAAAATCGAAATCTAAAAAAATTTAAAAATAGCTTCAAATGAGAAGTCGTAAAGCGTAGCTTCTAAAAAAATATTTTTTTTTTAGAGTAGAGAGAAAATAAGGATCAAAAGATTGAACTAATTTTGTAGCAAAAAAATGTCTTTTATGTAATTGTATCCAAACAAATTAAATTATTTTTTAAAAAAAAAGTGATTTGATTACGATAAACAAATGTAAAATAGATTCTGATTTTTCATAAAATTTCTAAATTATTTTATGTCAAAATCATTTTTATTTTAATTCATAACAAACAGACCCTTAATCATTCTATAGGTCTTGTAATATTGTGTAATTTAGATTTTAGTCTTTCTAAAAATTAAATTTAGATATTCTTCGGTTAACCTCTATATTTATCAAAGTGAATTGTTTATGTGATGCGTTGGGTTGGGTTATTTTATGTGTGTTTTAACCTCATGTGACCTTGTCAACAAAAAAAAAATCTCATGTGATAATTAAGTTTAATAACTAAAACTAATTTTTAAAAATTGAAAACTATAACATTTAATAAAAAATTGAAGAAGAAAACATTTATTAAAATTAAATAAACAAAATCTAAAAAGTTAAAAGAGAAGAAGTGTGATTTTTTTTTAAGAGACTAAAATGAAATATATTATCAAATCAAAAGTGTTTTTCCTAGCACAAGGTGTACCAGGAATAAAACAACAAAGTTTGAACAATATCACAGATGAAACAAAACAAGAGAAACAACAAAAACTTTTAACCAATGCTCAGCATGGTAAACGGACTAAGTCATCAGTTATGAAAATTGAAGGAAAGAGTGGCTTATTTCGCCTTCAACCACATAAAGTGAGTGACCAGAAGAATTGAGATTGATGAACAACGGATGTTTCATTGAAAGAAATCGAGAGTGTAGAATTGTATGGGTCTTCTCTTTTGTAAAGTTTTTGTATTTTCTACTATGTTATTCTATTATTTGGAATTCTCTCAAAAAAAATTCAGTTGTTGCGTCATAATCATCAAACATGAGAGAATTATTTAATTGGGATAATCATCTCATTTTCTCTATCATTTAGATTTAACATTGTTTTCTTAATCTATGTAATCATTATTCAATTGAGAGAATCTTTTCAATTTTTCTCTCTCACTTTTGATGACTGAGATGCAACAAATAAGAAAAATTTGAAGGATTCTAATTAAGAGAAATTTTCTCGTATTTTATACTCTTGTTAAGTGAGAAACAACTAAAGCATATGTGATTGAATGGTACATAGAATAAGAAAAAGTTAAATTATATGAAATACTAAAATTCATTAAAAGTTAAATTAGGGCCAAGAAGGAGAGGAGGAGGAGGAGGTAACTTAGGAAGACTACTACTCCCTTTTTTTTGGTGCGGTGGGAAAAGGAAGCAAAAGGAAAAACAAAAGACAATTAATCTCTCAATTAGCCATTCAACAAGCATCAGAATCTAAAATGGAAATAAGATTAGGAAGAGGATTATGGCAAAGATGTAACTTCTTAGAGTCAAACGAGCCTAACTTAGTGAACATGTCAGCATTTTGATTACCTTCCCTTGGGATGTGAATTAATTGGACATTCCAATAAAGAATCAACAAATCTTGGATTAAGTGAATTCATTATAAAATAGAGAAATAGATAAAAAAAAAAAAAAACTAGATTTTCGACAGGTCCTATCGACTGTTATAATGATCAATAAGTTATATTTCACATGTGTCATGTATGTGTCTATCGAAAAACACAAATGTGATTATTAGATGATTGTTTCCATTATGTGCAAATTTGCACATATTAAGAAATTTAAAATAATAACTTTGTATTTTTTTTTTAAACAAAATAGTAAGTTTGTATTGAAATGTACATTTTATATTAAATATATAAAAAATTTAATTAAAAATATATTTTTCAATTTTTTTTTACTTTTAATTGTTTTAACATGTGCAATGTTGCACATGTTAGACAAATCATTATTAGATATACAATATAGCGATAAAATGTGCCTTAATATGTCCTTCAACGACAAATGAATCGTACCAAATTTGTAACGTATTTGAAAACATAATTTATTAAAATGATTTGCTTGCATTTGATAATAAAAAAGAAAAATAAGAACTATTACCTAATTTAGAGTAAACCCAATTTATAGCCATATAAAAAATGAAAATGGTAAATAAGAACAAATTGCATAACAATAATTAAAGTTCGATTAAAAAATATGGTCAAATTGCAGCTTAAAAAACTGAATAAAAATTAATTATTTAGAGTACAAAGTTAATAATACATATCAAAAACAATTATATAACCTGGTAGATCATTATCTTTGCCTCCTTGCTTTAAGTTGACAACAAAAAAAACTGAATTTGGATGTCCTTTTATGGAAACTGCTTGAATCAAATATATAAGTATATATCTATATGTACTTATTTATTTTACATGTGCTCATTGTTTCTGCACACAATATACAATTTTATTGTATATTTAAACCGCATTAAAATACCTGGAAAATCCTTTTTTGAATGGTTCATCCTAAACGACACCAAACTAAAATTAAATAACATAGTGGATCGGTTAAGTTTTGTCTTTAATAGTGATCTAAACCGCACTGTGAACACACAAAACTTTTTTGTATAGCTTCATGAACGTGATAAGTTAAATTTCCTCTTTATAAGTGAACAACTTATACAGACATTAGTATTCTTGAACTTAATTTAAGAATACCCTATCAAAATGTTCATCTGTCTGAAAGCAAATTGGAATTCAAATTATATAGTTTCAAACATCACTATTATTTCTCAAGTAATGATTGACTAATGTAATTTTGATGAGATGATTGCAAACTCTCTTTGAATATAGATCTGATCCAAAGGGGTTAAATTTACAACTAACTTCAAGTAATCATACGTATTATTAGTGCTTCAAGTAACCATACATATGATTACTGTAGTAATCAATAAGCACCCAAGCTGATACCATAAAAATCACGCAAGAATTTCCATCCCTTGGAGAAAAACACAGACCCGTTAATTCTTTCCACCAACACCTCGAACTGATTGCTCTTTGCATCAATCAAAGTCGCAAATCGTTGAACTTGGTCCCCAAAGTCGTTCGTGAACATGTTAGGCAGCATAACAGCTCCCTGATTCATCAACAAAAACGATTAGAATCATTACAGATAACAAAATTAAACAAAAAAAGATAACATGTTAGACAAAATCATTTTCACCTCTTCAACATCATACTCGACTATGTATGTCCTAAACTTCACACAAAACTTGTTGACAACCCTTTCAAAGGATGAAGCAGGATTATTGAGCAAACGACATGCAACAACATAAAGCTTTAAAAAATAGAAAAGGATATTGAAAACATACATCGTAATTGTGAGAGAAAAATAATTGTATCATCTGTCAAGCAGTGATAGGACAACAGAGTTTCAATACCACGACCTTCCATTGCCTGAATCAATGATGGAATAATGGAAGAGATTGAATTTTTTTTAAGTCGTATATTTGTGAGAAAAAATAACCGTATCACCTGAATCAAGGGGCTGAATTTTTATTTACTTCCTAGGCCGCATATTTATGGTAAGAAGAGATTGAGTTTTATGCTTTGTGATGATTTTGTTTGGAAAAAAGTCAAATGATTCTGATAACTAATGGCGCAGGAGTGAATCAATGACACATGATTTAATGATAATAAAATAATTTTAAGCCTGGGCCGCATATTTATGGTAAGAAGAGATAGAGTTTTATGCTTTGTGAGAATTTTGTTTGGAAAAAAGTCAAATAATTCTGATAACTAATGGCGCAAGAGTGAATCAATGGCGCATGATTTAATGATAATAAAATGATTTTAAGTCTAGGCCGCATATTTATGGTAAGAATAGATAAAGTTTTATGCTTTGTGAGGATTTTGTTTGAAAAAAAGTCAAATGATTCTGATAACTAATGGCGCAGGAGTGAATCAATGGCGCTGAAGCTTTAATCTGCATAGGAAGCTTTAATGATGCGCAGGAGTGAATCAATTGCATGTTAAAGGGATGAAGAAGTCAAATGTGTGAATTAAATGCAATAGAAGAAATTCAGATCGGCTGATTAAGAAATGCACTCAATCTTTCTAAATCAAGCTTGTTTGTATTAACTTTGTTTGTTGGTGATGAACTACCATTCAAATTTGAAATGAATTGCCTTAAACCATTTAATGAATGACAAACAATTCGAAATGAAATGAATTTATTGCGTGTTAAAGGGATGAGAAAGTCAAAGGTGGGAATTAGTTGCGTTGGAATGGAAGGGAAAAAACTAAGTTAAAATTAGGGTTAGGGATTGTTTGACCAGACAAACTTTAGAAAGAAAGATGTGTAGAATTTAACATTATGCATGCAGTGGAAAGAGTATTCAACTGCTACCCATCATCAAAATATACATCTTTTTATCCTTAATTGGGTGTCGTGAATACCTACATAGTTAGCATGACGACACAAGGGATCTTTAGAAAGACGAGTAAAGTACCAAAATAAGGAACTACCATTCCCTATCCTATAACTGAAACCATCACTAAGAATTTCTTCTGCTTTAGATATGGAATTCTAAACCGTCGGTGAATATTTGATTTTGAAAATACAATATTTTTTTTTGTTTTGTTTTGGGAATATTGGACAATGAGATTTTGTTTCATGTAGTTTTGTACGGTGGATAGAGAGGGAATTTATCTGAGGGTCGATATTCATAGACATGTGTTCACTTCGTGGATCAATATGTCTATTGATGCTTAGGAAATAAATATGTTGGTTTCTATAAATATTTCAACTTTTCATTTTAGTCCCTCTAAAAAATTTCTTCAACTTTGAGTCTATAAAATTTTCAACCACTACTTTTTGTCCCTATTTTTAAGTCAATTTTTGTATTTTTTTTTAATAAAATTATGCATAAATGTATATAATATTGTAAAAATCATTCAAAAAAATTAGAATTTTTTAACAAAATATGAATTTAACATGAATATTTTACCGCCAAAAAATATAAAAAATCATATTTAATTCATGCTTTGTTAAAATAAATTTAATTTTTTTTGGGAAAGATCCTTATAATATTATAAATTTTCCTGCAAAACATTATGCAAAAATATGAATTCTACAAATGAGTTTACTTTAAAGGAGGGACCAAATGCGAAGATGAAAAACTTTTGGAGGACTAAAAGTTGAAGAAATTTTTTAGAGGGACTAAAACAAAAAGTTGACATATTTATAGTGACTAAATACATTTTTAACCATACTTTTATTTGTGCATTATTGCAACAGGTAATAAAGAGTAAGTAAAGCTATTTGAAATCCAAATTTTCAAATAACAAATATAAAGGTGTAGTTATTTGAGATCCAAGTATTAAACAAACATAAGGTTCAAACATAAGTATACACTTGTTCTAAGTATTTTTAAATACCAACTTTAGTTATTTGATATTCAAAATTTCAAATAAGAAATATAAGATTTTAAGATACTAAAGTAAAACGCATAAGTAAATAAAACATGTTTAAATGATTTAGAGATTTATGTGAAAAGATGTGTTTGAGAAATTAACTTGGTAAAGATAGATGTTTGCAAGATTTATAAATCTACAAATTTGAGTTGTGGAAGTTATAACTTCACACAACTTCCTGGAAACCTGATGGCATTTGGGGTTTTTCAACTCAAACATCATGTTAAGCATGGGAAGACACACGTTTTAGGATACAATCACAATACTTAACATGCATATCATTCCTAGGATGGGTCATCAGTAGCGCTCCATCGTGGGAGAGGCTGAGTCGTGGCCTATGAAAAGAATCCTAGATAGATCTTGGCGCATCTCTCAGCGTTTTCAATATCTTGTTTAAATTCAAACAGTCTTTTTTGTTTCCGTCTCCTTTCAGTACTTAAGGACGTAACACATATTAAACAAACAGTTCCATTTTTATCCCCTTTCGGTACCAAGGAATTTGGCAATGAATGTGAAAGTAGCTAAGTTTTACTTTCAAAGATTAGCATTAAAATTGTTTGTTTAAAAGAAGCTTTGAAGGTTGTAATAAACTAAACTTACAACATAATTATTACCTAATCATTCCTTAACAAAAAAAAAAGTGGTTTAGCTCATAGTGAACTTAAACACAAAAATAGGAATGGAGAAGATAATGAATAAAAACATAATTGCATAAATTATTTAAAAGATAGGAGAATTTACAAAAGAGAAATTACAATCCTTGGAAGATGATAGTGAGTTTTTTGCAACACTCACTTAACAATTTACTCTAATAACTCTAAAACTCTAAGATCTAACTACTATGCTTTCAAGATGAAATGGTCGAAGGTATGAGATGGTGACTAGGGTTGATTGGAGGTTGCTGCTTCCAATCTCTGTTTTATTCAGTATAGTATAGTCTATGTATGCTATGATTTAGAGCCCGTTTGTTATGAATTAAAAAAAGGTTTTGACATTCAATAATTTAGAGCTTTTTTAGGGAACTTAGAGATTTTTTTTTTGGAAGTTTATAAAAAAGAAGATAATGTTGTGTGTTTGTTGATGATAATAAAAATCACTTTTTTCAAGAAAATATTTAGCTTGTTTGGATACCAAGTATATAAAAGTTCCACATTATACTACCATTTAATTTCTCTCTCCTCTAATTTTTTATTTTATTTTTAAGGAAACCCCCTATTTTGAACCTCTACTGACTTGAGCGTCGAAGTGTCTGCAGGTACACACTCCCCATTCGGTCCAACGCTCACCGGAGTACTTCACCACTGCATTAAACAAAGCACCAACAACCACCTTCTAATCAGGTACGATCATGTTACAATGCTAAAATCTAACCTATCAGGCCTTGTGAATGTATATTTTATTAATTAAAGAAAAGATAAAAATAACACAAATATATGTCAATGATTTTAAATTGAATAATCACTTTTGAATATTAAATAAATTACACAAAATTGATTTTATCTGATTATCAGGAATTAAACATGAATATTTGGATCACGCAATTCTATCATAAACAACACAATCAACTACACTTCTCTCTCATTTGTCATGAATTAAATACGACTTTTTGAGTCATGTACATCACGTAAATATGAATAATATAAATGTATTTGAAATACAAAGTATTTACATCGGTAAGTCCTAGCTAACTAACAAATGCAAAATTTGTTTCATGTAGTATTTGTTACTCCATCTATTGGCAAAAAAGAAAAAAAATTGAAGTTATTTGCAAATTTTAGTCCATATTACATTTATGTATTATGTATCTATTCTCTTTTAAATAATAATTTTTTCTAATAATTGCACAATTTTTAATTTCAAAGTGGTAACTAATGTGATTTAAATCACTTTAGTTACCACTTTGAAATTAAAAGAGGAACATAAAAAATACTAATTATTTTTTTTATATCCCATTTGTCTTCATATATTGTAACTTTTTTTACACGTATATGTGAAATAAAAGACATTTTGGTAAACTTAACAATATGAAAATTTGATACATTTTAACTACAGTGAATACTATTATAAAAAATTATTGTTCCTTTAAATATTTATATATTTTGATTTACATTTCTGATCTTTAACAAGCGTTCTGACATACACTTTTTGTTCACCTGTTTGCTTTTTTATTGCGCTAATACATGTATACATTTTGCAATTTCATTTTGTAACAAAATATACTTATATTTAAAATTTTCAATGAACAATATAACAAATATAATATAAATTTTTATATTTTTAAAATGACACCAACAATATATTATTATTGTTAAAAAAACAATATAGCATTCTTACAGACACATTTGTTTAAAAGTATAATTGAAAATAAAAAAGTCAGCTCAAAATCATGTATTTTGTTCATAAAAATACAAATGAAATATTTATTATTTTATATTTTTAACTTTTGACTTTTAATACCACCACTAAATTCTTATAGTGCTTAGTACCACTACTAAATCCTGCTTACTACCTTACTACTACCCATCTCAATCTCAAATTTAATTTGACAATTATGTTGTTTTTAGGTGTATAAACTATTGTTTACAAATTGTGTAGCTAATAATATGCTTTAGCACCACTTTAAAACAAGAATACCAGCAACATGTAATGTTTTATACAGACATTTGAGGTAAAAACATATTATTTTGTATTTGTAGTAGCATGAACAACTGTCACAATAGAAACGACGGTAATTTTAATTAGGTTGTTATTCCCTCGTCATGCATCTTAAAACTTTATTAGTACAATCTTTGGTTTGAGATAGTATTTTTGAGTTTTGTAATCTTTTACATTGATGAAATAGTTTCATCATATCCTTCATGTAGAATATAGCTCATATTGTTGGGTTAGGGTATTGATTTTTGTTTGATTGTTTAAAATGTTTTGTACCCTAATGAAAGGTTTCAAAGACGTCCCACATTGCAATAGAGTTCTTAATGAAACTGAGTGATACTTATTTACGCCTAAGACACAGAAATGAGTATATTCATCTCTTTCAAACTGTCAGTTGACGACGGCGTATGTGCAAATGACATTCCAACATATGTCTGCTTATATACTTCATTTATGTCAACGACAAGAGCGCCATTTTTGACAAGTTACGCCTAAGACACGGAAATGAGTATATTCATCTCTTTCAAACCGTCAGTTGACGAAGGCATATGTGCAAATGACACTCCAACATATGTCTGCTTATATACTTCATTTATGTCAACGACAAGAGCACCATTTTTGACAAGTTCTTCATCAATCGAAACGACATTGGAATTTGTCACAATGCTGGAATCTTTATCATATTGAATTTACATGTCCCACGATTAATATGAACGAGAAATAAAATAAATATTCAATTTCAATGATTCTTGCCACTTAGTCTATACATTGCAACATAAAAATATAAAACAATATGTCCCCGTGAGCTTAGCTCACTTGGAAAGGGATAACGCATATTATATGCAGGGGTCGGGGTTTGAACCCCGGACACCCCACTTATCCACCTTTAAGGTGAATTTCTCTAGCCGCTAGGCTACTTGACCAAAAAAAATAAAAAATATAAAACAATACTTCCTTCATCCTCGTCGTTTTATATTTCCACGCAAAAAAAAAAATGAATGATCTATGTCACAACTAATTGAATCAATCTCAAATTATTCTTTCCTAATACATGTGAAATGATATTATGGAACGAAGGGAGTATAAAGCCTGTACATATAAATGCACGATCCAAAAACCATCAATTACCATTTTCTTCGCTCAAAATAATTGTAAGAAAAACCCAAAGCCAAATTCTTCAAATTCAAACCGAACTTTTGAAATTTGGGTCGATGTAGTGCGTATATAGCCGAGCTTCGGGGAATCCTTGATAGTCTTCAAATTGTTAAAGATAAAGTCTTTTCAAAGGTGGAGCTTCATGTTGATTCTAGTGTGGTTGTGCATATGTGGCAGTTTGGGAAGGATGGGAGTCTTGTTGGTCGGCGACTCATTAAAAAAATACGTAGATTACTGACTTTGGAATGGGAAATTAAGGTGTGCCATTTCTATCGTGAGGCAAATGCGCGTGCGGATACACTTGTAAACATGGGGTGTGATCATGGTTCTGATTTGTGATTGCATGAGGTGTGCCCCGCTAGGCTTAATTTGTTGATGCTAGATGATGATGTTATGGGGATAACGACTCCTAGAGTCGTTGTTGTTTAGTTTTTTCTTCTTCTGGGCTTAGGCCCCTTTGATTCTCGAAAGAAAAAACTGAAGACAACAACCAAATATGATTAATCACCTCAGAGAAATTATAAAAAAA
>Ga0315914_1000353_pt1 | contig 53814 bp, 26 predicted proteins | sample MpolenodulesMG_FD_203920 | JGI IMG/M metagenome (GOLD analysis project Ga0315914, IMG submission 203920) | Medicago polymorpha root nodule microbial communities from Los Angeles, California, United States - elongated nodules | ecosystem: Host-associated > Plants > Roots > Nodule | place: USA...
GTTTATATATAGGGCAGCATTTTGCGTTCGGGTTAACTTTAAGGAATAAGAGATAAGAGATTTCAGAAGTATTTGAAAATAACATTTTGATTAAATTAAACGGGGTTAATTAAATAGGGGTAATACAGTAAAATCAATCATTGAAATTAGGTTAAATTTATGGCAACATTTTGCGTTCGGGTTAACTTTAAGGAATAAGAGATTAGGTTAGAAGTAATTTAAAAAATGCTTCACACCAATTTCATTCCTATCCTCTTGCCTCTTTTTTTTTGACAATATTTTCTACACTTATCCTTATTTATTAATTTTGTTAGGTATGCAGCAACTTAACCTGATATTTTCCCTCCCATCTGCTTTATTAGGTTAGAAGTAATTTAAAAAATGCATCGCACAAATTTCATTCCTATCCTCTTGCCTTTTTTTTTTGACAATATTTTCTACACTTATCCTTATTTATTAATTTTGTTAGGTCTGCAACAACTTAACCTAATAATTTCCCTCCCATTTGCTGTATTAGGTTAATAGTAATTTAACCTAACAAATTCCATCTAAAAAATGCATCGCACCAATTTCATTCCTATCCTCTTACCTCTTTTTTGACAATATTTCTACACTTATCCTTATTTATTAATTTTGTTAGGTTTGTAGCAACTTAACCTAATATTTTCTCTCCCATTTGCTTTATTAGGTTAGCAGTAATTTAACCTAACGAAGACAATTTCCTTTGCATGTATCATTTGCAATGACAATTAACAAAAGTCAAGGGCAGTCGCTTAAACATGTTGGTGTTTATCTACCAACACCTGTATTTTCTCACGGACAATTGCATGTTGCTGTTTCAAGAGTTACATCCAAAGAAGGACTAAAGATATTGATCACTGATGAAGATGGTGAAGATACCAACGTAACGTCTAACGTCGTATATGAGGAAGTATTTCGCAATGTGTGATGAAACTACATGCCAATATACAAAAAATTTCATATTTCTTTTACCGAATTATTGATAGGATTGCCGGATTTTCTTTTATAATATTTTCAGATTTCATACATTTTATGAAGTGTTTTATTTTGTCTACTATTGATTATCACGTGTTATTTTTTTCACCGTTACCAATTATATATTGCATTGTATTATTCGTGTGTCAATCCCTTTACAATAAACCCGTGCGGAGCACGGGTCAAAAATCTAGTTAATTTTGTTAAGTCTGCAGCAACTTAACCTAATTTTTCCCCTCTACTAATCCCTTATTAGGTTTGCAACAACTCTATCCTAAAATTTTGGCTCTAAATTTGCATCATATATGTTTTTCATTTCTCTCTCTAATAAACGTGAATATTTTTCAAAGCAAAAATTTAATAGATATCTTAATCCTTATCCTTATTTATTAATTTTATTAAGTCTGCAGCAACTTAACCTAATTTTTCTCTCCATTAATCCCTTATTAGGTCTGCAACAACTTAACATATTGTTTCTGTAGATTTTTTTTTACAAGTTGTTTTATACTTATTTAATACGTTTACAAACAGAATACTCTAATTTCCATGCAATTTCGGCTACCCTAAATAATTTGTTAGGAACCATGAACTGCATTAATTTTTGATGTTTAACTATAAAAGTAATAAATAAAATTAACCCGTGCAACAATATAATTTTGTATTCTTTTTATCTTTTTTCTTTATAATTTTGTTTATTATCATTTGATTGTAATATTGTATCTTTAATAATCTAATTTGCGTTTATTGATCGACCCATAATCTTACGGGTTAAAAATTATTTATTGGTCTCTATTATAGTCGAGAAGACTCGCGCGTCGGGTCAAATGTGTAGTTAAGTTTGGATTTAAACTCGAGATAAATCCGAGTAAATTTATTTAGTTATTGCTTACACATAAAACAAAGAAAACGCAATAATCAATGATCCTAGATTTAAGAACAGAAACAAACGACACGAACTAGTTTCCTTTTCTTGTTCTTACGTTTCTCTCTCTGTGTATGTCTCTCTCTCTCTCTCCATAAGAATTAAGAACACACCAAGAACACATACAACACAACCAAGAACAATAATCTGAGTTTTTTTTTTATCTGCACCCAGTTCTTATCTTTAACAATAATTTTTGCTTAAAATTTGATACTGCATCCTTTGAGCTATTATTGCATTGTTTTGAATATTTTTAACTCCAATCTTCTTGCTTTACCAAATTATCGTTTATCTAGTATTTTATATGGTTAATGATTTAATGATTGATATTAAGTTGGAATATTTTTATTTTTTTTGAAACTGAATAATTTGTGAGACCAATCTCATTTAAAGTATATGTAACATTTAATTGAGGTCAATATTTATTTAATTGCATTAATGGATTTGGTTTATGTGGACAGTGATTTTCCACCGCTTCTGCTTTATCAGTGGATTGTTGTTTCTCTGATCTTTGAAGAATTCAGTCATGGCTGCCAATTTCTGGACATCATCTCATTAGTATGTTTAATTTTTCTTCTTCCTTTTTTGTGTTATAATTTGGAATTCTTATTCATCTGGTGTTGTGTGAATTTTGCAGCAAGCATCTTTTGGATCAAGAAGATGTGGATATGGTGAATCCAGTTGATAAAGAAAAGGGTGTCACACTTGAGGATTTTAAGCTCATCAAGATGCATATGTCCAATTGTATGTATTCTCACTTTTATCTATATGCATATCTTCAATTTCGATGTTTGGATAGAGGGTTTTGGAGGGTGAAATTTATATGTTTGAATTAAGCAATTTAACTTTTTTTACTAGTGTAGTAAGTAGTAAGGCTCGTGCAAAACTGTGTACTTTCTGTTGCGAAAAAAAAAGTCCCGGGGTGAAAGTGAAACGCCACGTGGCTGTACATAGGAAGTCAATATTTGTCAAATATCGCCCACGGTGGATTGCGCGGTAGATTTTTTTGACAACTGCCATGGTAAATTTGTGAAGGATGACGCTATGGCGGTTTATTGGCTTCTGCCATGGTCCGGCATTTGCAATCGATGACAGTTTAATATCTCGCATCGCAGGGCGAGTGTCATTTGCAATCAATAACACTGCAAAATCTCCCAAAGCAGGCCATATGTCATTTGAAAACTGTGTTTTCTTACTACGATTAGATACACCTGCGACATCTCACTGTGTATCCAGCTGTGATAGCAGACTGCATTGGCTCTTATGAGGCCGCAACAGGCATAGGGAATTTTTTATGCTTTTCTTTTCTTAATGTCTGGACTTAGAAATTCAAAACTTCATGAAAGTAAATCACTAGGGAATCTAGTATTGTTGTCTTTCATTTGCCATAAAGTGATTCTTAGTATTTAACTTTGCTGAGTTCCCTCCTTTTCTTTTCTTGCTTGTGCAGATATTTTGAAATTGGCTCAACAAGTAAAAGTGAGGCAAAGGTGTGAATTGTATTTCTTGAATATGTGCAACTTTGTTCCTTTGTGTTTGTGATCTATCATATCCTAATATTGGGGAGTTACAAAATATACATTTGGTTACTAGCGAAAGATTTGTATATTGGTTTGACTTTTTTGGCTTAAAATGTATGTTGTCACAATGCCTGAATTGCAGTCTTTGAGACCAAAAGTCCTTTGAGACACGGAATATGAAGTTATTTGTAGAATTCAGGCTTTTATCTATGTTTATTGGAAGTTGGTTATTTATGCAACATTGGGATATTATATTGATTCTTGCAAATTTGACTAGATGAAACTCATTAGATTTAAATGACAATCATTCAAATTTGTAAAGGAACTATAACATTCATATCCTCATTAATAATAATGGTTGAGTTGAGGATCTTGAGTAATCCTTTTGTCCCCCATAGATATGCATATATGAACGTGTAAAAGAGTTGAACTTTTCTTAAATTTTCTGGTAAAAAAGTGATATATATTTTCATCATCTTGCCAAAACTTTAAGATCTTTTGTCTATTACTTTAATTGTTATGGCACCATCTAATATGTCGGTCAATCTTTTAGGGTTGTTGCTACTGCAGTTACATACATGAGGCGTGTTTACACAAGGTATGTGTTATAACCTTGTTACTTGTTAGTCTGTGGTAGAGGGAATATTCCTGAGATCATAAGAACTTCTTGTTTTAGTTTTTAGATGGAGGATAGTTTGTATGTTCTATGCTGTATTTATGAAGTTTTGAGTCAGTATTGTTGCCAGTTTAAAGTTCATAAATTGCTCTTTCGTTTCGTGCCTCTATAGAAATAACAGAAGACAATATGCATAATCAAATGAGTATTTTACATTGTATTTATAAGCATAAAACTTACGTTTTGAATCTGAATTTTGAAATTGGAAAAGTAACAAGTTGACCTTTGTCATAAAAATTGAAAATTTTATTAAAAATTGAATCTGAATCAGAGGACATCCCTTGTGTTTTTTCGATGCTGTTCTCATTATTGACTCTTAGAAATTGAATCTATATGCTTGTCTTGTTTGGATGTCCTGGCTGTCCTCCAATTCATAATAATACTATCTTCATCTGACCTTGGAAATAGTACGTGCTTAATAAATAAACTAAACTTAACAAATATCATCTCATCTAAGAGTTTTCTTCATTTCTTTTGTTATAAGGAAGAGTATGACAGAATATGATCCACGCCTTGTAGCTCCTGCATGCCTGTACCTTGCATCAAAAGCAGAAGAAAGCACAGTGCAAGCTAGGCTGCTTGTATTTTATATTAAGAAATTATGTAAGCTGTTAGTCAGCCTTATAAATTTGCTTTATTTTTCCTCTTGTTAACTTCTGATCTTAAAAGAACTATTTGTTTTCAAAGTTGTTTCTTGCCAGTATATTTCCTTTTTGTTCTGAAAGCACAATTTCGCATGCAGATGCTGATGATAAGTATAGATACGAAATCAAGGACATACTTGAAATGGAGATGAAGATTTTAGAAGCATTGAACTATTACCTGGTTGTATTCCACCCCTACCGCTCCCTCTCCGGGTAAGGACAAATTTCACAAATACCCCTTTACTTTGACCTTGCTAGACATACAGTATCTATGTCTTGTTTCAGTCACATTCTATTTAATATTTAGCTATTATTTGTATGGCAAACTCCAGTTCAGAATTTCCTTTTATTTAATTTAATATTTAGCTATAATTCATGTGGCTGCAATCTATTTTACTCTAATATTTAGTATTTAATTCTATTTAAGGTAAGTGAAGTGAGAGACGCAATGATGTCCACTTATATGGCCAACTCATTCATATTTTTATCATGAAATTTCATTTGCAAAATTTAGCATTTCCATAAACTATTTGGTTGGCGAACTCATCAGATTTTAAATATCAAAGACAAGGTTACAATTAAGAATATGCATTACAGGACAGTATACATAATACCACCAAGATTTCATGGCAACTATGGTGAGCTGGTTCAACCTTTAGTTAGGAGCCTCCCATAGCACCTTACCAAGGCCTAAGGGAAACCCTGCTTTTTGCCAACATTATCAAAAGACCAACATTATCATTTTGCTTTACAATCAACCGTTCAACAACAGTAATAACAATCAAGTCTCTGATAGATTCTGGTAATTCTAAGAATATAGATACTGAATAAAGACACTGTTTATTGACGTCTTTGTGTGGTAATTTCCGCTGAGGCAATTACAAACAGAAGGGAAATATGAAAACTGAATTACAAAGGCAGAATTTAACTTCTAGAAAACCAACTTTAAGCTCTAGGAATTAGAGAGCCTAGTATCTAACCAACACAATAACAACCAAATGACAGACATGATGCCATCCTTAAACTACATTGGGCTTCCACCTCATATTAACATTCTTAATAGGAGGCCTGCTAACAGTCTTTTGCCACTGGATAGGGTCAGCTACATGTCGTCAACCTTTCTGGTGAAATTCTATGATTTGGTTGTCTTGCTGGTGTTAGAGGTGGATAGCACTTGGGTGACATTGTGGTTGGTGACATTGGTGACACTGGCCAACCACAATATTACAAGTGTACAAAAAAACAAAAAAACCTTGTGAAAGAGAGAGAGAAGAAAGCCACTTGTGACATTGTAGTTGGCCAATGTCACCAACCACAATGTCACCCAAGTGCTACCCGTTAGGGGTCAGTGTGATCATTCTCTTTCACATAACCATATCATTTTGTATGTTGAAGCCAATATAGATGAATTTTAAAACAGGATTTCTACCTAATATCAAACGCAAATTTGTTAGATGAATATATAATAAACATTTTAGCCAATTAGCTCCTATCTATATCAAATGCTGTTAATGTCTCGAATGGTCCTTCATTTTTTTCATTAAGATTACATTTATTTATAATTTCTCACTTACTCTAATTATAATTCTCCAGGTTGCTTCAGGATGCAGGTCTGAATGATCTAAGCATGACGCAACTAACTTGGTAAGAATCTGTGTTGAACAGATGAGAACAGTTTTCGAATACGTTTTCGTTTCATTTTTTCCCATTTTATAATTCTCCAGTTATCTCCTCGTCCCACTTTATTATAATATATGCCTTGTACGTAACTTTTGTTCTGCAATTTCTACTTGACCATATATGCCCGGCATTATATTATCCTTTATTTATTGAAAAGAAACAGATAAATTATCTTTTTGTTGGAGGATCAGAAACCAATACCAGTACCTTGCACTTCTTTTTTCTCTGGTTGAATTATTTTCTCTAAAGGAAAGGGGGAAAATATACAATACATGTTCTCATGTTTGTTTGGATTTTCTAAATTAGTATGCACGTAGGTGACATTCTTTCTTATTTGAATGCTTTTAGAGTTAGAGTTTTGGTGTATCTAAAATGGTTAGGACAACTCCTGTATACTCAAGCATTACCCTCTTTCCGTACATCAATAGAGTTTTTAACGTTGATTCTTGAGATATTACACAATTATCATGCTGTTAAATTATACTTTTGCATATAAACCATGTATTTTTGTTGCATAAGGCTGAAACACTTCTGACCCAGTATCTTTTTATGAAATTTAACTGCTGCAAGTTTCATGGATGTATTTTTTCTTTTAGATATTTGTTTATATAAATAATTTCAACCACACTTTTGTACTCATCATTTTTTGAAACACAGTCCTTCCCACTCACCATGTCATAAACTTTTGTCTTCCAATTTAAACGGGGAACAAGCTTGGCCCATGTAACACCATTGGGTAGTACGTACATGTGTCTGAGACATCATGGTAACCTTTTGGGAACCTTCAGATTCTATTGATTTTGTTCCAGCTCCTTCCAAAGCATTTGTGATTTCCTTCATTTTATATTAAAGAGCAATCAAAGAACCCAGTGGCATGGTTAAATTACTGTCCTTTGAAATACAGTCCTTCCCAAGGGACAAAAGTGATTGTCTGATAGTAGACCATCATAATCAGCAAGCGTCAAATCACCAGAGATTAGTTACATGCTTCCATCATAACTAGTCTGTTTCGTACTTGTGCCTCTGATCTCATCGAAAACAATAATGTTGAAGTGCTTTCTGCTCACCCACCACAACTTCCCAGTAGGACAGTATACTAGACTAGCCACCCACCACCTTGATGTCGCTTTCAGCAAGCATGCACATTCCCTTTGGCTGGAAAAATATTGTCGAGGGGTACAAGTCTGGCGGCTTTGTCGGCAGAAGTGGAACCCAAAACATTGTAGAGCATATCAAGTTTTGGAACAGAGGCGACACACACACTTGAAGGATTTGCAGAGTGGGACGATGATAGTATATCAAAACAATCGGGCTCAAATTTAGGCGTGTCTTTTTCTTTTGATATACTATCATCATCTTTCTCTCCAAATCCCATGATTAGAGCCAAGGAAAATGATTTCCAATCTCAACCTAGGTCCTTCTGGCACCAAGATTAAAACCACAACATGACTAAGCCTTCTGACCTTATTAGATGAATGAATTTTCTGCTCCTGGATGGGGTCGTCCCCCACAAATTTTGGCTTCCCTTTGTTTACGAACCAATTGTTTGATTCATCCATCTTAAACACCGGCTCTCCGTTGAAGATCCGGCATGTCTGACCAATTGGTAGGAAGTCAAATTAAGAAAGAACAGAAAAGTTGTGTTATTGTTTTAAAAGATAAACTATTACAGAATAATCCTTGTAATATCAGGGAAAACCTCCGATGAGAAGAGATAGTTCTCCCTCTGTCCGACCTCTAAGGTTATAATTGAATAAGATCAAGGATACCCTCTCTCTCTTCACATCCTCTTATAACAGAATGTGTCACAGACTTTGTTAACATCGCCATTAAGCTCCATTTTATTAACATCGCCATTAATCATGATTTTCTGTGCCATCTTGCAAATGCTGTTTGGCATTGTAGTTTCTATTATATAATTGGTTTTGTTGAATTCCAACAGGGGGCTTGTAAATGACACATACAAGATGGACCTAATGCTGGTACATCCACCACATCTGATTGCTTTAGCTTGCATATACATTGCTAGTGTACTCAGGGAGAAAGATACCACTGTCTGGTATGAAGAACTTCGTGTTGATATGAATGTGGTGAGTATTCGACTGGGTTAAATATACTTTTAGTCCCTATAAAATATTCTCTTATCGAGTTTAGTCTCTACAAAAATTCCATACATGTTTAGTCCCCCATTTGGTGATTCTGGTGAAAGTTTTCATCTGTATCTAGCCCTTGAAATCATCAAATGAAGACTAAACATGAATGATTTTTTTTTTGGTAGCGATCAAACTTGATAGAAGAGTATTTTATTATGATGATGAATTGCAATTTAAAACTTGAATCGCCGTAGCCTGCTAGTGGCAGTTGCAAAAGTTGGCCTCAGACAGAATAACTGGACAAAATCGTAAAGTGAAAGAAAATTAATAGATTCAAATCTACATGTTCGGATGAAGATCGTAAACAAGTTTTCTAAATGAACAAATCAAGACTATACACTAGTTTTTTATATATCGAAAACTTTGGTTAGATATATAATGTATGATATTGCTGAAAAACACTAAGATGTAAAACATAGTGATGGTAGGTATCCTGTTTGGGACTAAGTCCAACAAATGTGATGTTGAGTAGGGGAGTTGGTTACATTTTATGATATGCCAATCCGTGTGGCCCAGGGTTTAGCAGTGGCTCCTCCATAGTCACCTGTCGTCGGTCACCTTTGGTTGCCGTTAGAGGAAATGGTAAACGAATCACCATGGGAGGATGCTTTGGCTCCCGGAGTTCCGAGTCTGCGGAAGGAAGAACACATAATGCAAAAGATCCAGATGATGCATCAACTGAGCATGCAACCACCGCCACTGGAGCCACCAAACACTAGTCTATTTCCGACATTGGTTGCTACCGCCCATGCAATTGTGAATGGATTCATTTCAGCGAAGCCGTCTTGTGTACTCACAAGAGTTCCATATCACCGTTGCTATTGTTGGAATGGTTCTAGAAAAATTTGAAGCAAAATCAGTTTTCTTTGAGTTGTCTCTCAGTCTTGATCTAATGAGCCAGCCCAAACTGAGACTACCTTTGGCGGCATACAAAAGAAATTATTATGGATGCCACTATGGCCTCATATGTTTTTTTTTTCTTTTTTTTTTCAAGAACTACGGCCTCATTTCAATTGATGGTGTGGCTATATTGGACTCAGCAGGAATTGCATATGCATTTGCAGCAAAGAATAGATATCAGATCGAGTTGGATTCCAAGCAAGAGTTGATTGGTCTTGGTGAATACTCCCCTTCGTATAGTTGGTGTTCCCTTCTAACAAACTAACCACATAAGCAAATGTAACCAGCTCCCCTATTGATCACATTTGTTGAGCTTAGGCCCAAACTCAATCCCTAACATAAGATCTGTTAGGATAAATAGCTTAATTAAGCACTTCTGCGTTGCTTGCTTGTTGCTCGTGGTTCCTTTGTCTGTTATTCATCTGTTTTGAGTTATTTATAAACTTATTCATAACTGCGTAACCATATATTCATAATTTATAAGTTCATAAATAACTCAAAATAGAGGAACAACAGACAGAGGAACCACAAGCAACTGGCAAGAAACAGAGAAGTGAAGTGAGGAGGCCGCATTGCAGAGAGAATAACGAGGCAGCGTCCAGTGGCAGAGGAATCACGCCAGGAAGAATGAAAACGTTTCAATATTCCATTTTTTTGTTTTAAATTTAAAACCCGTGTTTTTCCAAAACTCAAACCGAATCCATGGCAAATTTAAAAAAAAACAGGTTTGTATTTTTGCTGAAAACCCATCAATATTAGGAAAATTTCACGGCGATTCAGCTCGCGATCTCTGTGATCCTAGCGATTTTCCAGCAATCCTGCAACTCAGGATCCCACATGTATTGTCAAACGGATGGCGCTTCAAAGATCGTGGGATCGTGCGATCACGTTAAGTGACATGCGATCCAACCAACACTGGTTGGGAGTATATTTGCAACAAGCTGTGTGGCTTCTCTGTTGCCTAGCATATAATAGAATGGCTGAAATCAATGTCTTTGGTGGCGCCTTTCTCTTGATATTTTTAGAATGGTACAATATTGTTAGAATTAAGAATCTGCAGTGAGACTATCTGGAAACTTGGTTGTCACTATAGTAATTTTACCACTCTGCATGCTATAAAAAATACTAAGTTATGGTAGATGTCAAAAATGCATTGTTGAATTTTGCTGTCTCACTATGTTACAGTCACTTAAATGTAAGTAAATTTTCTGCATAGGGTGCACTAGTTTCTATTCATTTGTTTGATAAAGAAAACAAATTGTATTCTAAGGTAATTTTGTTTTTGTTTTTTGGCAGATTAAAAACATATCAATGGAGATACTTGATTTTTATGAAAACAACAGAATGTTCACTGATGAGAGAATCAATGCTGCTCTCCAGAAGCTATGATCTTGATCCCCTAAAAGTGTCAACATGGAATATTTGGAACTTGAATGAAATTATTTGCTATAGTGGCTTGTCTGAATGAAGTAAAGAAAAGAAAATTTATTTATTTATTATCAATGTTATGTTATACATTAAAACGCTTTGTAATCATTATCAATAGTATGTACACATAATATTGGCTATTGGGGGTCAACCAATGTATTATTAAGAGCTAAATGAATTGGAAAAAAAGTGATACTTGATGAGGAAAACAAGGTTCCCACCTAGTTAATCTTTGTTCTCACTTAATCAAGTCAGTTCTTTCTTACGGGATATAAGGTTGGCTTGGTAGCTGGGGTTGGAGAGTTAAAGAGTGAAGTGATAAAGATGTCGAGAATTTGAACCTCATTCTGATCATATAATACTAACATACTAACATTTGTTGTTTACAAAAAAAAACACAATTCTTTCAATGTTTTTGTCGCCTCAGATGAAATTATACGCCGCCTCTTCCCTATATTAGTTGAAGGAAATAGACATGAGGTCCAAGTAGGTTTGGTCCTCCTATTGGCTTCTTCAAGTTTAGTTAGGGCAACCTTTGGAAGCCTCATCAAAGATAGCTATGAATGTGTTTATTAGTGGCTTTCACCTCTGTTTAAGTATTTTTGCAACCTAGTAGGGGAGGAACTCTAGGGCATCCTTCTTGGTATAAGGCTTACCAAATAATTCTGCTCTTTACCCAAAAGTTTTTGCTCATTCTCAACTGAATTGACCAAAATACCCCTACACATGTTAACTCACACTGCATGAGTTAACTGACACAAAGATTTACTCTAGCGTGAGTTAACTCACACGGGCATTTTGGTATTTTCAGTTGGGAATGAGCAAATTGTGTTGGGTAAAGAGCAGAATTCCTTACCAAAAGCATGAAGTTGTCTCCATTTATCTTTAAAATGGTCTCTTTGGTGGTGGTTCAAATGACAAATAGCTAGATTTGATAGGCACACATACCATTCTACTAAGACCAGTTCCAATTGTATTGTTCCAATGGTATTGTTTACAATGTAAATAATCTTTTTTTTTTGACAAAAAATGTCATACTAAATTTCATATATGGTATTAATAAATACATATATAATTTTTGAAGATTTATTTTTTCGGTATTTAGAGTGGTGACCCAAGAAGTACTGCATCAAAAGGCATTGAAAACCGTTTTTACTTAAAAAAAACATTTTAATTATTGACATTAGGTTATGTCATTTCGCTGTGTCAAGCTTTGTTTTTTTACCTCATATATATGAGCGTTATTGTTTTCTTCACTCAGTTATCACTCTCATATTCTTCTCATTTTTATCAAAAAACTTTTTTTTTCTCGAAAACAAACATTTTAATTAGTGACATTAGGTTGTGTCATTGCGCGGTGTCAAGTTTTGTTTTCTACCTCTTATATATGAGTGTTATTGCTTTCTTCACACAGCTATCACTCTCATATATTCTTCTCGTTTTTATCAAAGTTACATTGTGCCGTTCTCGATTCATCGATGGTGTCTAAGATCGCAACTTCTGCCTCTAGACCTAGAGTTTGTTTTCGTTTTCATTCTCCTACTTTTGATCTCTTGCTTTCTTTAATTCCTTTTCATTTTAGTTTTTCATTTATATGGTAACAATTTTTCAAAATTAAACTCAAACGATTGCACATTATTTTGTTTATGATCAGATCGAGAAGAGTAGTAACCAAAAAATTCATTCTTCCGGTTGTTGGTGTAAATCGTGCATTTGTTTTTTCGTTATGTATTAGTGATATTTTATTTCATGGACAGGAACAACAGGGAGAGGCGACGATTGAAGATCCTCAAATCTTGATGAACAAGATAAAATTGTTCAGAGAAAAGATCCAAAAGGATCGGATGGAAACAGTTCAAGTGAGTTCAATTGGGTAGCCGATTATCTAAAATGATCTACTTTTGTGCTATGATGATGTTTGTTAGAGATTTTTTTCGACGTAAATCGAGGGAGACCAAGTTGATCTACTGGTGACATTTATATACTTAGTGCTAAGTTAGCTTGTTTCTTTCGAATTATTGTTGGAGTTCCTCTTTATGTTTTGGCCGACAATTGAAAAATTCTAAAGCTGAGAACAATCTGTCAAAATTAAATCATGTTACAAGTTGGTTATTAGGGTTTCATGACGAACTCTTCCATTTTCTTGTTTTTAACATTAGTGGTATTTTGGCGGAGGGACTTTATTATTTCTTGTTCGAATTTATTTCCCCTAGTTCTATATGCAACATGGATTAGGGTTCTTTTTGTTAATCTTGTTTAGCTTTGATTTAATCTTCAATATATTTTCTCAGAAGAAACTTCAGATAAATGAGAAGAATCTCCAATGTGAACTTTCCAAGGTCATGACAACAGTGTCAAGATATAACTCATCAATAACTGGGAAGGATAATGTTCAAACACATTCATTAAAAATTGACCATCCATTGGAGATGTACAATGGTTTCCCACAAGGTTTGGGAAATAAATGCCTTCATGTTGTTCATGATGTATCATTTAAGAATACTTATGGATTACAACGTGTTCAAAAGATACCTCATTATACATCATGGATACACTTGTTTAGGTAAGTCTTACTTTCAAATTTTAAAGATCTAAAAATCCTATAAAAATACACGTTTATTCTTTTATTCCACTTTCAAGTATACATTTAATGCTAAATATATTGATCAATGCATTTGTCTTTTTTTTTTTTTTTTTTGTGTGTATTCATTGTTTTATTAAAATCTTTCACACAAAACAGAAATGAGAGAATGACGAAAGCTGATGCCTTTTCTGCAAGACGAAACATATATTACGATCAACATGCAGGTGAAACAATGATATGCAGTGATACCGATGAAGAGGTCCAAGAGGAGAAAGAAGTTAAACGTGACTTTTCTTACGGTGAAGACAAACTTTTATGGTAAATCAAAATTCACATGTTACTATACTTAAATTTAAAAGATATATTTATTTGTAAATAAATATAAAATAACAATAAGAGCTAGGTTCATAGTTGCAATATTTGTTGTTATAATTTAATTTATATGAATCTTCAATTGAACACAAAATTTAAACTCATTGTGTGTGCATCATTTTTACCCTTCATTCAAATGCTTTAAGTTTCTTGTGTTTTTTTTAATACCGCAATTTAACTGTTGAATATATTAGGATGACATTTAAAGAGTACGGTTTAACCAATGAAGTGTTGAGTATCGTTCAAAGCTATATTGGAGGTACCACCGCAGAAATTGAGGTAAAATTTAATAATATAGGGACATAATAATAATACTCTCTCTCTCTCTTTCTTATGATGAGAAACAGAATTGTTTATTTCTTTGTTTAAAAAATTCTTTATTTCTCTAGTCCTTTTTTTCAAAAGAAATATTGATCTTTTTCAAATCTATTAAATCCTAAAGTTCATATGTGTCATTTTTTTTGTGGAAGGAAAATATTATTATAAGTAAGTTGGTTGAAGTATGAGTAATTAATAAAGTTATTCGTAGAATTAATTTAAATTCTTAGAAATATATATTAAATGAAATCAACATCTTTCCTTAGTCATGATGAATTGTAGTTTTGTTTCTTATAAATTGCACTAACCAAGTTATATCATATTAACCTCAATCATTTTTTTTTTATGCAGGAGAGGTATAAATATCTCAAAGAAAAGAGCATGCTTTCTAAAAATTCAAGAGAAAATGCATCTAATTCTGGCCTATGTTTGGATAAAAGTTTGAGTGAGGCTTTAAGTACTTTTGATCACTTTTTCTGTCGTCGTTGCTTGGTAAATACTAAAATACTACTATCTTTTCAGAATTATTGTCATAGCCATTATGTTTACAGTAATGTACACACATTTTTTGTGCACCTTAGATTAATCACATTGAAAAATATGATTGATTCAGTCGAGTAGATATTAATTCAATTTACGGTTGAAATTATGGTTAATTCAGTCAAATGAATTAACCACAACTTTCAACGTGGGTTGAATCAATAATTTAGTGTCTGTTTGGTAAGATATAAAACTGATCTTATGACTTATAACTTATATGTTCGTATGATAAAAAAAAACTCGTTTGACAACTGCCATTTTTATACGAGCTTATAATTCATTTTCATGAGCTTATAACAGTTTTTGAGATTAAAAATTATGACTTTTTATCTCTATTTTACTCTTGCAATCTTAATTGAAAAATAGATATTAATTAAATGCAATTTTTTTATGTCATTTCATATTTTTAAGTTAATTTAACCGTTAATTCTATCAAACACTGCAAATTCAATCATTTAACTTATTCCTTATCAGCTATAAACTACCTTAAAAATCATCCGTCATAAGTTAACTTATCAACTACCTGCTATTTTTTTTTATCAAGGAGAGCCTTACTCAACTTAATTAACTATATTTTTACACTTGTTTAATCGAGTATTGCATGTATATGAAAAAAAATGAGTGTCTATGAAACATTATTATTGTGTTTAATATCAAATATCTTGGGTGTTTACACTTTTTTAATTTTCTTCAACAGATCTTTGATTGTCCTCTGCACGGATGTTCTCAACCATTAATATATTCTGTAAGGAGAAATTTTCTACATTTGTTTCTTGTAATTTGTGTTTCTATTAGTAAATTAATATATATATTTACTTTGTAGAGGGAAAAGCAACCAATTTGGCAACCAGAAGGTGAAAGGGAAGTATGTGGAGATCATTGTTACCTTAAGGTATTATTCTTCTCATTTGTTTGAGAATAATACGTTCTTTGTTTTGATTTCAAATTTAAAAAATCATCCCTTCAAAAAAAATTATATATGTTCTAAATTTTTTAGGGTTAATTATATTTTTATCCATATAAATATTCTAACTTTTCATTTTAGTTTCTATATTTTTTTTTCCGATTTTTGATCCGCTAAAATTTTTGCGTTGCCCTTTTTTGTCTTTGTTTTTAAGTTAACTTATATGTATTATTCAAAATTTTTAATTTTTTTCCACTATTAAGTTTATTACTTTATAGAATTCTTATGTGTTTGACACTTAAAATTTCATATTTAATTCATGTTTTGTTAGAATTCTATTTTTTTAAGAGAGATTTTTATAATATTCTAAACTTTCTGCAAAAATTCATTCAAAATCTTGGTGATAAAGTATTTATGAGTATGGACCCCAAATGGATTATTGCTTTTGAAATTTTTAATTGTTTGTGAGACTAGCTAATACTAAAAATCAAAATTCAATTTCCATCTCTAAGATAAGTTTTTTTTAATATATTATATTTTAGTAATTATTTAATGATGTTTGCTTTCCAATTTGTTTTGGATGAATGATTCTATATTTATTATTTGCAGTTAAAGGATGTCAATATCTCATCAGAAGGTTCAACTTCAGGGTCTTTTTCGGATAATGAAATTCAAACAATGGAGAATGTAGAAGAGATATTGGCACCCTCTAATTCAAAGGAAATCACTGATAAAATAGAATTGATGCGTTTATCCAACTCAATGGAAGGGCAAGATGTTAAGATGCATAATATCACAGAATGGAAACCTTTGGAGAAAGATATATGTTTAAAGGGAATAGAGATGTTTGGAAAAAACAGGTATCAATCTTTATTAATTTTTCACATCACACTTAGTAGTACTTAATTTGTTGTTAAGTATTATTTGAAAATTTAAATTATTTTGAATTTTTTTTTGAATGATAACAACTTTTGCAAATGTGATGGATTGATTTGTCACCTTATAACGAAGACATTAGATTCCATGTGATTGATTGCCAACATTCATGCAGTCGATGATTGCATAACTGTCTCATTGAGATTGGGTAGTTCAGATTTTAAACAGATTTTGATTTTCTTTAAAAATTAAAATTATTGTGCCTGAGATACGAACCGTTTGATCTCGATCAGATGGTGACGTAGTTACTAACTGTGTGAGTGCGTACAATTAGTGATAACAAGGAATCTCGATCCTATAGTGAACTCATTTGAGAATTTCATATTGAATGAGATATGAAATGAACAATACCACCTAAATCCTTAAATATAAGACTCATTGAGTAAAAAGTTGGTCATGGTATTAAATTTATTGAAAATTGAAATTGTCTCCAAATTTCACCTTTTTAGAAAAGTAAATTGGTCAATATTTTCGTCATAATATTTATCACAGATTACAAACAAATATGTACTTAATTAGAAGTTTGTTGGGAAAAATTAGAAAAATGTTCTATATTTAGTGAGAAAGGTAGTATTTACAAGCGAGAGATATCACCCCTCTTATAAGTAAATTCTATAGGTTTGAATTAAGTATAACTCAAACTCTAAGGTGGTGGTAGATTTACAACTCTTGTCCCTAATGAAGTGTGTTCTACATGAGAATGGTGTGTTGAGAGTCTCACATTAGATGAGACATATTTTGAACAATTCTTTACGGTTGTGAGGCATCCCTAACTTGGATATCAATTTTGTAGTTGAGTTAGATTCAACCCAACTCCTAAAACTTTATATTATATATGATTTAATTTAATTTTTATGAGCATATTAAATTCTCTTCTTTCGTTGAAAGCATTGAACAATTTTTCAATAAATATTTTTATCAGGCTTCTGCTTATATATTTGTAAATTATTCTTGTTTTTTTTTTTTAAAGAATTAAGTTCTAACATAGTACTTAGCGGAGTTTGACATTATGACCTCAAGGAACGAAGTTTAAATCTCACCAATGGCTGTTATAAAATAGTCCTTAATACCACTCTTATTAATAATATTTTAATCTCTAACAATATTTTAAACAAAAAATATACGTCGGATCATGGTGATCCAACATCTGTAGTATAATGAAGCAATTTTGAAAATGTTTAGATTTGTAATCTCTTTATATAGTTGATTATCTTAATTGTGATAAATATTCACAACAAAGTAAAACTAAAGGATAAAGCTAAGTAAATTCACTTGTTATGAGTATCATGTTTGCTTTATGTAGTTGAACCATTTTATATGTTTTATCTCATATGTAACTCATGATATGCAGTTGTCTTATATGTCGGAACTTACTTGCTGGCTTCAAGACGTGCATGGAAATAGGCAGATACATGCATGAAGAGATGCCAAATGGATCTATAGATGAAAATGGAACATTTGTTGCACAATACAATGTGAGTATTACAAACATTCATTTTCCTAGCTTCTACGTTGCTTTTATATAGTCTTCAATTGGGTATTTTTACAACAACTTTTCAATTATTGTGATCATACTTTTTAGGATTTTTTTATGAAGATATGATGAATAGTTTGTAGGATGTGTTGCAATTTTTTGAAGATAAGAATTTTATCTAGGAGCAATGATATGTTCTAAAATGTCTTACTCACAAGGAAAAATAACATTATCATTATGAGTTGATAAACTTGAACCCTTTTATTACTGTCATTTTCTATATATATATATTTTTATAACATGCACTCAAATAGGAGGGAATTTTTAGGTCACAAATGCAAAATTAATTGATGGGCAAGTAAGGCAAGATTTTTCAGTCCATCGATTAAGTTAATTTTTTGAGGTGAGTTTAAATTTTAAAATAGTTTTGTCTGAAAGACATCGATATTCAACAAAACTACGCAATTTTTAAAAGTAATTGTGCAAATTTATCTATGAATTTACTTGTATCAACTTGTACAAATTTTATGCCTCAATCCTCTATATCCATGTTGCATCAAATTGTTTTTGTATTAAGAGTGATTTTTCTAGGACCGTGAGGTGCCATCAAGCTCCAGGAGAGGTAGGAGAAAAGGGAAAAACAAGAAGTTCAGATCTTTTTCAAAGTCTCGAGGCATCCGATGTTGGCAAAAAAGAATGATTGCTGGGGATAACGAACCCTATAAGCCTCACTATTCACCTTGTGAGTGTCAAGGAATGTGTACGAAGAAAGAATGTTCTTGTCTTCTTAAAGGATCTTGTTGTGAGAAATATTGCGGGTATGTCAATTTTCATTTAATTTTGTTGCGAAAATCTTGTAGTTAAAATATGTTTTGAAGTATCAAACATTCTTTAGATGAAACAATGTTTTAAAAATGATTGATTACCTTTTTTGTATGTAGGTGTGACAAGCAATGCAGAAATCGATTCAGAGGATGTCTTTGTGTTAAAAGTCAATGCAGAACTCGACAATGTCCATGTTTTGCTGCAAAACGGGAATGTGACCCAGATGTGTGTAAAGATTGTTGGGCCAGGTAATTTATTTTTTACTTTAGAATCTTATTGAAAGCTATATTTTGGTAGGTTTTTTCTTCTTCTTATTTTGAGCAACATGGGGTATGAGCAAAATTTTACTGAATTGAGAAGTCTTAAACAATGACTTTGCCCTTATGTTAGGTGGTTTCCATCTTCATATAACTTTGCAAATCATGCCAAGTTTTCTATTCACTTTCCTATCCACACCTGAATGAACATACTTATACCCTAGTTGTAAAATTTTGAACAACAATGTTTATAGTAGTTGACGCCATAACACTTTTGCAAGATGCATGACACATAGCTAGACAAAATGATATGATAGAATTTTAGGAACAATATAACTAGTGTATACCACACACATAAAAATAAATGCTTAAAATTTAAAGAATATTGAATTACATTATAAATCCATAATAAGTAATAAAGTAACAATTAGTAAGTCTTAAGGAATGAAACTCACATACACGACAGGTTGTAAACCCTAGGTGAAGACCATATTTTCCAATTAAATCAAATACGAGCTTTAAATTTTTAATGCACAACACTTGGACGAATCTCATTCCTATAAAGTTATAAGATAATATATTGAATAGTTCTTGCTATTCCTTACTAGTATGATGCTTCCTTTATATTGTTCCACTTAGTCTTTCCCTATTTGATAATTGTTATTTAAGGATTTTTATATAAGTTTTTCTCTATTTGTATGTGTTATTATTATATAAATTTAAGTATTGCATTTTACAGTTGTGGTGATGATACGTTTGAAGGGCCAGTTCCTCGTGGAGATGGTCAATGTGAAAATATGAATCTTCTTTTGGGGAAAAATAAACAAAGGGTATAATTATTTTGCTGTTTAAGTTATATATATATATATATATATATATATATATATATATATATAATTAGTTCATGAATCCATTATTTTCTTATACTTTATCCTTACTTTTCAGATTTTTTTAGCAAGGTCTGATGTTGCTGGATGGGGAGCCTTCTTAAAGGTTAAGATGTTTGTACTTGTTTTAAAACAATTAAAAAGAAACTCTTCTCAATATACACTCTTTAAAACACTTTTTTTCATTTGTTGAAAATTAAATCAATCTTAAGAAATTTATATGGTGTCCGCTCTATAAGGGTCTGTTTGTAATCTATTATACTTAAAAAAAATTATTTTGATCTTCAATAATTTTAAGTTTTTTTTAATAAAAAGTTGAAGTTATTTTGTGTTTGTTTAGCATAATGAAAATCACTTATTAAAAATGTTTTTTTTTTTAAAACTACTCAAAACAACTTTTCATTTGAATTTTTTTTCTTTAAGATTTGCATTTTAAAAGTGATTACTTGTTTGAAAGAATTGATAACAAATAGACCCCGTAGTAGAATCTATTTGAATTTCAACCAATTAAAATGCGTGTTGAAAAGAGTGTGGTTGAGAGTGATTGACATTTTATACTTTTCATTTTAGAATGACGTGAAAGTAATTCTCACCACTAATTTATAATTATTTCAGAACCCTGTCAACAAAAATGAGTATTTAGGAGAGTACACAGGTGAACTAATTTCTCACAAAGAAGCAGAAAAGCGTGGTAAATTGTACGAACGTGAAAACTTCTCTTTCCTTTTTGACGTGGATGATAAGGCAAGTGTCTCATACCAGTTATATTTTTTCTCACCATGCTACTATTTTATCAAGTCTTTGTATTTTCTTTAGACTTTCTCCTGTGTAATTTCTATTTGTATAGGGTTCAGACTTCTTCTATCTTTATTGTTTCATTGCGCCTTTATAAAAAAAAAAAAAAAATTATTGGTGGGTGGTCTCAGGGGAGGGCACCAAGGCAACCTTAGGCCTTAAAAATATAATTTTTTTTAGTTATATTCTACTATTAAAATAAATAAAATTTAACCTAAAATTTATATTATAATTAAATCGATTAACTTTATCATCAATTTAAACAAAAATATTAAACAAAGGCAATTACATTGATTTATTAAATTTATATTCTAAAACGTCTAAAAAGTTATATTGAAACAAAATTTAATAGTTTTATTAAAAAAATATTATGAGCACCTTTAAAACAACCTCATTTTATATTTTGCCTTAGGCTTCCATACATGTTGAGCCACATGAGCTTTTATTAATTTAGAGAAGTGTGTTCGGATGATTTTAAATTTTCAACTTGCATATGATACCTCTGTTGTTCTTATTGTTTTGTTATCTTTATACTAAGTTTAAATAATCTAACTTATCCTTCACATATATTCAATGCAAGGTACAATATATTAAGTTTTAAAACTATATATACCATGTTAACGCTACTATCATTGTTTTTCTTCAGTATTGTATTGATGCTTATCGCAAGGGAGACAAGTTAAAATTTGCAAACCACTCATCAGAACCCAATTGTTATCCACAGGTAGTCTACAAATTCTTTTTGTAAGACATATGAAACACATTATCTTTATCCTATACAATATTTAAGGTTTTGGCACATGAATTATAATATTTTTAAAAGGGTTCGTCTAATAGATACAATATTGTACATGTTAAAGTAACTAAATGTAGTAATTTTTTTATTGAAAAATACAAATTATTTATTAAAAAAGTATATATTTAATATAAAATGCACAAGTTTCAAGATAAACTTACCATATTAAATTTCTTAACGTGCGTAAATTTACACATGATAGAAAACTTTTTTTAAAATTACCCTTTATTACAAGTATAAATAAAAGTTACAAAAAAATGATATATTTGGTCCAAAAATACATAAACTTTTTTTTGACCAAATTTTGTTTGTATTTGACACAAAGTATATGTAATATTAAAAATGAGTTTCTATTTTTTATTTGCTAAAATGATTTATAATATGGGACGGATAATTGATTATGATTGGATTGAATTATGCTTGACCTTTTGTATAGGGTATGTTTGTTGCTGGAGACTATCGTGTAGCCATACTTGCCAAGGAACGCATTGAAGCTGGTGAGGAACTTTTCTATAATTACAATTATACGGAAAATCAAAGAGCACCCTCTTGGTTTCTTGAAGCCAATAAAAATGCTTCCAAGAAAAAAGAATCCACAAATTCTCATGGCAAAGGCAAGAAATTTGAGTAATTTACATCTACAGTCCAAGATGTACCGTATCCATAAACAAAAAAAAAATATCTAAGTTTATTAAAGATTTTTAGACATCGTATGGGAAATACTTGTCTTATAGAAATTGCATTAGATCATCGAAAATACAATGAAAAAAATATCTAGGTTTATTAAGGATTTTTTTAATGGCAAGATTTATAAGGTTAATTGTTGGAAATCAACACATGAATTGTTTAATATTTGTATCAGAATTTATTGATGATGTCTTTTGTTATGCTGTTGGTGCTAAAATTTTCAATTTTTATGCATGTCGTAATTTTGACAATTTCTGATGGCAAGATTACTTTGAGTGCCAGAGGTAACTCTCTCGAACTAGATCGAGGAGACTTATATTTAGTAATTATGCCATAAAATATGTTCTTTTTTCAAATACTCAAGATTGCAAGCAATTGCAAATGATGTATTAGCAATTCCTATAATTTCAGCAGCTTCTGAATCAATATTCAGTACTAGCGGGCTAGCGACAATATCTTAAGCCCACATTGTAGTCAACTTTATTGGACAACTTTAGAAGCTTTGAAGAATGAAGGTAAAGATTATCAATAGCATTTAGAGAAAGAAATAAGACAACATTGATGTGGTTACTTGTTTTAGCAATTTTAAATTTTCAATGAATAGTGATGGAGTTTGTCCATGGTTATGTTGTTTGTTGTTTTTATAATTTGGATTATCAAATTATTTATAATAATGATATTTTGACTATATGTTCATACCATAGTAGTCAATCCCGGATAGCGTATAACGATCATCAATATTTGATTATTTTTTGGACAAATTACACGAATAATACTATAAAGTATAAAGAAACTTATATATTTCTCAACAAAAATAACCTTTATTTAATATACAGTTAAACATAACACTCAAATCTCATGAAACATTCATAAATCAAAACACCAAAAGATAAAGGAACAACTAAAAAAAAACATAAAACAAGAGAAACCATTAAACAAAAGAAAACAGAGGAAGAAAAAAAAGGACATAGAAACGATACAACAGAGGAAGAAAAAAATAACCGAGGAAGAAAAATAAACAGAGAAACCGTCAAACAAAAGACAAAAACAAATAAAGAAATAACATATGAAAAGAAAACGGCCAAATGCATCCGACGGTCTTTGAAGTTTTGCGTTTTTCCCGAGTTAGTCCTTTTAGTTTATAAGTTTCAAATAAATCATTTTAGATTATGAATGTTTGCAATGTTATCCTCTCTATCTGTCTCCATTTGTAGACGTTGATGTGGCCGTTCACTTGCTAGAGAGGCACAAAACATTGTGTTTTCACTGTCAACGTCTATAACACTGTTTGATTCACTTTCTTCCATTATAAACTAGGATTTAGAAAGAAATTGGGGGAAATCAAAAAAACGAAAAATGGAATGTGATTGTTGTGCAAATTGGTTTTGCGAAGGGTACTGCTAAAAAATCAAGGTTTGTTTTACTTCTGCATCCAAAAATTGTTTTTCTACCCATTTTCATGTATGACCTCTACCCGTTTTGTATCCATAAATTGTTTTTTACCCGATATGTGCGTAGAAATTGGATTTTTTTCATTGGGTGTTTGCAGCCCCCCCATTTGATGAGTTTGCCTAGGTTTTAGATTTTGTAGAAAATTTGACGGCCACATCAGTGTCTTTCAAATGGTGACTGACAAAAAGGCTAATGCGCAAGCAGTCATAAAATAAAGGGTTAATACCACTTTTGGTCCCTCTAATATTAGCGAATTATGGTCTTGGTCCTTATAAAAAAAAGTTTAGATTTTGTCCCTGTCATTTTAGATTCCTCCACTTTTGGTCTCTCATTTAAACATGTTAGCAAGTTCTGCCTACGTGGCATGCTGACTAGGATATTTTTATTATTTCTTGAATTAATTAATTCTAAATGTCTTATTTGTAGTAAATACAATTAAATAAAAAATAAATAAAATTTTAAGGAATTTAGAAACAAACAAAAAATATGTTCATCATTTCTTTATTCTTGTTCATTCAAATCCAGAAATTCATCATAAACCCATCTTTCCAAAATTTTATAAAACCCAAGAAATTAAGTGTGCTCCAATTGCTTTCTTCAATGGTGTTTCTACCATATGAACCCACAACCTGATTTTCATGGAACAACAAAAATAATATGCAAAAAATCGAACCCGAACAGGAACAACAACGCCGCAAGAAAAAATTCTAGTAATTTAGTAAGAACCATAAATCCAGAAAACATTCCTCAAATATAGCAACAACAACCAATTTTTCTGCAAAAATCCAATAAAGCTAGCATCAACAAACAAAAGAATAGAAACAGATTTAGAGATTGACACAAGTAATGGAGAGAAGAAATGTCCAAACAAGAGATGAAGCATAAGAAAATAAAACAATTTAAAGAAAACTAAGAAAGTAGAAGAATAAACAAAAGAAGGAGCAGATTTGTGCTATGCGGATGAGTGTATGAGCGTGAGTGAGGGAGGCATCTAGGATAACTATGAATAAGAGAGAAACGGGTTTGGGCCTAATAGGAAAAATAACTTTTTTTGTTTGTTTGTTTTGGGCTGTGGAGAAACATATTTTTTTTTTAAAAGCTAGGCTGAAAAACTAATAATAAAATAAAATTAATAATAATACCAGGTTGGTCGGGTTCATTCTGGTTTCGATGAGCCCAAAACAACAAACCGAATATACACATAGGTCGGGTTCATTCTGGTTTCGATGAGCCCAAAACAACAAACCGAATATACACATAATAACCCATAAAATGTACCCGAGCAATCCGTAACCCGTTTTAACCCGAATAGAATGTGTAAACTACCATCAGGTTGGTCGGGTAAATTCGGGTTGACCCGTATTTGTCCACCCCTAAGAAGAGAGAAAAAATTGAAAAATGTTAGGGTTTACAAAATCTTCAAAATGCCCTAAAAAACGTTTTAAAATTAGGGTCAATTTGAAAATTTCCTACTAAAATCAAATAACGGCTGAAGCGGACGCTATCCGCTCCACTGTTATAGCAGCTAAAGCGGCCACTATTTGATTCCGCTCCATTACAACGATTAACGTAGCGGTTTGTCGCCGATATGCTATGCGCGACCGCTATTGACTACTATGGTTGATATACAACATGCAAGCTTGTAAATTTTATTCATACGTTTGAGATATTTTTGAATTTTTAAGGGTTAATAGTGCTTTACCCCTTTGTAATATAGACTATTTCCGATTTTCTACCCTGTAACTTTTTTTTTTTGGTTTTCGTCCAAGTAATTTTTTTTTTTGGTTTTGGACATTTATGACAAATTTTGGCCCCTATAATTTGAGAAAATTTCAGTTTACCCCCTTGTAATTTGAGCAAATTTCGGGTTACCCCTTGCCATATCATCGATTTTTGTACAGCCAGATGACCTAGGGGGTATTTTGAAACTTTTTTTTTTTACAAGGACCGAATCCAATTTTTTTTTACAGGAGGCAAACCAGGAAACAACCTATATTATAGGAGATAAAACACTATTAATTCAAATTTTAATCAGTGTAAACATGTTATAAGGTTACCTTCCCTGGGTAAGTTGTAACTGAGAAATACACATGATGTTGATACTTTCCTACCCCAAATGGATTAAATAATAGAAAAATCATGTGTTGATACTTTCCTACCCCAAATGGATTAAATAATAGAAAAATGGTGGAAAGTAATTTATGATTGTAGGTAAGGGTTTAACTTCATGTTCGGTGCTAAAAAAAAACTTCATTTTTATTGCAAAAATGATTTCATTGTGGCCAAGAGGTGAGAATACCTAAACCCAACGAGGACATAGATGATCTTCAATTTTTCACTTTTGCATTTCCATCGAGGATTGTATAGGATAACAAATAAACATATGAGATTCAAAGACAAAGATTGTAAAATCCATGTCCGCCTCACCCCTTGCGAGTTTGGCTTTGCTCAATTTACTTTCTTCTAACTAGTAGATCCCACAAAACTATCACACGTGTATATATTTTATATAAATGAAAAATAAATATAAGAAAATAAATGAAGATAAGCCAAACTCACCCCTTACCTTGGAAACGATACTCCTTCTGTCCCATAACAATTGAGCCAATTGCAAAAAAAAAGTGTCTCAAAATAATTGAGCCATTTCACTTTCCAATACAATATTAGTTACTTTTTCCTCTTCATAACTCTAATTAATACTACTTTTATCACTTCCAATTTAATATATTCCACTTTGCATTTATGATAGTGAAGAATGCACCAATAATTAACAAAAACACTTAAAACTACTATTTTTCTCTCTCCTTCATCTATACATTTTTCTTAATACGTGTGAAATGAGCTTTTGGCTCAGTTAATCTGAGACGGAGGGAGTAATGAAAATGATACTTAGGAAAAGAGCCGTAGATTGGAAGGTACCAAATAATATCCATCCATAAATAAATAATATTCCTCCTTCTCAACCAATATCTTTGTAATTTGCAATTACAAGTTGCAAGTAAGATCCACACAATTCAAATCCAACCAACCCACCACCCCAAACCAAACCACCAACCCCTTGTGTTTTTTTTTTTCATTCCTTTTTTTTCTTACCCTCTCTCTCTCTCTCTCTCTCTCTCTCATTTTTGATTATCTCCATTTTCCAACACCGATCTCAACGACCCTTTTGCATTTTCTCACGTGGGTCGTCGTCAAAATTTCATCTTGGGGTGCATGTCACCCTGTTGAACCATATACAATTTTGAAGATTTGATTCGGTTTTCAATGGGCTGTTTAGATGATGGTCGATTCAATGTTGAGCTTGAAAATGGGAAGAACAATGGGAAAGATGGTTCTGCCATTGAAGATGCTGTCAAGGTTTTGTTGATGGGTCTTGGTGAAGATATTAACAGGGAAGGTATTAGAAAGACACCACTTCGTGTTGCCAAAGCCCTTCGTGAAGGAACAAGAGGTAAAAGAATTTTTTTCATCTTATTCTTGCAACTTAGCTCTTAAGTTTGTGTTTGATTCTATGATGATGAAAATTGATTTTGATTGAATTGGTTTTGTATAATTTGATTTTAGTTTAAAGTGAGTTTCTGGTAAAATTATATGATTTATGTTTGGATCCATTCATGTGAAGGTGAAAGTTAGTTGAATGATAAATTTGAGTGTAAAAATTATGTTTGGAGCCAAAAGCTAAAGATCCTAGCTTCAAGTTAGAATCAAATATAGAGATATCAATTCTAAATCCAGACCCTTATACATATGAAAATTGATTATAAGCCTTCAAAAATCACTTTTGGCCAAAAATGAATCCAAACATGCATCATATGTGCCTTTTCTTTTTTGGTGTCCAATTTACTAGATAGTATTTACTTTAAAATTTAAATGGTGATTGGAGTGAGTTACATGTTTTTGATTTTTGCTTTACATTGATCTATGAGTAGTAGAATTTTGTTTGGCCTGATATCAAAGTTTGGATCTAATATAAGGTGATTTTCATGTTAGTTAACTAGATATATGCAAATTGGAATTACATGATCTTTGACTATCTTACTATTATAATTTTTTTTGATAAAAATCTTATCATAGTTGAGGATATTTATTTGTCTATGTTAGATGATCATTTGCTATTTATCTACATGATTTCTGCATTCCCTTGTACTTTTTACATGCATGTTTGTCCTTTTCTGCCGAGTGGACAGAATTGAAGGGGATGGATATTGGTATTGAATACTGAGTATTAATTTATGTTGTCAACTTCCATCTTAATATTTTTCTTAATGGAAGTAGAAAAATTCAGTGAATTTAAATTTTTTCCACTAATTTCTGTCTGTTGTTACAGTTAACTGTATTGATAAGTCTCAGGCAGTCAATAATTATGATTTGGTTTAGATCTTATTTTGGAAAACATAAATTGCTTGCTTAACCAAAAAGGTATATTTTTTATATGTTTCTCTTCAGTTTAGTACGATTTAGACATGATCTCAAATTGCAACTCTCTTAGTGGAAATTGTTGAAAGTTCTATTTTTAAGGTTGTGTAGATGATCGTAGAAACTACTAGCTAGAGGTAAGTGTGTTTGAGGGATCTTGGATCACATGGCTCTTGTTCAGGAATGCAATCATAAGGTGTTTATGACCTTCTGTGATTCAAAACCAATTCGAAATTTTGTTGCATTTGAGATACGTGCAGGATTGATGTATCACAGAGCATGAATATCTTAAAAGGGATCTTCATGAATGGGAAATGTAACCGTGTTCAAAACAAAGCTAGGGGCCAGTGTTGAGTCAAGTGAAAGCTTTGGGTAGAATATTGATTGCAGACCAGTAATAAAATGGCTCTACACTTGGAGATGTTTGAAGTTCTTTAATTTTTTTTTTAAGGCGAAAGAAACTTGGTGTGCAAATGTATCACTATATATAGAGAGCGACATCTCAATTCTCAACTATGTTAGCATCTTAGACCCTATCAATTATCTGCAGCACAGCAGAAAATATTATTGAAGTAAAGTAAAAAAGAGCAAAGAAAATAGAAAACATGGGAGGACCAGACCAAAATCAATCAAACAAATTTATTAGATGGGATGCCATGCCTATTATGCATGAAAGCTTGCCAAAAAAATCTGGAGGCAAATCCCACTACGTGAAATTAAAATTAAGAATGCTAGATATTCAGGTTAGAAAGTTTAGAGAGAAAACTCCGAGCGTTGTGAAATATCAGGTTTTTAAGTTCTTAGAGGTGAGTTTGGGAAAATGGAGTTCTTTAGCATGAAAGCAGATTGCATTTAGTTGTTTTTCATTTTCTTAGCAATTACCGCCAAGATGATATTTTATTTCATACCTGAATCATGAAGTTGCGCCAAGTACTGGTTTAAGCTTTTTTCATGGAAGTTGTTCATTTGTCAATCTGTTTTGCGGGGCCAGTATCTGGTCATATAATTATCTTCCATTTAGTCAGCTTTTGCATTTCTTTTTCTACGCTCTTGTGTTGTTGCTGCGGGGAGGCTTTTATTATCCACTGGCACTCCACATTACACTGCACTGAATTAAAAATTATAATATATTCTTCAATACTGCCATTACTAATAATGAGATCTATCTTCTTCTAGGTTACAGGCAAAAGGTGAAGGACATTGTTGAAGGTGCTTTATTCCCTGAAGCTGGACTAGATAATAGAGTTGGCCATGCTGGTGGAGCAGGTGGACTTGTGATTGTTAGAGATATTGACTTGTTTTCCTATTGCGAGTCATGCATGCTTCCATTCCAGGTCAAGTGTCATGTCGGTTACGTTCCCTCCAGTGAAAGAGTTGTTGGTTTAAGCAAACTCTCCCGTGTTGCTGATGTATTTGCAAAGCGACTTCAAGAGCCTCAGCGTCTTGCAAATGAAGTTTGTTCTGCTTTGCATCATGGAATAAAGCCAGATGGTGTTGCCGTCATACTTCAATGTACACACATCCACTTTCCAGACATAGAATCAGTCTTTCTCGACTCAAACCACCAAGGATTGGTTAAGATACTCGTTTCCGCTGGTTCTGGGGTTTTCGAAAACAAGAACGCAGACGAATGGGCTGACTTCTTTAGTCTCCTCAAATTTAGAGGTATCAGTATGGAAAAAATCAATTTTAGAGGATCATCTGACATGAGCTGGTGTTCTTCTCAATCCGCCAAAATTTCCTCCAAAATCGGGCCTGTCAACCCTGCAATGGTCACTGCAGCAGCTTCCATTATTAAATCTTTGGGAGAAGATCCACTGAGGAAGGAGCTTAGAGGAACTCCAACTAGATTTGTGAAGTGGTTGATGAACTTTCAAAACTGCAACTTTGACATGAAGTTGAATGGTTTTCTCAATGGTGGGATAGCTTCTTTAAACACAAATAAGGAGGTTGAATTGAATGACAAGAAAATATGTTCTGAGCTGAACTTAGCATTTTGGTCACAATGTGAGCACCATTTACTTCCATTTCATGGGGTTGTTCACATAGGTTACATCCTATCAGATGGATTTAGTCCTATTGATAAATCTCTTTTACAATCGATAGTACATTTTTACGGTTTCAAGCTTCAAGTTCAGGAGAGGCTTACCAGACAGATAGCTGAAACAATTTCGCCGTTGATAGGTGGCGATGTGATAGTAGTTGTAGAGGCTAGCCACACATGTATGATTTCTAGGGGTATTGAAAAGTTTGGAAGTAGTACTGCGACAATTGCTGTTTTAGGACAGTTTTCAACCAACCTTACGACAAGGGCTTCATTCTTGCAGGGTATTCCAAGTCCTACATCTTCAGATCAATGATTCTTGTTTGAACTTGCTTGAAATAATTTAGCACTAGCTCCAATTTTTGTTTGCATTTTGAAGTTTTGAATTTGCTCAAATTTTGTTTCAGTTTACATAGAATTATAGCGAGAAATTGTCTTTTATATGCTTGTATACCCTAAATCTCTTGACAAAAGTTGGATTTATGTACCAGCCAACTTTGGCAGTAAACTGTTGTGTAAGTTTACCCTAAAAGTTATTCTTGATGTTGAGTTTTGAATTCTCATTACTTTATATGAAGGTTCACAATGTTATCTTGTTGAAAAAAAAAATCAGATACTATTGGATTTGGAGATAATTTTGTTTGAAGCAGACAGCAACTCAAACGGTATATAGTATATAGCTCATGGCCTGATGGAAAACTAAAAATATTTGTAGTGATAAGTTAATATGACCAATGAAATGATAAATATTATAAAGCAAACCAAAGTAGACAACAACATTTAATTCATCATCACATCTTTTCTTAGCTTAATATGAAAGATGCTTAGTAAAAACTAAAAACTAACTTCCTTTAAAATCATTTCAGTGCAAAAAAAAAGCTGGAAAAAAAAAACTTGGATGTTGTTTCATCTTATTGAAAGCCTTCATCAACTACACCTCCTAAAGCATCTTCATTTGAATTATCTATCTAATCTGCTTTCTCACCAAGTGACTTAGATTTCTTCAATGATTTCAGTTCATCAATCAACAGAATCAAGTTGTTGTGAGAGTGTCCACCCTCCTCTATAGTTCTCTTTGCAGCATCACCAAGTTTCTTTGCTCTCATCCTCATTTCTTTGCTTTCTTGGCCACTTCCCATCAAAATCTCCACAGCCTTCACTATCTCTTCCCTTTTTACCGATATCCCTTCACTAGTGCTATTCCATAACTTGTTTACTTTTGCTCCTACTCCGACCCCTATCTTCAAAACATCGACGAGCAACTTTTCATTGTAAAATTGCTCAGCAAACATTGGCCATGTGATCATTGGCAAACCCGAGTTCAAGCTTTCGAGAATTGAGTTCCAACCATAATGAGTCACAATCCCTCCTGTTGCAGGGTGATCCAATATCAGAAGTTGCGGTGCCCAATTCCATATGATATATCCCTTTTTGCTTTCTTTCATCCTTTCCTCAAAATCTTGTAGGAAACTGTTTTCACTCTCATCTCTCTCATTTTTCCTTACAACCCAGATAAAATTATGACCTGAATTTTCAAGACCGTGTGCGATTTCTACAATCTGATCATTTTCAAGCCTAGTTAGACTTCCAAAACTTACATACAATACAGACTCATTTTGCTTTGAGTTAAGCCAATTTAGCCACTCTTCCTCTTTTCCAATCTCCTCTACGTGTCCTCTACTGGCCTTTTTTTCATCATCCTTGTTAGCCCTAGCTGAAACTGGTCCTACACACCAAGATTTGATCCCCAATGTAGTCTTACCAAGTTTTTCATAATCAATTTCCAGTTCATGAAAACTATTGTATAGTGTTCCATAACTTCTTTTCTCTGATTCAAACATTGGTTCAAAATACGCAGTCACAGAATTCTTTGTTCTTAACCAATCGGGAAGCTGCAGAGGAGTCATCTCAATGGTATGAGGCAAACCAGGAATCGTAAATTTCTGCATATCAGAAACTAAATTATCATGAGGTCTATGCTTCATGATAAAATGGAAGGCACAGTTGGAGAAGTAGCTTGAGCTGTAATAATGAATTCTTGGAATACCTAGTTTTGCAGCTGCTTCCACGGTCCAAGAATACATCTGATCAGTAACTATGCAATCTGGTCGAAGATCGCGAAACAGATTCTCGATAGGATCTTGGAGCATCCATATTCCACGGCTGATTTTACCAAAGCATTTCAAGTGAAGTTCCATCTTTGATGTTTTCAACACCATCTGGAAGACCAACTTGAGCTGAAGGGAACTGAATGAGTTGAGTTTTGATGGAGTGTCCTGAATTGAAGTCACTGTCTATGGATTTTTGGAATGTGGAAGCATTGGCATGAGTAGCAATGATTGTAACATTAACACCATGCTTGGCAAATAGTCTTGCTGTGTCTATCATAGGAATCATATGGCCAGGAGTTGGATATGGAAGAAAAGTTACATGAAGTTGGTTATGGGATTGTTGAGATTCCATTGTTGCTTTTCAAATCTATGAGCTAGAAGTCTGGTACAATTCTTGTGAGTTTCTGTTTGTGTTGAAATAGACTGTTTCTTAATGATATGTATATCAAATTTTCAGCCACAAAAAAGGCGTATCAACTAAAACAAAGATATGAAACCGCACACTTTTAATTGAAGGCGTGTTCCAGTGTCTGACACAACACTTACACTTATGATTAACGTGAATTATGTCATTTTTTCAAAATCTAATTGATTTCGTCGTATCAATATCAGTATCGTGTCTGATGTCCGTGTTTGTGTATGTATCACATTATTAGTTGTATCTTTCTATTATTTAAGTTAAAAGCCTGCTCACATTTATAAGTTAGATCATTTTAATTATTAATTATCACTAAACTGATACTAACTATCTAGTACCATCCTTTAAAAGTAAATAAATGAACTAGCTTTCTCTTTTTCTGGTCAAATAAGCATAACCTTTTCTACCACATGGGATTATAAAATGGTGACACGAGACACACGGGGTAGGAGAGTTGAAAGAGGATAGAATAAAAAATCATAAAAAAGAAGTGGAGATTATTGACTTGTAATTGTAAATGTGGCAGATTATGATTTTTCTCGCAAATAAAAATTATTTCTGAGATAGTACAAACAACCAGACAATTTTTGTTCTCACTTTAAAAATAATATATTTTGTTTCACTTTATTGTTTTTCTCTGAAAACTTATATAAAAAACGAAGTTAACAGAAAATAAATGAAATATTTTATTAGCTTAAAAATAAAAAATGAGACCAGGAAACATTTTTTAAAGCCAATCAAAGCAAAAACCTTTGTGGTATCTCTTCATAAAAAGATTGAAGAAGTATGCACTTCATATGAATTTCACTACTACAATTGAGTCTAGCTCAAATAATTGATGTAGAGTGTGAGTGTTGTAAACCACAAAATATTTCTAAAAATAAATAAAAATGAATTTCACTAAAAGGCACGTCATTAAGTAAAATTCCTATAGAACTTACCTAATAGTAAAAAGTTAATTGAGAAGTAATGCACTGTTGGCATTTTTCTAAAAAGACTGTTCCTACTTTGGATTTCAACCATGTACAGAATTACCATATCAAGGAACAAGAGTGATAGATCACACATGCTTAGTATTGTAAATTCAATGGTAACCAAGTACTCCTAATTACAACTCTTTTCACCTAGCTCCATAACAGAGATCATATACCAGCTATATCATAACTACCATATGTGCCGAATTTTATGCCACTCTATCTTGACTTCCTTTTTATGAACTTTCAGTTCTGGACGCTTTATCTTGGGCTCCTTTTTAGGAACTTCCAGATTTGGACACTCTATCTTGGGTTCATTTACAGGACCTTCCACATTTGGACGCGTGTCGTGAACTTCTCTACTATCAGCGTGCGGTTGAGGTGCTTTCTGTTGAGTGACATAAGTGATGGAGTTGTTTTGTTTCAAGCCAATGGCAAATCCTATTGCTAGTATCAGCAAAATCATGAATAGTGATAGAGATATTTTATGAACCTGCAAGCATGAACAATTAACAAAGTCAATGACGTTTTGTCAAAACGTGCCTTGAGTCACTGTTTGAGAAGTCAAAAATCGAGATAGTGTGTTTCATTTGATGGTCTCGATTATAAGTAAAAAAATATGCGTTTGATGGTCCAAAATATAAGCAAATTTTACTACTTTCATCATACTTGTAGCTATGATATATAATATTTCATCCTATTTCACTCAGTTATATCAACTTCAAAATGCTTTTGCTATCAGCTTGTAGCTATTAATCTGGGGAAAAGCACAAACCTTATTCATAACATTGCTTTTCTGAGGAAAATTTCCGTCAGCATGCTCAAGAATATATCTTAGCATTCCAACTATGGCAGATTCAGTCACTAGGTCATCACAGTCTGAAGGATAATTGAGAAATTGTTAAATTTGTATTAACTTAATGACATAAAAGAATGTTCAATGACAGGGATGGTGACATAAGTTGAAAGGCCACCTGGGATGTCAAAAATTTGCTTTGTTGGTGGAATTCCCAATAACTCCCCTAAATATACACGGACACGAGCACGGTCAGGGAGTGATAGGAGATCGCCATGAGTTAAAACAAGTACAGGTTTGTCATCTGCAAGCAATAAAAATAACTATCAGATTGACAACTATTATGAACACATGCAAGGGAAATGAGAGATTTATAGAAACAATACAACGAAATAAATAAAATAAAAAACCCTTCATACAAACTTCTGAAATTTCGGAATGTATCCTTTTTACTATTTCTCCCTATTTATCTAATTGAATCTCTTCTAACTAAACATTGTTGATGAAAGGAACAAAAACATTGTAGCCTTCCAAGTCCTAGAAACTATTTTTGCGGCTTAGACATTGAAATAATTGAAAGAAGAGAGATGAAACTAAAAATAAGCCACACCGAAATTGTTTACCTTTATCTAGGTTTTACAATATTCACGTCAAAGAAACTGGTTTCAAACCAAAATTCACTCTACGGCTGGTATAAACTGACATCAATAACAGAAAGCATTGATTTACAGTCTAACTATCGAAAGAAAATGAAATGAGAAAGATAGAAATACGGGGTTTTCAAGGGCACCCCTACCCCAGCATTCTGCTAATTAAACGTGTAGTCAATATACGTATTAAATCATAAACATGCAGTTGTATTATACGTATTAAACCTGATTCACTTTCAAAGTGGACTATCAAAATTATCTCAAATAGTAGCACCTGAAAGGACATAACACAAGCGTATGGACATAACTACCCACATTGTTACAATGACCGTTAACAACTTTCATAAAGAATGGAACTAAAATATGTTTGACATATCAGAGTGTCAGAATACAAGCTAGGATAGTTTGTATTTCCTGAACCTGCAGTATTTAATGATTTGAATGTAATCACCAGCATATCAGAAGGCCTTATAAATCACCGTTCAACGTGAACATTAAGATCCAAGCATAGGTCAATTATACAACAGATCATGACATTAAGAATATGACTTAGCAATAACGTAGCATCCAAATAAATAAGAATTTAGATTACTAAAGACCATATCATCACAGTATTTAGCTTCAACTATTGGATGGAATGACATAAATGTACTTGCATCAATTCTCTCTTAACTCAAAAGATTTGTGTTTTATAATAAACGTATTTTAACCGTCCCATTCCTATAACTTTGAAAGTTGTCGTATCCCTGCATATGTGTCGCATTGTATCTGTTCTTTTTAGTGCACAATGCAAAGCTAACTAGTTATCATAAAATAAATGGAAACATAGACTCTATGTGCATACATACAAATGAAAAAGAAAAAAGTGGAAACAGTTCTGTGATTCTATCAGATTTATAAAAACACATAAGCTTGTCCGGAAAATACCTTTAAATGACAGGAATGGGCAATTGAAAGTAGAAACAATTTGTTCAATATACCGTGCCTCCAAAGCACCACCAGCATTCTCAATCACGTTCAGAACCGAAAGACCATTAAGGACACATATAACATAATTAACTTTTCTGCTCTTACTGGAAAAGAAACCTTTTTTGTCACCTTTAAGCTTCAAAATTTTACTCAGTCTCTTATTATCCATACCCCTGATAGAGAATTTTTAAAACGTGATTTAAATATTAACATACGAGAATATTGGGAATGTTAAGTAAATAAATATAGAAACCTGGCAACAAGCTCTCCATGACGAACACCTTTTGTCATCCAATTCTTGAGCATTTTATTATTCTCATGAAAATTATCCGACAAACTACGTGTATCATAGAGGCAGATAGAATTTGAGTCTCTTGGAATCATATACTCACGGAGGAAGCATGTTCCATTCCCTCTAAGTGAATTATCTGCCATCAAAAGATAAAAGTAATGGATATTCTAGGTCAATGCACAAAGATATATAGATGGAATGAAATCACTTCCTCATTATTCAAGTTGATATCAAATTTAAAGTGCTAAAAACCATACATGATACTTGTGCTCTTGCAGGTGCGAATTTGTCGTCATCAAACACCTTAGAGATTCTATTTATGAGACTACTCTTCCCAGATCCAATTGGACCAACCAATAGGAGGCATGTTGTCTCTGGTACATCATAATCACATAGCTTTAAGCCCTTAGCCTTCTCAATCCATGTTCCAGGCCTATAGCTGTGACAATCAAACGACAAGATAAACTTCATATTCTGATTTGCAATTCCACATGTTCTCATACAAAATTTGAAATTTGATTTCAGAATGAAGAAGAACTACACAACACAATTGTAAGTACATAATTAAAGGATTACATGTTTTCATCCAATGAAACATTTAAGGGTAAGAAAGAAGAATGTGCCAATGTGGCAGAAGCATTCACTATGGAACAGAGTCAGTAGCCAAAAAATGAGGCATAAAAAATTAACAACTATCTAGGGTCTGTTTTTTATTATTCTGTTTTCATTTTTTCCCCTATAATACTATTTTCATGACAAAAATAGGAAAAAAATGTTCCCACTTCCCATAGCTGATTGTTTGAAAGCATTTTTAACATAAATCAAGGCAAATAAACAACCTGAAATTCATGCTTTTGACTTGAGTCCTTATTTCATTTTTTCAATTAGTTTTAAAACGAAGAAAAAGTTATTTTCAGTTCCTTCACTTCAATTAGACCATTTTTATTTTATTTTTCTATTTTCTTTAGTTAACTAATCAGAGATCAAATTTCCTTAGATAATAATATACCTTTCAATGTCTGAATGCTGAATATCAAAACAAATGAAATTTGAATTCAAATCAACACCTCAAGATTTTTTCCTTGGCTTCTATCAAATCCTTGCTGTTAATCTTCAATTCATCATAACTTTGCAGGATTTCTTGGTAGATTTCAAGTCTCTTCCTTTCACCGACAACAGAATCAGTAGCAGAAGAAGTCGCCGCACTTTCTTCACTAACTTCTCCGAAATCTAATTCATTCTTCTCATTCACATAATTGTCTTTATCCTGCAAACCTCGACTATCCCTGTAACATTATAAATCATCATCAAGTCATTGTTCGAATGCTAATGTCAACTATAGGATCAAGAAACAAAGGATTAAACTTCAACTCTAGAACCTTAAAAGCACTGATCCTACAAAACATGTTTCGCATAATTTATCTTAAAAGTCAAAATGCCATGCATTATATCAATCATCACTACAAGAAATTTTAGTTAAAAAATTGTTAATTATAGTAAGATTCTATTAATAATTAATAGGCTTAATTGCATGTTTGATCCCTTATGTTTATTTTAGGTTTCAAGTTGGTCGCTTATGTTTTAAAAGTTTCAAGTTGGTCTTTAAGTTTTGAAGGTTTCAAGTTGGTCCTTAAGTTTTAAAGGTTTCAAGTTGGTCCAAAACATTATTCATGTTGGAATAAGTTAATCTCTTCAGCGACATAAAGTTTACAAAAAAATGTTTTAAAATTGATTTTTTAAATAAGTTAATTTCCATTACCCATATTGTCGGCTTGAATCAAGAGACCAACTTAAAACCTTAACCCTAAACATAGGACCAATCATGCAAAGCCTAATTAATATTTCTTTTTCCATAAGTGCTTGTTCAAAAGTTTATCCAAACTAAGAATATAAAAGCCAGTAGCAAAAAATCTTATAATATTGCACAAATTTTCCAACAAATATAATATATTTATTTGGTTGAAAATATTTTTGGAAAAAGAAAGAATTGAAACAAGAAGAAAAAATAAGCAGTGATGATACCTGGGAGTGAGTGGAGAAGAAGGAAAGTGAAAATCTTCGTTGAAACAAGAATCTGATTGATCATTAGGTCAAACACAAGAATTCATCAAAGAGGAGAAGAGAAAGAATGTTGAGTTGAGAGAAAGAAAAAGAAATACCAGTATGGTTAGAATCAGTGGAACCACCACCCATGATGAATGATGATGATTGTGTTGCGTTCTGTTTTGAACTGAATTCAATGGGTTTTGTAGTGAACTGAGATAACTTTCAAGCTAAGTTAAGGATTCTGTTTCTGATCGTGGCGATAGTCACGTCTTAAATATCAACAATCCAATAACTCTTTTTTGGATAATAGTCATTTTGTCGTGAATGTCCAACGAGGAAACAAATAGTCCTTTATCAAAAATTCAAAACAATATTTGATTATGTTGCATGTTGGAAAATCAAGTGTTAACTTGCCGAGTTTACGTTTTTATGTATCAAAATTGTGATAACTCGGAGGTAAATTTCTGGTAAAATCAGAATGTTTGACGAGTTTGACTCGAGTTAACTCGGTCAAACTCGGTACTCGATCGAATTTATCAAGTTTAAGTCTAAAATTTTTTACGGTCTGTTTGGTTCGAGAATTACGAGGGGAGGGGAGGAATTTTAACAGAGGGGAGGGGAGATATTTTAATTAAAAATGTGTTTGGTTCACAAGGGGAGGGGAGAGATTTTAAAATTATTTTACTGTTTTACCCTTAAACTTAATTAAATAAAGATAATAAAGTAACGAAACAATAATGTAATCTATAACAACACGATGTAGACGATGGAATAATGAATTAGTAATAGGGTTTTACAATGAGTAATAAAAGTTGTTACAAGGAAAAATTCTCAATAATATACAATAAAAGTTGTTACATGAAAAAATTGTTAATAATATGGAATAAAAGTTGTTACAAGATAATATAACCTATAACCTAATAATAGTAAAAGTTATTTCAAGGATAATATAACATAATAATAATACTAAATGTTGTTACAAGGATAATATTGAGATTTTAAATTAATATAAGGATAATTTTGACAGTGAAATAAAATTTGCTCCCCTCCCCTCCCCTCCTCCCATTCTAAAAATTGAACCAAACACTTTAAATTAAAAATCTCTCCTCCCCTCCAAAACTCTTGAACCAAACGAGGGAAAATTGAGCCATTTTTTTTACCTATTTTATTTCACAGCCCAATTCCTTTTCTTTAAGCCCAAAGACTGAATAGTTGCCTTTACGTAACACGTTGCCTGACTTACTGAAATGAAACGTTTCTTTTTCTTTCTTCTCTCTGTTCTCAAACCATGACTCTTGATTTTGTAGATCATTCTCTAAAGATTCAGGAAAATTACTATAACCATAGCTGGGGCTATTTTGTATACCATTCAAACGAGCAAGCAATTCCTTTTTACGTTTAAATATATTTCCAGAAACCTCTTGATTCCATTCCTCAGCTGTGGGGTAAAATCATGTAGTAGGTGAAGAAAATCATTACCTCTTTCTTAGTTTGCCTTCAAAAAATTATGAAATTCGAATTGGAATAAAAATTTAGAAATTTAGAAATTGGAATAAAAATATATTAATTCTATTAATTAGAGATTATTATGAAATTGGAATAAAAATTTAGAAACTCAATTGTCAAAATACCTTCCTCTCCATTTGCCATTATTTTCATTAATTTGGAATAAATTGTCCCTGGAAAAAAGAGGAGTATATCACTAATCTTATTTTCAGTAATTGAAAAAAAAAAAATAGTATGTGATTGAGGGCAAAGGATACCATCAAATATATGCGTGAATTAAACATGAACCTTTTGATTAAATAAGATGGACGGTTGAGATTTGACATGTGTCAATGGATCATAATTCTCTCTATACATATATTAAAAGGCAAATTCTATGGTACACCCAAAAATTTGAGTGTACCGACACACCAAATCGTAAAATTAATAATTAAACGAATTGATTTTTTGAAGAAAAAGAATTATTTTTTATCATTAACAATTATAATAATTAAATCTTGTTTACCAAAAGTGTTGACAAAATAATTTTTTTTTTTTGAATTTTAACTACTCATAACAAAGAATATTGATTATTTTTTATAAGAAAATGTTAAAAATTTAATATGATTCTTATAAAAAATGAAATGATGTTTTTTTTTATGAAATGATGTTTTTTAAAACATAAATATGAGAAATAGTTCTTTATTTCATAAAAATGATTGTTAATTCATAAATTTATGAAACATAAGTACCGGTACACTTCAATTTGTGAGGTGTACCATAGAAGTTCGCATATTAAAATGTTCGACCAACGAAATGAAGACATCCTAAGTCAAAGAAAAGTATCGGTACACCTCAATTTTGCATATTAAAATGTCGGACCAACGAAATGGAGACATCCTAAGTCAAAGAGGAGCAGAGATTTCTGGCCTACTACTAGTTGAACCGACAACCCACTTAATCATTAAGAGTAAAATATTTCTTAGTCTTACACTTTACAGTTGCATTTTGTTGGTTGTGATTTTTCTGAAGAACTTCTTCTTCTTCTTCTTTTTCTTACAAACTAAGAAACTAATGGAGGGTATTGAGGGAGAAAAACGCCTCTCACTATCAACTTGTGTGAAGGTGTTGTTCGAAAAGATTGTTTCAAGTGACTTTGCTGACAAATTCCGAAGTACGAAGCTTGAAGTTTCACTCTTGATAAACCTCAAGACCAGACTGCTGAGGTTATTGATTGCACTTAATGATGCTAAGGAGAAAAAGATCACCAATCCTACTGTCAAGGAATGGTTTTATATGCTGAGATATGTTGTGTTTGAAGTTGCCAATTTCTTTGATGAAATCAACCAGGTGCTCAATGATCTTTCTTCTCATTTCAAACGGTTTGATGTATTGATTAATTCTATAATGATTAAATTACTTGAAAGAATAGAATTCTTGAGTTCAGGAGGTCAACAGAAAGGTGTTTCCAACAGTTTTTGGAATGGAAGTCCTCCTTCAAATTCTGTTGTGGTTGATGAATCTTCTATTTATGGAAGAGACAATGATGTAGAGAAACTTAAAAATCTTTTGCTTTTAAAAGATGCTACTGATGGTGATAGTAGTAAAACAGGTATAATTTCAATTGTGGGTATGGGAGGGATTGGTAAAACAACCCTTGCTAAATTACTTTATAATGATCGCGAAGTAGATGTTAAATTTGGGGTGAGAGGGTGGGCACATATCTCAACAGATTTTGTTATTTCCAGGGTTTTAGAAACCATTCTTGAATCTATCACTTCACAAACAGAAATCAGTGATGTTAACCTGAATTCTCAACTTCTTCAATGTGTCAATGAAAAAAGAAAGGACGAAACTAGTGACGTTTACTCAAATCTTCTTGTATTGACAGTGCAACAAATTCTAAGGACTAATGTTTTTTTGCTTGTATTGGATGATGTGTGGGATGCAAAATCTGTCAATTGGATATATCTGATGGACATCTTGAATGTTGGGGAAACGGGAAGCAGGATCATCATCACAACGCGGGATGAAAGAGTTGCACTATCCATGCATACCTTTCTTTCTGTCCATTATTTGAGACCTCTAGAAAGTAATGATTGTTGGTCTTTACTTGCCAGACATGCATTTGGAGCAGCATGGAACAAGCAACGACGGTCTGATCTTGAAGAAATTGGTAGAGAAATTGCAAAAAAATGTGATGGATTACCATTAGCTGCAATAGCACTTGGGGCTTTTCTTCGCATCAACTTCTCACCAGATTATTGGTTTAATGTGCTACAACGCGACATTTGGGAATTGATAGATTATGATGTGCAACAAGCTCTACAATTGAGCTACTATCATCTATCGGTTCCTTTAAAACAGTGCTTTGCATACTGTTCAATTTTTCCAAAGAAGTCCATCTTAGAAAAAAATGTGGTAGTTCAGTTGTGGATTGCAGCAGGCTTAGTAGAGACATCTGGAGATCAGGAAAAAGTCAAACAAGAATACTTTGATGAACTGGTATCAAGGTCGTTGATTCATCGACGATCTATTGGTGATGAAGAAGCAAACTTTGAAATGCATAGCCTAATCCATGATTTAGCTACAATGGTTTCATCTCCACATTCTATCAGGTTGGACGAACATAACCCACATGAAATGGTTCGTAATTTGTCATACAATAGAGGTCTATATGACTCATTTAATAAATTTGATAAATTGTATGGAGTAAAATATCTACGTACCTTTCTAGCATTACCATTACAAGAACAATTGCCTCTTTGTTTTCTATCAAATAAGGTGGTACATGACTTGCTTCCTGAAATGAAACAACTACGTGTGTTGTCATTGTCAAACTACAAAAGTATCACTGAGGTTCCCAACTCTATTGGTAATTTGTCAGACCTGCGGTACTTAAATCTTTCTCGCACTGAGATTGAAAGGTTGCCTTCTGAAACATGCTGGCTTTACAATCTGCAGTTCTTGTTATTGTCAGGCTGTAAAAGGCTCACTGAATTGCCCAAGGACATGGGAAGATTGGTTCATCTATGCCACCTTGATGTTAGTGACACTGCACTGAGGGAGATGCCCGCACAAATAGCCAAACTAGAAAATCTTCAAACTTTGTCTGATTTTGTTGTCAGCAAACGTGATGGTGGATTGAAGGTTGCAGAGCTAGGAAATTTTCCCCACCTACGTGGAAAACTTTCCATCTCAGAACTGCAAAATGTCAATGACCCCTTTGAAGCTTTTCAAGCCAATATGAAGATGAAAGAACGAATAGACGAGTTGGCTTTAGAATGGGATTGTGGTAGTACTTTTTCAGATTCACAAATTCAAATTCAAAGTGTTGTACTTGAAGATTTGCGACCCTCAACAAATTTGAAAAGTCTCACCATCAAAGGCTATGGTGGAATCTGCTTTCCAAATTGGTTGAGTGATACTTTATTTATCAACCTGGTATATTTAAAGATCTCGAATTGTGATGATTGTTTATGGCTTCCACCCCTTGGACAATTGGGAAATCTTAAAGAACTCATCATTGAAGGGATGCATTCAGTACAGATAATTGGTCCTGAGTTCTATGCAAGTGATTGTTATCCTTCATTTCAACCATTTCCCTCTTTGGAGACTCTACACTTTGAGAATATGCAAGAGTGGGAGGAATGGAACTTGATTGGAGGTACAACTAAAGAATTTCCTAGTCTAAAAACTTTGTTACTTAGTAAGTGCCCGAAACTGAGAGTAGGAATCATATCTGACAAATTTCCTTCCATAACTGAACCTGAGTTAACTGAATATCCTCTTATGCTGCAACCATTGCCATCATTAGATCATGGATTCAGGCAACTAATGGTCCCTCTAAATTCTCTTCGACAGTTGACCATAGACGGCTTTCCATCTCCGATGTCTTTCCCAATAGACGGTCTCCCCAAAACCTTGAAATATCTCATAATCAGTAATTGTGAGTATCTAGAGTTCCTTCCTCATGAACACATGGATAATTGCACATCACTTGAGGAATTGAAAATATCTTATAGTTGTAACTCAATGATATCATTTTCCTTGGGCGCTCTCCCTGTCCTCAAGAGTCTGTTTATTGAGGGTTGTAAAAATTTGGAATCGATATTAATTGCAGAAGATGCGTCGGAAAAGAGTCTCTCATTTCTTAGAAGCATCAAAATATGGGATTGTAATGAACTGAAGTCATTTCCCCCAGGCGTATTGCACACTCCAAACCTCATTCATTTTGTAGTGTGGAAGTGTCAGAAGCTTCAGTCACTACCAGAAGCAATGAACACTTTAACTGACCTTCAAGAAATGGAAATTGATGATCTGCCAAACCTTCAATCTTTTGTCATAGATGATTTGCCTATCAGTTTAGAGGAACTGACTGTTGGCTCTGTTGGAGGGATTATGTGGAACACGGAGCCAACTTGGGGACATCTCACTTGTCTTTCTGTGTTGCGAATTAACGGTAATGATACGGTGAACTCGCTGATGGTGCCGTTGCTACCTGCATCTCTTGTGACACTACGTGTATGTGGTCTTAGTGATACAAACTTTGACGGGAAGTGGCTTCAACATCTCACTTCTCTCCAAAACCTTGAGATTGTTAACGCTCCCAATCTCAAGTCGTTGCCAAAAAAAGGATTGCCTTCCTCACTTTCGGTACTAAATATGACTGGTTGCCCATTGCTCAAAGCAATTTTGCGGAGGAAGCGAGGGAAAGAGTGGAGTAAGATTGCTCACATACCTGCCATAATTATTGATTATGAATTGATCACATGAGTTTCTTATCATGGTTAGTCACTGAAATACCTTTTTTTTTGGTTTCTTATCATGTCATCATCAGTTAATACGTTAATTTCATTAGTAACATCAAAATACAATATTATGTTTCACCCCTGCTGCTGCATAATCTTCTTGTCGTGAGAAGCCAAATTCGCATGCCCAAACTGCAACCAAGTCCAGTTCATATATTACTTCATATATATTTTAATGAGTTGGTGTAAATGATTGAATGTATCAAACATTTTTTTAATACTATCGTTTTTGCATTTCCACGTTTTTGTGTTTATCTGACTGTTTTGACTTATTAAAACACAAACTCATGTTTTAAACATAGAATTATTCTTTGTCATCCCTGATTGTGCCAATAAGGATATTTATTCTTCTTTTTTCTACTTTCCACCAGCCCAAATCAATTGTGTGTGTCTGAATTGGATTGCTCTTCAACACCGGCGGCCTGTTCCACTTCACAATCTCTGTATGTGTATCTCAATTTTATGTGAGTTTTTATTATACCCTTCACCAATGATGCTGGTTATTACCTTTCAGAAGTTACACAACATTTGATTAACTAATATTCCCTTGTTTATTTTTTTTTCCAATGTTTTTAATATATATTGTGACGCATGTACATAAAATCATCTTTTATCTTTGTTAATATAATTATGAGGGCACAGAGGTTTCTACTTGTTTATCATATGCAAAATTACTTATTCCTGTTAGGTATCAGTAGTCTTAACTCTTAACTATGACCATGATACGGTTGACGCGCTGTAGTTTTTCTTGTCCATATTTAGTTAGGCTTTTTATCACGTACCCTATTTGTGCACCTTCAGAAAAAGCTGAACAATAAGTAATTTAGAATGCAGTATGTTTTTTTGCCTCTAATTTGTATTATGTTAAAATTCATTGCAGTCTAAACTATCATCGATGACTAATTTTATTTTCTTTTACGTTAGGTTTGTATTTGCTTAACTGGGTAAATTTGTCGGATGGTTTTCTACACAAATTTAATGATGTTCGGAGAATATCCAACTCTTTGTAGATAGATCCTTGACACTAGCCATGCCACATTCATTCTTTATTTCAAACATTCAAAAAAGGAGCACCAAAACCATGAAAGAGCAGAGCCATTCTGTTACAGATAATGCAGAACCATTTTTTCATTCATTTCAAAAATACATTTCAGTTTGAGCTGTAAAGATAATATGAGTTTGGTTATTTGGTTATAGGTTTAATGCTTTTAATGATTTGGTTTTACTACTACTTATGTTTAGTGTTTTCCTTCGATTTTTTTTTGTTTTTGTAATCTGCAGGAAGAAACCAAATCACAATTATTTGAACAATATCCCTCAAGATATATAAACAATGGCCCTATTTAGATTAACAACTTAATTTGCAGCTTATAACATACGTGCTTATCATGACAAATGCTTTTGTATAAGCAAGTTCTATAACAAAAATTATATAAAGTTAAATTGTTTTTGTATATGCCATAAGTTATTTTCATAAGCTATCTTGGATTAGCTCACATGTCATAAGTTATTTTCATAAATTGTGCCAAACACTTAAAAGTGTTTCTGCCAGTAGATAACCTCAAATAACCCAATCTAAAAATGCCCGCTGTAATATGTTGAATCAGAATAAGCTATCTTAGAAGAGTAATAGAAATATGCAATTGATTTAAAACAGAAAAACTTATTTACAAACAAAGCATAAAACAACTACTTCATGCAACAAGAATTCACTAAATACTCTTATGTTGAATCAGGAAGAACATTCTTCTTTCAAAGACACCTTATCGTCAAATAATAGTGTATTTAATACATGATTTCTTCATCACATGATTCAAAGAAAGTTCCAGAAACAATTTTTCGAACACATCGACATAAGCTGGAAAAAGTACTTCTAGCACAAAAGTCACTCTAAGTTGCCTAGTGTGAAAGAATAAGAATAGCTTTATAAATACAATTGATATTAATGAGTATGGAGCAAACATCAGCACTCTGCGGCAAAGTAGTTGCTGTCAAATCAACTATGACAGATATTTGCTGCTCGTCAAATCCTGAACTTGTAGCCAGGTGAAAGGATTTTTGTGAATCCAAAATTCAGGATATTCTGCGAATTTTGGATTCCTTTTCAGGAACTTTAAATTTTGGACGCTCTATCTTGGGTTCAGGGGCGTCCTTTAGCAAGAGCAACCAACTCTCGTCTCCAATTTATGGGGGCCTCAAATATTTGTAGTGTTAGCACTATAATTATTGGGTGTAGAGTTAAATTGGTAGGCGCAAACCAAACATTTATTATTTGATTAAAAATAAAGAGTGAATGAACAAATTAAGACCAACCCAACTCATACACATCCACCACCACAAAAAAAAAAATTCAACCAAACTAATTGAAATCGAAATAAAGCTTATTGTTAATTTGAAATTGTTCAAGTTACCACTAATTTTTTTATTAGTGGTTTATTTTTAATATTACAGCAGGGCCTCCAAATTGATTGTGACATCTACTATAAGCTTGCCGTTGAGGGGCATGGTTCTGGTGCATGAACTTACTTTGTACCAAGCCAATGCCAAATCCTATTGCTAGTATCAGCAAAATGATGAATAGTGTTAGAAATATTTTATGAACCTGCAAGCACCAACCAACAGATTGCAAACTCAATGAGGTTTTGTTAAAATCTGCCTTGAGAAATAAAAAATCGAGATAGTGTTTGAATTGATGGTCTCGATGAATTCTGCTCTTTACCCAAATGGTTATGCTCATTTCCAAAGTAAATGTCCAAATTGCCCCTGCGTAAGTTAATATGCGCTACGTGAGTTAAGTCACGCGACGTGAGTTAACTCTTCACGCTGGGTACTATTTTCGTTCAAAACCTAGCAGGCAACCACAAAGCTCCATTTTTTCTTTCCCTCCACCTCCAAAAAGTGCGAATTTTTGGGTCAAAATCTTCGTTCCAAATCATTGCAAATCGTCAGGAAGCAAGTTTCTACGTTTATCAAGCATCAAAGAACAGGTAATGTACCATCAAAACTCATCCTTTTTTCCTAGTTTTTCTGCAACTTACGTCATTTTTTTTCCAGTAGGTGATAGGGCTGAGTGTGAGTTAACTCACGCTAGTTGTAAGTGTTGCGTAAGTTAACTCACACAGAAGGTTAACACTAGCGTGGGTTAACTCACGCTACTGTGATGCCCAGATTTTGAAATTTTGCGCCACTTTTTTTACTTGCTTTGCTTGCGGCACAAGTTATTTATTTATTTTTTCTTGGTTTTTTTTATTGAGTAGACATTGAGTGGCATGGTTGAAAATGTGGCGGGCAAAACCAAAGCTTCCGGCGTAGGCGTAGGTTCCGGCGAAGGCAAACCAACCAATGATGCGAAGGCAAAGTTACCGGTACCTACCGGTAACTTTGAAGAAAATCGTAAACCGGTACCTATTGGTGTTCGTGTTATTGAAGCAAACACCGGGTCATTTTTTACAACAATTGAAAAGATCGAGAAGAATTACTTGGTTGGGTTCGTCGACAAGCGGCTAGGGTCGGATTTACTATTTCTATAGATAAATCTAGTACAATAACGCCATACATGACAATGTAATGTGAGAGGAGTGGTGAATACAAGCCACCTAAGACGAGGAAGAAACCGAAGCTTGAAGGCACAGGCACAAAGAAATGTAATTGTCTGTTTAGGTTGAAATGCTTCTTTGATAAAAAAAACTCAAGATTGGTGGATTGCAATGCTTTGTGGAATTCACAACCATGACTTGACGCCAAAGTTATCCGACCACCTTCTTGCGGGTCGACTAAAAGCGGAGGAGAAGCAAAGAGTTATCGACATGACAAAGAGCTTGACAAAGCCTAGGAATATTCTCATGGATTTGAAGGAAAAAAACAGAGAAAGTTTGACACTCATCAAGCAAGTGTATAATGCGCGAACTAGATGACGCAAGGGGAAAAGAAAGTTTGACACTCATCAAGCAAGTGTATAAGCCACATTCCAACATAATGCGCCTTTGCTTAATTCCGGATCACTTTCTTCATGTGAAGTTGAAAGAAAATTGTCCGCTACCACCTCCTTGTAAGGAGTGGATGACTCACAAGATTGGTGAGGTGGAGCAATGGCTTTTTGAGTTTTTGGATAGACAAGCCACCTTCGATGACCTCATGTCTAAGGAGCCGATGCCGCCAAAAAAACCAACAAATGAGCACAACATTCCACCAAAAGTCAGAACCATTTCATTCTTTGTAAATACAATCTGCGGTGGTACTCGAGTCACATTCCACCACAGCATGATATTACCTCCAGAAACCGATAAGAAAACCGAGTTACAAGATGATAAAGGAGGAAAAATAGAGAAGTTAATATCACATATAGTAAACATATGTATTAGAATACTAAGCTTGTAATACAGAAGAAAAAAAAAGTTTAATTTTCTTAGCAATACATTATGGATACATGTAACTATCACCATAACAGTTAGATAAAAAGACATTAATACGAATGACATGTCTGACATTATATGTCGTGACTCATGATATCGGAGAGTGAATAACATAGCGTGTTCACTGCTTAGCATGTTTTCTAGGAAGTGTAATCTCCACCAAACAAAGAATGCATGACACTTGAACTTTATGAAAATACTAGCAACACACTCTAACACACTTTTTCTTATCAACATGCCATTTTAAAAGGAAAGGGAAGATTCCAGAAAAACATGTTGCATTAAGTAAATATCAGGAAAAAGAATAAATTACATGTAGCATTACATTGATTAATTTTCTTTAACCATATAACAAATCTTTGCATGCTTAGGTAACAACAATAAGTAGACAACTCTACAATGATTTTTGTATACGAATGAGAGAAAGTCATAATGAAGAACTAGAGATTCGAAAAATGGAAACTAAAATCCAAGAGAAGCTAAAGAAAATATAACTGAGAATTCGAAAAAAAATAGTGTTAGTGATCCTTGCAATGGGTGGGTTATAGCATGCCCAAAAGAGTGCGCCATAAGATAAATCGTCAACATGTAAACATGTTTATAATGGTTTTTTTTTATTGTATTTTTTGAACTAATGGTGCATATTTACCCTTTGGATTTGTAAATTTGGAAAGGAAATTCTTATTTGAGTTATGAGATAAATCTCGTTCTACTTCACCAATTAAAGACTTCAATGCCTCTCACAAAAAATATTTCAAGTTATTCTTCCTCTTTTTTTTTCCCCTTCTCAAACTTGTTTCTTCTCTCTTCTTTCTTTGTTACCACTTCGTTCCTCAAACTAACTCTCTTCCTTTCTCCCTAATAATAAAGCTCTCTTCTTTTATTTGATAAAAAAATCTCTTTCTTTCTTTAACATTTAACTTACTTTCACTCAAATTCTCATAAAGATGAGCTAAATTTTCTCGTGTATTTTGACAAGAATAAGGACCTAAAAAACGTGCACTATCTTGTGAATGCAAATGAGTTGAAGGGGAAAATTTCAACTCGTAGGTCAACAAACCAATGTTGCGAAGGACTTTGAAAAGAGAGATAACAACTAAATAAATCCCTTAAAATTTGGCTAAAATATTGCATGACCAAGAGATACTTATTAAAAAAATCAAGAGAAACCAGAAGAAATTGGCACATTTTTAGAGCTTGAATCACTTAAATTATTGCAAAAGTATTTACAAGAGGAACAAAGTTTTAACTTTACATTCATAACTCTTGTTGAGTTTTTTTCCTCCCATGCAAGATACAAATTCTTGACGGTTGCTGCTCTTTAGAAATCTGTGTTAAAACGAACAAAAAAAAGTCTTTGCTCTACCTCCAACGTTGGGGAAAAAAACAAGATCCCGATGTTGTAGGTGGAGAAGAGAATTTGTTCGGTCATGTTAGCAATAATTTGTTAAAAGCCAAAGATGCCAAAAATTTATTTCGTGGAGGAAGAAACTCATTATGAGTTGCGAGGGCAAAGTTCAAATATCGTTCCCTTATAAATGCTTTTAAAATGATTTAAGTAATTGAATATTCACAAATGTGTCAATTATTTTCTTATGGTTGTTTTTGAATTTTTCAACAAATTCCACTTACTCAACCAATATTTTATCAAAGCTTTAAGTGGTTTAGAGATTTGTTTGAAACCCCATCAAGGTCTATCGACATATTAGTTTGGTGGCATAGGAGCTGGACATTCCCCATCAACTCGTATTCACAATGTAGTGCAAGTTTCTCTCTTACGTTCTTATTATGTTGAAATTCCACAAAAACATTTTACACTTCTTACCGATGATTTGAGTGAAATATGTTAATTGTGAAAAGAAAATAAAAAGACTAGAGAGTGTTTATGTGAAGAAGTGGTGAGAGAGAGATAGAGATAAACAGAGAGAGGGAAAAAAATAGAGGATGAAGATCTTGAGTAACTTGTGTATATGACAAGTGCATTTCTAAATTGATGAATCCAAAGTGTAAACTTAAATCATTAATTTAAAAAAATTAATTCATCCTAAAAAAATAATCAAAATTAGTCACATCGTCGATCCATGGATTTTATTCATGTATCCGTTAACAAGTCGAGCCAATTGATAAATGTTATATAAAATGACACTATTTTCTATTTTAGTGTCTTTCTCCCCTAACTATTTTTTATTCGTCGTCAATCTCCTCGTATGTTTGGCCTTGCTTCGTTTTAATATTGAGGGTTCATTTCTTGATTTAATTTCTTTTTTTTTTTCTGTCAAGATTTCCTGATTTAATTTAGTCACACTCATTTTTTACTCATTCTGGTTATTTATAGATTTTACTTTTTTTCTACGGTCTCCTTTTTTATGTTCACAATGAAGTTTCTACTCATTTTTTACCCAACATTTTTTATGGATTTCAATTTTCTATGTTTTTCCCCTCATTCTGCACATTTTAGCAACAACAAAAAAATCTCAATAGTTCACTGCAAAGAGGGAGAATTAGCAACAATCAACTATGAAACCAAACTCCAATTTTATATAATACATTAAAAACAATATGAAAACAGAAAATTCAAGCTGTCGCCGTCAAAATAAGTCGCAAGGGAGAACAAGGGACAATCTTGCACTCTTGGTGGGAGGTTAGTTGAATAAAGAATATAAAGTTTTCTTTTTTTGAAGAAATGCAAATAATAAAGAATATAAAGTTCAAATGCAAATAATGATTTCAAATAAATTAAATAAAATTAATTAAACAAAATGAGAAACCGGTAGCAAGTATAAGAATTAAAAAAAAAAGGATAAAGTGCTTAATTATAATTGGAGTGTGTTAAACAGAGTTCGATAAAAAGTGTGACCAAATATTTCTTATAAGACTAAAATTGTTAGATATAGATAGAGTTTTGTTAGTATTAATTAAGGTAGTTACTAGTTAGTTTTGATTCATTGCTAGTTGAAAAGCATTTTTCTAAGCCTTTTTTAACATACTAATCGCAAAATACTAATCAACAAACAAATTAATATTACAAACATTAAGGTAATTAAGGTAACTACAAACATTTCTCTAAACCGGTAGCAAATTCTAAGGCTTTAATATTAAAGAAACATAAGCTTTTTTCTTTATTTTTATTTTATTAGTATTTATTTTTATCTTCTTCATCTATATTAACTACAAACAAATTAGAAAAAGTGAGAAAAAGAAATCCATTTTTTCAGCACAAAATACCCAAATTATAAAAGGAAGAAGGAAGAAGGAAAGAACATTCACCTCGGAGCCACAAAAGTTGAGGCAAGGAAATAGTGTGTGGGTTTAAACTTAAAGAAGTTGTGTTGTATTATAATAATATTTTTTAAAGCATATAATATTATTATTTGTCTATTATGAAAAGGAATTTTAACAGATGGAGAAAGGGAAGTGGAGCAATAAGTGTATTTGCTACATATTTATAACAAACAAAGTAATACTCTCAAAATGCATGTGACTTTGTGACTCCAATATAACAAAACTTTGTAAGTACTATACTTCAACATTGACCATAACCGAAATGGGGGACCACTATTTTGATAGATAAAGCTATTGTACCTAAAAATAATTCAACAAAAATTTAGTGTTTATTAGCACAACATTGACAAGGTGATATGCACGGCTTTTAGTATGATATGCAACATTTTTAGTACAGATTATAAATATTAAACATAATATTTTAGTATTTCATCGTTTTGAAAGAAATATACGGGTCTTCTAAAAATCCAATTTTATAAAATAAGACATTGAATAGGATGGTTTACCATAAATTGAATCCTAGACACAATGGACTTTATGAAATAATGGACAAAATCAGTGTAGTTTAGTATAATCTCAACACAGGAAGCAGGGTGCATCTAGTTTTCCAGTTTCTTTGCTCAACAAATATAATGCTGTAAATGTCACTTGTTAACATTACCTCAATTTTGTGGAGATCATTAGCAGCTAAGAGTTCAACATGATGAATAGTTACCAAAGTTCTTATTGAATGGATAATCTACAAGGCATAGTTTAAAATTTGCATTCGGACCTGCTCATCATTGAAATTCTATCTCAAGGTCCTTGCACTATGGGGTTCATCCTCATCCCATGTAGGATTACTGAAGAATGTAAATCATTGAAATTGTTGTAAGATTACTGAAGAATGTAAATCATTAAAATCGTAGTTCTTCGTACCAGGGCCGACCCAACAGATTAAGAGTTCTAAAGCAAAAAATTTAATGTGGTCTTTAAAATTATTATTTTTAATAGAATATTTATAGAAAATCAATTTTATGGAGACCAACATTTGAATTTATTCCGTCAAAAAAAAAACATTTGAATTTATGACCAAGAGTAATCGAGGTCTGTAGTTTATATCTATCATGTAATATACTTATAACCAAATTAATTTTTTATACTGCATAAATAATCATATAGAAATTTTGAATACCTTTGTCGCAACATCAAGAGGCATCAGTTTGAATTCTATACCATAGTCACATAATTCGTGCACCGATTCACAATACTTTCGCAAACTGGTTTGTCAAAATTCACAAGGGAATTCTTGGAAATACACATACATGCAAACAATGTAAGAGACACTAGAAAAATAAAAGACAAACCTTGAACTAATTAAAA
>Ga0315914_1000354_pt1 | contig 53787 bp, 20 predicted proteins | sample MpolenodulesMG_FD_203920 | JGI IMG/M metagenome (GOLD analysis project Ga0315914, IMG submission 203920) | Medicago polymorpha root nodule microbial communities from Los Angeles, California, United States - elongated nodules | ecosystem: Host-associated > Plants > Roots > Nodule | place: USA...
ACTTATGAAAACTTATTTTATTGTACATAAAAATTGTCAATCAAATATTGTAAAGCAATATACTGTGTCATTCAAATGTCAATAATAATGTCTTTTTTAAGGCAATAATAATGTCTTGTTTAATAATTTTTGGTGGAGTAATAGCTTAAGGGAAAAATCACCATGCACTTAAAGTGAATTAAAGAGGTTATTGGGGGACAAGGAGAGAGAGAAAGACATATTTTCTTTAAAAAGCAGAACCTATTGTCTAATTTTGCATTAAACATAGTAATTTCAAGTACTTATTGAGTTTAAGCAAAGACGGATTGTTAAAGACAACTTGAGTTCAATTTTTGAATGAAATAATTCTTGATCAAATTATATTTATCTTACGGTCGAAATTTAAATTACCAAAAGCACGCTTCTTCTTTTGAAAACTAAAGGGTTGACACAAAAAAAAAAAAAACACCACGACTTTTTTAAAAATAATTTAATTTGTATACACTGACAATGTGAAATTTTTTACGCATGTATCCGGTCACATCCCTCCGTCATGCCACTTTTTAAGGTTTGTTTTTAAAATATGTCTACAAAAATCTACTCCCTTCGGTCTCAAATATAAGAAAAGATTTCTTTTTTAGGTTCATTGAATATTTAATGTATCTGGTCTACATTGTAAAACAGATACATTAATTATTCAATGAACTTAAAAAAAGAATCTTTTCTTATATTTGAGATCGGATGGAGTATTTGATATGATTTGATTGAATGCGCATGTAAAAAGTTACAGCGTTAGTGCATAAAAATTAATTGCATTTGAAAAACCCACAACTTTGTCAATTAAATCAAATATTTAAAGAAAACATGTCGTGTTTTTAAGACCGGAAGCAAAATGTGTGTCACTCTTCCGATTTCAAGCTGCTTGGCTAACACATAAATGTTTTTTTTGGAGATAATTTATAAAGGTGGGCATATTGTACTAACGAGTCTTAAACATGTTCGATTAGATGCCACTACGCCAACAATAAGGTGTTTAGTGATATTCATAGAAGGAAGGATAATCTTGCAAAGAAATTAAAGCAGGTGACACACATGTTAGAAACAGTTTACTCAACTCGACTCAACATGATCAAGGCATCACTCAAAAAATATCATAATTAATGATGTTCGGAATGAGGAAGAGATCCTTTGACACCAAAAATCGAGGGAGAATTTGGTGAAGCTTGGAGCCCGTAATACATGTTTTTCCCACACTCAGAAAGTGATGAGGAGAACGTGGAATAGAATCCATGGGCCTTTCTTGAGAATGGTCAATGGAGTATCGATGATGTTCCCATCCAAACAAAACCCATCAATTTTAGACAATTGTTTGATGTAGATCACTCCACTACTTCAGATGATCTATTAGCTAATCATGTGCCTCATTTAAGTGAAAATTGCAAAGGTTCTCTCACAACACAGGTCCTTAAGGATGATGTGAGGAGGGTCTCCTTTAGTATGAAGTCTTAAAAAGAGCTTAGCTTCCGAACCATATATTTGTAAACACTTTTTGACATCTTGTGCACACGACTTTCATAGTAGGTTTATTAATGCTTCAATTGTGGAGACATTAATTGTTCGCATTCCTTAGAAGAGTAATCCTTAGTGTTTCAGTTAATCCTTAGTGGTTCTATTAATCCTGAAAGGATAATATTAGGGGTGGCAAAATAAATCATGCCAAGATAACAAATCATTAGAGAAAAAAATTATCAAAAAATAATAACAAATGCACCTGGTGCATTTGTTAATGAATCAAATATAATCCATTGCAATCTCTAACACCAAGATATCTCCTTTCCTATTTCTGATAGCGGCAGAGAGGCTGAATATGTTGATGAAATCTTTGTTGATGCTGGTTTATTTCGTGGTTATAATGTGGGGCAAAACGATCTGATGTAAATCACTCGTCTTCAGTTTGTAGATGACACATTAATTATTTGGGGAAAAAGTTGGGTCAATGTAAGGTTTATGAGGATTTTAGAAAAATATCTTGAGCTAATTGTGACTATGTTTGTTTAGGGAAGGAGGAAGGAGGGTTAAGTGTTAAGAGGTTGAGAAAGTTTAACTTGGCTTTGTTAGAAAATTGGTATTGGAGGTTGCTTGTGGATAAAGAGGAGTTATGGTATAGACTTTTGTTGCCTATATATAGAGAGGAAGGAGGACACTTAAAGAAGGGTGGGAGGAATAGTTCTGCTTGGTGGCGGGTGATGGTGGATATCTGTGATGGTTTGGAAATGATAGTGGGGAGCTGGTTTGATGATAATATTAGAAGGGTAGTAGAAGATGGTGGTAGTACATATTTTTGGACGAACAATTGGGTGGTGTCCCGTTAAGTGCCAAGTTTAATCCGTTGTTTGACTTGGATTAGGGGGAGAGATGTGAAATCGGATGAGGAGGTTGTTTGGGTGGGAGGAGGACCTTGTTAGGGAATTTTTATTTTCTTTATACATAACATTATTTTTGCATGAAAATGTTTCTGATTGTTCGAAATGGTTACTTATCCAATTAAAGGCTATTTTGTAAGCGGAGTCTATCTGTTGCTCAAAGCTACAAACAACTTGTGGACCGGGTTTCGATTGTTAATATTTGGTATAACCATGTTCTGTTGAAGGTTTCATTATTTTTTTGACGCATATTCCGCAACCGTTTACCAACAAATGATAATCTTACGCGTCGGGGTGTTATTCAAGTAGAAGCTAATGTTTGTGGCAGTGGGTGCGGCTTACGGGAGACGACTGGCCATCTCATTTTATGCTATAATTATTTTGGAGAATTGTGGCATCTTATTAAGAATTTGTTAAACATCTGTTTGGTTGATACATTTCGAGTAAAATATCATTTTGTGCAGTTTGGCCAGACATGTTTTCCTCGCTTAACTTATTCTTTCTTGAAGAGTTGAAGTTGATATGATTTTAATGTGTCTTGTCCGGAAGGAAAGGAATATGATCTTCAATAGCAAAGAAACAAATTTGAATCAAATGCTAGATAAAGTCATTTTCGTGGTTGAAGGCAAATATGAATACTTTTGCTTTTGATTATCATGATCGATATTGTCAACCTTTATCTTGCATGGAAATCACTTTGTAATTAACTCTCCGTGACCTTCTTTAGCATACCTTGTTTGGGATAGGCCACTTGAGTTGTTTTAATATATTCAATTTTATTTATTCAAAAAAAATCTCAAAACTTGTGTAGTCAATGTTTAAAATTGTAAAAAAAATTATGTTATCTTTAAACAATTGATTTTATTTCCTTAACAAATGCCTAAAGATATTATTTAGGATAGTTTTTTTTTTTTTTGGAAAAAAAAAGAAGCATAATTCTATTTTACAAGAAAATGTAACTAATACTCTTAGACACTAATTAAAATAGGCTAGTGTTTTTTTTTACATGGATTGGTGTTTTTTTTTTTGGTTACAATTTTATTTGTTTGTCTGTTTTTTTATTGAACTGTGAGAGAATATCGATACTCTTTGAGTGATTGATGGAGTGAAAACGATTCCTGCGTGATGTGTGTGAAGTGTAACGGTCACACACCAATATTTTGTTGATTTTCCTGAAATTCAACACGAATAAAAAAAATCCACACAAACACAACGGTAATAAGCAACCAAAGGTAATAATATCGTGTTTACGACCCAAATAAATGTCATCATTCATTCCCACATAGTTCAAAAGGAAAGAGTCACAATTTCCTTTTGCCTTTCCATACACACAAAAAATAAAATAATTACAAAAATCAATCACAATAATAAATTAACCAATCTCAGAAAGTGATATTGCAGGCTTACCAACACTCGAAATAACAGCTATCTTCCCACTCATCAACCTCCTTAGCCGGTTAACCGGTAAACCCTTCAACTTCAAAGTTCAAACACTCAAAAAAGATTTTATACTCACAAAACACCGTACACACTACACAGTATATAAAACACGTTCTTTCATTGTGTAGCATCAAAAAAACACAACCACCAACGAGGTTCCGGTCCCATTACCATTTTCATCTCTTGAAATTCGTACAATCTTAGAAACAAGGGTGTCGTGTTAAAACGCAGATAAACCTCGCCGTTTTGTTCTGACACAAAATAAAAAGAGCATAACGACGAATCAAAACGCGTCTTTCAAAAATCAAAACCAACAACTGTGCTTGTTTTAGTGACTGTCACTCACTTCTTTCTTTTTAATTTCAGTTTCACATTTGGATCTGATTCCTAAGCCGTAAGTTCCAATTCTCAACAATCCTCTTCTCGACTTTCGACTTTTGTTGACTCAATTTTCTCTTATATTCGCAGATACAATTCAAATTCAATCCCCGGTTGAATCTGAAGCTGAACCATGGGAAAATCAAGCAACAATAACAATAGCAAGGAATGGACGATCTACGGAATGGAGCAATGGCAAACCCTAATTTTCCTCTTATGTCAAGCAATTTTATTCTCAGTATTATCAGTTCTCTATCTTGTTTACTTCAATCCAATTTGTAGTTTCTTTGAAAGAATAATCTCCACCGCCGCCGTCGCCAGATTCGCCGCCGGATTCACCGGCTCAGTTACAGCACTCTCTGCTGTATGTCTCTTCTTCGCAGCGGCGAATTTCTTTTACTCCGCTGTCCCTCTTCACTACGACATGGCTCAGCGGATTGTCTCCGCCGTACACGACTGGTCTTCGGTAAAACTCGCTCTTGATTTAGGCTGCTGCGGCCGGGGAATCCTCTTAAACGCCGTAGCAACACAGTTAAAAAAAGAAGGAAGCTCCGGCCGTGTTGTCGGTTTAGACCGATCGAAGCGTACAACACTGTCCACGCTTCGATCGGCTAAAATGGAAGGAGTTGGTGAATACGTCACTTGTCGCGAAGGCGACGCGAGACGGTTACCGTTTCCTGATAACTACTTCGATGTGGTTGTTTCTGGTGTGTTTGTGCATACTGTAGGGAGAGAGTATGGACAGAAGACAGCGGAGGCGGCGGCGGAGAGGATGAGAGCGGTGGCGGAGATGGTAAGAGTGATGAAACCTGGTGGTGTGGGTGTTGTGTGGGACCTAGTGCACGTGCCGGAGTACGTGCTAAGGTTACAAGAATTGAAGATGGAAGATGTTAGAGTTTCAGAACGTGTTACAGCTTTCATGGTTAGTAGTCACATTGTTTCGTTCAGAAAACCTAGTCAGCATGTGCACGGACCCGCTGAGGTTCGCTTGGATTGGAGATTATGCTGACGTGGAATTTAATTCTCACCATATACCAACAAAGAAAATTATATTATGATCATATTATATTGTTAAATATTTTTTATTTTATATTATATAGTATGATGAATATCTAAGGTAAAGTTATGCTGGGGAGGCGAAGTCGAACCAGATGTTTAGAATGATATGGTTTTTGTAAATGTAGTGATGATTTTATATGTAGCAATGAAATTGTATAACTATATGATGTATATTAGTCAGAATATGGTACTTGGTTTTTATATATGTTTCAATTTTTGTGTTTTAATCATGTGTTCATGTAAGTAAAATTAGTATGAGGAATGCTTATTAATTGTGATTAGAAAGGATTTTTATAGAGATATTTTGACTAGATTCATTTGTATAAATTGATGATAGTTTTGCTAAGTTTGAGGACTAATAATGTGAAATTTTGATTTTGTCTTGATTTTGTTGTTGAACTTGAATCTATGCCTTAAAGTCAGATTTTGATTTTTGTTTTTAGTTTTATGGTTGAATGAATATTCCCCTTGATTTAGTTTGAGTCTGTAATAGTTATTTTTTGGGCCCTCAAAAGAAAAAAACAAATAGAGGATATTGTACAATAATCAGTTAAAGTAATGCAACTTGAATTTTCTAGTACTTGGTTTGCAGCTTGATCAAATTGTCGAAATTTGACTTGATCAATTGAAAAGCTGTAGATCTGTGTTTGTTTTTATAATATTTGTACATTTTTATAATGTTATTACAATAAATAAATGTGTGTTTATATATTTTTTATAGCTGCAATTTTTTCATCAATATTGGTAATGAAGGTAGATTTGATTTGTGGAGTAAGAAAAGCTATAAATTGTGGTTGAATAGTGTGGCAAAAGAACAGGAATCGGGAATTGGGGTTTAAGGTAAATTTCATCAAAATTGGAGTAAGAAAAGCCATAAATCATGGTTGAATTGTAGGCAAAAGAACATGGATCAGGAATTAAGGAGGGATGGGAATGAGTGAAATGCTTTTTGAATCTTAGGCTAGTAAATGTCATTGTCGTATTTATTATTTGGGTTTTCGAGTTTCTTCCCTCCATGTGAGGATTGATTTTATTTAAATTTTAAAATAAAGTTGAAAGGAAATAGTGATAAATAGATGGGAAGAAAAGTAGTTTGTAGTTAGTGATATTTCTTTCTAGTACGGTTCAACTTTGTGGACATTATGAGTTGAAATGATGGGGGTAGAATTGTGGTGGTGACCCTTTAGAGAATGGAAAGTCATAATCAGAGATTATAGATGATGAAGCTTCAACAACGTGAAGGACGAGTTTGTTAGAAGTTTACATCTCATGCCTTAAAACAATTGTTAATAGTTGAAGAGATGTGAAATTGTTTGTTAATGGTATTGAACCAAATTGGTATGCAATAAATTAACACTAGACACAATTATAGATTTGATTGATGCGGTCATTTAACTTTGGTGAGTATATGTTTTTACCAATTTTGATGAAATCTTCTAAATTACTACTTGTTGGTATGTAATTATAGTCCATTTTTTATAACAAATATTATTAGGTTGAATGTCAAGATTTGATGCTTCATTTACTTGTGAGAGTGTAAGATGAGTTGCTACTTTATTTATAGGCAAAATATTAATTAACGAATATTGAAAGTACACATATGGTTGGGATACATGTCAAACATTAATTGATTTTATAAAACAAAAAAAAATCCAATTTATGTTAACTTAGTTCGATTGGTAGAAACATTGTTTATTATATGCAGATGCTAGAGTTTTAAATTTCGGACTCCCTACTTCTCTACATTTAAAAAGTGTTATCCTTAACCTCAAAACTACTTGACAAAAAATAAAAGATATCCGGCATTAATTTGAAAAAATATGTATTTCAAATCCTTCTCAAGTTCTTTAGTTAAAAACTACATTAAAATGACTGAAAAACTAACTCAATTAGTAAGTACTTATATTGTTATACCGGATATCTTCATCATCAAAGTTTAAATCTAAAATCTTATAGTTAGGTGTCTTTGTTTTGTTGATGCTTGCCACTTTTCTGCCAAAAACAACATTTATTAAAACAAAGTTGTACTAAAATTTATCCTTTTTGACGTTATGATGACCTTAATATCTAGCTGCACAGCAACCTTTCCCAGGACCACATGGTGCATGTGCCACTCTAATCCTGACACAAGAGAATGGGTATGGGGCCATATGCTACTATCCAAGAATCAATGATCATTTGTGACTCAACATTTAAGAGGCCATGTTTTCCTTTGTTAGGTTTAAATAATGTGAATATCTCATTTTATTCGAGGTACTAACATTTTCAGATTTATATATCACTATAGCATGAAATCCGGATCATGCACATCCTAATTAAATGCAGGGATAAGAATTCTTGATCCAGTGATAATCATAATTTAGGACATCTGAAATTGGGAATGCAGCCATCTTTGTCCTATTGATTTTCTGTCATCCAATTTTCTTTAAAATGGAATATTTAAGTTGAGTTACTAAGTTAGTATCTTAAGAGTAAATATTATTATTTAACTATTTTTCAATAATGTATATTTTTTTACGGGTATTTTTCTTTTCAATATTGTGTCAAGACAATGCAAGTATATTTATTTGAAGGAAATAAACTCACGTCATTTCATTAATGAGTAAAGAGACAATACAATGTATTTGCCCAGAAACATAGACAGTGCAATGTGAAGAATAATAAAAATTCAACAAGCTAAGTGATAAAGAGAGTAATCTTTTCAGACTATGAAGCAACTTTAGTTTATTTGTCACCTAATAAACTTCGGATTAAAATTTAGAAACAAGGTAGAAGAGTGATATATTACTTAATAGAAAGATGCTAGCAAATGCCTGTTAATGTATTACGGGGTGGCTTTCAGGGTGGATAGGAGGGGCCATAACCCAGAGCACCATTTATTTAGGAGTATCAAAATTATTATTTTTATTTAGCAGTTAATATATATAGTTTTTTTTAATTCGTTTTGATTAATTTTATTGAAAATATATTTTTAAAGAACTGTGATTATAAATGGGTCTTTTGCAACAAAAAATGCAAAAAAAATTAAGTAATTAAAAATGCACAACTTTATTGTTTCACCTACGGCACCAAAAATCATAGAATCGTTTGTGGTATAGTATGTTGCCAAAAGTAATAACAAAAATTAACTTTTGTAAAATAAGAAAAACTTATAGTTGTCCTTATCCACCCCTCTTTTTCTTCTTCATCCACTCATGAGGGGTGATTTAGGGCCAATTTATGGTCCAAAACCCCCTCCAAATGATAAAATGTCATTCCTTTTTGTTTAAATAAATGATACTTTTTACATATATTTAGTTTTTTCTTTTGTAAATTCACCGTTTTAGTGCGACATTTGGTTTGTTTGTCATTTTGGTACGACGTTGTTTTGTTTTTCGTCTTGTAGTGGCATCCTTTCAGTTTAGATCGATTATTTAACTCTGATTCAGTGCATATTCAATAAATGACTTTGGAAGCATAACTATTCTAAACACTTTAATTTCATCATATTTGTAGGTTTTCTCATTGTAGACAGTTTGTCGCCGTATATTATTAACTTGAATGTTGTAAGTTTGTTTGCATATTCATCCTATTTGATTTAACGATTTTGAATTTGTGCTGTTCCAAATATTTTATATCAATTTGAAGACAGTTCCGACGCAACTATGCAATCTAAGCGACAGATCATCAATGAGAGTGATACATCAACATAATTTATGGGAGAACAAAAAAATTCCAATATTTGTTATATAGGGGGATTAAAAAACTGATTTTAGAATTAGGGGATCAAAAGTTCAATTTATTCAAAATAGGAGATCAAAAGTGCATTTAAGCCTAAATAATATTTTTAAAGAGTTTAATTTTCATGCAATGTTAGTTTAAAAAACTTTTTAATGATATGATGTTTTTGTGTGTAAGCTATGCATCCTCTTTGCACAACTCTTAAGACTAATTTGTGGATTCTCAAAACTGTATTCGAACTTAGAATCTCTGTTTAAATTGGAAGAGATTTTTTACCATCTCGTCTTAAATATATGAGTTATGTTTGATTTTTTTTTTACACAAATAAACGATATTCATTCATTCAAATTGATAGGGTACATCAATACAATACAAATCCAAAATCGTTAAAAACAAAAAGGATGAATCTGTGAACAAACTCACAACATCCATATTAATAGCATAAAACGGCAAAGTACCTATGCCTACAAATATGACTATATTAAAGTCTTCGGAATACTCATGTCTCCGAAACTGCAACGTTGACGACGTAAAAGTCATTGATCGGATCTGCACTTGCTCAAAGCTAGTCTTTCAACCTTGAATCAAATAAACATCGTACTAAGACGGGAAAACAAAAATACACCGCACAAAGACGGAAAATCAAAATAAACAGAGCCGTGCAGAGACGATGAAATCACAAAAATAAACAAAAGAAAACTGAAAAATATGTGGAAATCACTTATTTAATTAGGATAGAAGGATCAACAACTCGGAGGGGGTGATTTTGGGTCATCCCCCCTCCCCCGGTAGACAAAATTACACTACCAATATATATGAATTAAATTCTCTTTAAATTAGAGTCACATTCTCATTACAAGACAGAAAATCATCAATTTCAACAGAGTTCACGATGAGATTTAAATAAACTTATTAAAGGTTGATACATATAAATGATGACAAATCCAACTTGTTCATCATTCATTGAAAGTGCACAATAGAGGTGGAGTACATGGTATCACATTTCAGTCCTAGTCTTTTCTTTACAAAAAAGACAAATATTAAGTGCCTAAAAATTAGAAGTGAAACAAAGTGGATAAGGTTATGGGTTCGAACAATTTGGTGTTTCAACTTGCAAAACACCAAGCATTGATCATGCCAATGACACCAACGTGTGCATCAGGCCATTACCTCATCTGGTTAACTTGCCTAATGCCAACAAAAACAAAAATCCAAAACTATATACTATCAAGGCACATATTTCTAACTTATAGCATTATTACTAGAAAAATAAAGACTTGACAAATACTTCATAAGGACGTGAATTAAACTTCTGTTACTAGCGTGAGAATTTATTTATTTGACAATTTATAAGTACTTCTACAAACGCTCCTTTAATTTGTTTGATCCAAAGAACTTTTAGAATCTAACTCATCCGATCTTTCTTCTATATATAAAGAAAAACTATAAACTAACTTATAGTGGATAATAAATCATCTATAGTTTGAAAAACTGTTGTCAGATGTCTTTATCACAAAAAATTAATCCGCTAAAATTAATTAAATGTTAGACAAATACCCTTTACTTTAGATCAAGTGTAAAAATCTAGTCATGGTCAAGGTCCAAATTATGTAATAAAATTAAATGCATTATAAATTTAGTCCTTAAACTAGCGCTCTCTCTTCATGTTAGTACCTAAACTATAGAAAATTTGTGCTTATGCGATCACAATTTCACATTGATATAGAGACTTCCGAAAACCTTAACATTAATGTTGCAATTGCAATCATGATTAAGGAGTATAATTCATAACTATATGAAGCTATATGAGTCTATGTCTTGAAAAAATAGAGACAAAACTAGTATCCACAATAATGTAACTTGGTTTATCAAGGAAATATATAAAGAATAGATTAATACTAACGTGCTTCCTTGACTATCTTTTGTCAAAGTACAAACTACTAATGACAAGGGTCCTAATTGATTATCTCTACAGATGCTACTTACAACTAATTTTAGCATAATTTAGTAAGCATAAGAACTAATTAATTGTATATTATTCTGTTGTTGGTCATCTTATTTTATTGAGAATGATATGCTGAATAAAGAAACACGTAATAAGTCAAAGTATCTTTTTGTTTGCCTTAGTCAAATTATCTTTGATAATTTGTAATAATAATATTTGAAACTTGAAGTTTTTTTTTTTTACAATGAAACTTGAAGAAGCTAGGCTGTGTTGTTGACGCTTCAATATAATTTTAGCCGATTAATTTAGGGACAATTATTTTATGTTTAGGTATTTATTATAGTTTAAGGGCAATATGTGATTTATATATGATGTTTAGGTATTATTTTTTTGGGTTAATTAAGTTTTTAGTCCCTATAAATATTCACAGTTTTGTTTTTAGTCCCTACAAAATAAAATCACACTTTTTAGTCCCTGTGACATTTTCCTTAAGCATTTTAGGGTCCAAAAATGTTGATGAAAATTTTTAACGGGGACTAAAAATGCTGATGGAAAAATTTTATAGGGACTAAATATGCTGATGGAAAATTTTATAGGGACAAAATGTGTGATTTTATTTTATAGGAATTAAAAACAAAACTGTGAATATTTTTAGGGACTAAAAACTTAATTCATCCTTTTTTTTTTTTTTTTTTGGTATTAACATATGAGTAATCTTATATTCTATTCACACTCTTAAACATGTGCATATAATACAACAATCATATATATAAATCATTAACCTCGCGCTAAAGATAAATTAACTTATCATACATTCGGTTTCATTTCAATCACTCATTACAATCATGTACTTATTACCTAATGATTACAAAGTCAACCTTACATATATACACATGAAATCATGGAGAAAATATTGTGACATGTTCTAAGGAGTTGCAAGAGATTAAAATATTAGTTCAAAAGTGATTTAAGAAAAATATGGCAAGGTCTCAAATCCCCTTAAATTAATTATCAAAATTGAGCATTGATGCTAGACTGCACTTTGGTTCAATCTGAAATGCTATGGGCAGGTGAGTCCAGATTCTGGACATCGGTGCCAGCCCTACTACAACCAGTTATGTCTGCAACTTTAATTATCTATTCTCAAGATTTACATGCAATTTGTTTAGATGAAATCACTACCTGTGTTTGGTAGTAGTGAATAGTACAAATTACTCACAACTAACATCATCAACCACATTAAAACATACACAGTTAACATATTCTCAATTCAACCACAACAGCATGGTTTCATCACAATGAAACACAATAAAACACAAAGCTGTTGCCATGCTTTATTACATCAAAACACTACAGATTCAAAATGCAACAATGAATATAACATGCATTCAAGATCCAAAGCACACCTTAAGATAGGTTTAAGTGGGGAAACTATGGGTTACCTCTTAGAAGCATACCTTTTCCATTTGAATCACCCAACTTAAATTTGATGATTTGCATCTACTTCCATTTCTCGTCGTTTTGTAAGTGTTTTTTTTTTAGGGAAGGTGTTAAATGAGTGTTGAAAAGTTAGAGCCGTCCAAATATAAGAGCTCGTATAAGAGCTCAAATGAATTTGGTAAGTGCGGTGCGGTGCATGTTGTTTCTTAGTTGTCGCAGAAGTTCCACATCGGTTAATCTTTGCACATATTTAGTGTGCATATAATACGCACACTCCACAAACAAATGTTCTTTGAGGTAAAATTGGAACGATACAAAGAAGATTAGCATGGCCTCCTCATCGAGGATGACACGCACAGATTAAGATACGGTCCAAAAAACAAAACAAAAATCCCATGGCATTTGTGTTTTATCTTCTTCCATTGATTCTTTTCTCTGCAGGTAAGCTTCTCATATCTTCACCATCCTGGTAATCGCTTCTCTTTTCAACCATATTTTCATCATCCTTCAAGCTTCCTTATGCAGGAAACTCAGTCACATTGAACCAGTGACATTATTCAAAACTTGACAATGTTTAGGGTTTATGCATAATCTGATTAACATTGCTCAACAAATTGATTAAAATTTTGACTTGTCTCAGAAAAATGGACTATTGAATGTAGCTACTTCATTTTAGAAGATGATTTGATATGTGTTGTTTTTATTTGTCTTGGTTCCCTGTGTTGCTAATGTTAATTTAACCGTGAATCAATCACCTCTTATTGCTACATAAAAGAGATAGAGTTACTTAATCTGTCTATAGAATTAGTTAACTAATAACTTAGTGTTTTTAAGCTTTCTGTCAGTGAGTTTTTAAATTCCCTTTTTTTTTTAGCAAGATGGCAAATATCAGAAGGAGAATTATTATTCCTGTAAGATATGAAGAGAATTTGTAATAAAGCAATACATTTGATTATATAATCAGAAATATGTCCTAGTCTTGTAAGATATGTGGTCACGGGCACTTGTATAATTACATTGAATTATGTGATTTTCTCAAATTCTTAGCGGTGTCGGGCGTGTCCGTGTCGTGTCCGGTGTTCGTGTCTGCATCCGTGCTTCATGATACATTCGTAGTCTTGTTTTCCCTGCAACTATTGGTTGTTCCTTATAGTAAAAGTCTGCTATTTTTATAACTAAGAAACTATATTTTTCGGATTTAAAAATAGGGAGACTAAAATCGTGAATCGGTAAATATATAGAGATCGAAGGTGATTTAAGTAAAAAAGAGAGAAAAAAAATACATAGAGCTATTATTTATTGCTATCTTGGGCCTGAAAGACTAACTGCTGATAGATAAGCATCAGAAGAAGAGGAGGTGTTTCCTTCATTGGAGGATTTTGGTGGTTTAGGAACAGTGCAAAGACCCTCTAACATTTGAACAACTTTTGTCATGGAAGGTCTCATTGACATGTCTTCCTGTATACACCACAATGCTACACTTATAGCACAATGAACCCTATCATCATTCTCATCATCTATTTTCAACTCTGAATCAAGTATATCTCTCACTTTCCCTTCTTCCATCATCTTAAAAGCAAAACGAGGGAAATTCGATTTCTCCGAAGTCTCATTAGGATCATAATTCTTCCTTCCTGCAATTATCTCTAGTAAGACCATCCCATAACTGTATACATCACTTTTCTCTGATATAGCATAGTTTGTTATCCACTCAGGTGCAAGGTAGCCACGGGTTCCTCTTAGTGTTGTAAAAACATGGCTTTGTTCTCTATTCATAAGCTTGGCTAAACCAAAATCTGAAACTTTGGCAATGAAATGATCATCAAGAAGTACATTTTCAGGTTTAATGTCACAATGAACAATCTTTGAGTCACACTCTTGATGCAGATAAGCAAGTCCTTTTGCTGTTCCTAATGCAATACTAAACCTTGTATCCCAATCCAAAAGAAATAATTCACTTTTCGTCTTCTTGAATATCCATTTATCCAATGAGTTATTACTCATATACTCATACACTAGAAGTCTATGAGTTCCATCTGCACAAAATCCCTTAAGCCTTACCAGATTAAGGTGATGAATGCGACCAATGATGCTAACTTCAGCTCTGAACTCTTTCTTTCCTTGACCAATACCTTCTAGCTTCTTCACAGCTAATCGAGTCCCATCAGGTAGAAGTCCTTTATAAACTGATCCAAAACCTCCTTGACCTAGCTTCACAGAGAAGTTATTAGTTGCAACTTCAAGATCTTTATAGCGGAAACGGATTGGCATGCCGGTTAAATTCTCCAAGAAATTGTCTTCTTCAGAATTCTCTGTGGGTAACTTTTGCTTTCTCCTGCAATATAGAATCACCACAAAGAGAAGAACGAGCAAAGTTAATATGACAACGACGACAGCAATAATTATGATGTGCTTATTGCTACTTCCACTTCCATGACTTGAGACCTTAATGTAAGAAACATAACCAGAATCAGTATCATCGGATTTCCGAAAACTTCCAACACTGTCCAACAAGAAACACTTCCCTGAACTTGTATGGAAGAACATTGCAAGACAAGAGCAGTTTCCACGACAAGATGTTTGACAACCGGCTAAATCAGTATTCAAATAGGGATGAAGAAAATCAAGTGCAAAGTAACTAAGTCCATCATCAGCTTTCAGAAATTCAATAGACTTTTCTGATTTATCATCATCACAAGGAGAGACAAAACCTGGTTTACAACTACTAGGAGCAAGAACAGAAGGACAGCTGCACCTACGGTTATTTGCACAAATGTTGTAGGGATCACAAGGTTCTGGTGTATCACAATGATCTTTTGGTATTCTTGTTGAGGAATCACCATTTGATCCACCACCGTTGAGATTAGTGAAAGTAATGACACCATCTTTTCCCAAAACTGCAATCCAGCTTGCATTTATACCTGCATCAACAGAGAAAATGAATTGCCATAACAAAGACCTATTGTTATCATAGAATCTCCAAGAATTGTCTCTGAGTTTTGCAAAAGCCACAACATGGCCAACCTTATCAACGATTTTACGGTTATCATTCTGCATAGTCCAATAAGTTTGTGGAGTTTTGAAACGAGCTGAAAGAATAACATCACCAGATTTGATCTCAAGAACATAGGTCAAGTTATTTGAACTAGGTTCACTGGTAAGTTTCATTCCCTCTTTGAAATCCTGTGAATGCATCAAAGTATCAGTTGGATAACTAAAACTTTGCCAAATTACCGTATTATTGTCGTCGTAACCAAGCAAAACCAAATTTCCAGTGTCTTGCAATTCCATTGTTTTGCTAATTGTGTTTGTAGACCAGATCACTGTTCCATCTTTTTGTAAATAGGCATTTCCTTTTGTATCAAACACGAAATTATCATAATTGGAAACTGGTAATGCTCTATTAGCAGTCCAAAGCACGGTGGAGCTAGCCGCGTGGACGATTACTAATAGAAACTTGGTGGTGTCATTAACAGTGGTGACAAAACCAAAAGCAAAATTTCTATTCTTTGAGACAAGGAACTTCGAGCCTTCGTCAATAAAATTCGCTTGAGAACCCTCCATCCCATGTGAGATTGTGCCAATATATTGAATATCACATAAACACAGTTTGGACATGATCAGTAGGGTGGTGAAAGACAAACCAACAACTACATGGGATAAAAACCATTGGTAGTTGTTTCCCATCTATCTAGGAGAATTTACATAGGAAGAAAATTATTATGATTGAAAAGAAAGAACAGAACAAAGAACCACGGTTCCTACATACCTAAGGAGATTGAAAGAGCACTTTTGTTGGCCCATTCGTCAATGATCCGTGGAATAAATTAGAGCTTCACGTTGACATTGAACCGTAAGTAGTAACTTTCTTAGGAACTTACCTCAAACATCATTAACAATATGGAACATTTTTGTTTAAGAAACAAAACTATCATGTGCCTTAAGAATAATAGTGAAAATTGTCCCTTTCAAACCTATTATTATTATTATTATTAAGTTGCCACATTTTACTAATATAGTTTCTTATTTTGCATGGTCTTTTTTTTAATAAAAAACTCTTGCATTGGTTGTTTAGAACTCCATCAAGTTATTGGTGCATCCCATTCAAAAAAAAAAAAAAGTTATTTGTGTACCACATTTATTTATAATCAAACTTAATAATTTATGTGATGAGAATGTATTAATTTGGTTGGGTTATGAGGATAGTTTGGGTGATCACCATATTGAGTCAAGAACAACTACAATTGAGTTAAGCACCACATCTTTATCCGAAATCTTATGACATTGAGTTTATGAGTCATTTCACTTATAAAATGTTCAACCTCTACTTTTTCAAACAATGCGAGACTTCCAATTACAATTCCCACAACATTTAGTATATATCATTTACATTTTAATTAGTATCTGATTATAGCTTATAGTCCACAATGTTGTCACTTTCAACTATTTAACAACATGCTAAATACACATCTACAATTGTAGAAGTAAAAAGTCGGGTGTTTATAGAGAATGGTGATTATAGAAGCACAATCTCTCGTTTCTTTTTTGCATGCGCTATTTAATAATTTGTATTATAATAAATTGATTTTGTTGAAATATTTAATGATATAAAGTTATTGATGTGATCCGTTTAATAATTTTTTAGGTGTTGAGTTAGAGAGATTATATACTTATTAAATACTAACATTAAAAATTTATTAAATGTATAAGAAATCCATTTAAGTATCCAAAATAGATAGCTATATTGTGATTGTCTTATAGCATTAGATAATTATGTCTTGATGTATGGGTTTTAGTTTTTTTTTTTGTTACAAGTATGGGTTTTAGTTTTACTAATGTGTATATAGGAAATTCATTAAGCATCCAAAATATTGTTTAGTAATGACTCTCATTGCCTCCATCAAGTTTTTGGATAAGGAAACAACCAAGTGTGTTTCTATCTCCCCTGTGTGATGAGTAGATTAATGTAAAGAAAAAAGAGAAAATTAGCTTTTGTTCTATTCCATTTCTTGAGTCTTTTGGGTTGTATTAATGTAAAGAAAGATGGTGCAATAACAAAAAAATAAATTATAAGGAGGTTGTGATATTAATGTAAAGAAAGATTGCACAATAACAAAAAAAAAAATTATAAGGAGGTTGTGATATAACAGGTCTCTAAAAATTCATTCAAAAATTTAAAAATTTAAATATAATTAAACAAATTTTAATTTAGCAGGGACTAAAACTATTTGCTAAATTTTTTTTATAGGAACCTAAACACGTCGCTTTTTTTTTATAAGGACTAAAAACAAAATTGACTATATTTATAGGGATCAAAAACATATTTAACCCTAAAAAAATTTGTGGATATTAAAATGAATAAAATATTTTGTGTGTGCATTTTTTATATGTTTCCTTCCACATGCTTAGTAAACTTTTGATCTCATCAAAAACACTAGTCTTACTGGTTAAAACAATGTGACCTATAGAAATTGGCCCTGGCTATTTTTGCGGGTAATGCGTGATTCGTCCTGTTGTTGGAGGTATTGGCCCCCACAATTGGCTTGATTCCCCTTTTTTTGCAGCATAACTCGATCATCATATATCCCACACATGCTCAACTTCCTCATAACGTGGGTTTTTGCTTTTTGTTTTTTTCATGTTAGTGACGCTGTAAACATGGAACACGAGTATAGTATCCATTTGTCAAGTTCTATTAAGTTTTGAGTTGTTCTAACGCCTCTGCGACCTTTGTTTGGTTGTATTTGAACTCGCATGACCTGCGACCGACTCAGGAAAATTCATCTGACTCAAAAATGTTTGTCTGACGATCTCAGCTAACAAACTATTAATTTTTAGGTGTAAACAAATGTCTCACTAAATTGCACTATAAGATAGCTATGAGTTGTTATTCAAAAAACAAAAAGATAGCTATGAGTTGTGAGATTATGTGACATAAATAGTCCTTATTGTGCATGAATAGTGTCACAATGCGCCGTAAAACATAAATCTAGTCGTTGGATACCCTATATTGGCTTGTGAATGGGTAAAACCAATTAACTCTTGCTGATTTGATTACTTCAACGATAATCTTGATCTTATCAACTAAATTAGGGATAACTCTGCCTAATCATCGATAAACAATTTCTATAAATTTTCTCATCCTTGTGATTTATTCATTACTTTGCTTTCTTTCTCCTCTTGCTACTTTCTTTCATCCTTCTATCTGCCACACAACTTCTTGATTCCCTTGCTCTTTTAGATCATTTTCTCTTCATTCATTAAATCCTAATTCATGAAAAACAATGGCCTCTGTTTTCCAAAACCAAAACCCCAATGAGGAAATTATCCCGAATCACTCTATCGAGTGCAAGATAACATTACTCTTTGTCCTTTGCACATGGAAACTTCCAAGTCATTCTTCTCTTTACCCTCCTGATTCCGAAATTGCTCTCTTTTGTGAAGAGCCCCGGTATATGTTCCTATTGTTCCTATTGGAATAGATGAAACATCTATGAGATGACCATGATATCAAAGGTAAACATGAAATTCAATGTGGAGATCTCTTTGGCCTCCTCGTTCAACTCTTTGATTTTTCGTTTCGGTGTGATGACCCATATTCTCCAAGATGTGGCTTCCATACTTGGCTTGCCAATCATTGGGTCTTAAGCTCCTACAACTCATGATGTTCTCATTCCTCTGTTGGGAATAATTTTTTCAAGGACCACTTCCAGCTATGGAGCTTTTGTGGAGCATAATGCTGATTTCTTTTTTAGGCTTAATAACAATTTTAGCCCCTTAACTTTCTTAAAGCTGCGATTTTGGTCCACTAAGAAAAAAACTACAAAATCGCCCCCTAAGTTCTGCACATGTGGCAGTTTTGGCTCTAGGGCCAATTTTTACTCGGTCTACGCTGACGTGGCACCCTAAGTAAGGTGCCACATTTTTTTTTTGCCTTGGGGGCCAAAACTGCTACAGTTGCAAAACTTAGAGGCGGTTTTGTAGTTTCTTTTAGAGGGTCAAAATTGCAACTTCATGAAAGTTAGAGGGCGAAAACTGTTATTAAGCCATATTTTATATACTTTCTTGTTGCATTCGTTCAAGAAGTTTTTTGTTTGTACTAGTTTTGTATCTTTTAGAAGTTGCAGCTATATGTTTCCCTATTTAAGGACAATAGGAACATATACCGGGGCTCTTCACACCTAGGTTCTTTGCACACTATGTTGGGTCGGCTTAAGGACGGAGTAGACGTAAAGAGTGTACTTGAACCTATTTAGTTCCTTTAGCTTTCGTTTCAACTATATGTACTTGAATTTTTGGAGAAAGAATTTGATCCCCGCTTGATTCATATTAATGGATAAGTATTAAGGAGAACAATAACTTTTTTTTTTGAAGGAAGGAGAATAATAACTTGTTGAAAAAATATAAAAAATATGGTCCATCCTGGATTTTCAAGGTAGGAAAAGAGAGCTTGTCTCCTCAATGTCAAGCAGTCATCAATGAAAATTGGTCAAAGGTTCTGATTGTTAAGAGTTCCACATCGGATAGGAGATGACCTGACAATGTGTTTATAAATGGGGGCAATCCTCACTTCTCAAGTCGGTTTTGTGAGATTATGTTAAACTCAATCACAATTTCTAAAATGGTATCAGAGTCTCTTCAAGATCAATTGGGCTACCTGCTATCAGATTTCCGCTATCGAGCTACCCACCGTTTATGTCCACGAACCAAGCCCAATAGTGCGGGTCGTGAGGGGGTATGTTAAGAGTCATACATCAAATATCAGGTTTTCGCTATCGGGCTACCCACCGTTTATATCCACGAACCAAAACCCAATAGTGCTGGTCGTGAGGGGGTGTGTTAAGAGTCCTACATCAGATAGAAGATGGTATGACAATGTGTTTATAAATGGGGGCAATTGTGTTAGGTCCAACCGCAATTTTTAAGTCTGACAACAAGAGATTTACTTTGCGATTTGAAACAAAAAGTAGAAGCAACAAGACATTAACATAGTATGATAACCCCTTATGTGTCTTTGGCATCCTTATCTTGCTCTCTTGGAGAAACCACAGCCTTTGCCAATTGGTAGCTTACTTTCAAGCATAACATAGAGGGTTAGTCCTCAAGGTTGTGAAGTTCGTCTTACGCGTGAACAATCTATAGAAGACTCGTCTAACCCAAAGTAGTCAATAGTGGCCACGCATAGTGTAGCGTACGGCTTTGCGAATAGTGGCCGTTTCAGCTACTATTTGATTTTAGTATGAAAATTCTAAATTAACCATATTTTTAACGCAACATGGGGCCTCTCTTTTCTTTTGTTTTATGGTTTCTCTTGTTCTATAATTTTTTTTTATTTGTTCCTTTGTCTTTTGTTTTTGTGCTTTGATTTATGAATGTTTCATGAGATTGAGAGTTATATTTAATTTTATATAAATATAAGTTTTATTTTTATACTTTATAGCATTATTCGTGTAATTTGTCCAACAAAAAAATCAAATATAAATGACTGATATTTGTCATACTGCTATATGCGATCTTGCTATCCCACTTTTAGGGTCGGCCGCTATACACCGCTATCTGAGATTGATTACTATGGTCTCATGTCAAACCTATTAATGTGGTGCTACCTGCTTCTAGTAAACCCACTACCACAGGTGTAGCATCATCAGCTACAAAAAAAAAATATATAGTTCTTATTTTATTTTGTTCACTTTCTTATAGTTCTTCTTTTTACTTTCGTCCAGTCTAAGAAACATGTGATAGTTAACTTGGAAGACAAGAAAAAAAAAAAGAAACACCAATCTTGAAAAAAAAGAACCAGATCGAGTGGAATTCAAATCAACGAATCGTCGAATCCCAAAGTGAACAAAAGCCAGTCAGCATAAGAAACATTATCAACAGCCATAAGAAAGAAAAGATTCAAGATAAATTAAGGGTCAGTTGTTATAGCATTTTTAAGAAGAAAAAAAATTTATTTTTTTTAAAAAATAATCACTTTTAAGAGTTTTGCTTCCGTTTGTTACACCTTTTAAAAAAATCAGAATCTAAAAAAAAATCTAAAAACAACTTCAAATGAGAAACTGTTAAGATCAGCTTTTCAAAAAAATAGATTTTTTTAGGAGAGAGAGAAAATATGGTTTAAAATATTGAATTAATTTTGGAACAAAAAATTCCCTTTTACATAGTTGTATCCAAACAAACTAGATTATTTGTTTAAAAAAAGTGATTTTTATTAGAGTAGACAAACGCAAAATAGATTCTAATTTTCATAAAATTTATAAAATATAATCTCTAAATTATTTTATGTTAAAATCATTTTTATTTTAATCTGTAATAAACGGGGCCTAAATGAGTGCGACAAAGTCAATTGGCCATAAGTCATTGATGTGGGTGATGTGAACTGTCTTGTAATTTAGTCCACACATACAATTAGTCGATGCATATAAAACTACAACTCTGATTCTAAATTTAAAGGTCTTCTAACTAGAAAAATTAATTTAAAAAAAAAATACTATAATTACAATGCATTGAATAGATAAATTTTCATAAAAACTTGTTTCATCCAATCTCATACTATTAAATATAATAATTATAGTTGACATTTATTTATATATGAGACCGTGAGAATTTTTTTTTTAGTTGCTTGCATACAAGACTAGAGGGAGTGCTACTTAAGGTCTTTAAAGAGCATTTTTTTTAACTTTAAAATAATTTAAGTGAAAAGAAAATGTGATTTGAGGAAAGCAACTATTTTTATTATATAATTAAACTAATTTGAGCTGAGGGTTAAAAAATTGAAGGGGTGTGATAAAACTATTTTATAATATGTATGTATAGTTAGTAAATTTTGCATATGCTAAAGATTATAATGTGTTGGAAATACTACCTCCGTCTTTAATTATAAGATTTTTTTGGAAGAAAAAAATTGTCCCTTTTTATAAGACTCTTTTGGTATTTCAAAGTACATTAATTATTTCTTTACCAACATACCCTTATTTATTTTGCATCTTTTTCTTCAATCAACAATAAATACTATGTTGAAAACATAAATCATCTCTCTCTCTTAAGGATAAAATTGTAAAAACAATAAAAATTATATACAAATTTAATACTACAGTCAACTTTCTTAATCTCCGTAATTTTGGCAAAATACTCCTATATTTAGGGACAAAGGTAATAAATAATAAAAAAGATGAGCAGAGGAAAAAAAAGTGAAAACACATAATTGGCACACCCAGTATTCTTGATTCCTGAATCGATAAATTAATGAACATTTTTATAAAATAAAAAACTATTTATATAGTATAAACTAATTTTAACATTATGATCTACTCCTATATTACTAACTTTCAATGAGAAAAAAATCCAATATGATGTCATCACTCATCAAATGAATCTAACTATTAGTGTAACTCTTTCGATGTCATTCAATTCGCCATCTGAAACAAAGTCTGGAAAAATAAAACACATTTGACTTTATAGATATTTTTGCTTATATTTCATCTTAGATTCTCTTGTGTATGTAGTTATTTGCTTGCTATGTTATTTCACTTTCCAACTTAGCTTCAGCTAGCATTGTTATATTCTTTCTTTTCAACCTATTCCATTTTGCAACTTCCATAATTTCTTCCTTGTAAATTCTTCCATGTAGCAACTAAAACATGGGAACAAAACATTTGTTTTTATCGAACGTTGTTGTTGGTCTGTCCATCTCCATCCTCCTGACCATGTCCAAACTGTGTTTGTCTGATACTCAATATATTGGCACAATCTCAACTGGGATGGAAGCTTCTCAAGTGAATTTTATTGACGAAGGCTCGAAGTTCCTTGTCTCAAAGAATAGAAATTTTGCTTTTGGTTTTGTCACCACCATTAATGACGCCACCAAGTTTCTATTAGTAATCGTCCACATGGCTAGCTCCACCGTGCTTTGGACTGCTAATAGAGCATTACCAGTTTCCAATATTGATAATTTTGTGTTTGATAGAAAAGGAAATGCCTATTTACAGAGGGATGGAACTGTGATCTGGTCTACAAACACAATTAGCAAAACAATGGAATTGCAAGACACTGGAAATTTGGTTTTGCTTGGTAACGACGACAATAATACGGTAATTTGGCAAAGTTTTAGTTATCCAACTGATACTTTAATGCCTTCACAGGACTTCAAAGAGGGAATGAAACTTACCAGTGAACCTAGTTCAAATAACTTGACTTATGTTCTTGAGATCAAATCTGGTGATGTTATTCTTTCAGCTAGTTTCAAAACTCCACAGACTTATTGGACTATGCAGAAGGATGGTCGTAAAACAATTAACAAGAACGGCAATGTTGTGGCTTTTGCAAATCTCAGTGACAATTCTTGGAGATTCTATGATAACAATAGGTCTTTGTTATGGCAATTCATTTTCTCTGATATATATGCAAGTTGGATTGCAGTTTTAGGCAAAGACGGTGTCATTACTTTCTCGAATCTCAACGGTAGTGGATCAAACGGTGATGATTTACTAAGAATACCAAGAGATCCTTGTGGTACACCAGAACCTTGTGATCCCTACGGAATATGCTCAAACAACCGTATGTGTAGCTGTCCTCTTGTTCTTCTTCCTAGTTGTAAACCGGGTTTTGCCTCTCCTTGCGATGATGAATCAAAAAGATCTGTTGAATTTCTGAAAGTTGATGATGGGCTTGGTTACTTTGCGCTTGATTTTCTTCATCCCTATTCGAATACTGATTTATCCAGTTGTGAAACATCTTGCCGTGGAAATTGCGCTTGTCTTGCAATGTTCTTTCATAGAAGTTCAGGGAAATGTTTCTTGTTGGACAGTGTTGGAAGTTTTCAGAAATCTGATGATGCTAATTCTTCTGGTTATGTTTCTTACATTAAGGTTGCTCGTGATGGAGGTCAAAGAAGCAATAAGCACATCATAGTTGTTGTGATTGTTGTCATAACAACTTTTTTTGTTATGCTCTTTATGGGGGTTCTGTACTACAAGAAGAAGGAAAAGTTACCTCGAGAGAATTCAGAAGAAGAAAATTTCTTGGAGAGTTTAACCGGCATGCCAATCCGTTTCTGCTATACAGATCTTGAAGTTGCAACTAATAACTTCTCTGTGAAGCTTGGTCAAGGAGGTTTTGGATCAGTTTATAAAGGACTTCTACCCGATGGGACTGAATTAGCTGTGAAGAAGCTGGAAGGTATTGGTCAAGGCAAGAAAGAGTTCAGAGCTGAAGTTAGCATCATCGGAAGCATTCATCACCTTAATTTGGTACGGCTAAAAGGATTTTGTGCAGATGGAACTCATAGGCTTCTAGTTTACGAGTACATGGCTAATAACTCATTGGATAAATGGATATTCAAGAAGAAAAAAAGTGAATTTCTTTTGGATTGGGATACAAGGTTTAATATAGCATTAGGAATAGCAAAAGGGCTAGCTTATCTGCATCAAGAATGTGACTCAAAAATTGTTCACTGTGATATCAAGCCTCAAAATGTACTTCTAGATGATCATTTCATTGCCAAAGTTTCGGATTTCGGTTTAGCCAAGCTTATGAATAGAGAAGAAAGCCATGTTTTTACAACATTAAGAGGAACTCGTGGCTACCTTGCACCTGAGTGGATAACAAACTATGCTATATCAGAGAAAAGTGATGTATACAGTTATGGGGTGGTGTTGCTAGAGATAATTGGGGGAAGGAAGAATTATGATCCTACTGAGACGTCGGAGAAATTCAATTTCCCTCGTTTTGCTTTTAAGATGATGGAAGAAGGTAAGACGAGAGATATCATTGATTCAGAGTTGAAAATAGATGATGAGAATGATGATAGGGTTGATTGTGCTATAAGTGTTGCATTGTGGTGTATACAGGAAGACATGTCTATGAGACCTTCCATGACAAAAGTTGTTCAAATGTTAGAGGGTCTTTGCACTGTTCCTAAACCACCAAAATCTTCCAATGAAGGAAACACCACCACTTCTTCTGATGCTTACTTATCAGCAGTTAGTCTTTCAGGCCCAAGATAACAATAATAGCTCTATGTATTTTTTCTTTCTTTTTTACTTAAATCACTTTCGGTCTCTGTATTTATGGAATCATGGTTTTAGTCCCCTATTTTAAATATGAAAATATAGTCGCTTAGTTTTTAAATATCATAATTTTTCCCTACCATGAATTTTGTGGTATATTGTGTGATTTGTCAAATTTAATAATGAGTTGGCAAGTCTTTTGTGATATAAAGTTTTGCAATGGCAACTGCACTTGAAAATGGATTTCACCCAAAAGTACTGTGAAAAGTAATCAAGAAAAAAGAAAGCTTTAGCAACAATTCAGTAACATGCATTTATTTTTCTTGCAACAATTTCTTTTAGCATAGGTTGCATGAGCTTCACGGTGACTTAAAATTCGACCATTTAAGATTTTGATCTCTAAGAAGCCGACACAGATCAATCGCAGAATCACTAGACAAAACTAACCTGCCCAAAATGGAAAACTTTCAGCAAATTGCAAACCCTTAAAACCATCAATATGGTGAAAGTCATGCAACAATGCAAATTTAATTGTCATCCAAAATCCTTACCTGGTTCAAACAACACTGACAGTCCAAAATCTATAGCTTTCAATGAATCCGTTTTCTTCGTATTTGCAAAGAAAAGATTCTCAGGCTTGAGATCCCTATGCATCACACCATGTTTGTGGCACATCTGAAATAAACAACAAAATAAACAATCATGACCATGTTCCCACTTTACCACAGCATAAAAAAATAGAACAAGCCCAAGAACATCAATGCAAATGAAAATCAGGAATCCCATTTTAAATTAACTTGCTGTTTATATACATAATTCATAGTTTGTTAGGTTTTACTTGTGTTGCAAGTAATTAACTTGCAACACAAGTAAATTAGTTAGAAGTTTTGTTAAGATTTGAGAAGTTTTAGTTAGTTTGTTAGTCACTATGATTGCATATATATAGTAGCATAACAGTATAATTGATAGTTGTAATCTCTATGATTCAATAAGCACTTCTTTTGTTCCATAATATACAATTCTCACTTGTCCCTCTTTCCACTTTCTCAAAATCACCTTCTTATTCATCACTTAATGGTGAAATATCCCAACACTTACCCCCTTAAGTCCTAGTCAAAATCTTCATATATCAAACTTAAAATAATACAATAATCCAAATTGAATATGCACTCAAACAAAAGACTTAAAAACTCCTCCTAAAAAGGTAATTCTGCACAAGTGAGGCAAACAAAAGTATACATGATTCTACTTCTAGAAACATCTTCAAAGATCTATAAATAGATAGGCATAGGTGCAATTGTATTCAAGCCTTTGAGGTGTAATGTCAATAACATTTAGGGCTTCACCATATTATATCTCTACTCCTATAATAAGTTAATTACTATTGTAATACCTATTGTCTCATACTAAAATTTCATCACTAGTTTCTACGCTAAACTTCACTGTTTCTACACTCAATGATCAAGAACTCAACATTCTTTCCTCAAAAAAATTCCAATAGAGAGGATCTTGATCCTTTCTTTTTCCCTAACTATCTCTAAGAAAACCACATGTGTTTGAAAATATACTGTTAAAAGAAAGAAAGAAAAAAGTTTTTGTCTAGAAGTATATTTGTGAATGGCACAAAAAACATTTTTTTTCAAACATATACTTCCATGATGAGTTCCACACTTACTATAGCAGTATAGCTACTGACAGATTCATTACTACTCCCTAAATGCAATTTTCACCATTTACAAATTTAAGAATGTTTTACCTTGACCCTTATATATGAAGTTAATCTTGATGCAAACTAGAAAATTTGAACACTTGGAAGCAATGGAAACCATTCATTCACTCTTTTTAATGTTCCATTTGAACACTACAAGTCAGTTTTTTATATTTCTTCCATCATTCAATCTTTTTATCACTCTATTTGAATCGTTTTTCGTCATAAAGTTTCATGTATTATACATTTCCGTATGCATAAAGTGATGAAGTGTTGTTACATTTATTCTAATTTTTTTTAGGAATCTAAACTAACCCACTCAAATTGGCATCGGAATTAATCAAATCTAAAACGTTGAGACACACTACAAAGTAAAATGAATGTAAAGTGTTTTCTATTTAAATGCATTCACTTAAGTGTCTTCTGTTTAAAATTAAAAATAAATTGTAAAGAAAAAAAGTCGACTATGATTCGTCTTGTACAACTTAATTGGTAGTTGTAAGGACAATAATAAGCACAGTGGCGTTGGGAGGAACGGCGAATTACTAACAAAATTATTATAATTGAAATTCATAAAATTCGTATACAATTTCATCTAAAAAATATTAAGAACAAGTCTAACAAAAGTTAAAGCCCCAAATATATTATCTACCAACTAGATTGCCGATCATAACCGTAGAGAATCAAAAGCAACCTACTAAAATGCTTGCATGTGTGAATGAAGGGGATACCAGAAAGAGACTATGTGTATAAAATAAAATTATATCAAGAGTAATTTCCTATATACAAAAAAAAATAAAAAAAATTGGGGATACTGAGGCACCTATGGGTCTCTTAATAGATCTGCCACTGAATATGTAGAATCATAGAATCAAACTGATTTTCCACTTCTCCATACTTACGGTGTGTGAATCAGCTTTAGGCTGCTCCAAAAAAAAAAAATCGACTTTAATCTTCATTTTAAAAGAGTGGTATTTTCATCTCCATTCTCCACGCTAGTATATATAAAAGAAATAAATTTGGAGCAGTATATAATACAAATTAGATTAATTAGGCGGAGTTAAAATGATATTTATATTAGGAATACAGCCAATTCGTTAACAACGGTTCCATGGTCTAGCGGTTAGGACATTGGACTCTGAATCCAGTAACCCGAGTTCAAGTCTCGGTGGAACCTTTTTTAATAACGCAACATGTCAATTTTCTTTACCTTTTTTTCAATAGTGGTAGTTGTTGTTTTCCCACTGCCTTACCTATTTTGCAATGAGCATATGGATTTTATAACTTTGGTATTAAATTTGGTATACCTGCATGCATCAACTCGTTGGAAAGTAATTGAAAAAATTCATAACTCTTCTACTATTTATTTGTTCTGGAAAAATAGAACTTGAAAAGGATTTGAGAGGATTAGATGTCATTGTGCTTTGACATAACACAGCTTTTACCTTTAAACTCAAAATTCAATCCATCAAATTTTCTGTGGCTTTTTTAAGTCATGCACGCAAGGTTGAATCAGGTGAATCTGAAGAAGAATGCACGGAATGAAGTTATAGTATTGTATAATTGGAATATCAATGTATAAATGAATATATGTGATAGCACTACTAGGCTCATACGATGGATCTGAATCTGATAAACTCGGAATCATTGAATCAGCTAGGTTGATGGGAAAGGATCTGGCTAGTGTGAAGACAAACATGGCCTCTAGTCACAAACTAATTTTTATATCTTTTCTATCAGATGGATTTCAGTACATTATTATTTAATAAAAGTGATCCATTGAATTTAGAAGAAAAATATGGACATATCCATTATCAAAAAAAATAAAATCGACAGATCACTAACAAAATTTTATCATATACTATTTTTTACCAATGGCATGCTAGCTTATTCCTTCCATGTCTATGCTTGCCCAGTCAACTTGTTAAATGATTTTAATAAATGCATTAGAAATTTTGTTTCGAGTGGAGATATTAGCTATACAAAGGTTTGTAATGTTACTTGGAAAACTTTGTGTAAGTCTACTGATGAGGGAGGTTTAGCTATCAGATCAGCTACCAAAACTATTCCCCCTTCAAGATATTTCATTTTATGGAGGTTTTCATATGATAAGCTCCCCACAGATGATAATCGAAGGAAAATAGGATGTTGTCTGGTTTCAGTATGCTGATTTTGTATGCAGCAAGAAGAAACATCTGAGTACATTCTTCTTCGTTGCCCTTTCGTTAGTGTGATTTGGAACTGGTTGAGCACATGCCTAATTTTGGTATTTGATAGAACTAGCTGGAACACTGTCCTCTCCTGTTTAGCAAGAAGTTGGAGCTCCTGATCCCATGATATTTTAGTTTCTGCAATTGTGCATCTTTTATGGGCAGTCTGGAAAGAAAGAAAACATAGAAGATTCCAGAGCAAGTATAATAACATAGGCAGAACCATCGCTATAATAACCTCAGAACTTCAACAACGTAACAGGCTATCATCTGGTCACATGTCTTCAGCTATGCAGGATTTCAATTTAATGCAGTTCTTTAGAGTGCCTGGTAAACCCAAAAAGGCTGATAAGATTTTTTAAGTTCTCTGGAAGCCTCCCAGCTTTGGTTGGGTTAAAGCAAATTCAGACGGAACAGCTATTAGGTGTCCTTCTATGGTTGCTATTGGAGTAGTTTTCAAAGATCACCAAGCTAGGTTCATTGGTGGTTATGCAGAAAACATCGGCTTAGGTAGTTCCATCCTTGCAGAAAAAAATTGGTTTGTTACATTTGCAACTGAGAAAGCTTATTATCAAGGCTGGAATAAAATGTCGGTTGAAAGTAACAGTCAAGATGTGGTCATGAATCTGAACATCAAAAGAGTTATGCCTTGGACCATAAGTAATCGATGGAATAATTGTCTTGTAATAAGTCAAATGCATTTTATTTGTACACATACATATAATGAAGGCAATTATGTTGCTAACTCTTTAGCTAGCCATGCTCATAATATTTTGCACTCCCGATGGTGGGATGAACCACCTCCTAGGTTAATACATAATTGGTATGCTAGAGAGTTCTCAGGTTTCCCAAACTATAGGTTTGTTTTTTAATTGGGTTTGGCCTAGTCCCCCAATTTTGTATCTTTTTCTTTCTTTTAATAAAACTTTTCTTAATAAAACTTTTCTTTTATAGAACTTTTTGTTTATATTCGAGACAATTATAATAACAGACAACGTTAGACGATGAAAAAAGAAACTAAAGCCACTAAGCAACTATTTGAATGATGATTGCTGACATGGACACATCGTTGTCATGTGGTAATTATTGTGGAGTTTAAAGGAGAAAGTAAAACTCACAAATGTCTATGATTCCAACCAATTTTAATAATCTATGAGAAAAAAATAATGTTATGGTTTCTGTATCTATATGGTACAAGCAAGAGCAAAAAATTCCACTGTACATAAACCAGGGTGCCGGCACTCTGAATCAGAATACTGCCTGAAAGCCCGTAAACAACAGATATCTAACTAAAGAGTTTTTTTTCATGTAATGAAGAGTTTAAGATTACACTTTCCTATTCTCATTGAAACCAGGAAAAAGAAAAAATAAATCAAAATTCCTATGGAACAATCTCGATCAAGGTTGAGTAGAGACACCCTGTAAGATCATGAATTAACTGGAACACAGTAGGATGAGCTGAGCGTTGGTGGCAAAACACAAACTAGATGTGGCCCAGACGGTTTGCACCTTATATTTGCCTCTTCGATTTCTGGCAACCCAAGTAGAGGAGGACGCACATAACCCGCCACTAGTGGCATGCATAATACTGTGATAATTATTCTTGCACCTATCATGACAAGAAGGAAATTCAAATATCAATAAAAGTATAGCACATTGCAAGTAGTTCCTGCAGACTATTCTTCCCAATTACCTAAAAATATTTTTCCAAACAAACTGATAATACATACATATACCTTGATTTTTGGAGAGAGATACATGCCCTCTTTTTCTTCCAGCAATCATCCAATTTCCAGAATTTGCATTTACCTCGTACAGAACCTCATCCTGTCAAAATTTGATACAATTATAGCATCAAACGGAATAAAGGAAAAGTAGACAAGAATTGTCAACATTCAAGAGTTGGATGAATAAATGAATGGGCAGCCTGGTGCACAAAGCTCCCACATACGCATGGTCTGGGAAGGGGTCCCACCATAGGTGTATTGTACTCAGCCTTACTCTGTTTTTTACCCAAGAGGTATTTTCCGGGACTTGAACCCGTAACATTTCAATCACGTAAGGTCATGTGACAAAAACTTTACCGTTAGACGAATAAATAAAAAAATATGCTTAAGAACAAAAACGAAAAAAAGAATAGAATATTATGGAGACAGACCCAACAAAAAAATAATGATTTTTGAAATAGACCACTAAATCGATCACACAAGGATGAGCCAATGAAAGATCCATACAACTTTTCTTTCTCTCATTATTTGTTGTTCCCGAGCAAAGAAAAATAACTTTCTATCATCATCATTGGCTCAGTTGTTTCATAAAACAAGTATGAAAAAAAATGATTCCACTTCTTCGAAATTCTCTCATTATTTGTTGTCCCCCAGCAAAGAAAAATTACTTTCTATCATCATCATTGGCTCAGTTGTTTCATAAAACAAGTATGAAAAAAAAAAATGATTCCTCTCTTCGAAAGAAAGAAAAGCCTCTACTTTCTTTCCTCTATATTTGTTCCCAAACAAATAAAAAACAATGCTGTCAAATATCCTCCATTCAAGATTGTTTAAGCATCATGCAATTAGATGCTACGGAGGAGCACAGAAAGGAAGTGACTATTTCACTTCACCAAGAAACTAGAAGTAAAAATACGCAAAGTAAAAAGATGATGGTGGAAGTTCAAAAGCCACAATCACAAAGAGTATAAGATACGATAAAAATGTTGAAAAAAGTAGCAAACACGCTTCTCTCTGTTTACAGTGGTACTTACATTCTGTTCAGAAATTTCTTTCTCATTCAAATCCTTCAACCTTTCCACCCTCCATTGCATCTTAACAAGTTGTCCAACTCTTAGGCCATCTGAAGGGAGAGGAAGAAATCCAACGGCGAGGCATGGATCAAGCACAGGCCTTTGCAAAACAATTACACTCTTGAAGATCAACTCCTGTCTAGCACCATCAACTCCAGTAGATTCATTTATAAAAGGAGGATGGGCTCCGATTGTTCTATCACCAGAAATTCCATATTTGATATTTAATATGCTTTCTGGTTGCTTCATGGCTTCTACATTTTTAAAAAAACAAGGTCGATTAGTAGCAGAAAGCCAGAAATCATGCTATGATTATTTTCATAGGTAAATAATTATATTAAGACTAAAAGGTGTGCCATGGGTAAATCAGGCAATGGCTAAGATTATCAACTAAGAAAAAGCCATAAATTTTTAGCTATATTTGTATCAGTTTAAGCAAAATAAAAAACGGGTTGACCAAAGAATAACAGTTTTTTGGCCTGCCCCTCATTCTTGATGAGTAAAATCTCTCAAGGGAAAGCATTATGAATAAAAGCATGGTCATATCATCAAAAACACTAACAATTGTGCCAGTGCAACTAACAAGAAAATACCAGAAACTACATCACTAGTGTTTAACATAGACTGAAGGTTAAGACAAGGACAATCTCCATGCGCACTCAGAAAGATTGATAAGGAATCGGTAACTTTGACAGGAAAAACATTTAGACGAATTATTGACAGCTACAGCTGGTCATTAAGCTTGAATTACAATAATTGAACCAACAAGAAACCTCTGAAAAATAACAGAATTATAGAAATGCACTTCCAGTTAAATTTAAAGATCCGCTAGGATCTCATTGTGATAACCGGTTCCTAAATTCTGCATACTGTGATATTTAGGGGCACTGGTCAAATTATTTGGTGCTGTATGAAAAAGCAACAATAACATTGTTTCACTGATCTCTGGCCAAATGCATTTACCTTCTGCATTTGTCTTGTCTAGGAAGATACTAAACAAAATTCCTGCTTTGGAAGTGGGAGATATGATTAGTGGGAAGAAGCTTGATTTAGGTCTACCCTCAGTTTGTCCAGAATGAACAAATCCATCTTGAAGATCAAGCCAAGCATCATATATGGTCAACACAGCCTTTACTTCAGAGTGAAGTATTACCTACAAGTCACATGAACCAGTGGGTGCTTATCAACCAAATAATATAAAAAAATATTAAAAAAAATGTCATAAATCTCAGTGGTCAATTGCATACACGACAAAATATTGCTAAATTATTTATTGATATATATAAAAAATCATCAAACAAGTATAATGCTTTTAAATCAGCTTGGACTTTTAGTATATTGTTGCCAGTTGAATATGTTCAATTGTTCATAAATCATCTCAGAAACTGTAAGCTCTTTCATGTTTGACATGCCCCTCATACAAGTGGCCTTTGTGCTTGAAGCATGGACAACACATGACCACCTTATGTTGAAAGTTTATTTGGAAGAATGAGGAAAAAAGAACCTAACTCCAAACCACATGGTTATAGAGGCTTCGATACCACACATCATAAACCATCAATCTCAAAATATTAAGCTGTTTGGGTAAAGGCATGAAAAACGCAGTGCTGAAAGTACATTTTGTTTTCCTAAAACTGACGTATCTGAAATCTCTTTTTGAATTTACAAATTCAATCAAGAAAAAAAAATCTCCCATCAAAGAGTAATCAGTCCCTTCATATATTTCCTATTTTAGCACAGAAAGCAAAGGAAGGAAAAGAAATTAATTATTGATGGTTCCTAGGCATGCGCACACACACACACACACACACACACACACACACACACACATACACAGACATACAAACATATATATATATATAGAATGGGTGGTCTATTTTTCATAATCAAGTGTTAATTAAACAATTATGAAAATAAGGATCCATACCTGCAGAAGCAGTGTACCATCATTGCATTTATCCGTAACACGTGTCCTCACATAGAAAGGATGTGTAAAATGCACTGCTAGGGTCCTGGATAACAACGTAAAATATTATTATGTGCCTAATTGCAGAAAAAGAAATGGTACACAAAAACCAGATGTAGGGTACATCAACAGATGTATCTATATGATGATTAAAATTAAAATATAAGAATGATAGAAATGGAAGAAAAAAAACCTTTCAAATATCTGATTATGGAATGCTCCAAATTCAAGTTTTAGAGCTATTGTTCTCATTCCATCTACAATACTCTCTCTCCTTGTTGTGACTGACAAGAACAACAAAAATAAATAAATAAATAAGTACATTCGTTTAATATAAATGACATGTTTGGAACCATCAATATTTTCTATCACTGTCTCAACCTGAAGATGATCCTCTGTTGAGTGTGTCACTGATGGCACGAATTAGAACCCAAAGTATAGAAGGAGTGTCGCTTGCCCAATTCGGAAACACTATTTTACCATCATGAAGATTCGATCGTTCAAACTTTTTCTCAAAATTTGAATCTATCTGAGCACCATCTTTCTGCACCTCGACATCATCATTCTCTGATACACCAGCATAGCTTTCCATCTCAATTATGTGTGTCTCTTCAATCTCCAATCCGGGACCCGTATCAATATGCAAGACAGCAGCCTTGAGGGAGTAATTTAAAGGCCGAACTAAAATGCCAACCCATTGGTGTTCATTTATTAACAAAGCAGATGAAACAGCAGCATCAAGATCAACTAGGGCTCTAGGTTTGGAGACCTTAAAAGGATAAATGGAAATATTAGATATTTGACATTAACTCATTTTTGTTGATACAATGATAAACAGCACTAATGAAAACAAATGACAGCGTATATTTACCAAAAACCTACAGAAAATTAAAGTTAAATAGGATAGATCAAGAGGAAAACATCAAAGGGAGGAACATGTTCATATGAACTGATTCTGTCTTCTAATGAATTACCACATTCCTTTTCATCGTGTTAGAATAGAGGTTACCTTCAAAATGGGCTTAGCTGGCTTTTCATAACTCATAACATCATCGCTTTCTGTAGGACCAACTTTTGAAAAACCATGAGATCTAAACCTCAATTGCCCAATCTGCCCAGTAAGAACTCCAAGAACATACGATCCTGCTTTCTGAGGTGGTAGATCCAAGGTAATGGTATTCCGACCAGGATGTAACACTATAGCTGTAGAACTTTTCAATGCCTTGAACAAAATAAAAAAGTTGGGTTATTCAAGGAGGAAAAATTTAAAAACCATAGACTTCCTAAGCAATTGTTGATATGAGTAAAACAACACCTAACAACAAATACCTTTGCACCTTCGTCTGCATTAGATGTTGCCATTAATGTAAGACTTATTGAGTCAAGAGTTATATCATCTGGAAAACCGCTGCAGACAGTTACCGAAAGGATACCAGGATCCTTATCGCACAACTCCAATGGAGGCCCGGGATTTCCAGAAAATGTAATTAATGATGATACATCAAGAGGTACAGGGTCCTTCATTTCACTATGAGCCAGACGAACCACTTCTGCCTGAAAAGCTTGGCGCTCCTTCGTCAAAAATAATCCATCTTCAAGAGAAAGTAACCGCACACAGGATAGCAAGTAGCCAGCTTGATCATTAAGAATCTTCTGACACTCTGCTAGAATGGGAAGGACCTCGGCCAACAAGTCCTGCCATCCTTCCCCAGAATACAGTGCACAAACCTTCTCATATGACTTTGCAGCTTGGTCAAAATGTCCATGTTTAAAGGCAACAGCAGCTATCTCACCATCAAGAACAACTCCATGTCTTTTCCACCAGGAATTGTGGTAATTGTCAGCAGCACCTTTAGTTAGCTCTAAATATTTTTTCTGCCCATAGCAAGAGACAAACACAAAAGAACATTAATGAAGATGTAGTCCAAATTGCACTAGATATTAACAATCATTTGCAACTCAATATGTATTCATGAGGAAGAAAAATGATAAGCACACAATCAAAGACATGGATATAAATCCATCGGCCTATGATGATACCTCAAACTCCTCGGACGAAGATAATGATTTTAACATCCCAAGATTAGAAATTGTTTGCTTCAAAGCATGTTCGGCAGCAATATAAATCTCAGCAAGCCTCATTGGTCGGCTAATTGAGCTATCAAAGTTTCCCGGAGAAGAATTAGTGCGTGGCATGGAACCCGAAAGTACTTTTTGTGGTGACATCTTGGGGGATGCATCAAAACCTGATCTGTCAGCATATAAATCAGATTGATAAAAACCCAAATTGAACAGAAATTATAAGATTTCTTAACACTTTACTGTAAGTGATTCCATATGGAACAATCAATATATAGCATTTCATTACCCTTCCATTGGACCCTGGCGACTGTCGAACATTTCCAACGCATTTCCGGCGGAAAGTGATGCCCTCCGCCTGTTGGCCTCTCGTAGAAGCACAGTCGGTTCAAGGGGCAGGGGCTTTCTCTGGATACCAAAGTGCTTGGTTCTAGGAGTTGTTTGAAGAATCAACTGCAGATATATAACAACATAACGTTAGGTGAATATATGATGGATAAAAACCATAGGGGAAATTAAAATAATATTAATAATAATGATAATATTGAAACATATGTGTGCTCAATAACAGGTTTCATATGCAAGAAAAAAATATTTTTCTTTATTTTAAGTAAGCTTCTAATTCTAAGAAGAGCAACAAGAATTTTTTTCTCTCTTGTTACTTCAGTAGAATACTTTATAAAGGGAATAAAGAAATAGCAAGAAGCTTCCAACCAAGAATTAAGTGAATATATTTTGTTGAAAAAGCGGGATTGAAGCATTTTCATGACAAGTTAGCCGTATGATGTTCTTTGGTGCCTTTGGCTGGTGCGTAATGCAAGGACTTTTAAGAAAAAAAACTTTCAAATTCAAATTTCAAGAATTTGTTAGCTATGATGTATTCTCCAAGCTTGTGATCTTAAACAGACACGTTGATGAAAATTGTTTTGCTAACTGATGAAGGCCAGGCAGGTCAGTTAGATGAAATACCGTGATTGTTATAAAGTATAAAATTTATTCAGTATTATTTATATTGTTTTCAGATGGGATAACTACATCATCCATTGCTTACAATCTTGCTCTTAACATTCAACTGAAATATTTAACAGAACACCAAAAAACATTATACCGGTGTCAACAATTTTTTGTTTAAAACTCGTTATAATAATTATAAATTACCTTTTCTTTCTCAAGCACCTCTGCCGATGCATCAGCAGGAACTGAAGGCCAAACAGCTGGCTTAGGCCAAGGTAGCAAGCTGAGGGAAGCACTGCTCAAAAGAGAAGAAACAATTTAAACAAGGAGAATGAAACCAAATGTGGAATTACATTATTCAGGAAAGGAATCAAAATTGATCAGATCAAGAAAATGCAGAATATACTTGATTCCAAAGTATGAAATGTACCTGTTGACAGGACTTCTTTCTATATCAGTTCCATACCCAATTAAATATGCTAGCCTCATGAACTGCCAATATCAATGTATTCAATAATAATCCAAGCAAACAAAATATGGTAGGAGAACAAGGAGAAAAACAATGCCTTTGATTCAACTCCATTTACAACTCAGTGATGGATTTAAGCCATCGTTAAACTAAAATAGATAGATTTTGTATATTTAATGACTTCATGAGACGAGCATTTCACCTTGACTCTGGCTAGAGAATATAGGTCACCAAGAAGACAAAAGAACTCCTTCTCTACGTCAGGTGCCACAAGTCCATCACTATAGTTGGAAGTGGTTGCTTCAATTAAAGCCATGCAAGCAGTGATCACCCAGACTTCACGCATACAAAAAGGCAGAATACGCTGAGAAGAAACATTGTATAGAAGTCAACAATGGACAAACAAAAAATAAATACACGGTTCAAATTGAAATAATATAGGAATATGCATGTGAGCACTTATGAACAACACAGAATAAAATACCTCATGCAATGCCAACGATTTTGAGAAGCTTAATATGAATGAATAGCCTCTTGATGCTACCTCAATAGGTCGATTTAGCTTGAATAAGAGCTGCAAAATGACAGAAAAGCAGTAAATCATAGAAGGCTAAACAAATAAATAATTTTTAAATGTCCGAAGGATCTGATTAAGCATTCCTTGGGATAGCAGCACAAACTCAAAATGTCAATGATAACTCAATTACATAGTTATCACAAGGCAATTGCAATTTACAACTTCAGAAGATTAAAAAAATTCTCCAAAACAGCAACGAAGACCATAATTAAATCTTATAATATATTCCTTTCAAATGGTCAGAAATGCACACTGTAGTACATATGAGATACATTGGATATCCAGCAGATGGTGATGGTCTGATATTTAAATAATGAAGTTTGTATTTGCTAAATACTCTCCATTAAAAACAGAAAAGACTCATTATACGGCATTTATACGTGGTTAATTAAAACAGTACTGTTTGTTTATGAACACAGATTCATCCAAGTTTTAGATGACACGGTGAACTTTCAAGTTTTACCAAACAAAAAGAATAAATGAGAAAAATTTCAAAGGAATTCAATGGTATCTTAGTATAAAAGATGTTGCAAACTGCCCTGCTTTAAAATTTATATAAAGTGTTTGAGCAAGGGAATGTGAAAATAACAAAAAATCTTTCCATAGGCATAAAATATTTTATGCATATTATATATTATTGACCTAAATTTAATGCAAGGGGTCTAATTCAGCGGATCTGTGGAATCCATCTTAAATCATAGAATAAATTCTGCAAGTAGGCACAAAATATTATAAACAACAATCGATAGATTTTTTATAAACAACAAAGAAGACACAAAATACATCAATCTGAATTTTCTTTACAACTAGGCTGTAAACATATGTAACATGTTTCGTGAAATATAACTCATAAGTGCTTTAGCTAGGGAAAACCTTTGATTGACAGGCGAACAGATACTGTCTGAATTCAAACTCCCTAAATGAATCCTCTTGGACAATCTGCGTCAATGCTTTGTTTCCTGGATTAATAATTGCTGCCTGATCATCACCATGGTCTGCCCCACCAAAGTTTCTTTGCTTTCCAGTCATGTTAACTGCATTAAACCCAGACATATTTGGACCAATTTTTATTGTTCAGAGATCACTCAGACTAATACAATATCTAATGTTCCATAAAGGCATCTAGCGCACAATACTTTCAATCTAAACATCATCTTGACTGCAGCAACAGAGAAGAAAATTAAGCGTTGTGCACCTGTTTCAAGATAGCAAAGTTCTAGTTCATCATATTCCCGTAGGGCATCTTCATGAAGGTGGGCCATTTCAAACATAAAAGCCAAACTTTCCTGAGTACACAATACAAAGTTGTTACAAAAAGCCACAATCTCCTAGAATGAGCTGAAATGGAAAATTAATAAAGGTTGGGCTTTCAGAACAATTTATCGTACTCTTAGGTCCACAATTCATAAGAAAAGGATGAACCTTCAGAATGAAAAAATTACAGAAGTTCCAGACTGGCATGAGGCGCTGTTCACTGAGCTTCCGTATCTCATCTTCATAAAATTGTACACGCCTATCCAGTGTATTTCTGATGCATTCCATTATCTTTGATTCCAGATCTTCCCAAAAATGTGCTTCAGGGAAATGCATATCAAATTTGCAGCATCTAAATAAGGATAACAGTGTTAAAAGCATCAAAAGGGAAGAAAAGCAAGCTTTATCAAATATCAATAATTATTCAATTAAACTAGACATATTAGAATGAATGAGAATGAAAATTATGAAAAACCACTCTTTTTTTACTCGTGAGTGGTCAGTATTTCTGGGGAGAATCACTTCTTACAGTTTCTACTTTTTTTTTCCATCTAATTCAACATCAAATTCTCAACCATCACATGTATTATTAACAGTTGAAGAGTTGATTCAACAATATCTATCGACTGTCCTTCATGTTAAGCGAAGGACACGATAATGGAAGAATGGTCCCACAGAAAGCAACACTAAGACCGACCCATAAAACTAAACTTACAATCTCTATTGGCAGATTATTCTGCACATGCTTGTGGTCTCTGTTTTGTTAAGGTACTTTGGCACCAGTTAGCACTTAGAGCTAGTTATAGATGTACCAGTCTCTGTTTTGTTGATCTATTTCTGCAAGTGATATAATTGTGATAGAGCTGTTGCAGTTAGCTTTAATCTGTTACAGACTGTCAGTTACAGCTCTGTTAGAGCAGAACTAACAGAGACTGTATAAATACCAGAAACCCTCAGAGGATTCTGTAATAAGTTAATATATCACTTTCTCATAGTTCATATAACTTTCGTCCATGAGGTGTCAGCATAGTGGTAAGATATTGACCTTATAACCTCAAGGAACGGAGTTCAAATCCCATGTTGTAAAGCTGTAAAATGGCCAATAATACCACTTTAATTAATGATAATTTGCCCGTTCTCCAAAAAAAATTATAAAAAATTTCACTTTCTTAAAGATTATCTCTGCTTTTTTTCTCCTAATATTTTTTGTAACTTAAATTCAATTTTCAAGAAACCACTTTCAATTAACTATTGCCACATCAAGTCACAATATTGAGAACAGTGTGCAATTAAATGATTGTTAAGATTGTTATACATTGACTGTATTCTTGTTCAAAAGAAAAATACATTGACTGTATTCTGTAGTGTCTAAAATAACCTTGAGTCGGAAAAAACATTTGGAAAAATTGTCAACCAACAAGTCATTCCCTTGCAAGTTTACCTTTCTCTTTTTCTGGAGCTAAACTCAACTTCAAGTTTAGCATATACTTTCTTTGCCATTTTGTTTGCCTGATCATTGGCTGGATGAGCTTTAGATACAAATACAATAAACCATTCCCTTTCATCATTCTGAACAATTAATTTCAGGCGTGGTTTAAGGATGGTTTTAAACTCATCAAGATCCTGGGAAGAGAAAATAAGAGTTACACTACATAATAGATTCTGCAACAGAAATGATGAAAAGTTTATGAACCAAAATTTATTATTTCCTGAATGGTCTAAAGTTCAGCATAGAACTATGGCCAGAAATATGACAATAGGATTCTTGATTAACGGCATGAAATAAAGATCTTTATGATGGGTTTTGGCTTCATATTACCAATAATTACTCTTCCATCATTTGCAGAACCCCAAAAAAAAAGAGAAAAAAAATACAGTATTGATTTAACCCACAAACAAGAAAACTAACCATAAATCAGGATACCTAATCAACCTGAATAACATTTAAAATGTAATCTTCATGTCCAACAACAATTACAAATGGAGAGTGAGAAGAGCATCAATGAAGAAAAGAACTAAGACAAATCCTACGAACTAAATTGGGTTCATTGATAGTAATTATCATGGCTGTACAAAAATGAGGTTTCCCCTAAAAATGTAATACATCTATGATTTGTTATGTATATCCATGATTTTCTCATCAATGGTTGAGGTTTTTTTTACTTTACCTACCAAAATGAATTACATTGTAGCAGAAAGCTAAAAATTGTGTCAAATAGTGGATCTCTCTCATCTAATCTCAGAAGTTATTAGAACATTACAACTTTCTGCAAGAATCCAAAAAAAGTAATCAACAGGAAAACGCATTACCTCGCAGGTAACAAGCACAACAGTTGCATACGGCTCTCGAAACCAGAACAACAACTGCTCCTGAGGGAACCGACTACGGAGCCTTGAATCTGTGGTTAATATGAACTCAGCCGGCAACTTCTCAACCAAGACAGGGTTCCTCGTCTTGTTATTCAAACTCGCCCTTTTGAACGGCAACCGCGCTTCAAAAGCAGGCTTTACAGTCGGCCACAAGTCACTCACGTCCTCCACTGACAATCATTTCCATCAAGTATCAATAGAATAACAAAGACACACTCACAAACACATCTAAATCACCGACAATTATAATAGCATATGTAGCACAGACACTTCAGATTGAAAACGTGACCAACAAATGTCGGTGTTCGACACCTACACTACAATGATGCATTTATTTACTTTCAATCACTTCTATTCCTAAATTATCATGTGGCAGTGTTGTGTCCGTCCATGTATGTGACAATGCTCCGTATAGTTAACCAAATTCATTCAGTAAGAACATTGATTACGTTCAATTAATTCATTTTCTCAAATTATTACAGGTGTCAGTGTCGTGTCCGTGTTGAAAATAAAAAGAATACACTATCTGGATTTCTGAGCATTGACGAACAAAAATACATTGAAATTCTAGTATTACTTAGTATAACAGTTAAAATAATGATTCGTATTATCACATAGCAAGAACAATACATGAAAGTATAACTGAATTAAACTAAAATCCCTAAATAACAACATTATATAAATTCGCAATCGAGAGATAGATCGTAAAAGAGAGAAAGGAAGAGAAATGAAGATGATATCGAATGTGATGAGATCTTTGAGTAGTACCTGAAATGACGAGGCGATCGGAAGAGTTTTTAATGGTTTGGAACTGAGAGAGGAAGTTAGCCATGTTGGATCTGAAGAGTATCTAGATCCAACATGTGCAGTGAAGTGAGAGTTAGTTGAGTTCGGTGATCGAGTTTCGAAAAAAGAAGAAGATGTTACTCCCCGCAGATCCAGTAAGTGTTTCGCGGTGTATGTATCGTATCACACTCACTCCACGATCCAACACTTCATTTCATACTTTCTCCTGCCGTAGCCGTCAATATCATGCCGCTTTCTTTTTTTACTTTTCACTTTTTAATTATCGATTAAACTACCATCATTTTGCAATGTAATCATAGGTTTTTACGTGTTTAATGAGTTTAACCGATTAATAAATTGATGGAAAGAATTTCCTAAAAAAAAAATATATTTATGGAAAGAATACGATTTTGATTCCTAAGTATCACGACCGTTTGTCAAGGTATACTTACGTTGTTATTGAACTTTAGATTATCACGACTCTTTTTTTACGAATTGAAGGATTAAAGGGTTAACACACAAAATATGTACTGTAATTATATAGTTTTAAAAGTATCACATTATAAAAATATCATTTTGTATGTCTTATGTTGGTAATATACGAATGTGATGATGATCTGTCATAACATTATTATAGTGTCTTTTATTAGTTATTTCATTGTCATGTAGGTGAGTTTTTATATGTTTTTGTTGAGTTTTGTAATAATTTAAAGAAATGATCATGAAAAGTGCAAAGACCTTGAAATCGACTCATATTCACCCTAACTAGACAATTTTGTGGTTGTGTTGTGCTTTTTACAAAATGTGTCAAGTGACCTCGTGGAGTAGTTGTAACGAACGTTACAGTGATGAAAAATGGGCAAGGAATGAATAAGGACATCAGAACCAACCATGGTGGGTGGGTCATATCGCAGGAGGAAAAGAAAAGTAGGGACACGTTAATGCCTCTCTCGCGTCGTGCATAGAGACATGTGTATCGTACAGGTCTATTAGTGAGTTAGTGGGATTAAAAAAACTATAAAAGGCAGCGAGCAACGCTTCCAAAGGGGTTTATTGTAGATCACCTAGAGCTAAAAAAAATTGGTTCTTGAAGGTTGGAGGTTGTGAGATACACTTTAAAACCAGTTGAAAACATGATTCCATCATCCGAATCATCACCTGTTCACGTATTGTTTTTCATAAACTCACGATATATGTTTAGTTTTATCATGAATAGTTGATTCCTAGATTATGTCACGTAGAGAATCTTCTTTATGGTTGTTTGAATTATGTAATCTCTAAGTACATTTTTATGCAATTACAATGATTAGTTTTTATTTAGTTAATATTTGTTATGAGGATTTTCCTCAATAACGTCAAATTAAAATGAAGAGAACAATTGACGAAAGGTAGACGCAGTGCTACGTATGAGACTAAACTGGACCAAACCAATCAGCCAGCACATATAATTGTGTTAGATTAGACCGGCCTGATTGCCTTATGGGCTATCAAAATTGAACCCGACCCAAACATGAATTTGTCGGACCCATATACTTTTTGTTTTAAAGTGATTAACTTATGACAAAGCTACTTTTTTTTCTACGCATACACCGAAAAAGATTAATTACATAACTAACAAAATAACTATCAAATAAAACACTCATCAAACGAACATTAAGGATCATATTATTTTTGGATTAAATATGTTTTTGATCCCTATAAACATACCAATTTTTTGTTTTAGTCTCTCTAAAAAAATTCTTCGACTTTTAGTCCCTCTAATGTTTTTCATCTTCACCTTTTGTCTCTCCTTTTAAGTAAACTCATATGTAAAATTCATATTGTTGAATGAAAATTTGCAGAAAAGTTTATAATATTATAAGAATATCTCCCCAAAAAAATTAGAATTTTTTTCCCAAAAAAAAAATAGAATTTTTTAACAAACACATGAATTAAATATGAATTTTTATATTTTTTGTGGGTAAAATTCATATTTAATTCATGTTTTTGTTAAAAAAATCTAATTAATTTTTACAATATTCTACACATTTTTGCACAATTTTATTAAAAAATACAAAGGCTACGTATGAGTTGACTTGAAAATAGGTACCAAAAGTGGTGATTGAAAATTTTATAGGGACTAAAAGTCGAAGCAAAAATATAGAGGGACTAAAATAAAAAATTGATGTATTTATAGGGACCAAAAACATATTTAACCTTTTTTTTTCTCCACATATGCCAAAAATGATCAACTATGCAACTCACAAAATAACTACTACATCAAACACTCATTGAACCAACATTCATGTAAAATATCTACCGCTTAATCCATGCAAAAGTATATAGTATTTGTCACAACTTGCAAAGTGTAGCCTTACATGTTAAAACATGGCCAACCTAATAACGCAACATAGATAATAAAACAAGCATATGCATGTCATTGTGAGAAGGGAAGAGGTGGATGCAGTTGTAATTCATACACGTAGATGCAAGGAACCTATATTATCACAAACTCTGTAACTTATCATTGTTGTAACTCCTCAAAGGTCAGTTGAGTAGGATATTTGTGGGTTCTAAGGTATTGTCGGGTAAACAAAGATATACTTTAGTGCTTGTAATTGCTTCATAATATGGTGAATTAACTCCTCGAGTGTATTAAGGCAAAATCTCCCTAAAAGAATAGGATTTGAGGTAGTTGTCAAGTTTGGAGTGAACCAGTATAAAACTACTTGTGTTCTTTTCTCTATTCTAATTTGTGTTAAAATATGTTTCACTTCAAACAAACTTATTTTCATAGATTACGGAAAAAAAATTCAAATATATCACAATTCAAAATCATTTTTCATGTGATTTTCTCACATTTAGTTGTATGCTCTTGATAGGGGTGTTTGGAAAAGTCACTGTGATTCTAAAGTAAGGTGATATGCTAGCAAGTAGCAAATATTTAAGTATGTGATGCGTGTACTAAGTGATCATACCTGGTGGAAAAGACCCCTTACCATAATGATGCATGTGGTGGTGCACTCATTTTCATTGATATTCATGCTATTGCATTTTGGTTAAGTTTGTTTGCAGTATTTGACCTCGAGATAGGCGATGTAGCCTATTCGATTTGAATTAGCCCCTTGATACTGGGAACAACTTAGTAAATATCTGATAGTTTGTTGGTGCTTGAGATGATGCACCACGTTGATGTTGAAGTGCCCTAATGTTCAAATGAGGTGATTTCTTAGTATGGCACAAGAGACATAATATTGTGTTGCATAATGTTTCAAGACGAGGTCGACACCTTGGATTGACTTGCTTATGTTCCCATTTATTGAGTCAATTTGCTCCTTCTTAAGTAGACTTTCTTGTTAGACAATCCATGGAATAGTTGGGCATAGCCATCTAGTCACATACAATTACATGTAAAAAGTGAATGAATCCCGATTTTCCACAGGTTTGCTATATATATTGGTGGTGAGCTAAATTGACGATCTCCTAATGGTCTCATTGTGGTCTTGTCGTTAACGGTTTATTCGGAGGATTACAAGTTTACAACCACTTTCATATACAATGCTCACTGTATTCCCTCTCTACTGACCGAGTAAACTTGGGTGTGCATATATCTCATATGACTTAGTATACTCGAGTCATGGGTTATAATACTCATAGGTGAGTTTATGAAAAACTACGTTAAGTTAAGTATGTAATTTTATGGATATACTGGTCCAAACCTCCTAAAAAATGAGACATGTAAATGTGAGATGCTTAAGAAGTGTTTATGCCGGTCCAATACCTTACTCAATTGTGTAAAATAAAATCTTATAACACTTGGGCTAAATTGATTTTTTTAAAGCAAGGAAAAATTAACTGTTATTGATAAATAGATAAATTAATTTTTTTTTGAGGAAGGAAAAATTAATTGTCGCTGATAATTTTTTTGAATGAGATAAATATTTTATTATTAAAACTAAAATTATTAAATTCATGGATTATTTTTGAGAAATTTCCTTTGAATTTCATTATATGACCAACAAAATCTTATATTGTCTTCTTTTAACAAATAGTATAAGATTCTTTAAAGAACAGCCCAACAAAAAAAAAAAGATTCTTTAAAGAGGACATAAATATTTGTGGTAGAGTATCTTCTGAGGCAATGTTAGCACTCTTTATCTACATGAATTAATTTAATTTAATTTTTTATGATACCCAACTGATCTACATGTTTCATGTGGACAACATTCATCTTCGTCCATGTACTCCAAAGTCCAAACCATGCCAGAGCCTAAATTCATATGCTAGGCGTCTCACCGAATCAAGCTACTCCTCCCCAAATAACAACCAATCACATAAAAAGTCAAACCCAAAATTAAAAGTATTTTTGGTGCAGTTTAGATTGATAAACGTCATATGATTCAAAGATTAAAAAAAATCATATGTGGTTGATTTTAGTTTGATTTGGATGACTTATTTAAAAAAATTGATCCAATCTAATTTTATATGATTTAATATGAATAGATATTTTTTATATCTAAATTATTATAATTGTAATTTTTTTATTAATATAAATTATAAAGACACGATAAAATAATATGTTAAATGCAAAATATAACATGTAATATACAACTAATAATTATTATTGCAGAATAACAATGATTGATTATGTTTAAAATAAATAAAATAGTAAAAAAAACTAATTAACATTAATAATTTTTTTGAGATAAAACACTTAAAAAACCTAGCAATAAGAACTTATAGATTGATTTTTTTCTATAAACTCGACTACAAATATCATCAAAAAACAAAAACTCACATGCATAAATAAAAGATTTAATATGTAATACTAATAAAATATTAAAATATGAACATTGAAAAAAGGGGAGTAGGTATAAGGTTCGAATCTCAATCCCCATGTAATATTGTTCTTGGGACACCACTTGACACTTGTATATCATTGCATACTAATGTTATATAATATTGACCAAAGAAGATGTGCCACGTAGGAAGGTCTAAAGAGGACAGAGAAAATAAATGCATGTGAAGTGCTATGTGGCATACCTTCAATGAAGATGGTGTCCATTGTTCTTGTAGTTACAAATTAAGCCATGCTTACTCGACAAATGATTTACCCTTTTAACCTCATCAATTTTTTTTAAAAAAAAAAATTTGGTACAATTTAATCTCATTAATTTCTTTCAAAAAACAAAAAAAAAATCTCATTAATTTAACGTGGTCGGTTTAAACTTTAAAATGAAGGCCGGTATACAACTACATCTATCTCTCTGGAGCCACACAAAAAGTCATAGGACGCGACACACATGATCACAAAACCGCTATAAACGAACCAACGCAACGCGTTTCTATGTAAGCTCACCCAACTCGAAGAAGACGAAACTCACTGACTCGGGAAGCTTGAACTCACCAACTCACTTCAATGGCTTCCGTTCACAGCACAGTACCTCACCACACTTTCCTCCCTTCAATTTCCAAACCAAAATCAAAATCCATTTCTAAGCCACAAAACTTTCCATCATCAAGATTTTCCGTTAATCCAAATTTCACAAAACGTGCAGTGATAGCGACCAGAGTATCGACGGAGGAGTTCGACGTAATAGCGGTACAAAGCAACGATATTACAGACCAGCAAGAAGGTTTGATAGTGAGCCGTGTGGAGATGGAAGGTGGAGATGGTGAATTAGCGACGACGATGACGACGCAAGTGAATGGATTTGGAGCGAATGAAGGTTTGTTATCGTTGGAAGGTTTTCCGAGCTCTTCGGGTTTGGTTGGTAATGAGAATGAAGAGAATGTGGAGAATTTGGAGAAGCTTCTAGATAGAAGTATTAATGCTAGTATTGTTCTTGTTGCTGGTACTTTTGCTCTTACGAAGCTTCTTACTATTGATAGTGATTATTGGCATGTAAGTTTAAAATAACTCAATTATGCTTATCTGCAATTTTGTGTGTTTTCTTCGGATAATTTTGTGGAAATTTCGATACTAATTTTGGAATTTTAGAGACTAAACATAGAACAAATTATGGAACTGTAACAGTATGATAGTTTTAGAGATGAAGTGTAGTTGAATGATAACTATATTGATTATGGCCAAGTTTATATTGATTTTTAGCTTGGATAAACTTCTCAATTTAGTTTATAGTTCGCAACATCGTGTGGCATGAGTGGTAGATACTTCGGTCTCTCAAACATTTGGTTGGTGGATCGATAGATATAGAAAGGCATTTGTTGGGAGATGTTGATCTCTTAAATGAATCTTAGTCACCTCGAAAAATTAGTCTACGCAGTTACATGTAGTGATATTTTGGTTTTACAAAGAAAAGTTTATAGTTCTTCATTGAGTAGTAGATAATCATTATAAGCTTACAGAAAATTATTAAAAAAGTTAGATGATATAATTTATGAAAAAGTTAAAATGCAGAAACTAATTTCAAGAAGCTGAAGTTTAACAAAGCTTATAATTTATTTTTTTTCACAAGGTTTTTTCAAAGTTTATTTGAATTTTCTCTAAGTTGATTATTTATTCCAAATAAGCTAATTTAAATGTGCACTAATTGCTAATTTAGCTTAGCTTTGTATGGTCGTTCAAATTTGATTATTTTTTTGGTTTGAATTTTCTCTATGTTGATTATTTATTCCAAATAAGCTAATGTAAACGTGCATTAATTGCTAATTTGGATTAGCTTTGTATGGTCGTTCAAATTTGATTATTTTTTTGGTTTGAATTTTCTCTAAGTTGATTATTTATTCCAAATAAGCTAATTTAAATGTGCACTAATTGATAATTTAGATTAGCTTTGTATGGTCGTTCAAATTTGATTATTTTTTTGGTTTGAATTTTCTCTAAGTTGATTATTTATTCCAAATAAGCTAATTTAAACGTGCACTAATTGTTAATTTAGATTAGCTTTGTATGGTCGTTCAAATTTGATTATTTTTTTTGGTTGAGTTTCTCCTTATCTGCTAGGATTTATGTTTCTTGATGCTATGTAGGGATGGACAATCTATGAGATAGTAAGATATGCACCTCTACACAACTGGTTAGCTTATGAGGAAGCTCTTAAGACAAATCCGGTTTTCGCCAAAATGGTGATTAGCGGGGTTGTTTATTCTGTAGGAGACTGGATTGCACAGGTGAGTTTCTGTGTATTTCATTTCATATACAGCTCAGTCTCGGTTAGTTGAATAGACAATCTTTTATCATGCACTGTGGCTTAAGCTCTCCTGATTATTGCAGTGCTTCGAAGGAAAGCCTCTTTTCGAGTTTGATCGCGCACGGATGTTCAGATCAGGGCTTGTTGGTTTTGCTCTACATGGCTCTCTTTCTCATTATTATTACCAGTTTTGTGAGGTAGACTATAATAGCAACGTTGTTTTCCTTTTTTGCATTGTTCTTGAATTGTCTGACTTATAGCGATATACTAATCAAGTGGCTTCTCATTTATCTAGGAGCTATTTCCTTACAAAGGATGGTGGGTAGTTCCTGTCAAAGTTGCCTTCGATCAAACTGCATGGTCGGCAGTTTGGAACAGCATTTATTATACAGTTGTGGGGATCCTGCGTTTTGATTCTCCAATCAATATTTTCAATGAATTGAAGGCAACATTTTTCCCCATGCTGACTGTAAGAGAACCTTCTGGCTATTCACATTTATCTGTTGCATGAAAACAGTTATTGTTTTTCTTTGAGAACCAGTGGGGTAATATTATCTTGCAACTTCTTGTTATTTATGTTTCCTTAAATTTTCTTATACAGGCAGGATGGAAGTTGTGGCCATTTGCTCATCTAATAACTTACGGCGTAATACCAGTTGAGCAAAGGCTTCTTTGGGTAGATATGATAGAGCTTATTTGGGTGACCATACTTTCAACGTAAGTTTATCTGGATTATTTTGAATTGCTGCATAGAATTTTCCATCTAGGAGAAATTGTATAGTGAAATGCAAGTGAATGTGTAAAAATGCACAGTACGGCTCTAACCTACACTAATTGATTAAGTGTTTATATGATAAACACTTATCTATATGCTATTTTAATACTCAAAGATAGAACATGGTTAAGTTGTTTTTACGTGTACACTAAGTTGTTTTCATAAGCTATCAGTCTATTGAAATAAGTTGATAACAGATTACGAACATACTATAAGCTATTTTTGTAAACTTTTCCAAACAATCACAATCACAAGTGTTTATGCATATGACTCTAACCTACACTAATTGATCAAGTGCTTATATGATAAACACTTGTCTATATTTTCATACTTAGAGATAGAATGTGATTAGATTGTTTTTAGATATGCAGTAAGTTGTTTTCGTAAGCTATCATGTGTAGTCTATTGAAATAAGTCTAAAAAAGCTTACAAACATACTATAAACTATTTTTGTTAACTTTTCCAAACAGTTACACGACACAAGTGTTTATGCATATGTCCAAATAAACTGTATGCTCCTTTGTATATCTCTGCAGTGGTTCTAACATGGATTTTTGTGATCAATAGATATTCAAATGAAAAATCAGAAGCAAGAAGCTCTTCGGAGTCTATAGAAGCGAAATCCACTACATCTGAGGTATGTGGTAAACTAATATTGATTCATTGCATGCACTTATTTGCTAAGCTTGGTTAAAAGGCATTTATATGGCTTCTGGTTTTTTAAAATCTTTTCATATATTTTATTTACCAGGAGTGAAGAGAAGAGATATGTGATCAAAAATATTGTTATGATGGAGTGAAGTTCATTGTGCGCTGGACCTTAATTTGGTTTGGACATAGATTTATAATGCAGAATATCGAAGAAGCTGGATTGTATATGTGTATATGTTGTATCCCTCAGAAATTCATGTATGTTAGGCAACATCATCAACTTTCCTGTAGCCATTACACAATGTAACTGTTCATAAAATTTATAGATAGACAATATATTTTTGAACTTGCCCTCTTGCATGTATTACAATGTAGTCGGGATAGGATTCATTCCGTCAAACGGGTCAAAATTGTGTATATATATGAAATCAGAGATGACCGAGTTAGATGGTGGTTCATACACTTCCCAAAAATGATGAAAATTCTCTATTGGCTGCTTGGCTTATGAAATCGTTGCTCCTAAGAGCATCTCTTATAAGAGTTGATTAGTGAATTTTAATAATAAAATAGGAACAATAGGAGTTCTCTATAATATATTTTTGACTGAAAATTTTCATACTATTTCAATATTTTTCTGTTGAAAGTATAAAGGTGGAGAGGATATGAGATTCAAGACAAAGATGATAAGTATTTGTGAGTTAAGCAGCTTATGAATATATACTCAAATTAAATTAAAATTAAGCAGGTATTATAAAATTGAGAAATTGAGTTATTACGTTTGACTCAGTTCGGTTTGAGTTTGCATGCTGAGGCTGCCTAAAATTATGAAGATAGTTGGGAAGTAGGTGCAGTATATTGGGGAGGTTGTGTGAAGTTTAATTTTAATTGCCATCGTAAAGAGATGGTGAATAGCATGCAGCGGTGGTGATGGGAAATAACAGATTTAATATGTTAAGTAGTTCAGACTTTTGGACCACTGTATCTATATGCATAGCAAATGCAGGTGCAGAGTTGCGTGTGTATTAAAGTACCTACCCCACACCCATACATGCTTAATTTTAGGTGTAATTACTCGCACCTGTATCTATACTCAAACTGCGATTTTATTACCATATCATATATTCCCTCAAGTTCTATTTATAAGAGAAATTTAGGTCGACAAAAGTTATTGTATCTGGTTAAAAAATTGGATCAGATAAATCAACTTTTGTTGACCTAAATGTCTGATCGGAGGGAGTATATTTTTGGCGAGTATCCATTGTGTTTGGTTCAATTCTCATCCCTCAGATGAACTTTTTATGAAGGAAATTGCATTTCCATTACTAATGAAGGTTATGTTTCCTATAACTGAGGAATATAATCGAATACTTCTTAGAGGTGCAATAAGTATCCTTGATTCTTGCCCTTGTCTCCGCCCCTGTCTTGGTCTCCGCCCCTATCTTGGTCCCCGCTCCTACTAGCCGTTGCTGGCTTCTCAAGGAAGTTTTGTCCTGTGACTCAACCGTACATTGGGTTAGGTTTCCGACGGATTGAGCTTAGACCTAGTCCATAACAATAACATTACCCTTACTCTCCAAAATGTTACAACTGATTCTATCTTCTTTCTCAGTTGACGAGCATGGTCTAGGACATGAGACTCCACAAGGATCTTCCCCTTAAGGTTATGCCTAAATCGAGTATGAAGATACTGATAATGATCGCAATTTGGAGAAACACTCATACCACACTCATTAGGTATGGCTAAAAATTATTTATTGATCAAGTGCCTTAAAAAAGAACATAAAATATAATGATTAAGTTATATATCTAAACATTTTTTTTTTGTCTAAACAGCTCCATTCCAATACAGATACAGATTAGAAACATCAAGATTTCCAAGAATGTATATGTGTATGATGTACATACAAATCTTAGATAATCAATCAATCTACCAGTACGTACTTTTGAGATGCATAACATTTTGAACATGTTCATTCATTTGTCGGAATATTGAGACTCATAGCAGGTCAAATTTACTTGCTATGATATGGTAACAATAATCTAAAAACACATCTCCTATGCTTTTCTTACCCTTTTATTAAAAGAAATTATAGCCCAAGTAAAGAAGAACAGAACAGAACAAATCTAACCTAATTGAAGTATTCAAAATCAAATCCTTCTAAAATAAAACCAAACAATTGGACTCATGTGGTTAATATGTTCCACCAAAGATGAATTACTCAGAAGAACCTCAGTTCGATTCCTTTTCGCCAGACTTGACTTTTATCTCTTAGCCCCGAAATTTAGATTACCAAAACTCATTTCCCCAGTAACCGAATCATTTCCCCCAATAACAGAAGAGTCAACACCAAAAAAAAAAAAAATCCTCCTAAAATTAAAAACCCATTTCAATTTGCAACATCATCATATTAGCAATAGTCACCAACTTCATCTAACTTAAAACATTACCAATTGAGTCAAACCAAGAAAAAGACAAAATCATATTCAAATTCTTCATTCTGAACTGCCCAGAAAATAGCACGTATATAATAGGTATCAAAAGTCAAAACTAGATTACCCATTAGCAAAAAATGAAACTTTATAAACCATAAATATATATCATCATCATCTAATTTAATTGGATAGTTAAACTTGTACAATCATCCAAACAAAAAATTCAAAAAA
>Ga0315914_1000355_pt1 | contig 53724 bp, 33 predicted proteins | sample MpolenodulesMG_FD_203920 | JGI IMG/M metagenome (GOLD analysis project Ga0315914, IMG submission 203920) | Medicago polymorpha root nodule microbial communities from Los Angeles, California, United States - elongated nodules | ecosystem: Host-associated > Plants > Roots > Nodule | place: USA...
AGATCTTTGAGAAAAATCCTACCAAGATTAAGAACTATGGAATTTGGTTGCGTTATCAGAGTCGTACTGGTTATCACAATATGTACAAGGAATACCGTGATACTACTCTAAACGGTGCTGTGGAGACGATGTACAACGAAATGGCATCTCGTCATAGGGTCAGGTTTCCTTGCATCCAGATCATTAAGACAGCAACCATCCCTGCTAATCTGTGCAAAAGGGAGAGCACTAAGCAGTTTCACAATTCTAAAATCAAGTTCCCTCTGGTGTACAAGAAGATTAGGCCACCAACTAGGAGCCTAAAAACAACCTACAAAGCCAAGAAACCCAACCTGTTTATGTGATTCAGTGAATCACATTTCCTTAGTGGAGTTGCTTGATTTATCGGTTAGCACATTAAGAGCTTTCTAAAGATAATCTTGTTTTAAGAAACTTATTACCATCAAGACATAGTTTGCGTTTTTCCTAGTTTGTTATTTACTGAGGATTTTGTTTTATCTTTGTTATGCAGTTATTTATTTTTCTCTTTTCGATGTACTGTTACAAGCTCGGTTTTGAATTTAGCGATCTCTTTGTTTCAAAGGAGGGTTTATAATTTTCTATTGTTTGTGCACTCTTATTGCTGCAAAAAAGGTAAATCCAGATGCTTGTACCGAATGAGCTAGGTTTCGCGATAGTGAATGAACAAAGCTGTGTTGGTAAATTGTGTTCAGCCTTGTAGGTTGTTTATTCTTACTTCAGGCGTTGCACATTCGTTATTGTTTGGAGTTTGGACTATTGTTTTTAATGAACTTATGTTAAAATATCAGTTGGTTTTCTAAAGAACTTAATACAACAATGCATAGTGAGTGCATGCAGTTTTCGATCGTATAAATGTACATTAACCGTATCAGTTACAATGCCGCCTAAAACATGTATGCAGAGAGACCGTAATGTGCCTTACCTAGCTTGATTGGAAATATAAGATTTTTTCAATGTCTTAGTTTTACAATTTTTTTACAAGAGAAATGATATTTGTGACAACTCTTTGACAACTTTCTCTCTTATATTCACATTATTATTTTATTCTCTTTCTTTCTTTCTCTCTCTCCATTGTTTTTAACTAATGAAAAGAGAGAAAAAAGAAGTTGTCACCAAAAGTTGTGTCAAATGGTTGTTCAAATATCACTACTCTTTTTACAATACCAAATCTTAGTTGTTTGTCCCTCGTTGATTGTGTTTTAAAATGTAACATTATCTATTTGATTTAATTACACTTTTAGCCTCCCAATGAGTAGAAACATGCCGACTTGCAATACGGTCTATATCTTTTTCAAAAAAAAATAAAATGCATTGACACTATTATGAAGATATCTCAAAATATATTATCCCACAGATAGAAAATCACATATTGTATGCATACTATACTATTCATGTCTATGAATATCCATCATCATCTAAATATTAAAATAAAAAGGTGAGTTAAAAAATTGTAAGATAAATTCCCTAAAATAAATAGAGTTTGGATTCCACATTTGTCATTGTAGCGAGAATGTCCCATAACATTGCACAACCACAATTGGACATGTGACTTTATATTTTAAAATAAAAAACTTTGTGAAAGTGAAAAAAATAAAAAAGTTACACGTCACATTGTGGTTGGACAATGTAAATGACATTTCCGCTGCCATGTCACACATGTGATATCCAATTCATGAACAATGACTGTCGCACATGTGATATCCGGTTCACGAACAATGACACTATTATGCTAGATCTAGATGTTGCATTAACCAAAGTTATGTACTGTATTTAAGATCTTTCATGTTCTGTGATCGATTGGGAATATTGCTTGTCGGTGTTTATGAAGGAAGAAAAATGTTAAAAGAAGTATATTACTTTGTTAAAAAACAAAAAAATAGAAATAAAAAGAGTATGTTACTTTGTTAAAAAAACAAAAATATAAAGACAGAGTTTGCGTTAAAATGTGGAAAATTGCTTTTTTGACATTCATTGTGTCTTAATAACACAAGTAAATGACCAAAAAACTCAGCGGCAGTTAACTGCCGGCGTGTTTTTTAGTTATAAGCCAGCGCCGCTGAGGTATTTAGTCTTTTACTTGTGTTTTTAGAAAGTATTGAAAGTCAGAAAAACAATTATTCAAAATGTGTGGTGCGTGAATCTTAATATTGTGTCGGCAGTCAAACCTTTCATCAAATTATAATCCCTTTTGATTCATCCAACTAATTATAATCCTTTTTATTCACCTCTTAAAAAAAAAAAAAAAAATCCTTTTTGATTCATTCGGATGTTCGCTTCTCGTATTTTTTTTAAACATAGTTTTGTGCCCGTACGTGGGTTTGTTGGGTCGGTTGTACCTGGGTCGGGTTTAATGCCTTCAGTTTTTGTATCTTTTTTATTTAATATATTTCTCTTTTTTTCCCCAAAAAACAATGTATGGTGCATTTGAAATTCAATTTTTTTTTTCCGGATAAGGTTTGTATTTTATTTTGATTAGCTCTAAGTTTACCTTTTTTTTCTTCTTCTTTCATATATATCTTCTCTTCAATGTATTACATATTTTCTAATTCTAACAAATAGACTTGGATATCTTAAGTTGTAGTTTGTAAAATCAATATGCAATTTCGTAAGCTTGATGGCTAAGCCATCAAACTAAAGAACAATATTTTATAGCCTTCAGTGTTTATCAATGTTTCTAGTTTCATATAGTTAACTAATTTTCAGCGTAAAAGTAAAAAATAAAGAACAAAATTAAGCACAATGGCATAATATTTCATGCAAAATGTATTGAAATTCAAACAAACATATATAAGTTATTTTTATGTATCCCTGAAAGCTATTCAGTAAAAGTAGAAAAGAAAACTTTCTTGCGGTTGAAATAGAAAACAAATTAATTTGCAAATAGTTTGAGCGTAAACCTTCAAAAAAAGTTAAGATTTATGCTCTTCGCCCTGCACTTTTCGTTCGCACCTAACTGAAAAGATATTAATACCCCTACGTGAGTTAAGTCACGCACCATTGGCCTGTGCGCCAGTTAACTCACGCAGGTTGGCCAGTAGTTAGAGCTCAAGAACACACGTTTTTGGACTTTGTTCAATGCATTTTAATTGGTTTCGCAGATTTACCCCATCGTAAATGAAATAATAATTATATTAATAAAATGATCTTTTATATCTATTATTTTTGTTTCTTTATATATTTTAATTTTTGCATTTATTTTATGACTGTGTGTTGAATTAATAAATTCAAATAAAGTAAATAAATGAAATAGAATAAATTCAGCATGAATTCGAATAAACTTGCGTATTGAATAAATTCAAATAAAAGTTACATTACATTATATAGACGAGTCATTACTTTACATTACATTCGGGAATGTACCTTCCAACTACAACAATTATCTTACCCCTAAATGGGGTAAATTCAAACTTGCTAAACAACAACTATCAAACATTCATCCGGAAGTTTTTTGTTTCATTCAAAAGATTAAATTCTTGTTAGTTTGGTTTAGATGATGGTATTCAAGTGGCAAAAGAATGAGGTTCAGTCCTTGACACTTCAATAACACTTCCGGGTGAATGTTTGGGAACTATCGTTTAACAAGTTTGAATTACCCCATTCAGAAGAAGACAATTGTTGTAGTTGGAAGGTGCATTCCTTACCTAATCACGATCTTCTGGTGGAATCAAACTTTTGATGATATCTTCGGTTGATCTCAGCAACGTTACCCGCATATCAATCCACTGGAACATGTTGTGCTCCCAAAACATGTTCTTTACGTTTTCGTTGTTCTTTAATTCCACCCAAGTGAATGATATTCTCCCCTCGTCGAGTGTTGGACGTTTATACCGAACGTATTCCACTCTTCTTGTGTCTCTGGGGTTGACTCCTTGGTTGAATTCATTGAGTTGATCTTTGAGACCTCTTAACGTTACACCAAGGCAACGAACCTTCAACCTCTAAGGTTCTCCGCCGTTGAATTGTGCATGAACGTCGATCCACCCCGCCATTGCTTCAAATCTACACGGTAAGAAATTAAAAACAATCAATGAAAAACTCATTCAAACATTTCATCAAACACTTGGAGTGCAAATTATACATAAACCCTAAAACTCAAAATTACAACATTAACATGCAAACATCTGATCACAATTAAGCAACATAAGTCATTTACATGTAACATTGTATCATTTTTTGCAAGCAAAATCAAAATTTAAACAAACCCTAAATCTAAAAAAAAATTCTAAAACTCAAAACTACAACATAAACATGCAAACATCTAAACATTTAAACAACACAAGTCATTTTCATGTACACACTGTATGATTTCTTGCCAAAAAAACCAAAATTTAAACAAACCCTAAATCTAAAAAATTTCTAATTTAAGAGAAAAAATTTAACATATAAACATAAAAGGTTAATGGTGTTTGATTATGAAAACTTACTTTGTTATTAGAGTGTTGTTTGATTTGAACTTGAATGAATTTTGGATTTGGGTGATTTGATAAAAAATTTTGAGATTTTAGATGAGAAATGAGGTGTTCTGTCTTGTTTAAGACAGCACGTAACATGAGTTAACTAGCGCCGCACAAGTTAACTCACGCAGCGTTAGTTAAGTGGCGTACCAATTAACACTTGCGCTACTTAACTAACGGAAGAGCATTTTAGACATGGCTACAGGGTGCGAGTGTTTTGTGCTGGGGGAAGAGCATGAATTGATACAACGTAATTCATACCATCGTATTCATACGACTTCTTACTAGCAACAAAAAAAAACCCATATGACATCTTACTTTGTCTTATACTCCTTCCGGTCTCAAATGTAAGAAACTTTTCACTTTTTATGTTCATTCAATAAATGATGTATGTGGTCTATAATAAGGACCACATACATTATTTATTGAATGAATCTAAAAAGTGAAAAGTTTCTTACATTTGAGACCGGAGAGAGTACTTAATAATAATTATAATATGTGCAATTAACAACCCACTTCAAATACTTGGTAAAATCAAATGCATGTAAAATCGTCATATACATATTAGATGAAAACAAGAAAAATAATTAATTATTCATTCCTCCTATTGGAAGAAAGCTTTTTTGTACTTTCCTATTTGAGAACAAAACCTCCATGCTTTAACACCAAGATCCTCGTCAATCATCTTAGTACTTAAATCAACCCAAGCTAGTTTGCCATCAGTTTTCTTAAAGAAGACTATATTGCAATTCTTCCCAACTCCAATGGGGTACTCAATGAAAGGTATTTGTTCAACAATAAAGACATTGGTCCATGAACTCATGACGTATACAACGATCATGTTCATGTACTTCTAAATCCATTCTCCCAAATTGCACCACGAAGCATCTTTAGGACTACTCTTGTTTGTTTTACCTCTCAAAGTTTTCAGCGAATTCAAGTATTGATACTTACTTAATTGCTCTTTTCATTTTATATTGATGAACATTAGTTGTTGCTCAACCTGAAAATGCCAACATTGTGGATAGTCAGCCTGTCAAGGATCCTTCTCCATTTAAATTCACATGGAGAATCGAAAGATTTTCTCGGAGGAATGAGATAAAGCTCTGCTCAGATGTATTTGAAGTTGGGGGCTATAAATGGTATTCCCTGAATCTATTCATGATGTTCATTGAACTTTTCTACTAGACACTAAACTACCACTTGTACATATATTCTTTCCCTGATAAGATATATTTTTGGATCAAAATCTGAAAATAATTATATTGTCTTTTTTTGAAATTGTTAATGTTGGCATTGTTAGTATTATATATGTTGGCAGTGGGGTTCGAATCCTTGACCTCCTTATCACTCCCTAGCCGTCAACTGATCCTTATATCCCCAATCATATTACTTGTCTTCAATGGACTTTTGTTAGTATTGACATGTTGAATAAAGGAAGGGTCTAACTAACCAGTGGAAAAGGATCCTCTACCTTCACATACTCTTGTAGTTGAAGTTGAGGTAACATGCAATGTGGATGAGAAAGACATCGCTGAGCATGTGAGGGTAAGTAGATATTCTTACGTACTTTAGGGCCCAACCTATCATCTTTTGCACCAAGTTTAACCTCCAAACAAATTTAGAGCTCTAATTTATTTTATGATTGATATAAGAACGCATGTCATATTCGACTATTGCAATCAACTCAATGACTGTTCCTGACCAAAAGTATATATGTCTTTCCCACCACCACCACCCTCAAAATTTGAACTCTTCCTAAACCAATACTTTAATTATTTATTTCTCACGAGATGTTCCTTATGAGTATTTCAAGACAGTAAACCAACCTCTGTTTGCCACAAACTTTTAATTTCTGGAAAATCTGCACTGGATTTGTACAATGGGTTTATGCAGGAGAGGTTGAAGAAAGACCAGAAAGTACAAAAGCACAAAAATAAAGAAAAGGAAGAGGCTCACCTCTACGCTATTATAAAGGTGTTCTAAGCTTGCTTCCCTAAAAACTACTAATGTTTGTTTCTGTAGATTCATGTTGTTAATTGCTCAATCAGATTGGAAAGGATATATACTTTGATCTTGTAGACCCTGACAAAGTGAGCAGTTTTCGTGTTCCCAAGAAAACTACTATATTGTTTAGGATTTACGCCCCATGGCACCAGTACCAGTCACTAGGAGAAAGAATGACATATTACTTTTTTTCAAGTTATATGATCCTGATAAAGAAGAGCTGCGGACTTGTAATAGATAAAAAAAAACACCTCCATATGTGATTGTGATGTGTCCGTGCAGAGAATGTTAAAATCATACAAGTTACACAATGAAAATTGTTAGCATATGGAAAACAAAATTACTAAATATTTTCCTAAACAATTCTTCTCCCCAATCTAACTAAACTACTTGGATTTGGAATTGTTGTCACTGTGACTTCTCTGACTGATATCCTTATTAGCATGATCATCGAACTTGTTGAATCCTAACCGCAAAGCGAGTTCTTCATCATAATCGGCATTCTGAGGAGGACCGAATTTGAACCATTCAACCACCTGTGGATGCAGAGGACGATTTTCTTTCTTTTTAAGTTCATCGTAGTTCTTGATCCCTAATAACATGAAAGCGATTTCATCATCAGCAAGGTTTTTCCTGGCAGAGGACGATCATATTTGAGCAATTCTACCAACCCTGGGGGCAGAGGACCAGTGTGTTTTTTTCAGGGCAGCAGCCCCTGAGTCGGACAGGCTTCTCCGGTGCACCCTCAATCGCCGCCATCTTTCCAAGCTCTTAACTATCAGAGGATTCAGTTTTTCTTTTTTTTATTGCTTACGTGCGTTGCAGAATGAATCAATGATTCACCGTGACTCTGTGAGAGCTGTTTTATATTGTTTTTGTTGATTATTTCGGCTTAACATTTAGCTGGCCCATATTTACCATCTCATACTTACTGCCTCAAGAGTTTCAATTTCGGGAACCCCTCTTCAATATTATTTTGCAGAAGAATAAGTAAGTTATGTGGTGATAGAAGAGAAAGTGCTTCCTTAGAGAAATTTAATCACTTGTTGATTAAACTAAACGCAAAAAGGAGTTTGTCAACAAAAAATGATAATAAACAGACCTTAGCAGTAAAATGGGGGTAATTAAGTGATATGCAAATATTTCTATTAAGTATCGGTAAATATATTGTGACTCAAGGTAAAAGCTGTACATAACCAGTCAATATAGCTATTCCTAGTATTATAAGAGGTGGAAGAAGCACAAATGCTCCTATAGTTGCAAAAAAAGTTGAATCATTCCTTTGAGACACTTCATTTAGATAACTCTGTCTCTTGATATTTCTCCTTTGTGATGTTGTTAAGAACTTTGCACTCACTTTCTTCAAGTTTTTACCTAAGGGAAGGCTGAAATCATCATCTCTTTCTCCAACCAACTGCGCAAGCTGTTGGCGTATTGTAATTCTCTGAGAGCTGCCATCACTTTCATAACCTAGAAACCAGAAATGCTCCCATAGTTGTTATCCAAAATCAAAGAAAGAAGTTAAACCAAATCTAAGAAATAGGTTATGGAGACATTGCTATAATTTTTTTGTCCCTTTCAGATAAATCTTTGAGACATACATGCATATCATTAGGGATTTGATTTAGAGTAGAAATTGTGTCACACAGTTTTTTATCTCAACTCAACCGTGCGAGTGTAACCGCATACCTTTCCCATTGGACGGAATCCTCCGAATCCATATCAGTAGTGACACATTAACATAGAGATCAGGGTATGGGAGAAATAGGAAATTGATTACTTGATATGAACAATGTGTCTATATTTCTCTTCATAAAAGTTCCATGCGAAGGTAATGTAAAATTTGGGGACAAGAGGATTCATTCATTCTATAGTCTATATTATCATAACATATTTCTTATATCACTTGAATTCTCAATGATATGGCAGCAACATAATCACTTTGCACCACATGATTTGCAAAACCATTGATTTGATTTAAAGAGAAGAAGTGAACTTGCATACCAGTGACTGATGAGCTTGTAGAAGTAAATTGCTCCAAAAGATCCAGCTGTGCACGAGAAGAAGATAAAGATCCTAGCAATAAAAGTCATAAAAAAAGTCAGTCAATGAACTAGAACCTCGTATCAAGTTTTGCTAACATTATACTTCTGATATACTAGTAGACGAGGACTAAAATAAATATTAGATGGACCAATTTCAATATTAAACAAATTCTGAAAGTTTAAAAAAACTAAAAGGATCAAAAGAGAAACATAGTAGAATTGAAAGGAATGGAAATATGTTTAAACCTTTTAGTTTAGATGAGTTAATACAGACATTGTATTTGTATTATATATACATAAGTGAGAGTTGAAAATCCAGACACTCCACTCATTTAAGTTAGATAAATTTCTAATCACTAGGTTATTTATTTAAAATATTAATTTCATTTATGTAAAAGTAAGTTCAACAAGAAAATCTAGTATAAAAATTCAAATTTTTAATTTCAAGGTATAATTAAAAACAATTTAACGCGAGAATAATCAAACATATCAAAAATAATTTTACACACCTCTACCATCAATCAATTTTAACTTCAAAAATAAAACCAAACATACTAATTTTTTTATTTAAAAAAAAAGATTAATTTGTCCTTCAATATGAGACACATGATTTTTTCTCCTCTTTGTGGCTGAAAATGAGTCAGGTAATAAAAATATTATAAAAATACAACTGACACAATCTAAGAAAGAACAATCATATGGAATATATTCATGGTTAGTCCATATTTGAATTCAATTCTATATGAAAAGTGGGTTAGAAATACATACCAATAGAAGAAGCATCCTCAGAAACACCAGTTTCAGTCCCTTGTGATTGAGCACATGTTTTGCTTAAAGAAGAAGCATGGTTGAATTTGATGAGGTTGTTATGTTTCCGAGTGAGAAAGGAAGTGTTTGGATGAAGAGAAGAAGTGGTGGTTAAATTGATGGTGGCCATGGAACTTTGCTTCATGAGAACTCAAAAATAGTTATACTATTACTGAGTTTGATAATTGGCATTGAAAATTGGTTTGTCAATTGCATTTTCCAATTTGGTTTTATATGAATTAGACTAAGGCGGCACCTTACTACCACAAATATTAATATTAATTTAATTACCGACTTATGTGTGATCAAGATTCTAGTTCTATCATTCCCTCAAAAAAAGATTCTAGTTCTATCATAGTAAAATTGACTTGAGATTTTTTAGAGTTACTATCCCCACCCCATTTGATGCACACACCCCCTACTCATTTTAATAGGCATAGCTTACCATAAATAATTTTACACAATTATCCAATCATATGTCATTTTATAATGATCGGATGAATGCGTTAAACAATTTTTTATTTTTTTTTGAGATAAGTGAATAAAAAGTTTAGAAGTCATGGGTAAATTTAGTTCTTGAGCATAGATGATATCCGAAAACAGTTTTTCTAAATGTTATAATGTTATATTTCTAACTTTACTTTCTTGAGAATGTTTGTGGTAACGTTGTAACGTTTAGTCAAGCTAAAGAGAATGATGATTTATATTACAAAAAGTAGTGACAAACACTTTTCATTCAAGACATGTAAATGATTATTATATATTATATTTATATGTCCGATCTTTATAATTTTGAGATTAACTTGGGATCTGTTAATGCATCAAAATACAAATTGAATAGTTAAATAAAAAATAATTTAACTTATATGCATCGCTGATATAAAGTTTTTACACATCTTCTAATCATATTTTAAATTGTGTAAAAACATTATATCAACGATGCATATTGCATATTGTATGAACGGGTTGGAATTCGAATCCCAGACATCCCACTTTTCCACCATTAAATTGTGTGAGCTCTAGTCACTAAGTTACTTGACCAAAAAAAAAAGAAAAACATTGCTTTGATCTTTCGTAAAACTACGATTCTCACGTCTCACTAGATTTATACCGTGAATTTATCGAAACTATAAAATAGAGCATTAACGTTGGGTTTGGTGGAGTGTCGTCGTAAAACAAACCAAACACGTGTAAAGAGTTTTACACAAATTAATCACTAAGTTTTATTTTCACATGAAAATTAAAATTAATATTTTTTATTACAAAATATATTATACAATATATACTAAAGAAATAATGAATTATTTGGTTAAATAAAAATAAAAATAAAAATAAAAATAAAAATAAAAATAAAGAATCATACCTTTTCTCATATCAATATTTAGAAGACTGTTGAATATTCTCAATGGAGAAACAGCTTAAAAGTGTGTTGATGATTTCCTAAAAAAAAAAGTGTATTGATGATTGATATATCAATTCATTCGTTACTTGATAGATATGATATAAAGGAAGAGAAGAGGAAAATAAAGAGTAAATATCATAGCATCAACTAAAAGTAAACAAAAGGAATTTTATTAATGCTAAATACTCAAAAGTCATTGATGTTCAGGAAGACATTATTAAGCATGACAATGGGGTAGGGTGGGGACGGATTTTACCTTCCTCATCCCCACACTCTACTTCTATATACTTACTTATTATCATATCCATACCCAGCAAGGATGAGGAGTTGAATTTCATCATATCCTGACGGGTTTGGGTATCTCCCTCCCATCCCCATCACCGCAGTGCATACATTTTTTTTAGAGGAGTGTTATTTGAACAACTTTTAATTGACAATTTATGGAGACAACCATAATTTGCAAAGAAAAAATAGGTATTGCACGAAAATCAAAGCAATACAGAGATAAAGTAAAAAATAATGTGAGTATGAGAGAGAAAGTTGTAGCAAAAGTTGTCACAAAATAGATGTTCAAATATCATTTCTCTTTTTTTTAATAAAAAAAATATTTTTCAACCTCGGACATAATGTTGTAATACATTATCCAACAAAGAGATGATGATGATCAATGACTACGATGATGAAGAAGAGAGAGACCGGAATGTGACATTTTTTTTTTTATCAAGAAGAAACGATAAAAACAAAACCAAACTACAATCTCAAGTGAGCAACTCCAAGAGCGTCATCTAGAAGGGAACGATGCAGTTGAGGAGGGCAAAAAATCCAAGACTTTAGAGCATCCGAAGAAGAAGCACCATGCTTAGCAAGCCAATCCGCACACTCGTTACTAATCAGAGGAGCATGAGATTGGACATCCGACATGATTAAATCAAGAGCCATCCTAGAATCTAATTCAAAATAATGTTCTTGTGGCCCGCATCATACGCAATAAGATGTGTTTGATTTTTATGAGTGAAATCTAGTTTTATTTATGAGTGAATAGTAATCAAGACCGGAATGTGATATGTGGAAGGAGAAAAGAGAGAAATCTAGTTTTATTTATGAGTGAAATGATTCGGGGTTTGATTTTTTATTTATATTAAATGAGTAATAAATTGATTTTCTACATTCAGGACGGGTTTGAGTCTGGATTTAGGGTAGGTACCTATATTACAGGTTACTTGTTTCGTACCCGTGTTAATCAAACCAGTCAAAGTGGAGAAAACCCGTCAAATTATATTTGGTTTGGTTGGGTACCGCGAGTACGAATTTTGTTGCCATGCCTAGACATTATTGTTAGGAAAATAAAACCACGATATGTTTCATAATGACACAAGTCAACAGCCTCGCAATTAAGACCAATAACGATCTTTGATTACGTCGAAGGTTCAACAAAATCAATACGTAACTGGGACACATTCGATGCAACATGAATCCGTAGCTGGCGGTTCCTCTTCTTCAACCTTCTTGCATAGTGGGAGAAGAAAATGCAATAGAAATATGAGTGATATACAAAAGAGAAGGAGTTGCAGGAGAAAAAGAGGATTGTGACGAAGAAGAAGTCGCAAATTCTTTCTCTCGAGTCAACAAAAAAAAAATCCTTTTGTTTACTATCTTTGCTATGGAATTACATATTGTTGGGAAATTGAATTGAGACACTTCGTTGTGGAGTTACATATTGTTGGAAAATTGAATTGAGACACAATAAGAATATTCAAATAGGATGAGGATTTTTTTTTTTACGCAAATAAGATGAGGATGTTAGTCTCTGAAAATTATGATATTTGCATCTTTTTTGGATAAAAGAAATAAGTACACAGTAAATAATATATTATCCTTGAAAAAATAGTAGTATATTATATAGAGATTTAAAACATATTTATGACCTAAATTATACTCTTCATATGGAGTGGAGTCCCATAAATTGATAGAACTCATGAATTTTAAACATTAAAAAAGAGTGTGAGAAAGTGTGGGATAGACCTTATCAGCTCTAGTTGGTAAGTCTACGTAGCATCATGTATCCATTTCAATTCTCATATATCATCAATTTCGTAACATGTTTGTTTTGAATAATCTTTTTAATGTTTTTGCTACACTACTATTTAATGGGATGTTTTGGAAGAGAGAAATACTAGTGCTTTTTGTGATTTTTTGTGATAAGTATTTGTTTATATTTGGATTAAATTCTCATTTATTACAAAGTATTTTATTGAAAAAATTTAAGTTAATAATATTTTCAATTTTTTAATGTGTTAGCTACACTGTTGGTTCAGGTGTTGAAAGAGAGGTATATTAGTAGTTTGTGTGATTTTTTGTGTTAAGTCTTTGTTTATTTGTGGATCAATTTTGAAGATGTTAGCACAATGAGTTGGAGCATATTGTTTAAAGTTGTGAATATTTGTTAGATGAGTATGTAAAGTTCTTGAATTTAAGGGTTTCAAGTGTCAGCAATTGGTAAAAGATAGCAAACTTTATCAACTAGCATTTCATGTTTGGTAATAAATTGGATATGAGTTGCTTAGATTACACAGATCTAATTGATTGAATTGTGCTGTCAATCAGGGACTGTCTTTACTCTTTATAATCTTCATTCTGGTGCCTAGTTTTTTAGTTACTTTTTTTTTTTTTGAGCAATAGTTTCTTAGTTACCTAATTAATACTTGATACAGTAATTTGGAATTGAGTTTTGGGGACCTTAAATTTTTAGTATTCCATAACTTTCGGTGATATATCAATCAGGAAGCCTAGGGATTATGAATGAGCTTAACTTGTTCCACCTGAGCTTTGCCAGGGCCATGATAAAGAAAAGAAAGTGGTTGCAGATTTGAATTTTACCATTTGAATTTTTTAAATAACTTCTGCTGCTTGATTTACCAGCCCAGGGATAGTTAATTGTATTAATTTTGTTGTAGGTGTATTAAGTATTAATCTGACCTGGATTCTTTCATAAAAAAATCATACATTCTATGCGTTGTAAGTCAAAACTATTAGACCAAACATTCACATCAAAATATGAGTCATCTAATCTTTGTTTAATAATTTTGATTTATTACCATAGTGAATTTATACACCATTTTCCAACCACACAAAACTTCAAAATCCCAAACTCGGTGAGCCCTAATCCCTGTAACTGATTTGTCTTATGGTACAAATACGAGGAATACGAGGTTGTTTCATCAGTGGTGTTTCAAATCAATTATGTGAAGATGTATATAAGTCAAATCATCACCAAAGCGTTTTTGTCTGAAGTTCATTCAATCCAGTATCATTGTTTTTTTTCCACTAATTTTCTCTCTTTTCTTATCAAAAGACTCCAACAATATTTTTAACAGTAAATTATAGCTGCATATGCTTTTGGTCCTATGCCGTTTAAGCCATTATGCTTCTGCTTTTCAGTGCGGTATTTGCCTAAATAAGGAGATTCTTAGAGTTCTTAGAGGAATTTTGTAAAACTAGTCGCAGTCCCTATAAATTGCAGTCATCACTTTTATCATCAATGTCTTCAGATATGGAAATCGAATCTCAGCTCTCCTCCTGCTTGTTTACATCAATAGTTTTTGAGTATTTGACTTAATAAAATTCCTTTTACTTATCTTTGTTGTGGAGTTGCACATTCTTGGAAAATTGAATTGAGATACAATAAGCATATTCAAATAAGATGAGGATGTTAGTGTCTGAAAAGTTTGATAAGTTTGATGTTTGTTTTTTTTTTGGGTTAAAAGATACATATAGTAAATATCTATTTTATCTATACTATATATAAAGGCATTTGTGTTGGATTTTTCTTTTCAAAAATACCCCCTCAAATTTCAATACAAATAACACATGTAACAAATAGATAACAATAAATATAAATATTAAAACAAATTTAACAAATACGATATGAATATAATTTTTTTTCCTTTATCATTTAAAAAGTGTAACAAACTACAAGAGTATATTTATAATTACTTTTTCATCATTCCAATTATACCCTTAAACAACTTTTTCTATAATAAAATTGTTGTTGGTGTCATTAAAAAAAGAATTTAGATTATATATTTTTTGTTATATTATTGGTGTCATTAAAATAAGATAATTATGATTAGTTTGATTTGTTATAACTTGAAAGCAACAAACATTTATAGTTTTACTCTTAATCAAAATTTCATAAAAAAAACCGTTCATAATTTTCAAACTTTAATATAATAAAAAGAGCGGAAAGAAGGGTACGTGAGTGCCTGTCTTTTCACTAGACTATATATAAAGAAAACTAGCCCTTTCAGCTCTTTTGGTTTGATTTTTCTTTCCATAAATGCCCTCAATTTTCGATACAAATAACACATGTAACAAATAGATAAGAATAAATTTAAAATATTAAAATAAAAGTGTAACAAACAGTTTTTCCTTTATTATTTAAAAAGTGTAATAGGTCAAACTAGATAAGTGTATCTATACTTACTTTTTCTTTATATCAATTATACCCTTAAACAACAACTTTTTCTATAATAACGATTGTTGTTGGTGTCATTAAAAAATAAGAATTTAGATTATTTATTTTTGTTATATTGTTGGTTTCATTGAAATAGATAATTATTGTTAGTTTGATTTGTTATAATTTGAAAGCAAAACACATTTATATTTTTACTTTAATCAAAATTAAAATTTCATAAAAAAACACCGTTCATAATTTTTAAACGTTAGCGCAATAAAAAGAGCGAAAAGACGTGCACGTGAGTACCTGTCTTTTCGTTAGTGTTTATAATAGTTTTCGAAAATGTGGGGGTGAACTCATTTATGACATATTCATAGTAGTATATTATCTTTCAAAAAAAAAAAACTAGGATATTATAGGAAAATTGTAACTCTTGCCCTTAATTAAGACATAAATTAATAAATCAAAGATAGAAATATTTTATTGGAAATTATGTATTTTATATTTTAGAAATTTACAATCTTATATTTTCAAGATAAAATTTATGTTTAAGTTTCATTTTAAACTTCTTTAACTTGTGTTAGTTAACATGACCATATATTATATAGAGATTTAAAACATATTTATGACCTTAAGTTTATTTCAAGACACAAACTCTCACTTTATACACTCTTCATATAAAGACGCGTAAAACTTTTTTTGTGGTGTCCGATGTTTGAACCTCAAATCTTACATATATTATGTATTGTCTTTACCAACTGAACTAAGTTCACATAGACATAGAGTCCCATAAATTGATAGAACTCATGAATTTTAAGAATTAAAAGAGAGTGTGAGACAATTGTACCAAAAATAAAAGTGTTGGACCAAAAAAAAAGTGTTCCAACTACCATCGCATCTCATACACGATTCATGAATCTAATCACAATACTAGTAATTGTATAGATATTTGTAAAATAATTTTACATCGTATATCTATAAATTAATTTTATTTTAGGATCAAATATGTTTTTAGTCACCGTAAATATAGGGTTAAATATGTTTTTGGTCCCTATCAAATTGGAACCTTTTAAGTTTAATCCTTACTTAATTTTAATAGTTCTTTTAGTCCCTAATTTTTTTTTCTGCACTTAGTATTTAGTCTCTACTCAATTCATATTTATTTAATTTATGCTTAAACTCTTGAGTTTTTGAACAATTTTTTGCAGACGTGTTAAAAACATTACTAAAAGTTTCTCTGCAAAAAATTGTCGCAAAATTTGATTTCAATATCCAGATTTTGTTATTTTTATCTTTAACTTTTGCCGTTTTGAAAAATTCATATTTAATTCGTTTCATGTTGAACAATTTTAAATTTTAGTAAATGAACCTTTCGTAGTGTTTTAAACTTGTCTCAAAAAAATCGTTCAAAAATTTAAGAGTTTAAAGATAATTAAAAAAAATTTGTTGTAGTAGGGACTAAAATTAGAAGTAATTTTTTTTGGTAAGGACTAAAAAACCTATTAAAATTAAGTAATGATTAAACTTAGAAATTCCCAATTTTATAGGGATCAAAAACGTATTTAACCCATAAATATATAAACTCTTCATTTTAGTCTCTCTAAAATTTTCCTTCAACTTTTAGTCCCTATAAAATTTTCAATCACTACTTTTGGTCCCTATTTTTAATTTAATTTTTGTATTTTTTAATCAAAGTGTGCATAAATGTGTAAAATATTCTAAAAAAAATTCCAAGAAAAAATTAGATTTTTTTTTGTGGTGGCGGGGGTTTGAACCTCGAATTTGTATATATTATGCATTGTCCATACCAACTGAGCTATGTTCACGAGGACAAAATTAGATTTTTTTTAACAAAACACAAATTAAATATGAATTTTTTTTACCTTAAAACATAATTTTTTTTTTTTATTAAATTCACGTTTTGTTAAAAAATTCTAATTTTTTTTTTGGAGAGATTCTTATAATATTATGAATTTTTTTGGAAAATTTATTCAAAAATATGAATTCTACATATGAGTTTACTTTAAAGGAGGGATTAAAAGTGAAGATGAAAAAAAATTTAGGGACTAAAAGTTGAAGAAATTTTTTAGAGGGACTAAAACTAAAAATTGACATATTTATAGGGACCAAAAACATATTTAACCCTTTTTTTTTAAAGGTCAATTAATTAATAATTTCATTAAGAAATAAATTAAAAAGAAAGTTAACGTATATTGTCAACAAAAAAAAGGTGTACGTTAGTCGTTAAGTGCATGATTATTATGAATGAACACTGACCGTTACTTAAGCATCAGAAAAATGAAAAAGCTAATTTGAACTTTTTTGTTCATCCATTGATTAAGTAAAGGGCCATACCATACACATAACGAATAGGATGCAAAGCCATCTCATCTCCAACTTGCTTTCACACTTGAAAGTCTTTACCTTACCATAAAAGGATCATAACATCACACGTACAATGCAAATAAAACAACATAACTAAGAAACCAACAAACAACAACAACAACAACAATTGTGTTTGTGTTGTGTTCTTTGCTATGTTCATGGCAAACCGTGTTGTTCCAAATCCACGTGAAGCTCATCCAGATGCTTTTCATGTCTCTGGTCCTAGAAATGTGACTTCCCTTAACTGGAGAGACCTCATAAGCTCTAGTTGGTAAGTCTATGTACGTAGCATCATGTATCCATTTCAATTCTCATCATATATAATTAATTTATTAACATGTTTTGTTTTGAATGATCTTTTTAATGTTTTTGCTACACTACTAGAGAGAAATACTGGTGGTTTGTGTGATTTCTTTTTATTTGTTTATTTTTGGATCAATTCTCATTTGTTACAAATTATTTTATTGAAAAAATTTAAATTAATAATATTTTCGATATTTTAACGTGTTCGTTCCACTATTCGTTAATGGGGGTGTTGACAGTAGTTTGTGTGATTTTTTGTGTCAAGTCTTTGTTTATTTGTTGATCAATTTGAAGATGTTAGCATAATGAGTTGGACCATATCAATTGTGTAAAGATGTGAACTTTTGTCAGATGCGTATGTAAGGTTTTTGAAATTAAGGATTCCATGTTTGGTAATAAATTGGAGATTAGTTACTTGCATTTGAGAGATCTAATGGATTGAATTGTGCTGTCAATCAGGGACTGCCTTTATAATCTTCATTCTGATGCCTAGTTTCTTGGCTACCATAGTATTTAATAATTTGGAATGGTGTTTTAGGACCCTAATTTTCAGCATTTCCATAACTTTTATAGTGATATATTCAATCAGTAGGACTAGGGTATATGAATGAGCTTAACTTGTTCCACCTGAGTTTTGCCAGGGTCATGATAAAATAATTAAAGTGCTTACAGATTTTAATTTTGCCAGGGTCATAGATAATTTATTGTAAAATTTTTGTTGTAGGTGCATTAAGTATTAATCTGACCTGAAAATCATGCATTCCATGCTGTTTGTAAGTCGAAACTATTGGACCAGACACTCGCATCAAAATATGAGTCATTTGATCTTCGTTTAATAATTTTGATTTATTATCCCCGTGAACTTAGCTCAGTTGGTAGGGATATTGCATATTATATGTAGGGTTGGGGTTCGAACCCCGGACACCCCACTTCTCCACATTTAAATGTGTGAGTTCTAGCCACTAGGTTACTTGACCAAAAAAAAAAAATTGATTTATTACCGTAGTAAATGCATGGATTAGTGACTTCAGAGAATTCACATTAACTTTGCAAAACTCCTTGAACATTAATTTGTCAAATTTGATGGAAAGGAACTCAAGTTTTAGTGATTTTCACAGTTTTTAATTGCTTATGTGTATGCTGATAGTAATTTATTTATTTTGTTAATACAGGAAGGATCCAAAGTACAAGCGAACAGTCATTGCCTGCTTTATACAGGCAGTGTACTTGCTTGAACTTGATAGACATGAGAAAAGAACACCGGACAATGCCCTAGCTCCGAATTGGTGGATTCCCTTCAAATACAAGCTCACAAAAACATTAATTGACGAACGAGATAAATCCATTTTTGGCGCAATACTTGAATGGGATCAGTCCGCAGCACTGGCTGACTTGGTACTAATTAGACCAAGCGGTGCCCCTAGAGCTGTTTTAGTACTCCGAGGAACATTACTCAGAAGTCCTACAATGCGAAGAGACATCGAAGATGACCTCCGTTTCGTTGCTTGGGAAAGCTTGAAAGGGTCTGTCAGGTTTAAAGTGACTTTGGAGACTCTAAAATCAATTTGTGAAACATATGGAAGTAGCAATGTAAGCATTGCAGGACATTCCTTAGGGGCTGGTTTTGCTCTTCAAGTAGGAAAAGAACTAGCAAAACAAGGAATCTACGTGGAGGCACATTTATTCAATCCACCTTCCGTTTCACTGGCGATGAGTCTAAAAAATATAGGAGAAAAGGCTGAATATGTTTGGAGTAGAGTTAAATCTGTGCTTCCTTATGGTAAGGAAGCTAAAGTTAGCAACGATGTGGATAAGACCTCAGGTGTCGCAACGAAAAGTTGGATGTCTCGATTACCCCGTTCCGGTTCCGGTTTGAAGGATGCTAGTGTTGTTGGCATTACTAAATGGATTCCGCATTTGTATGTTAACAATAGTGACTATATATGTTGCTATTACAATGACACTAATGGAACAGCAGAGAAAGTGGTTGATAAGGAGAATGTTGGTGGACAAATTGCAGCAAAATTGTTTGTTGTGTCTAAGGAAAAACAAAAATTTCTTGAGGCTCATGGATTGGAACAATGGTGGTCAAGTGATGCAGAACTTCAACAGGTTATTCATAACAGCAAACTCATAAGTAGACAACTTTCATCTTTATATACTTCTACTCCTTCCCGAATTGTAACAATTGTTAAGGCATTGTAATAAATGCATTCCATTGCGAAATGTCTCATTTTTCAAACTTAATAAATAATAATGCAGCCTGTACTTGGTTTATATTCAAACCTTGTCATCTTACAGTAGCCAATGAATAAGATGTACATATTGTGTGAGTAGAACTTGTTCATATAGCACCTTGAGAAATTCAAGTCCACGTTTTATTTTCAAAAGATTTCTGGAATGACTCCCTTGTTTTCTCACAGAATTAGTTTGTACGTCATGATCAACCATAGATTGTAATGTCTTAAAAGAACTTTGGTGCCTCTGATATGTCATTAACTTGTTATTACCATCAAAATCATAACATGATAATCAAATTAAATACGACAAATACGATGAGCTCGCAACAAGGTCAACAAGTGCCATGAACTATATTCTAAAAAGTTTTTCTTATGTCTAGTCATGAACTATTTCTAAAAAGTTAAGGTTTGATGAAGACACACGAATGGTTTTTATATAACATCTTTCATTTATCTTTCGGATTTAAAGTGTGGACAATGCTCATGCTATACGCATCTCTGATATGTTGTAATATTTTTACATCTAACTAATATGTGTGTTACGCAAAATAAAGCTCACTATGCTTGTTGAGATTAAAATAATCACATTTTCGGAGATGATAATGTATGCGAGCTCTTTGAAAGCATCTGCAATTTTGCTAAGCGGATTTTCATTTACGGCTGTTGTGGAAGCTGCCTTGCTTCTTCTTTTAATATCTCCTCCGTGTTGTTGTCAACATGATCATGTACATATTGCTGCTGTTCTGGCAGTAGCATAAAAGCACTTCAGGAAGAAAAACAGCAGGTGCTTTAAGCACTTTTCTTTACGCCCATGTTGTTCATTATTTGCCAGGGAATGGAAGAAAGAATAGATGATTATCCTTCTTCTCTTTTCCTTAGTTTTTCACCTTATCTTCATAATCATACATATACATATTTGTGTTTGAATGTGTGGATTGGATGCGAGTTCAAATTCAGATTCAAGGTATGAAGAAAGATTACTTTGAACATACAATACAATATAAGTCAGTAAACATAAAGTACAATAACTTCATAATGACAATGTCATTATACAATTAGAGTTTTCATTTTTTAGAAAGAAAAATAGCTAGTGACTAATAAACTTGAAACTTTTGGATTTCTAAAAATGAAAAAGGACAAACAAGTTTCATTTGGAATCTACAACTTATATTTTAATGAATAAAACATAAAGTTGCATGCTATTGCTAGTGCTATTAAAAATAACAAGACTAGTAATTAATTTGAAGATAAAGGTGTTCCTAGTGTGAAATAAATAAAACAAAAGCTAAATCTAAAGCTTCATGTGGAAGAAAATAAAGGGTTAAAAACATGACATATATTGCTTTTACTTCTTTCTAGGCAAGTATATTGTCCACATCCACAGCACTGAATGGGAACAAAAAGTCCATGCTGCAGTGGAATGTGACAGTGAGAATCAAGAGCCCCACAGAACTCATTTTGCTTTTCAAGTCTTTAAAAAAGTGAAAAAAAGGAATAAGAATCTTTAACCTGTGCATTAATATTTAATTTATAACAGGATAGGATTTGATTTTCAACTTGATATTCTTCTATTGTTTTTTCCTGTACATGATAGGATTTGAAAACTATTGCTATTGTAGTTTCAAGTTTAACTTTGCATTGTCTGCAAGAAAAGCATAAATATATTCCAATTCCAACTCTTATATCAGAAAGAGCCAAATGAGTGTGACCGAGCATGTTTAACCTTAACTTCTGCAGCTTTTTATTATCCATCTGAATCAGTTTTCAGCTTCTATAACCAAGACAAAGTTTTTCAATATAAACGGCATCTGCCGAATCAAGTCCATCGATGTCTTTTGATCATGTCCAGGCTTCTGTCACTGAGTTCGGTATGTGTTTCAGTATATGTTAGACTATGATCCTTATTTCCTAGTTTCTTAAGATAGAAACAATTGGTTCCAGAAACCAACTATGGATTAGTAGAAACAAATAATGTTTTGGATTGTATCGGTACTTAGTTGGCAGAAGGATGCACACAAAAAATGATCATAGATTTTTTTCTTAATTTCTTTTAGAGAATTTGAAGTCTAATCTCCATATATTCAAATGTACTTTGTACGGATACTTGATTCATACAAACGCTTCTATAGTTTGCAATGACATTATAAACGCACGAGGCATTTTTATGAAGTGGTATTATGCTTAAAAAATTTGTAGTCTATTGGCCATTATATTTTCTTCCTTCCATATAAACTCATGTTGTCGCTATATTTTTGTCATAAGCTAGGGGATTTAACCACAGTTACTACCAACCTCTGCACTTTGCAATACTAAATGGTGATTGGGAATCCACAAAGGCTTTCCTTGATAATGATCCAAACTCATTGACAGCAAAGATTACAATACTTGGTAGGACTGCACTTCATGTTGCAGCTGTAGGAGCTCAATGGAAACTTGTTGAGAAATTGGTGCAATATATGCCTGCAAATATGCTATCGGAATTGGATTTTATGGGTTGTACTTGCCTTCACTATGTTGCAATGGGCAAAAGTGTAGATTCTGCTAAGGCGTTGGTGGCTAAATATCCTTCTCTTGCACAAGCAACTGATTTTAAAGGATTCACACCACTCATCTATAGTGTTACCTCTACAAGATGTAAAGACATGGTTTGGTATCTTGTTTTGAATACTACTGATGAGAGACCTGGCTGTCCATTTTCTGGTCCCTCTGCTAGTCAACTCGTTGCTTTGCTTACAGCCGCCGGATTTCATGGTAATTAAAGTTATGATCTTTAAGCTATTGTTAAATAGTGTGATAGACACTAGGTTACCAAAGTATCCAAAGTTTCAAACATTTATGTACCTGTTTCTGTCTTCTTAAGATTATTGTGCTGCTATAGTACCAGTTTATATCCTTTCTTAATGTTCCATACACAGATATCACCATGTATCTTCTTCAGCGCTACCCTAACTTGGCAACAATTTCTGATTCAAATGAAAGCATTATACTTAATGTTCTGTCAAAATTGCCATCACACTTTCAAAGTGGACACAAGCTTGGATTTTGGAAAAGATGCATTTACCACTGTAAGTACAATTTCTTTAGGTGTAAGACTTTTATGCCACGAAACACTAATACTGACCCTGGATATGACATCGATAGTGACACATATGCACCGGTAATCTATTTATAATATTGAGGTGATTTAATGTAATCACGTGTATCGTTGTCGTATCGGTATAAGATACTAAACATGCCTTCAATCTGAAGTATTGGTGCTATGTAGCTCTATTTCCTTATCGAAAAATAACATTCTTAAACTATATCAGGCGTTCCTGTAGAACTCGAGCATTTACCACCCAATCAGTCAAGCCATCACCAGTCTTATTTTGGAAATACAATATGGAATGCACTTCAAACTCTTGGTATGTTATCCTTGTAGGGAAGTTCATTCCCATAGATTCTCTAAATGTATCATTCTCTATGAATTTCTGACACAAACACGTACATTAGATACGACACTGATATGTAGACACTGATGATAATTTGAAAATGAAGTAATTGAATGTAATCACCTGTGTCGGTGTGTGGTGTTGGTGTCGCAGACCAGACACACCTTCAGTCTTAAGTATAGGTGCTACATAATCCATTCTCTTAACAAATGATTCTTAGTTTATTTACATTGATAAAATAGACAATTTCTTTTGCAGTTCCTAGCATAAAGCTAGTTAGAGATACAAAGTTGAGACATGTATATGCTGTGAAATTGGTAGAGTTTGTTTCCTCACAAGCTTCAAACCTGAATGACTGTCAATTCTGGCAATCTTTCGTGAGTGCGGACATTATTTTCAGTGCAACATCATCTGGCATTGTTGAAATTTTAATGATCTGTTTTAAGTTTTTTCCTGATCTGGTTTGGACACACATGCCAAGTGAAGGGTATGTGGCTCAAATTGCCATCAAGAATAGGCAACAAAAAGTTTTTAGTCTTCTATGCAAGATGCCAATAATTTTCAAGCTTTTAGTCTTGGCATTAGATGAATCACAAAACACTACATCACATCTGGCCGCAAGGTTTGCTTCTCAAGTAGAGTCAGTTTCAGGTGCAGCATTTCAAATGCAAAGAGAATTACAGTGGTTTAAGGTTTGTTTAACTTAGTCTCATGAATGCATTCTTAATAAATTTTAGTTAAATTCCAGAAAGAAAGAAAAATATACCATATCCTTCAACTTAATTTAAAGTTTTCAAACAGGTCATTTATCATTTTTTGTTCAAATTAGTCCTTTCTTTTTAAAAATGATTACACTGTTGAACAAATTTTTATTCTTAGTACACTTATGTTACACATTTATACATCTATACATATAAAGAATATTTCACTACTTAGGACCACAATTAGACCCCCATTGACAACAAGGTCACAATCTTAGATATAAACGAAATAACATCATGTTAACGTTGATGGATACGATGTTGTAACAATCATTATGATGTAATTTAGATGTCATCTTGATGAATTGAAAATGTAATTTACATTTTTCAATGGCTAAGAAAGACTTCTGGTAACAAACATACATGAAATTTTAATCTAACATTGTTGACATTTTAAAATATAAATTACTAGTTTGACGTGTAAAAATGACCAACTTGACACGAAAAATGACATAGGATATGTTTGAAACTTTAAATAAGTTATTGATAACATAGCTATATCACCAACAGGAAGTAGAGAAATTGGATCACCCTCTCCATAAAGAAGTTAAAAATCAAGACGGTAAAACAGCTTGGCAAGTTTTCAAGGAAGAGCATAAAGCATTGCTTGAAGAAGGAAAAAACTGGATGAAGGATACATCAAACTCTTGTATGTTAGTAGCAACTCTTATTGCGACAATCGCCTTTGCAGCCGCAATAACTGTACCTGGAGGTAACAACCAGGACAAAGGAATACCAATATTCTTGTCAGATAACACATTCATGGTATTTGTTGTTTCAGATGCACTAGCCTTATTTTCCTCAATGGCTTCTCTTCTAATGTTTCTAGCAATCCTAAATGCACGATACGCCGAAGAAGATTTTGTCATGGCATTGCCTGAGAGATTAATATTAGGTATGGCTTCTTTGTTCTTTGCTGCGGTGACTACAATGGTAGCATTTGGTGCAGCTTTGTCTATGTTGCTAAAGGAGAGACTTGAATGGGCTCCAATTCCTATTGCTCTTTTGGCTTGTGTTCCAATTGCTCTATTTGCAAAGCTTCAACTTCCTTTGTTCATAGAAATGATCATATCAACATATGGATCTCAATTTTGACATGTAAATAATAGATGCATATAAACAAATGAAGATTGCACAAACATGATTAGTAATTACAATTGTACAAGTAAACTTGTGTCAGGTCATGTCATGTCATGTAAACTTGTCACATTGCACACTGACCCTACGTTCAAGTAAGTTCATTAAGAATTAATTTGTTGTGAAATTTAGATCATCTTTTAGAACAAAAATATTAGTAATTACAATTGTATAAAGACTATCTATCTTTCAAAAAAAAAAAATTGTACAAAAACTAATTACCTACAAATTAGTCTTAAAAATATCTAAATTTTACAGACAAGTTAATCTTTATGTGGTGTGACATTAAGGCGAGAATGACTTATAAGAGTTGAATATATTAGGTTCTAACAAATGCTTTTTTTTAGGGATCATGTTCTAACAATAAAAGTTAACATATCAACTTTTTCGAGCATACACTTCATAATTTGATTGATGTATTTGTCAATATAAAAAAATATAAGGACTATTTTCACTTATCAATAAAACTTCGATGATGAATTTGTACATTCACTCCTTAAATTCGTGTGATATATTGCATAAAAATTCAAAGTACAAAATCTTAAATTATTAACCAAGCAGTTGGACTTAAATGGTTAATGAGTTTTATCAAAAAAATCAATTGTTCAAAAGAACTTAAATTCAATTTCAGAGTAGAACAACTCATCATCAAACTTTAGGTACCCGAACTCCGGATTGCAAGACCTCTTTTCTTCTTAAAATCGTGGGATTAACAAAAAAAATCTTAGATTACTAAATTCTTTTAAAACAATCTTCCCTGAAAAATTATTTAAAGAAAATCTCTTACTAGTAATTTATTAAATACCAAATATTCTAATTAAAAATCGAATATACCAACAATATAGTCTTTAAACTATCAATATTCTTTTAATTCAGTCCATAAACTTTGTAAATATAATAAGTAGACCCTAAGTTATATAAAATCCGTCAATTTAATATATGTGAGTTGGGTCCATGATTCACGGATGTTAAAAGCATACCTTAAGACTTAATGATTGTTTACAAAAGGTATTTAGGAATTACCTACGGAAACTTCCTTGTGAGATATGAGTTAATTTTACTAACTAATTAATCATCATCGATAAAATGTTAAAATTAAATTGACCAATTTTTAAACACTTTATATAGAAATTACATTTGTTAGATAATAAAATATTGAGTTTAAGTTATTGTGTCGATATATTAGTAAGTTAGAGTCTATTAGATTTTATTATATTTATTCTCTTATAACCTTTTGTAATGTTAAGTTATTGATATTCTATGAAACTCTAGTCTCCATTGTTGTTATTATTCTATCTTTCTCTATTTTGTATTTGTATTGTTAACATGGTATCAAATCCGGGTTAAGGATTGCAATGTGAGAATTGGACACAGACCCACACTAGGCGTGAGGTGGGTGTTGAAATTGGTTTTCAAAGTTGGTTATAGTTTGTTATTAGTCTCACATTGCTCATGTTCTCGGACTGTTAAGTGTATAAATATGTTTGAATACATTAATCCTCTGAGTTAGCTTTTGGAATGAAATCCAAACATATTTAACATGGTATCAGAGCTATTGGTATTTTATGAAACCCTAGCCTCCTTTGTTGTTATTATTCTCTTTTTCACTATTTTGTATTTGTATTGTTAACAACATTAACTGATTTTATATATTTTAAAGACTTTTTATTATATTATCACCTAAAAAATCCTATTTGTTATATTTATTAGAGAGTAAAAAAAACAGAGAGTGAGAGTTTAGGTATTAAATTAATCTAATCCGTGTTCGTAAGCTTAGTTGAATTGGATGCTGAAAAATCTAATCTTGTTCGACCTAAAATACTAGAAATATATCTCCGATCAAATGACACAACGGCGATAGTTGACGTTGAACCATATAATCTCAATGTTATTTCAACAAATAAAGAAACATTATTATTATCGTTTGACTTTGTTGCATAGGAAATTGGTTACATTGATGGCAAACCATGTTGTTGTTCCTCCCTTAGATGGAATAAAATCATATAATCCTCGTATCATGATCAGTATCCATTTTATTTCTCATATTAATATTGTTACTCTTTCACTTTTTGATTTGATGATGATTCATGATCTTAGAAGTATCGAATTTGTTACTGTTATTACTGTGGTGTTAGAGACACACTAATGCTAGTTGCATTACATGCATATGATTTCTTGTTGAAATGTTTTTAGGATGTTGCCATTATGGGGTGTAACAAATTTGTGAAGAGTGAATACCTAATTTGGTTCTCACAATTTTCGACGACCCAATTTAGTCTGGACAAAAAATAATACTACCAAACTAGTTTATCTATTATAATGAGCGACTAATTTGTCCTCGTATAAATATGTTAGGGACTACTTTAGGTATTATTTCTTGTAAAGGACTAAATTTGGTTGCGAGAAACTTGTGAGGACCAAATTGAATCTCTACTTTTATATAAAGTTGAAAACTTAACCAAATGGGTTTGCATTCTTCTGAGAGTAGGAACCAACAACAATAAATGGAGAAGACTGTTACTGATTTTTGTCTTGGTTTAGAACATGTTTGGATAAACAAAAACTTATCCACAATTGGTGATGGGAAAAGTAATAATTAAAAGGATCTTGCAATGAATTTTTAAGCAATAGCTTCTCTGTGAGTTGAAATTAGCTTCTGTATCTCAGAGTTTTTAAATGCTCTCGTGATTGACTTGTTTATAATGACCTTTTCACAACTGAATATTCATAAACTTATTTTAATCTATGTAGCACCAACACTTTGTTGAATGTGTGTTCGATGTTTGACACTAACGCATGTGGTTATATTCAATTACTTTCATTTTCTCAAATTATGTTTGGTGTCCATGTGTTAAAGTCGTTTCTAGTGTGTGTGTTGGTGCTTCATAGGTTTTAATTCAGAAGCTTCTTAGCTAGAAGCTAAATCTAGTCGTAGATGCCTTGTAGTTGTGTATACTGTCAATCAGAGACTGTCTTTATAAATTCCATGTTAAATTCATGGCTTTTTATAATATGGCATGTAAACTCAAGAGTACCATGTTGAAATGAACAATAGAGCACTATACTAGTATTTTTCATTTGTTATCTTAAATTTGGTACTAAAGCGCCACCAGTTTCTGTGGCATTTACGCTCTTCTTTTTGTGCAAATTGTTAATAACTATTTTGTTGAAAACAGGAAGGACACAAATTATAATCGAAGAGCCATTGCAAGCCTTATACAAGCAGTGTACTTCCTTGAACTTGATAGACAGAACAACAGAACAAAAGAAAATTCTCTAGCACCAGATTTTTGGATTCCCTTCAAGTATAAACCGCACAAATACTGATTGATGAAAGAGATGGATCCATTTTCGGTGCAATATTTCAATGGGATCAGTCTGCAGCATTGTCTGAATTCAAACCATTCAAACCAGTCGGTGCCCCAAGAGCTGTTTTAGCACTCAGAGGAACACTGGTCAGATTCCCTACTATGCGAAGAGATTTTGAAGACGATTTCCGCTTTGTTGCTTGGGAAAGCTTGAAGGACTCTGTGAGGTTTAAAGTAGCTATGGATGCAGTAAAATCGGTTTATGATACATATGGAAGCTGAAATGTATGCATTGCAGGGCATTCTTTAGGTGCTGGATTTGGTCTTCAAGTGGGAAAAGAATTGGCAAAGGAAAGGATTGATGTGGAAACGCATTTATTTAATCCACCTTCTGTTTCACTTGCTCTGAGTCGGGGAAATATTGGAGAAAAGGCAGAATATGTTTGGAATAGAATTAAAAATGTGCTTCCTTCAAGTAGTGAAGTCCGTGTCAGCAACGATGTGGACGAGACTTACGTTATGCGATTGAAGAGAATGATACCTCGATTATCATGCTTGATGGATGCTGGTTTTGGAAAAGGAAAATGGATTCCACATCTTTATGTTAACAGCAATGATTGGATTAGTTACTTTTATGTCCATACCGATGGAACAAGAGAAAATATGGGCGATGTTGAGAGTATGGATCCTACAGATCAGCAAAATGAAGCCTAGTTGTTTGTTGTCTCAAAGGAAGACCAGAAATTTCTCGAGGCTCATAGCCTGAAACAATGGTGGTCAAGTGACGGTAACATAGAGCTTAGGCATGATATCCGCAATAGCAAACTCGTAAGCGCGCAACTTAAATCTTTGAATAGTAGTACACCTTCTCAGGTCATACTTTTCTATTATCTACGGTATATTTCATTAGCCACTAGTCGCGTAAATATTAGAGATGCGACAGATTACCTTTGGAGTATACTTAAATGTGTGCCTCGTATAAGTGGTAAAGCTCAAATCAGCAATGGTGGAGAAGTGACTTCAGGTATAGGTTTGATGGGTTGGATGCCCCAATTATCTGACTTGAAGGATACCAATGATTGGGTGCACAAATGGGTACCACGTCTGTCTGTTAACAAGAATGGCAGCACAGAAGAGAAGGTGGTTAGCAAGAAGAATATAGAGCCTGAAGACAGTAAAATTACTGCAACTCATGGCTTGCAACAATGGTGGCCAAGTGACACAAAACTTCACCAAGCTCTCCATGATAGTAAACTACACATAAGGCAAGTTAAATCATTATACACCGCTACACCTTGGGAAGTAACAAAAAGATTAAATCCTTTTATTTCACATGTCTCAATAGTATTGGACAAAAAGAAGAATTTGTATGGAAATGGAATAGTATTACATCCATACTTCATTCAAGTAGTGAAACTCACATGAAAAATGACAATAACAAGATATCAAGTGTACCGTTAAAGAGTTGGATGCCTTCACTGTCAGGCTTCAAGGATGTTGGTTTTGCTGTGGTCAGAACGGCTTCTCCTATGTTTAATCTACCTTTTGTTTCATCAGCCATACGTCGTTGAAATAATGGAGAAAAGGAAAACTTTGTTTCAAGTAGTGAAACTCAAGACAGCAACGATTCAGAGCAGACTTCAATACTGAAGGATGCTACTTTTGGGGTGGGAGAATTTGTTCCCTATTTGTATGCTAACAAGAGAAGTGGTGGCATAGGAGAGAAAATGGTTAACAAGGAGAACAAGGGTCCTTTGCAATAACACAGGAAAAGCCTCAAGTGAACAATGGATTTACTACATAGTTTGCTAGCTTCAATCTTAATGCAGCAGTTGCAGTCTGCTTTTGCTTTTAATGTTACTTGAGCTTAAGCTGTTAAAACTCTAGGAGTAGAAACTCCAATAGCATTATGAAGTGTCAATCTCTCTCTTATTGCCTCTGAATATTTATAGGTAATGCATAAGAATGAAATATTGATTTTTTTTTTAAGCCAAAAAGGAATTAAATTAAAAAAGTGATCAGGAAGTATAAGATTGGGGGGACATATACCTGACCCAGTAAACCACAAAACAACACGTAGCGGGTGATACAACAAATGAGTGATACATATAAAAAAAACGCAGCCCTAAAACCATCACTACTACGGACAATCCAGCGAACCCACGCGTGGGCACGAAACCGAATTGCAAAAAAACGCAGAGTGAACATTCAGAGCTTCTAAAAGGCATATGAATCGAATGCCAACACATAAACAATTCAAGTTCCAACAACCCCCTTCTAAACGAAGCAAGTTAAAAGCCCTTTCAGGCTAAGCCAACCAAGTACGAACCGAAGCACGTATATGTCTTCATATCACAGTCCATCAACGATGCAAACACTCGAGGCAGATAAAGTCCTTCAGATACGATAACCAATAACTACCTTCAACACGGAGCGTCTACGCACCTAACCCTTTCGAGCACAGCAGGACAGAAACAGCGAACCCATCTCAAACCCAGAAAAACCAGGTTCGAGATTTACAAACCAATTAAGTCGAGACATACCGCCACCAATCTTCATCTTCCTGTATCAAAAAAGAAAAACAAAACAGAAACAGCAACAACAAAAACCTTGTGATACCCACAAAGGCAAACGGCAGCAAAACACGATGGGAAAGAAGGCCAAAACAAACACCCAAACCTCCGGCGAGGTCAAGCCACATCTCACGAACATACAGACCTACGAAACATCCCCGTGAATGCCAAGAACAACAACTGTCAACCACCAAGACACGGCGGAGCTGCTGAACGACAGATCAGAGGAGCGTAGTTTTGAAAACCGGACCCGGTCCGACCGGGTGGCCAGTTTGAGTCGACCAACGGATTGGCCATGCTTTTGAATCGGTGTGAACTGGTGTGACTCGGTCTAAACCGTATAAAACCGGTGAACTGACGGGGTTGTCAAACCGGACTGGTTGGATATGAAGCATGAATTTAATTAAATATTTTTTTGTAAAAAGTGGCATGGGTGGGAGTAGAACCCATGACAGCTAGCTAGCAAGGAAAACACATTACCGCTGCACCACTGAACATCTATTGGAAAGTAATTGCTTTTGATACATTATATAAGCGCATCTTGAAATAGGAAATCAATATCATACAAATCATTAAATTGTGACCTTAAAACAATATAAAATAATTTCATAAATATTTTACTTGTCAAAAAAGAGAAAAATTCATAAATATTTTACTTGATTACATTACAACTATTTTTTTTAACACAATTGTTTTTATTTGTATTGTAGATGCGAAGTAAAATGTTTTTTAATTTTTTTTTGTCAAGTAGCCTAGTGACTAGAGCTCACACAATTAAATTGTGGAGAAGTGGAGTGTTCGGGGTTCGAACCCCGGCCCTTGCATATGAAATGCAATATCTCTACCAACTGAGTTAAGCTCACGGAGATTAATGTATTAATGTATTATATCTAAAAAAATATATGCACTTGAATTCAAGGGGCATCTATGAAGATGTTTCTATTTACATTATAAAAATATGATTTTATTTAGTGTCAAAAAAGTTTATAATTTTTTTAGAGATCAAAGTCACTCAATTCAATATAATTCAATACAAAGAATCTTCGTTATAAAGACCGAATCGTATAACCGAGTCATCCGATTCAATCCGATTCAGTCATGCGGTTCGACCAGCGACTCAATGGTTCGACCAGTGACCCAATACCCCACCGAGTCAATCACCGATCTGAGTTTTAAAACTATGCAGAGGAGCAAAGATAGAGCCTGAAGGAAGCACCAGACGAGAAAGGATGCGACGGTGGTGCAGAGAACATATCTCGTTGCACCACCATTAAAGGAGGCTACATGGTGGAGGGTGGTGTTTGGATGTCACTAAAATATTGATCGTATTTGATAAGAACTAAAATATCACCTTTTCCATATGATAGTTTTTTTTAAAGGTATTTGATAGTATTGTTAAGAACTAAAATATGGGTTTTTCTTATAAGATGCATATAAAAAAATCAAATAGTGATTGAAATATCTCTTTAAAATATTATTATTAGAGACTAAAATGATCCTAAATTTCATCACAGGACACGTAGGCAGCGTGACACATTTTTTAAGGTCTATTCTATCTTTTAGATTCTAGTTGACTACTGACTAGCTAAGAAAGCAAAGAATAAAAGTTGTGGAGTCCATATAGTAGAAACATTTCATCGCAATTTTAAGAAAAGAAGAAAGATATCTTTCAATGGTTGCATTTTTTTTTGTTACTTCGCAAGATATCAACATGACAATGGTTTCCGTCAAAAAAAAAAAACAAACATGACAATGGTTGCATGAAATTAAATTGTAAGTAATGTGTGCATCTGCAACGTAACAAAAAAATATCATTTCAACATGGACATCAATGTTCTTATCATTTCACCAAATTAGGTTCGTTTCAACTTATGCTCCGAAGTTCGTTTTGTGCCCTCTAATTGAGCAATTTTTTGTGTGACCTCTGATTCTCGGTGGGAATGTACTCTCGTAATTCAGAGTTTGACTGAGAGTTCAATAAATACCAGTCAAAAAATTGTTCCACCTTTTTCTTAAAAATAAATCCAAATTATCATATCGAAATTGATATCGGGGAGAATTAAGACACTAAAGCAGTACACTTCAAAGTCATTCAAGTCAATACCACAAAATCAATGTAACTGGGTTCTCAACAACTCATCCTTAGGTGACTCATTAACCATTTAAGCTCACATGTTTGGTTAAACATCAGTTAATGACTTTAGTGGAGCAACTGCTGCTTCTTTATGATTCTAGTGGAGCAATTGTTGCTTTTTTACTTGCAGACACACTTAAGATTACCTTTTCTGTAGAATAACTTGTTTCTGTTTCCTTAAGTTAACAAAAAAAATATATTCATAACACCCTAAATTAAATCATATAAGATAAGATGTACTTCTTTTTTTTTTTTTATCCTTGGCCACAATTTTTTTATTCTTTATCTGAAAATAAATAAAAATTGTTGTATTTTCAAATATTATTTGTAGCAATAAAATATATTCTTACTAAATTCCATTTTAAATTATCTATAATTTGTAAGAACATTTATAATTGTTTAACGAAATTTTTTTATTTAAAAATATGCTTCTTTATTTTACTTTTTTTTTTTCATTTTCACTCATAACAAACTATTAAATAATTATCTCATATTCTCTGCATTTTATTTTCTTCTACTTTCTATCATCTATCTTGTTCTCATAAATCAAACAAAGTGTCAAGAAAGAGGTGTGGTTGGATAGGGATCTGAGTATCTTTCTCCTTCCAGAGAAATGATAACTAAACACATATTTGTTGACACAAATACGACACCATGGGTATTCTTGTAATTTTCATTTAAGTGCAAGGGCATGATTGGTTTTTCCAATTGAAACTTCTCTCTCCCTTTCATCGTCTTCTCCTCTCCTCTTTCAATAAACAAATAACTCACTCACCACCATTGTCACTCACTCACCACCATTGTCGTCGCCGTTCTCTATCACCTCCACCATCGCCGCCGTTATATGTCACCTCCACCATCGCCGCCATTATCTGTCAACCCGACCATCACCATTGTTCTCATCAGGCAGCAGCACGCGCGCGGGTCGTTTTTCCATATTTGTGTTTTATGTTACAGATCTGTTGTGCTTCGTTTTTGCTTCTCGGAGAAGGTCGTTGGTGGCTAGAGAGCTGCAGAGGGGAGAGAAAGAGACTAACAGTGGTGGTGCTAGAGATGAGGGAAAGGAAGAAGGAAACCAAAAGTAAAAAAATAAAGGAAGGAAAAATACCGTATAAAAATACATATGGTGTCTGTATTGTGTTTACTTTTTGTGTTCATTTATCATAACTGGGAATGGAGAAAGATTATTCAACAAGCTTAATCATATGGCAAATACCATTCTTCCAACTAAGGGTGTGTTTGTTATAGCTTCAAAACAAAGACTTTTGAAAAAAAGATGAATATAATTTATGTTTGTTTATTATCTTTAAAAAAAAAAAAATCTAAGATCTAAAAATGCGATTTCCTTGTTTTTTAAAGAAAAATAGATTTTAGAAAAGCTACTAAGAACCGATTGTCATTTTGAGGTTAATTTTTTTTCTTTTTAACAAGATAGATTTTATGAAGATCTATAACAAACACTGTAAAAATAATAAAAATGTTTTTAGTAAAAAATAGAATTTTTTTTAGAAAGAATTGGAAAAGAAACGGACCCTAAAATTAAGTAGCAAGTCAAAAAGTTGTGGTTTGAATGCCTTTTAAAGAAAAACAAATTACTCAAAGATAAAGAGACTCATGCTTTGAGAGAAATACAAATGAAAAATGTTTGGACACACTTACATAAATGAAGAAAAATAAATGAAAAAGAATCTAATCACATTATTTAATTATTTTCTCTTTTAATTTATTTAATTTATGTGTGTATGTCTTATATTTTTTATCCGTGTTTAAGTAAGTATTTATGAATGAAAGGTGGGTATATTTTTTTGGGTAATGTTAACCGGTGCCCCCGGGGCACTGGTTAAGGAAAACAAAAAAAGAAAGTTTTAAATTAAAAGAAAAAACTTTTTAGACTTTTAATGAGTTGATTGCACAAGTTCCAACATAATATTATTATATTTGCTTTCTTAACCAGTGCCCCAGAGACACCGGTTAACATAACCCTATTTTTTTTTTTTTTGATATTGTAGTAGTTGGAGTAAAGTTGTTTGAGTTTGACTGGTCAAAAGGATAAAATTAAGAGCAGGACTAGTGGAATAATAACAACCGAGGTTGTGATTTAATCTAGGGTTTGTCATGTGCAATATTGCACATGTGTAACTAAAAATAGCAACTATTTATTGAAAACAACGATTATTTATTAAAAAGTTATATATTTAATAAAAAATGTACAAATTCAAATACCAGCATACTACTTTAAATTTGTTTACATGTACAAATTTGCACATGATAGAAAAAACTCTTTAATCTAAAGTGTTCACATGGATGTTGGATCACCCATCTTTTGGTCCTAACTTTTTGCTCTATAGTACACACTAAAGTCTAAACATCTTTGTAGACAACTATTTTTAAAATATTAACTTTTAATAAATTTTGTTAATGGATAATTAAAATGTTAAAATTATGCATTGACATGTAACATTCAACTATGTCATTTATTTTGTGACAGGAGTAATATATATGATCAGATGACAAAAAGGATGGTTCATTTTGAACCAAATGATCACAATGTGATTTCAATTGTAAAGTGTGAATTACTGTACATTGTTACATGTCATCAATCATGTTATTGTCCAAAAGTACACATGAACAGAAAAACCAAATAAAGAAACATTATTACATAGGAAATTGGAAGAAACCTTGTTACAACGATGGCAAACCATGTTGTTGTTCCTCCCTTAGATGAAAGTAAATCATCTGATCATCTGTTCCTTAATTGGAGGGACTTCATTGACTCTAGCTGGTTAGTATCCATTTCATTTCTCAGATGATATTGCTACTCTTTCACTTTTTGATTTGATGATGATGCATGATCTTAGAAGTGAAGAATTTGTTAGTGTTGCATACACCAACACTAGTTGCAATTGCATGCATATGATTTCTTGTTGATGTTTTTTAGGATGTTGGCATCGTGGTTGAAACAATTTTGAATAAAGTTGAAAACTTTACTAAATTGGTTTGCTTGCTTTGTGATTTTACTATTTCTGAGAGAAGTAACCAACAACCGTAAATGGAAAAAGTCTGTTACTGATTTTTGTTTTGTTTTAGAACATTTTTGGATAAACAAAATCTTTTCTACTATTGCTCATGAAAAAAATAATAGATTGAAAGAATCTTACAACAAGATTTTAAGCAATAGCTTCTGTCTTGTCAAAAAAAGCAATAGCTTCTGTATCTCATATTTTAAAAAAGTTTTTGTATTTAAAATCTCTATAAACCCCTTATAAAGATTCTGAGGACTATTTTTGCAACTGAAGATTCATAAACTTATTTTAATCTTGTAGCAATGACACTTTAGATTAAAAGCGTGTCCTATCTGATTACATTCAATCACTTCCATTTATCAAATGTTTACTGGTGACGGTGTCTAGTGCTTCCTAGTTTTTAATCGAGAATCTCGTCTAAGCTACAATCCAACTTGGGATGTAGTTGACTTAGTATAATAATTGATTGGTTAGCTTATGCTGTCAATCATAGACTTTTTTTTTATAATGTCAGTTATAGTCATGGTTTTTTATTGTATGGAGTGTGAAACCAAGAGTACCGTGTTGACACGAACAAAGAGCACTTTATTCTTCATTTGTCATCTTAAATCTGCTTAATTCTTGATCTGTCGTCTTAAATCTGATGCAAAAGCACCGCCTGTTTCGGTGGCATTTACATTCTTCTTTGTGTGCAAGCTCCTAATAATTGTTATGTTGCAAACAGGAAGGATGCAAATTATAAACGAAGAGCCATTGCAAGCCTTATACAGGCAGTGTACGATCTTGAACTCGATAGGCAGGAGAACAAAACAAAAGAAAACTCTCTAGCTCCAGCTTGTTGGATTCCCTTCAAGTATAAGCCCACACAAATATTGATTGATGAAAGAGATGGATCCATTTTCGGTGCAATATTTGAATGGGATCGGTCTGCAGCATTGTCTGAATTCAAACCATTTAAACCAATTGGTGCCCCCAGAGCTGTTTTAGCCCTCAGAGGAACATTAATCAGATTCCCTACAATGCGAAGAGATTTTGAAGACGATTTCCGCTTTGTTGTTTGGGAAAGCTTGAAGGACTCTGAGATTTAAAGTAGCTATGGATGCAGTGAAATCAGTGTATGATACGTATGGAAGCAGAAATGTATGCATTGGAGGGCATTCTTTAGGTGCTGGATTCGGTCTTCAGGTGGGAAAGGAATTGGCAAAGGAAATGGTTAATGTGGAAACACATTTATTCAATCCACCTTCTGTTTCACTTGCTATGAGTTTTGAAAATATTGGAGAAAAGGCTGAATATGTTTGGAATATAATTAAAACCGTGCTTCTTTCAAGTAGTCAAGCTCAAGTCAGCAATGATGTGGACGGGACTTATGTGGATGAGACTTACGTTATACGACTGAAGAGAATGATGCCTCGGTTATCGTGCTCGATGGATGCTTGTTTAGGAAAAGAAAAATGGGTTCCGCATCTTTATGTTAACAAGAATGATTGGATCAGTTACTTTTATATCCATGCCGATGGAACAAGAGAGAACATCGCCGATGTGGAGAATATGGATCCTTCAAATGGGCACAATGAAGCCAAGTTGTATGTTATCACAAAGGAAGACCAGAAATTTCTCGAGGCTCATGGCTTGAAACAATGGTGGTCAAGTGACGGTAACATAGAGCTTAAGCATGATATCCGCAATAGCAAACTTGTGAGCATGCAACTTAAATCTTTGAACACCAGTACACCTTCTCAGGTAGTACTTTTCTATTATCCACGGTATGTTTCATTAGCCACTAGTCACATAAATATCAGAGAAGCGACAGATTATGTTTGGAATATACTTAAATGTGTGCCTCATCATATAAGTGGTATAGCTCAAATAAGCAATGACGGACAAATGACTTCAGGTATAAGTTTGATGGGTTGGATACCCCAATTATCTGGCTTGAAGGATACCGGTTATTGGATGTGGAAATGGATTCCTCTTCTGTATGCTAATGAGAATGTTGGTTCCGTAAAGAAGATGGTTAGAAAGGAGAATATGGATCATGAAGACGGTCGAATTACTGCAAATTCGTTTACAGTCTCCAAGGAACAACTGAAATTTCTTGCAGCTCATAGTTTGGAACAATGGTGGCCAAATGATTTAGAACTTCAGCAAACTATCCGTGATGGAAAACTCATAAGCAGGCAAATTAAATCTCTATACACCGCTACACCTTGGGAAGTAACAAAAGGATCAAATGGTTATTTTCTTTCACTTGCCATGTCTTTTGCAGAAAAGGAAGAATTTATATGGAAATGGAATAGTCTCAAAACCATGCTTCCTTCAAGTAGTGAATCTCGGGTGCTGAATGATGGTTACAATACTTCTGGTGTCGGTTTGAAGGGTTTGATACCTCAATTATCTGGCTTGAAGGATGTAGCTTATCGGGTGTGTGAATGGGTTCCTCATCTGTATTTTGGCAAGAATTGTGGCACAGAAGAGAAGGAGGTTGACAAGGAGAGTGTGGATCCTGCAAATGAGAAAGTTACTGCAAAGTTGCGCGTAGTCTCCAAAGAACAGCAGAGATTTCTTTCAGCTCACGGCTTGGAACAATGGTGGCCAAGTTATGCGGAACTTCAGCAAGCTATTCATGATAGCAAACTCATAAGCAGGCGAATTGGATCTTTATACACCAATACACCTTGGGACGTAACAAAAAGATTAAATCCTTTTATTTCACTTCCCATTTGTCTCGATAGTATCAGACAAAAAGAAGAATTTTTATGGAAATGGAATACTGTTAACTCCATATTTCTTTCAAGTAGTGAAACTCAGGTGAATAACAATGATGACGATAACAAGACATCAAGTGTACCATTGAAGAGTTGGATGCCTTCACTGTCAGGCCTCAGGGGTACTGGTTTTGCTGTGGTCCAATTGGTTCCTAGGCAACTTGGGTATTTATCCTATTTTACTCCAGCCACGAGCCTTGGAAATACTGAAGAAAAAGCAAACTTTGTTTCAAGTAGTGAAACTCAAGTGAGCAATGATTCAGACAAGACTTCATTCCAGAGTTGGATACCTTCATTATCTGGCTTGAAGGATGCTGCTTTTGGGGTGGGAAAATCGGTGTCATGTCTGTATGCTGGCAAGAGTGGTGGAAAAGACAAGATGGTTGACAAAGAGAACAAGGGTCCTTTGGAATAACATAGGGAACACCTCATGTTAACAATGGATTTAACTCCATAGTTTGTAAAATGCCATGTCTTCAATCTTAACAATGCAGTCTGCTTTTGCCTTTAATGTTACTCTTCAGTTTAAGTTCTTAAAACTCTAGGAGTAGAAACTCCGATAGCTTTATGAATGTATCAAGTGATGAACTATTTGTCTAAATAGAAGTGAGGTGAAACGGTTGTCTGCGTGTGATGTATAAGTGATTAGCACAAAAAGTTTCTCTAAGTTTGTGTGAGACCTTAACATGTCTGTTGTACTTTGTTCATGTATATGTTTTGATATCTGATATGGTTGCTAAATTTCATCTACTAAACATAAAATTATTTAGAATAAGCACATGTTTATTTCTTCAGAAAATAGGAGCACATTGGTAATTGGTTAACTCAGGCACGATAACATGCTTTTTCGTGAAATTGTGTCGAGATGTATAAGATAAGGCTGGTTCTTGATATATAGGATAAGAAAATCCATAGCAGAATCTGAAAAATCATTGGCAAAATATGTGTGAAGTATCACCTGACTTTGTCTTATGATGACTTCATGCCATAAACTTTTTGACTCATGTTCATTTTAAATTGTTTTTGAAGTATTGTTACCTTGCAAATGTCTTGAGTACTTTTCCCGTTAGTAGTCTATCTACACTTTATACTTGAATGAATGACTTTGGTATCCTGATAAAAGTTCTATACTGAGTATACTTATTTGAACGGTTGGTATGTTTTCTCTTGATGGTTTGGTTTACCTTATAGGTGTGTGTGCGCGCGCCAGCATGCACAGTTCAACTTATAACAATTAAGCACATTGCTTGAAAGATCATATTCAATTTTCAGTTAGTAATCTAAATAAATTATTTTTTTTGTTTAAATAAATTCAATCTTAACGGTACATTAAACAACCAAAAGCAAAATCTATATGCATTAAATCTTAAGAGTTGATGTTTCATAGAAAATATGTTCTTTCCCTGAGCTCCCCACTATCTTTCTTAGGCATTGCTCTAAGACTTCCATACCACACTTGTTGCCAATTATGATAATGTTTTTTCAGTGTCAGCTCTCGTTGCCCCAACAGAACCTTGATAATATGCATGCCTTATACCTAAAAGAGAGAAGGGGCAACTTTTAGAGACCACAATAACATATAAAAGCTTCAAATTCTATAAATTTAATGCTATAAAGATCAACAAAAGATGGAGAAAATAACACTTAGGTAGAAACTAACTAAGATGCTAGCAAAACAAAGGCCAAAAACGTGTTTTATATCCAAGTCAAACCAAACAAGCAAGATAACATTGGTTACAGATGGTAATATCCCACAACATCCGAGAAAATGAAGGGACAAATATTCCAAGTAAAACCCAAAGGTCCAGATGAATGATCAATGAGGTCATATTTAACAGCTTCTTGATGCAAATATTGGTTGCATCATTATGGTGTAATTTTATCCATGTAGCCGACCTCACTTGTAGTGAGAAAAGGCTTGGTTGTTGTTGTTGTTTATAAGAGTATAAAAGTGATACATTGTCGGTTTAAAGTAAAACTACTCATTATGGCGTCGGTCAGCTGAATTCTCACTAAGTGCCTGTCATGCATACATCAATTTGAAAAGAAAATAATTTTAAATATGGCCCTCTCCGCCTAGGTACAAAAAATACCTATATTTTCAATATTGATGGAAACAATTTAACGAGGGATCAAATACCCAATAATAACGGGGAGTTACAACAGTACTTGTTTCTATCTTCAAAAAACTATATTTCTCTACATTGAGTATAACAAATCAGGAAGCTTAAACCAACAACGGTAATCCATTACAATGAAAAGGGTAAGGAAGAATAACAAATAAAAACCTATCAAAACAATACATTAGTTTGTACCTCTTGCATACCAGCAGAACTAGCAGGCCTCTTCCACATGTTGCCGCAGCTAAACTTTTTCTAACAACTTTCAAGAAACACTCTGGGAAGTTACAGATGTGATTTAATTTGATAGACCATAAAGTATTTACTGGATCAAGAGTTTGAGGAAGCCTTAGTCTTTTCGGTCAACGACGAACCCAATTGAATCATAAGAGGATAAACAGGGCTAAACTCCTTATCCCGTCTACTTCTCACATTTGCAGCATAATCATCGAGTGTTGCTTTGATGCCCTTCCATATTTGATCCTCCCCTTGCGAATCAAGCCACAATGAATACTGCAACGGAGTCAGTTTGTTTCTTTGCAGAGGTGACTGCAGTTCTTCAGGACCACGGGTATACAGATGATGAAGTATGACATTTGGTGGCAAATCTTGAAGAAGGGGAGATGATGCAAGCTGGGATGTTTCCAAGAATATAAGTGGACGAAATGCTCTAAGTGCTCGATATGGGGCACCAAGTTGCTCAACAGGGAACAAATTTTGACCCACAGCTAACTCCAATTCAGCCATATCCCTAGCCATTCTCAATTTCCCTGATTCTGAAAGTGGTCTGACAAGAGAGGCATGTCGAATGAAGAATACCAGAACACGGGAAGCCATACTCTGGACTAGCCTGGTGCATATGTTTTCAACTCCCGGTGTTGCAGTTTTTCTGGAAGGCAACAACTTAGATAGAAACTCGCTGCGGAAGTGAAGAATACATTTCTGGAGCTCCTCCATGTAAGGTGATGCATTATTGTCCATAGCAGCATCCATACCAAGCATTCCAAAATTATGATCGTGTATTTGCAATATACAAGACTCAAGACGGTCGAGCATTGACTGGAATAAAGACGTTACTGAGTCACAAGCAACGCCATATATTGCCCCCAGCGAAGCAGACAACACGTCTGCAGCAATACTGGGCATTCCTTTAAGCATAGATGATATTCGTGAATGAACATCTTGCAGATGTTGACACAATGTAAAGTTCTTGAGCTGTGCTGGTGTTGCAGGGCCACTTACTTGACGTGATTCAGGACCAGTGGATATCTGCCATAACAATGAAAATGAATAATTTAAAAGATTAGACCCTGTGCTTCTACAATTGTCTTCCTTTCTCATGTGTAAAATGGACTTAAGGTTGCCTAAAGCTACCAGAGAAAACATACAGCAACAGCACTTTCAATATTACAAAACCCACAAACAGAAACTGAACATGAAAGAAAGATCAGGATTTTCCCTCAAGAATAAAAATGGTTGCGATAATGAACATTTTAGAGGGATAAAGGGTGTGTCTCTTAAAACCAATCAAATAGGAACTAACTCAGAATAGCGAAGAAAATAGAGTTCGTTGATAGAAACTTTATTACATTCCAGGTAATCGAGAGTCTCGGTTCTCTCCAGCTCTAAAATTCTTTCCAAAACCAAAGATTTTATTGATCTTCCTTTCCTCTTATTTATAGCATATCATCTAACACTATCAAATTAATTATCTATCTCGCTAACTAACTAAAGGGGTTATATATCACAAACTCACAATCCCATTAAGCTAAAATTAAGTTAGCCATTACCTTTTGTTGAGACTTGACATATATTTGGATATAAAAATTTATTCACAAGACTAAGGTCAGCTGACTCAATAGACTTCGTGATTGACTAAGTTCAGTTATCACGTCAAACAGCTAATTGAAAACCATATATTCTTCAAGTTTTTTATAATTTAAGTATGACCAGCCATGATAAGTACCAATCATCAGAAACTGTGCTTCACCATATCATAACAAGTCACAACATGTTAGTACTGTCACAAGACTGACAACACATGCACAGATGAACTCCTCAACTAAATAATACAGAACCATTATTTACTGATATATGCACAACTGTAATTAACATGATTTTCCTCATCCTGTGTATCCACTCTTTCCTTGTCATAGAATATTCTTTAATAAACAATAAAATAAAAGATTGATAGTTAATTCGATAGCCTTCCTGAAAAACCACGAACTGGCTAATTGTTGAATACTTCTTGACTAATAAATATAGCTCATAAAGCATTTTATAAATAACAAATGACACTTTAAATACAATGAGGTCTTTTCTGTTTACCTGGTATTCAGCTCGCTCTGCAAAAAGAAGCAAAACCTTGCCAATTTCACGCAAAACAAGAAGAGTTAGGCGTGCATCCATCTGAACAGCTTCTATCTCTTCCTGAATGCGTGATATTATTCTTGATATTTGTTCCCTGGAGGGAACACTTCCACGACTGGACATTGGAAATACATTATTCACTAGATCTGAAAGACGACTCAAGCAGTGACCCAAAAATGCAGACTGGAATATTTCAACAGCTGAAACTATCTGCTCTTTTCCGGCTGAAGTAATAGCTGGTAACACTCCTTTGACATCTGTGTCGCGTGAAATTCTTTCGAGGAGATTCTCTATCATGGAGTAAAGCTTTGGATATCCCATTGTAAAAATCTCTTTGACAAAACTTGAAGCAGTGAAAGCAGATTTCATTTGGCTTGCAAAAGCTTTTGCAATGGCCTCCCAGACTCGATCCGTTAGCATAGGATCACCTTCCTATTCAGCAGCAGTCAATGTTAGAACAATGAGAAAAAATACAATTAGAAAATAGAAAATTGTTAATTATAGCAGCTACTAGGATAGAACAAGTGCAATCAATGTTCCATGATAAGAATTCAATACTGTCGAAGTATAACAGATCCTGAAGATCCAGTTAGGGAGTACATATATACATAGTAGCCACTAGCCAGACATGTTGTATTGGTTGACAAAATCATGTAGTAAAATAATTTGAATTGCTGTGAACTACATAATTATTATTTTTGGTCAATTTATATTGCAATATATGTCTCTCATTTTCACTTTCCTCAACAGCCCAGACACCCTATGAAGTCCATCGAAGATGTTTCGTGCATCAGAGTCAGAAGCAAATCTGCACAAACTTTTACGATTTCACTACCCTGTATCCTATTTACAGCATAAGCTAAGATATAAAGGACTTCGACTGTCTGAAAGCCTATCTGAATAACTCTGCAAAAATGAGAAACAAATAATTGACCTTATCTCTTTATGGCTTACTCTCTCTTTGCGTGAACGTATAAGGAATTTTGGATATTACCATTACTTTTACTGCCTTAGTTTGTATTCTAAGATTCTAGAACTTTCTGCTGAGCTATAGAAGCTTCAGCTGTTAGTTCCAGTTCTGCCAGTGTGGCTTAAGTTAGTTAGCCACCTCTGTCTAGATGGCACTGGCAGTTACTAAGGTGTAGGTTAATTCAATTGTGAGTGTAGGTTAAGCTGCCCTATATAAGGGATTGCAACCTGCATTTTCAGTTCATGAATTCAATACAAACAATAGATTGAATAACAGATTTTTCAATTCTCTGTTTTCTATTACTCTTCACTTTAAAGCATAATAGGGTGGGAGAAAAGATCGCCGAAAGGAAAGATATACAAGGCCGGCAAATGAGTCATATAGCGCAGTGAATTTACTGATATCTCGTTTTTTAAAAGGAAGTGTCATACTTGTGGGATCTCAGGCATTCATGCCTCCAAATGATTTATAAGATTTTGACATGTTGTCGTGTCGGTGTCTTCAGAAGAATCATTACAAAATGAACTTAAAACCTGAAATTAATAATCATCGATACGATTCAAGCTATTAGTGAAATTCGTTATTGCTTCCATTTAGGAAGAGGACACAAAAATAACTCCCGTACGCTAAACTTCACATCAAACCAGGTTTCAAAAAATGAAAACTAAGTAACCTGGTTGCCTAAGCAACTTCTGCAAGCTCCAAACTTTAATTCAACCCCCAAAATTTGGTTTCTTAAACAGGATGGAGGTTGGAAACTTTACACAATCCCCATGTCCGAAGTACTAGTATTTCATTTACCGCATAAACCAGGGCATTCAAAGGACCCGGTTTCAATTAGCTTTTTTGAGAATTTCTCAATTAAAACAAGCTTACAATTATTCACTTAAAAAAGATCCTTATAAGTTAAAAGATGCTTATCCAGAAACTAAACTAGAATAGAAAGCTTCTATAAAAATTACTAACATGCGAATAAGAAGCCAATGTCTAATAAAATCACAGTTAATCCAAGATCTCTTTTTTCACAAGCAACTCTTAAAAAGTTTATCAAAATTAACCCTCCTTAAGATTCTCTTGCTTTGTATGATTAACATAAGCATATATTGATATATGAATTGAAGTAATGCAAAACATTATAATTTCATTCTCACGTAAAATGAAGTATGACAACAAAATATGGATGAGAAAGTTCCTCCCCTCAAGCTATTAATGTAATTCACCATTGCTTCTATTTAGAAAGAGGACACACAAATAACTCATAACTCATAACTCCCATCCCATGCACTAAACTTCACATCAAATCAGGTTTCTAAAACTGAAAACAAAGTAACCGGGTTTTGTTAACAATTTTTGCAAGCTTCAAACGTTAATTCAACCACCAAAATTTGGTTTCTTTAACAGGATGAAAGTTGGAAAATCCACGTGTTTAACACAATTTATATCAGTAAATCCATTGTAGGAGAGAAGTACTAGAATTTCCTTTCCCACATAAACCAGGGCATTCACAGGACCCTATCTATAATTTTAAAGATGCTTATCGAGAAGCTAAACCAGAAAGCTTCTATAAAAATTAGACATGCAAATAAGAAGCCAATGTCTATAAAATCACAGTTGATGCAAGATTTCTTTTTTCACAAGTAATTCTTAAAAATTCATCAGAACTAACCCTCCTAAGATTCTCTAGCATTGTATGATGCACATAAGCATATATGGATATATAACAATTCAATTATCACCTAAAATGAAACATGGCTACAAAATATGGATGAGAAAGTTCCTCTCCTCACCTGAATAACCTCATCAAGCAACAAAACATGAGTGAAGGGATCACGTTTCTTCGAAAGCACCCTCTGCAAATGCCACACAGCTACAGTAATAGAATGCAACTGATCCATACAATTCCCCAACCTCTGCCACAAAGCCTCTCTAGCCTTACCCCCTCCACCAATCTGAGGAGTTCCCGTACCCCTAATTCCACCTGGTCCAAACCCACTTCCACTCGATCCCGTTATCGCCTTCATATCCAACGCTACACTCACACTCTTAGCACCCATACCCTTATACTTACTAATCACTTGCTCCACAGTAACCTTTAATTCACCAAGATTATAGAAAACTTGTAATCCAGTACCAACTTCTGCTTGATTCAACCCTTCCATTCCACTTTCCAGAACCTTCATAGCTTCTTTTCTCAACCGATCTCCACTTTCTTTCACCCAACGGATCTCTTCATCAACAACATCGATTCCGGTAAGATCATATTCATTGCACAGACTAATGATCTCAGAGTGAAACTGAGCAGCTTTAGCAAGATCAACTTTTTCTATTTCTCCAGCCATGGTATCGCGAAGCTTCTTTGAGATTCGAAGTGCACGAACGGAATGCTGAAGAAGCTCGGTGGTGCGGTGGAGGTTGGTGAGTTGAGCGGTTTTGGAGGCAATTGAGCGGTGTGGATCGGAGAGTTCAGATCGGAGACGGCGGAGAGAGGATTGAAGAGATGAAAGAGCGGATCGGAGAGTGGAGAGAGCGTGATCGGCGTGGTGAAGAGAGGAGAGTTGCGAGAGAAGCTCATCGTGACGAGAGAGGACTTCGGTACGGAGCTGATTCTCAAGGAGGCTGATGGCGTGGTGGAGTTTCTCGGCGGTGGAGGCAGGGGAGCCGGATGAAAGTGCGGCGGCGGAGAAGGTGGTGGAGGAGAAGGAAGGAGAGAGGAAGGAGGAGAAAATGGGGTCGGTGGAGAGGGAATCGAGTGCGGAGGAAGCAGTGGTGGTGGGAGGGTGTTTGAAGGTGGAGAGACGTTGGAGTGGTGTCGAGACGGTTGTTGCCGGTGACCTCGCCGCCGCTGGTGAGGCCATTTTCGGTTTTTCAATAATGAGAGTAAAGCGAAGCGATCTATCTGCACTTCTCTGTTTTTATCAAATGTTATGTGAAATTACTCTTTTTAACTGTTTTTGAGCACATAATACATACGGTCAATACAATAAACATTTTACTTTTTATTTTGAGATTTACTTATCATTCAGCTAGAAGAAGCAATGCGTGGAGACGACAACAACAGCTTCAGCCACAATGAGTATCCTAAAAACGACAGTATTCATAAATGTCGTTTGAAGATGATCAAGTCTCAACCTAAATGCAGAGAATCTCCAAGACTAAATTTTTATGAGTTAATATATTTTTTAGTTTAGTTGTAAATTTGGTTGCACCAAATATGTTTATTTGTGAGAAATATTAGTAGAAAAGTTAGACTTGCTGTTGTTTGGACCATCTGGACGTTCCGGAACGACCTTATGTTTTCTGGTGGCGCTTTGAGAGAGGAGCATGTAGTGGTTAGAGCAAAACTCTTAGCTTGGAAGTGGTTTCTGACTAAGTGCATTCTAGTTCATGCACTTATCATGAGTGGTAGGTGCAGCCGTCCTTTGTTGGCAGCGGTAGGGTTTTGTGGAGGTGGTTTTCCTAGAGTTTGTTGCCTCACCCTTTTTGACCTGGCTTCCTGGTTTTGTCTTTGTTCTTGCAGGGGGGCTTCGCAGGTGTGGGGCGGCTTCCTTAGGGTGGCATCTCCTTAGTTGTGTTTTTTCCTTTTCTTTAAGGTTTTTTGTGGGGTTGCTTTTCCGGTTTACTCTTAACTCGTCTTCTGGGCTTCTATGTTTTTCGAGGGTGCTTTTTTCTGGTTTTATGGGCATCTTAGGATGACCTTGTGGTGTATTTGTACAGTTCCTTTTTCGCTATTTATTTATATATATATTTTGCCATTAAAAAAAAGACAAATTTATCACTTCATACTTGAATTTACTTTACTTGTTTTGGCACTTTCAATATCTATAGTAACTACACACAAAATTTTGCCACCAACGAAACGAAAGAATTAAAACTCAGATTCGTAAAATTTTTAAAGAGTTACTACTCTATTGTAGAAGGTAGCAATTACACTAATGTCTTTGAAACTCACTTGATCAAACAAATTAATAATATCTCCTTCACGTTAAGATTGAAAGCTCACAAAAAAGGGTAAAAACAAATATAATAACCTTGAATAAAAGTGGTAAAGTGGAAACACAGCAGAATAAAAAAATTATAATTAAAGAATACTCAGTTGCTTCACTGCTATTTTTTAAATAGAGTAATTTTTTGTACCATACATTAATGCTAGTTTATTTTTAACCAAATTCAAAATTCGTTACTTTAATTTTTATACAATTTGATTTGCATTTTAATTTTCAAGGAAGAAAAGTGAATATTCATTTAATGTGAATTAGAAAATTAATAAATGAAAATTAGATCAATAATATGTCACATGTACTATAGAATAAAAAAAGAGTTTGATTGGTTTATATTGTAGATGAAACATAGAAGATTCTAAATGGAAAGATCCTAACTCAAAGTTGGATGTTTTGGAATACCACCTCTAAGAAAAGGTCGTCAAGAAGTCATAAATTTTATTAGAGGTGGTATTCCAAAACATCCAATTGTATTTAGAGGTGGTATTCCAAAACATCCGGCACAAGTTTACATTCATATATAGAGAGAATATTTTTAATTTTATTCGAATACCACCTCTAACACATGGTTTTGTACATTCGGCACATTATCCTAATCGGACAATCGTGTTTAGTACTTGACACAACATCGTTCGAGAAGCAAGGAAAATTGTCCAACGTGGCTACAAATCATGACTAACAAAAATATGAATTATTACTTATTAATTTTTAACAAATAAATTGTATTCTCTTAGAAAATTCGTCAAGGAATGACCGTTTCCTCAAGATAGCTTAATTTTAAGGAACGACACATACTTAACTTCTTTTTTTATGAAATACTAAATTGATATTTTTCTTTTCTAAAAGAAATTGTCTATGACGAATTCACACACTATCAACTTATGATTGGTCAGACCAAGCTTTAACAAACACAAGTTTACATTCGAATGATTATTTTCTCTTTTGATCAATTGTATGTCATAAATTTAAAAAATATTAAAAATATTCTCTTAGGGGTTCAAATACTCAAAATAAATAGTCTATATGAACTTTCGAGAAAATTATAAAACGAGAAAGTTTAAAACGATCACATCATATATTCAAATCCACAATCCATTCATATATAGAAAACATAAAATTTTATTGCTATAAGATCATATAATAATCAACGTTTAATACTCTTTAAGCATGAACAAGTTCAAAAGAATCGAGCTTTTTGTACTGCTCCAATGGCTTCTCGAACACAATAGCTCTATATTTGTGAGAAATTGAAGGACTGCGTGCGGAAAAAGTGAGGCGGTAGACGGTCCCATCAACCACATTTTTAGATTCACCATGGATGACATTCTCAAACGTTAACTTCTCTATAGTAATTCGCTTGTTGAACTCAGTAACAGCAAACTTTGCAATATCTACCACGTGGGGATCATTGATGTCGACGGGGCTCCAATCAATGAATGTTATAGCTTGATTCGTGGCAAATAAGGCCAACAGAACAATGAGAATAAAAACAAGGGATTGAAGTTTCATGATGCTTCTATTGTAACTGCTATATTTTCAAGTTTCACAATTCGTGGTTGTGTGAGTAAGTCTTGGTCAGTTTGGTTGTCATATATATTGCACACAAGTGATATTAAAATTATTTTTTTAGTGGAAATAAATATAATTAAGTCAAATCCAATTAAATCTCCTAACAAAAAGTCAAATCCTATCAAGTCAAATCTAATTACGTCAAATATTTTTGACTTATAGTTAAGTCAAATAATTTTTTTAGACTAATTAAGTCAAAAATATATTAGATGCTCGTAGAAAAAAATCAAATATTATTTTTTTTAGGAAGAAAAAAGCATCAAAGAGAAACGATGAATAGCGTGGGCAAGTTATTTCACCACACTAACTTGCGTGAGTTCCGTCAAAATGTTAAGTTATATTTGTTCCACTCTTTACATTTGTCCATTCGTTGGTTTTCGTTACTATATCTAGAGCTGTCAAAATGGGCCGTGCCTACCGGACTGGTCTACAAAAGCTCGAAAAATGTAGGGCTTGGATACAAAAATTTAGGCCCGTTTAAAACCAGACCTTTGAAGCCCGGGCCCGTTGAGGCACAAGCCCGTCACGGGATAGTCCGACCGGGCCGCGGGTAGCCCATTTAACTTATAATTATTTTTTGAATGAATTGATATTTTTTTTAGGGAGGATTGATTTTATTTAAAAGTGAGTTGATTAATGTGGTTGATGTTTGGACATATCTAAGTAAAAATATTAGCTATCAAGGGTAGTTGGGGAAGCAGTCAAGCCAAACTAGCAAAATCAATTTATAGACATGTACTACTATAGAAGCTACTGTTTGTTGCTTCATCTCGATTTGAGTTAGGACATTAGAATTGATTTCTAAAATCAAATTTTAACTGATACATAATACTGATAATAAGGAAGTCAGAGGGGTTAGAGAATTAGCTACTACTTGAAACTAATTTTGTTACTACATGTAACTAACTCAATTGTAAGAGTTAGTATAAATACTATTTTACATTGTACAATGAATCATTCTATTCAATACATAGAACAAGAGTATTCAATATTATCTCTTCTCCAACGGAGATTGTTTCAGATCACAAGATTAAAACATTCAAGAATGTCAAATCACGTTTTGGCTTGGCACCGTGAGTTGGAGAAACGTGCAATCAAACACGTACTAAATACTCAATGAAATTGGTGATTCCTGGGTGTGAATATTTTTAGAGCAAAATTCTTATAATTTGTTATTACTTATTATAAGAAAAATAATATTAAGTAATCAGGCTAGCTCGAAAGCCCGTAGTCTGCAAAGGACGGACTTGGACAAATATTTGTGAGCCTGTTTATCTTCTGGGCCTTTTTGACCGGCCCGAAAAAGCCCGAGCCCGTCATGGGCCGGCCTGTTGCGGACCGGGTAGCCCGTTTTGACAGCTCTAACTATATCCATCACACTAAATAACACTTCTCATTATATTTCCTCAAAAAATAAAACACTTCTCATTATGAAAAAAAAAAAATACTCTTTACACGTATTGCACTTGTATTATTAAATAGGGCACAATAAAAAAGGAAACTTACAAAAATATTTGAGAACTTAGTGAAATATACTCCCTCGGTTTCAAAATACATTTCGTATTTTTTCAATGTACACTATTCACATGACTTATTTTGACCATACTTTTTAACTAACATATAAATACAAATGTTAGCATGTAAGATGTTGTTCCATTTGTTTCGATAAATATTTACAAAATAATAAATTTTTATAATTTTTTTACTTTTGAAAATTAAAAATATTAACAGTCAAAATTGTGTATTGACATGTGTGAAGTGGTTAATTGCGACATGTATTTTGAAACGGATGGAGTAATAAATATTTGAGTGACTAAAGTCTCGCATTTGATTAAAAAGGTATGTGTACAAGCATGTCTTACACACCAATTATTTGAGAACTTAGTGAAATTTAATAAATATTTGAGTAACTAAAGTCTTACATGCGATTAAAAAAGTACGTGTACAAGCAAGTCTTACTTACACACACCAATTATACCATAATACAAAACTAAAATATTAAAACTGTCAAAACGAAAAAACTTAAAATGTGTTGTCATTTCTCAATCTCTGTGAATTTTTTTTGGACAAGTTAAAATGAGATTAATATTAACAACAATGATTCTCCGCACAATGCGTGCAAAAGAAGAACCACACCAAAGTATTTACAAAGTTAAGGTACTAAAAAACAGAGGCGCCAACCAAACACAGGCACCAACAAAACAAATTGAAGAGTTACAAAAGAATTTCCATATAAGGGAGCGGATGCTTGCACCAATCATGATAACTATAGGTGAAAGTTGTCAGTTTTGCTTTAATCCAAAGAAAAGAATTTAAATTCACATTTTCAATTAAAACAATTGGAGCAGAAACCACCTGTTGAAAGACCTAGTTGTTCCTCTCCTTCCATAACACCCAAACAGAAGCAAACCAAATAATTTTCATAAATATATAAGTTGCTCGTGGCAACCCTGCCATGTTAGAAAATTGACGCAGATGATGTCGAATATCCCCAGGTAGAACCGAGGAGATACCCAACCAAAGCCAAACCTGAGACCAAATAGAACTTAAATGAACACACTTCAGAAACAAATGATTAGCAGATTTCTGTTCGCCACACCCTGATACACACACCGCACTATCTAATGGGAGGACCCTCCTACGCACCAAGTTGTCTTTTGTTGGTAACCTATTACGCAGGAGGCGCCACACAAACAAAGAGACATTTGCTGGAATAAGCCGATGCCATACATTGTCATCATGAATGCTATCCGAAGGTTCACCATATGTAGTAATAAAACGGTATGCAACCCTGACTGAATAGCCATGAGTAGGATCTAAATACCACCTCCAAGTATCATGAACATTATTCTGCAAAACAATGTTATGTAATAAAATTGAACACTCCCTCACACTTTCCTCCTCCCAAGCCAACAATCGCCTACGCCAAACCCAAGCTTCAATCTCTATGAATTTAATAACTAACATGTTTCTATCCTTCAAAAAAAAAAACATGTTTCTAATTTGGCTTGGCTTGGCTTTGTATATGCTGGTGTATAATAGGGTGACCAGATAGAAATTACAAAACTTGTTACTCCAACCGAATATGATTGGGTTTAATTAAACAGTTGAATTACATTTTGTGTCCGTTCAAGAAAATTGTCCAATTCAAATTTTAAATCGGTTCATATTGTGGTTTGATTCAGTTTTGCTCAAATCAATAAACACATCTATCTATCTACTACTACATGGCTTCAAGCTGTCAATTGCAGACTTCCTAGGTTGCCCTCAAGTCTCCTCCCTATTCACTTGTTTTCTTCTTCATCATCATAACTGTGTGTTGGAACAAAGGGTGTTTCACAAGCCACTTATTGAGTTTTGACAATAACAAGGTATTAAAAATAATCAATTGGATATGCTAAACAATTTGTTCAAGTGTACAGGATCCATAATCAAAGTACTA